>JRYF01001125.1_pt1 | contig 46049 bp, 40 predicted proteins | sample 235331 | NCBI WGS metagenome assembly JRYF01 (sample SAMN03074217, study PRJNA261475) | activated sludge metagenome | biome: Wastewater Treatment Plant; feature: Wastewater; material: Activated sludge; isolation source: activated biomass of a wastewater treatment plant treating hydrocarbon... ... | reverse complement strand
TTTTATTTTTTTTTTAATTTTTAATATTTTTTACTAGGTGTTCAGGGACTCGAACCCGTCCCCAAAGCATTGGGGATGACAGGCATGTATTCTAACCAACTGAACTACCGGACCAAGAAATAAAATGCCTTTCTTCAAAAGCGATGCAAATCTAAAAAAGCTTTCTAATAGGTTTTAACTTTCAACTTAAAATTTTAAAAAAAAGTTGCAGCACTAAAACAGGGATATCCTTATTTCTTATTTTTACCAAATGAATTTAAGTTTTCATCATTCAGCATAAAAAAGTTTGTTATGATATTTCTGGAATTTGAAAAGCCTTTGGAAAACCTGTACGAACAGTTGGAAAAAATAAAACAAGTAGGTGAAGAAGGCGATATTGATGTTTCTGATAAAGTCAAAGAGCTGGATCTGAAAATTAGAAATCTCAAAAAAACCATTTATTCCAACCTGAACGGTTGGCAGAAAGTCCAACTTTCCAGACACCCCGAAAGGCCATATACACTGTATTACATAAAGAATATATTTAAAAGATTTGTTGAGTTACACGGTGATCGTTGTTTCAAAGATGATAAGGCAATTATAGGAGGTATTGGCAGGATCGATGGACAAACAGCAATTGTAATTGGACACCAAAAAGGGGTGAATACCAAGATGCGACAGTACCGCAATTTTGGTATGGCTAATCCAGAAGGATACCGAAAGGCACTCCGCCTGATGAAATTGGCTGAAAGGTTTAATATTCCTGTTATATGTCTGATTGATACCCCAGGAGCCTATCCGGGTCTGGAAGCTGAAGAACGAGGTCAGGCCGAAGCGATTGCCAGAAATCTGTTTGAAATGGCACAGTTAAAAGTACCGATAATATGCTATATCATTGGAGAGGGTGCATCCGGGGGAGCATTAGGAATTGGTTTGGGTGATAAAGTGTTTATGTTTGAAAATACGTGGTATACTGTAATTTCTCCTGAGTCCTGTTCTTCCATATTGTGGCGAAGCTGGGATCATAAAGAAGAGGCTGCCGAAGCACTGAAGCTGACGGCAGACCACATGCTTCATTTCGGCTTGATTGACGATATTATCAAAGAGCCATTAGGTGGGGCTCATACCGATCCTGAGAAAATGGCAAGAATATTGAAGTCTCATATAAAAAAAGAACTACAAAACCTGATCGATATGGATCCTGATGAGAGGGTCCGGCTCAGAATAGAAAAATATACCAAAATGGGCGAGTATACCGATAGGGAAGTAATTATACAATCCTGATATGGCAATACAGTTACTCAAACAATGGTCATTTAATAGAAAACTAAAGAGGAGAAGTCTTATTAAAAAAGACATTTATTCTGAGTCTAAAGGCAAAACTTATAAGATAGGAATTCTCTACACCTCTACCTGCCTTGATGATGATAAATCTGTTCAGGCCCTTAAGGATAAACTGACAGTCTATAATTACTATGTAAGGACGCTGGCTTATGTCGATAGGGGTACCCAGGAACATTCGGGATATGTAAAATCCTACAGTCGATCAACAATTGGATGGGATGAAACGCCCAACGAAAGCTATGTTGAAGAGTTTATTTCCACGCGGTTTGATTTGTTGATATGCCCCATACCTCGTCTTGAAAAACACCATAAGTTTATTATCAGGTTAACTCAGGCTGACATTAAAGCCGGTATTAAAACCGATAAGACGCATGATTTGTATGACCTAATGATTGAAACGCACGGCAATCTGAACACATCGGAAGCCATTGACCATTTATTCAAACAAATTAAAATTCTCTTCCGTTGATCTAATCGAATGGACATCCATACTAATATGTTTTAATAGAAATTTTAAAATTCCATGACTCATAGAAAATTTATAGGTACAGGCGTTGCTTTGATTACTCCTTTCAATGATCGAAAAGTAGACTTTGAGGCTCTTGAAAAAATCATTGAATACACAATTGAGGGTGGAGTTGATTACTTAGTGATGCTAGGTTCCACGGGAGAAACTGCAACACTGAATGATACTGAGGCAAGAAGTATTCTCGACTTTACCATTAAGAAAGTTAAAGGTCGTAAACCCGTGGTTGCAGGAAATTTTGGTATGAATAATACCCAGGAGCTGGTTAAAATGATTCGTAATTATAACTTTGACGGTATTGATGCCATTCTTTCATCCAGTCCTGCTTATGTAAAACCTTCTCAGGAAGGGATCTACAGACATTACATGGAAATGCAGGAAGTATCACCGGTGCCTATAATTTTATATAATGTGCCTGGTAGAACCCGCTCCAACATGGAATGGACGACAACCATACGATTGGCACAAGCCAGTGAAAAATTTGCTGGCATCAAAGAAGCTTCCGGAGATCTTATCCAAACTACACGAATCATTAAAAACAGACCTGAAAACTTTTTTGTCACCTCAGGAGATGATGAAGTGGCCTTACCAATGATTGCATGCGGAGGAGAGGGTGTCATTTCAGTAATGGCTAACGTTCTTCCCGGTCCTTTTTCTCAAATGATACGCTCTGCACTTAAACATGACTATGAACGTGCCAGAGCCCTCAATTTTAAGACCTACGACCTCCATCACTGGCTTTATGTAGAAGGTAACCCTGTTGGAATCAAGTCTGCTATGGAAATTCTTGGTTTTTGTTCTAATGAAGTCCGTTTACCCTTATCTCCCATGTCACAACATAATTATAAAGAACTCAAGAAGGTTCTTCTCGAAGTGATGAGTTGAGGTTCTTATTTGACAGGTTCTGTTAAAATGGTCGTAATGATCTCAATGCCCTGGAGATAATTTCCCAACCGTATATTTTCATTGGGACTGTGCTGATTATTGTCCGGATTTACTGTAGGCACAGTTACTGCGGGTACATCTAAAGTATTGACAAAAGGTGCAATAGGAATGGACCCTCCAACTACTCTGATCATCACAGGGTCTTTACCGGTAGCCTTTTTCAAACAATGTCGCAACCATTGACCTGTTGGTCCGTCCAGAGGTGTCCTGAATGCCTCGTACATGATCCGGGAAGTCAACGTACATAAATTGGGATAGGTCATTCTATCCTTTTTGGTAGGTTTGCCGTCAATAATATAGAAGCCCTGATTCTCAATGTGATTTCGTAGTTTGGAGAGTAGCTCTTCGGGGTTAGATTCAATTACTGTCCTGATATCAATTTCTGCAAGGGCAGTAGCCGGAATAATCGTCCGGACATCTTTTCCTACCCATGCGGATTGGAGACCCCTGACATTTAAAGTGGGATATTGCATAGCCTCCTGGAAGTTTGATGCAACTTTTTCCGCTTCCGCAAAACCCATTTTAAACCGCATTTCATTATCATTATCCGGAACGGCGCGTAATATTTCCAGAGTGGCTTCATCCAAATCAATTCCATCGTACCACCCGGGAATCAGAACCCTCCCGTCTTCATCCTTCATGGAAGACAACAAACGGCTAAGTTTAAATACAGGATTAGGGGCAAAATTTCCATAATTCCCACTGTGGACAGGATATTCCGGCCCATAAACTGTGATAGAAACATCTGTAATTCCCCTGGCTCCGAAGGAAAGGGTGGGTTCATTAGAAATATGCGGAGGACCATCAAATATGACGAAGTGATCGGCCAAAAGTAATTCTTTGTATTGTTCTACAGCTGATGGCAAATGGGGAGAGCCAAGTTCTTCTTCAAAATCCATGATTACTTTCAAATTGTAGGCAACAGATTGATTATTCTTAAGCAAAAGATCCATAGCAGTTAGAAAAATGGCTGCCGGGCCTTTTGCGTCGCTGGCAGAACGGGCAAAAATTCTCCAGTCAGGATCAATGGTGTTTTGAAGGTTTTCCCATGGTATCTCTTGCCAATCTCCTTCATCAGTTTGTTTTTTCAAGGTGGCCTCATACGGATCTTTTTGCCACCAAAACGATGGGTCAACGGGTTGGCCATCAATCTGAAGATACACCAATACCGTTGGAAGGGATTCATTTTTTACATTGTATTCAGCAAGCAACAAGGGAGCACCTGGTGTTTCCAGTTGAACGGTAGAAAAATTTCGTTCTTTAAAAGCTTTTTCACACCACCTTACATTGTACATGGATTGTTTTAAATCGTGTGCATCATTGGGAATGGCCAGCATCTCCCGGAATAAATTAAAGGACTTCCAAAGTTCTTCCTGATTGGGAGTAATTTGGGCAATAGATGACAAAGAAATTGAAAGTATGATAAAAATAAAAAGGTGAATATGGAATCTCATTACAACTGATTTTTATTTTTAACTAAATAGAGATTTAAAATGGAACAATCATAGAATGAATATATGGAGAAAAATTCAATTCTATTTTTAACTTGAAAACTTTTCAGGAAGTCATTTCAAGATGCCTGGCTATATATTTTCCCAAAATATCAAATTCGATATTTACAAAATCGCCTGGGTTCAAAAATTGAAAAGTAGTATGTTCATATGTGTATGGAATAATAGCCACTTTAAAGGTGTCTTCTGTTGGATCAACTACTGTAAGGCTGACCCCATTGACAGTTATAGATCCTTTATTGACAATCAGCTTCCTTCCTTCCCAGGGCAATTTAAATGTAAAATACCAGCTTCCGTTTTCATCTGATTTGGAAATACAATGGGTGTACGCGTCCACATGTCCTTGCACAAAATGACCATCCATTCGGGTATTGGGAGTTATACTACGCTCCAGATTAACCCAATCACCTTCTTTTGAGCTACCTAAATTGCTTTTTTGCAATGTTTCCTGAATGGCGGTCACTTTATATTTGTCCTGATCAATGCTCACGACGGTCAGACAAACTCCATTATGAGCTATGCTCTGATCGGTATAGAGTTCTTTTGTAAAGGGAGATGATATATAAAAATCAATATTAGACTTTGACGGTATAATGGATTCGATTCTACCCAATGCTTCAACTATTCCGGAAAACATAATCAGTTATCTCAATAAGTTAATGTGTCCTTTTAATGTATTTAGCAAGTTGAGATTGCCATCCAAATCGCGAACATAGGTTATGCAGGTATAATAATAAACACCTTCACTCAAGATTTGACCACTAAAATTAGTGCCATCCCAGTTAATCACAGGGTTTGTTGTCTCAAACACTTTATTCCCCCATTGGTTGTAAATTTTTATATCAATGGCATCGATAAACCGATTTACTCTTGGTATAAAATGGTCATTAGATCCATCCCCATTCGGAGTAAAAGTATTAGGGAGTACATAAGCTGGGCAGTTTTCAAGACAAAATATATTTCCAAATTCTGACTCATTGCCTATTGAATCAACTGTTGTCGCGGTATAACAACCTGCAATACCTCCTTCAGGTACATGAAAATATTGGTTGAACATAAACGATCCAGCAGAATGGATGATCCTGAAGTTTACACCATCAGGAGAATAATAAATGTTGAAAGTTGCGATATCATCCAAATCTTCACATTGCGGATTGGGTAACCAGATAATGGTGTTGCCCAAAATTTCCGGATCCGGAATTTCAACCACATCTTCACATAAATTGCTGACAGAAATTATAGGTGTGCACGGAGGTACATCATCACCTGGCGCATCACAGACTACTTGTGAAAAATTAAACAATGGTGATGGAATTCCACCCAGGCCGTAGGTGCCTTCAGTTTCAACATAATAGCAATATAAAACCCCGTTATCCAAATTGGTATTTGTGAATGTAGGTTGATTGGAAGTTCCAATTTCTTCAAAAGGTCCGGATAAACCAATACTTCTGAATATTGTGTGATTATAGTTATTCCATGGTACATCGTATTCCCACTGCAATCGAAATGCCTGATCAGTTGGATCGAGTGTCAAAAATACAGATGAAGATTCATTTGCCACTCCAAAAGGTGTGGATAAACCTTGTGTAAAAAAGGCAACCTGATATTGATGTTGCTCAGTGGCCGTGTTGATGTTTATATGAGTAAACTGTGTGTCAATGGGATCATTAAAATGGGAAGACATGAACCGGGCATTGGGGATATTGACAAAAACCCCATTTTGCAAGTGCTGCAATTGATAAATATAAGGGCCCGGATTGACCAGGGTATCTAAATCTTCAGCCAAAGGTTTAGTCCAGGTAATACGAATGGATCCATTTTGTAAGTCTGTACCCATCACACTCACTTCTGTGATCAATGGGATATCGCGTTTTAACAAGACACACACTTCTTCAGAGGCTATACTTTCTACGCGGTTAAAAGGAAAGCCTGCTTGTGTAATTTTTGCGAATTCTGCTAAAATTCTATAACAATATACGGTTCGGGGTTGGACACTGAAATCTTCGTAAAAATATCTGTTGAGATCACTTTGGAGTGTCAGGAATACAATTTTCTCATAGCCTGATCCGGCCAATCCATTTCTGCAGGTATCATCAGGGAGCGTTGACGAACCTATTTTACGCCAAATAGAAAATCCCTGAAAAAATTCATCCCTTGCCTCATCACATGTATAAGGTAGTTCCCATTCCAGTCGAATGCGATTACCCAACGATTCGCCGGTCACATCTTCAGGAGGAGGGCCTAATACTTTTATCCGAATGACTTTCAGTGTGGCCAGACCTGCTTCAGGGCCAAAAAAATTATCCACTGCCCGTACCACAATCTGATAAAATTGATCGGATATATGGTTGCAATCGGTTTGCCATACAATGCGAGCTTCCAAGGGATGTGGTACATATGTAGTAGGCGCTATAAAAATGGCTGGATTTTCGACAAGGAATGGACCTCCTGTAGCTTCTACCCTGACCAGTTGCATGGGTTCTGCATCAGTGATAAGCAAATCCAAATCAATCAACTCACCGGCTATTACACAAATTTCATCAATAGACTCAATGGTTGGCGGCTGATTATTGCATGTTCGAACCAATATCTGCATGTCTCTGATGAGTGTATTAATCAAAACACCATTTCTATATTCCTTGACCAGAAATGCTACATTGTATTCCCCCTGAATCTGCGGTGTATCCCAGGTAAAGGTACCAGTGATAGGATCTAAAGATATATTATTATTGGGTCCCGGTGAGATATTGTCAGGATATATGTAGTTGGGAACCGGATCATTCAAGCCCTGAAAAGGAGTAATAAATTCAAATGCAAGACTATCACCATCCGGATCATAAGCATTAGGATTATGCACAAAAACTTTTCCAACGCATGCAAAATCTAAAGGAGGTTGTAAAAGAATTGCGCTATTATTAAATCCTTGAAATTGCGGGTCCAATAAAGTGAATGTAGTGCTCAGGAAAAATCGGATATCAATGGAATTCGGTGGATTGACATTCAAAATATTTCCCACCCGGTTAGGATCGGTAAAATATACAGTATAGGTGCCTCGGCCAGGGTAGGTATGTTCAGTAATGTATAAATTTAACTTAACATCATTCGGTAAAGGATCGCCTCCACCATTACTCCTCCTTACAAAACGACTGGTTCCGTCTCCCCAAAATACTTCCAGGCTGTCCCTGTCAGCTGCAATAGAACTGGTTTTTGTGTAAGTTGTTATGGTGAGCCGGATGGTCAGCTCATCGATTTGTTCATAAGTGATTTCCCCAGCACGGTTATGCGTAGCGGATAGTTCAATCCATACACCTGACAAGAGAAGAACTAAAATTATTTTAACATTCACCATAGTCTATTAAACAGTTTCACTTGCCTGTTTAAAACATTTTTTCCAGTAAAAATGAATTTTTTGATTGCTGCAAATCGATCATTACTTGAAAAGTGATGTTCTTTATAAAAATAAATATCTTTTTCTAAATCTCTCCTGCTAATACTAACATTTTGAAAACGCCACCATTTTTTACTATTAAAACAACAGGAAATTCTGAATATCTGTAGTAATCATAACGAATTGAATAAGAAATTAGTTGACAATTTCACTTAAAGCTTCTTCCAGACTTTCTTCCCAATGAGGAATATCTATATGAAAGGTGTTTTTAATTTTGTTCAGTTCCAATACACTCCATGGAGGCCTCTCAGCGGGTGTAGGATATAAAGCGGTTGGAACAGGATGGATAATTGCTTTTACTCCTTTTATTTCGGCAATTTTTAATGCCAAACCATACCAGGTTGTAACTCCTTCATTTGCATAATTGTAGGCTTGGCGCCAAACACTCGCCGGGAATAATCCCGCTTTGTCCTGGCTAATGATTTGAAGAATGACTTTTGCCAGTTCTCTTGCGTATGTAGGGGACCCGGTTTGGTCATCTACCACTCTTAGCTCGTCACCTGCCTTTAATTTTTTTAAAATAGTTTTCACAAAATTATGTCCAAAAGTTGAGTAGAGCCAACTGGTACGCAAAGTAATGAATAAAGAATCCGAAGAAAAAAGAATCTTTTCTCCTTCCCATTTGCTGCGTGCATACACGTTTCTGGGTTGAGGCGCTAAATCCTCCTTTAAGGGCTGCTGGTATTGAATGGGATGATAGATATAATCTGAACTAACATGAATGATTTTAGTTTGATTGCTATATCTGACCAAATTATACATCGCATAAGCATTGATGGCAATCGCTTGCTCCTGATCAGTTTCAGCTTTGTCTACTAATGTATAAGCTGCAGCATTGATTAAATAATCAGGTCGATATAGTTTAACCATTTTTGATACCTGATGCTTATCGGTGATATCACATTCTTTTCTCGAAAGAAATACAAATTTCCAATGCTGATAAAGAGTGCCTGCCAGGAACTGCAACTCCTGACCTAATTGTCCGCCCGCTCCGGTTATCACAATATTTATTGCTTCCACCTTTTATGTTTAGACCACAAAGGCAATGATTTATCTTTTTCTGAGATGATTTGTTTTTCTTTGGGTACGATCCAGTCAATGTTAAGTTCTGGGTCCTGAAAATTTATACCCCCTTCAAGATCGGGGTCATAAAAATGACTGCATTTGTATGCAAATACGGCTGTTTCGGTAAGTACAGAATAACCATGAGCAAATCCCTCAGGAATATACAATTGTTTTTTATTGATGTCATTCATAACCAATGAAAAATGCTTCCCAAAGGTCTTTGAATCCGGTCTTAAATCAACCACAACATCTAAAATTTCTCCTTTTACAACCCTGACCAACTTGGCTTGGGCAGCCGGCGGAAGTTGATAATGCAATCCTCTGATCACCCCATATTTTGAACTCGCTTCATTATCCTGTACAAACCTTCTATGAACTCCTGCTTTTTCCAATTGGATTTCATTGAAGGATTCAAAGAAATATCCTCTGTGATCCTCATATACCTTAGGGGTCATTACAAGAAGTCCTTCAAAGTGGGTTTTTATTATTTCCATGACCATTTTTTATGAGCAATCAACTGATTTTTGAAATTAAGTAAAAAATAACAAACGGTTTGGATTATGTTGATGCAGGATATAGATCCAATTCTGATTATTTTTCCCTGAAAAATAAACTGATAGGGACTCCGGTAAAATTAAAATGTTTTCTCATTTGATTTTCTAAATAATTTTTATAATCAGGTTTAATATGTTTGGGATTGTTGCAAAAAAAAGCAAAAGCCGGATAATTGGTAGGCAATTGGGTAATGTATTTGATTTTTACCGACTTACCCCTGTGTTCGGGAGGTGGAATTTTTTCTATTACTTCTAGCATGACGTCATTGAGCTTTGAGGTTTTCACTTTTTGTTTTCTGTTGTTGAATACTTCCATACCGGTTTCAATGGTCTTGAAAATTCTTTGTTTATCCAAAGCACTAATGAATAAAATAGGAACATCAGTAAATGGGGCAAGTTTGGACTTTAAATTTCGTTCAAAATCTCTTGCAGTATTGCTTTCTTTTTCCATTAAATCCCATTTATTTACCAGGATGATCACTCCTTTTTTCTTTCTCAATATCAGACTAAAGAGACTCATGTCCTGTGCTTCTATGCCCAATGTTGCATCTAACATTAAAAAGCATACATCCGCTTCTTCAATTGCTTTAACTGCCCGGATAACGGAATAAAATTCCAGATCTTCGTGTACTTTAGCTTTTTTCCTGATTCCCGCAGTGTCAATGAGATAAAATGTCATACCATATTTATCATATTTAGTATAAATAGCATCTCTTGTGGTTCCGGGTATATCCGTTACAATGTTTCGTTCTTCACCCAGAAGCGCATTGGTCAAAGATGATTTTCCTACATTAGGTTGTCCAATGATTGCAAATCGAGGAATTTCATCATTGACAGTTGTCTCAGCATTGTCGGGCAAAGCCTCTGTAATTGCATCCAGCAATTCACCGGTACCCGAACCACTGATAGAGGAGATAAAAAATGTATTTTCAAACCCCAATGTCCAAAATTCATGAGCCATCAGTTGTCGGTTTGAATTATCAACCTTGTTGACGGCGACAATTACATTTTTTTTGATTTTTCTAAGCATATCGGCAATTTCCATATCCAGGTCAGTTATTCCGGTAAGGACATCAACACAAAAAATGATAACCTGGGATTCGTCTATAGCAATTTTCACTTGTCTTCTGATAGCTGATTCAAAAACATCATCGGAACCCTGGACAAAACCACCGGTGTCAACCACCGTAAAACTCTTCCCATTCCAATCGGAAAATCCGTAAATCCGGTCACGTGTTACACCACTGGTGTCGTCAATGATAGCTTTTCTTTCTCCGGTTAAACGATTAAAAAGTGTGGATTTCCCTACATTAGGTCTTCCTACTATGGCTACAACAGATGACATGCTGGAAATTTAGCTGAAAAAATAAAGGCCAAAGATACATTTTTACTTATGGCTTATAGCCAAAATGTTTTAATAAACGGTCATTGTCCCTCCAGTCTTCTTTGACCTTGACTTTTAGGTCCAGGTAAATGGATTCTCCTAAAAATTGTTCAATATCCTTCCTTGACTCTATTCCAAGTTTTTTTATCGCTTTTCCCTGATTTCCTATCAAAATGGGTTTTTGTGATGATCTTTCCACGTATATGGAGACATAGATGTGTGTAATATGCAATTGTTTCTCTTCCTTTTCCAGAAACTCATCCACTACCACTTCACAACTATAAGGTATTTCTTGTTTGTACAATCCAAAAATCTTTTCACGAATGATTTCTGATACAAAAAACCTGAGATTTTTATCAGATAACTGGTCCTTGGGATAATAGGGGGGATNNTTCCATCAAATCATCAAGACCTACACGTTGCAAAGCAGAAACAAAAAATATCTTATGAAAAGTGTGAAGCTTTTGCCAACGGTTTTTTAAAGTCTCTAATTCATCCAATGGCTTTAAATCCATTTTATTGATGATCAGAAAAACGGGGCAATTTAGCGATTTCAATTTTTTTATTAATGGATCGCTTTCTGTATATTGGTCAAAAGGGTCAGTCAATAAAATGGTCAGGTCAGCATCCTCCAAAGAATGGTAGGCAAAAACATTCATGGCATCCTGCATAGCATAGGCAGTTTCCGAGATAATGCCAGGGCTGTCTGAGAAGACTATCTGATAATTTTCATCGTTGTAAATCCCTAAAATTCTGTGCCTTGTAGTTTGAGGTTTACTACTAATGATGGATAATTTATCTCCCAATAATGCATTCATTAAGGTGGATTTTCCCACATTAGGATAGCCTACAATACTTACATATCCAGCTTTATGGTTCAATGTCTAAGTTGTTTTGTAGCAATTTTCATTCTGTATTCCAGTTCGTCAATAAGAAACTGAGGTTCTTTTCTCCTCCACTCCAATCCATTGAGATGAAATCCCAATGAAACATAGTATTGAATTCCGGTCTTTTCCATCTCTTCTTTTATATGATCCATTGTATTTAAAAAGCAAACCCATCCCTGTTCATCTTTCAGATCATCAGCCCATTCCTCATAATAACTGTCTTCATCGCCATGAAAATTTAATACATTTTCAAGGATCAGAGCATATTTGCAAATTCCTTTTTTAATCAAAGGATCGATGACCTGTCTTTTGAGAAACATGATGTCATTGTTGAGACAATCATTCCATTCACCTAGTAATTCAATTATTGCAAATTTTTCATCATAATCGACAAAAAGTATTTTCAGGTATAGCGTTTCTGATCCGAACTCATCCCACTGAGGATGGATATAATAATTATAAATACGTTGGGTAAAGTGAAATTCACTGTAATGACGACCGAAAAATGGTGAATGGCGATCATCAGAAGCTATATACTTTTCCCTCCATCCAAAATATGGTTCGATATCATGCATAGTAGAGGGTTTGATTCATTGAATAAATTTAATTTAAATTTTAGTTCATCTTTAAGCATAAAAATAGGGTAAGATCAGTTATCAGTCAATAGTTCTCCAATGAATATATTTAATTGTTTGAAAAATGTATATGAGTTTCACTGACTAAAAAAAAAGTTAAATATTAGTACAAACAATTTGGTGAGATTTTTTATTTACACTTTTGACATCACAAAATAACAAGAATGCAATATATTGTACTAACGGGTCCTGAGTCTACAGGAAAAACTACTTTGGCTATACAATTGAGAAAAGCCTTCTCATTACCCATGGTGCCGGAATATGCCAGGCAATATCTGACCGAAATAAAAGAACCTTACACTTTGAAAGATTTGGAGGATATCGCACATAAACAAACACAGATGGAAAGTGAGTTGGGTAAAAATTTTAAAACCATCATTTGTGACACTGATTTGTTGACCATTATCATTTGGGCATTAGAGAAATTTGGAGAATGTCCGGATTGGATCGTGGAAAAATGGAAATCTCAAAATCATAGGGGGTACTTGCTATGCCTCCCTGACATCGAATGGCATCATGATGAACAGCGTGAGAATCCAGATGACAGAGAATTGATTTTTGAAAAATACAAAAATTGGTTAATGGAAAACGGAAAAGAATTCCATATGATTTATGGAATGGATCAAACACGATTTGCCAATGCCGCCCGCGCTGTTCGATCTATGAGAAAATAAGATGTTACCACTATCTTATGTTTAATGAGAAGACTTTCTGCCCAGATAAGTCCCTAAAGACAATTTATATATTTTAAAAATTTTAATGTAAATAGTTTGTATTAAAAAAATATTATATATATTTGTTTTATCATTGTTTAAAGCAATGACATTACCTACCTGAGAAAATGATATAAATTTATTTTATCATTTGAAATTCAATGATTTAATTAAGTTTTGATGGATGAGTATAGATGTGCTGTCTTTGATTTTTTTCAAAGTGCATATTCCCAGTTACCATCGAAAACAAATAAGAAATCCCACTTTAAAAGACCTGAAATTTAAATTATATTTTTTTTTAATACATAATTTCAATTATTTTTTTGAACAACTATCATGGCAGGAATTGGAGATAAAAGAAAAACTTCAATAAAAAATTACTGGGTGGATGTTCATTTAACGAACTTTTTCAAAAACTCAATCTAACTATATGTGAAGGGGCGTCTCAGGATAAGAAAACTTTCTACACAACTACATCAGGAATAGCGGTTTTGCCCCAACCGCTATTCTTTTTATTTACATTCTGTCATTTCATCTCTCCAACACAATATTTTGAATAAACATTACAGTTTTCATTAATGACGATTTATATATAATAGGTACTAAATCATTGGCTATGAAAGCGTTCACTTCAATTTTGGCGGTTCTGGTTTTGTTGGGATTAAGTGCTTGCAGATCAGATGAAGAAATTTTTCCTGTGGCTACGCTTTCAGGAAACTTTTCGATTAATCGCGGACAATCCGCTTCAATGGTAGTTAGCCTTGATCAGCCCGCAGCAAATGAGTTGCAAATTAGTTTATTGGTTTCAGGAATTAACGTTAACGCTTTTTCCGGACCATCTTCTGTTACAATTACCTCAGGCACATCCGGTGTAAGTTTCAGTTACATCGCTTCTGGAGCAGCGCCCTCCGGCAGCGCCATCACCATTACCTTGTCTGAAGGTATTGGCTATACTTTAGGTGATAGTAAAAGTGCACTCATTGCTGTTGCTAATTAATCACGGTGCAAAAAGCGCTATTAAAAGATGTATTGTTTTTGAAATGTAGCTATGCCAATAATGTCGCCATTGACAATCATCGGATTGTCTCCATCATTGGCAAGGCGCTGATGTATCTAAAAGTGGTGAATTAAAAGGTAAATGAATTAGAGTCCTGCTTTCACTTAATACTTATATGTGCCTGACGAGAAGGATTCTTTTATCGCAATCCCTTTATCAAAAGTTCATAGCTCCTAGGTTTCTAGAAAAATCAAAACAGGCACTCACAAACGTTCACACATTCATTGTTAGGCTTTCAGATGCAACGACCTTTTGGCTATAGGTAGCGGGAGTTCTTGTTCATCCGGTTAATTTTTCCATATCGGAATTTCAATATAACTATCATTATACCATTTTATTTCCATGGGATCTCCTGCATCTTCTATAGTTTCATCAACCGGGTTTTTACCTGAGCCGTAATTGATGACTTCGAAAGGGTGTTTGTTGACGTTTACCACGATGACAAAGCGACTCCCTTTTTTTATTATTTTGCTTACGATATGAGAGGCGTTAAGCTGAATAAATTCCTTTTGGTTGGGTGACAGAAGCTGTCTTTTACTATTATCTTTTGCATAACTTGCCCGCCCAAAATAGCGTGAAAGCATAAAATATTTTCCGTCTGGGGTTTGCTCAAAAAAAGAAATAGAAATGTCCATATCTTTTTTGTTGGTAACCAATGCCAGTTTTCCTTTAAACGCCCCATTGATAGTAAATTCATCATCGAAAACATCAGTAGAAAAAACCAATCCATTTCCGGCATCAAGGCTGTCAACAATCAAATCGGGGTGATAATAAACATTCATTCCATCACGATCAGTGAAATCTATGGTCTGCTTTTGAAAAGAATGGATTTCATGCTTGCTAAGTGAGAGGTTCGTTTCGTTAAGATACATTCGCAAAACATTATTGTTCATGGCTTCCAACGTAGGTTCATGTCTCCACGTATTGGTGCCCATCACTTGAATATTTACTCTGTCTTTAAGGATTTCAGGTTTAGGATCATCTTTAAGCACCCAATCCAACCAATCGTAAGCTAAGGTTCGCATACTGAGATTGGCTACTGAATCAATTTTATAACCCCTATAATTGAGTGTGGGATTTCCCTGACCTCCCCAATGATCGTATGGGCCAATAACTAAATAGTGGTTAGCGTTCGGATTGTACTTGTTGTGCAGTGTAAAATATTCAACGGCTGAAATCTGGGGCCCGTCAAAGTATCCGGTTGTAGATAATACAGGGATGTTAATATTAGCGTATTCTTCAGGTGTGGGCACTAATGATTTCCAATAGTCATCATAAGCAGGATGTTGTAACCATTTCTGAAAATGGAGGTTGGTATATCCTAAAGCGCTGTCCATTTTTGAATAGGCATAGCCTTGTTCATACCATTCCCAAACATGGGAGCGATCAATATTCTCCTTTCCATAAATATTCGTATGTGACCAATTCAATTCAAATCCCAACTGTGCATTGTTTTGCATCGGAAAATCAAACCCTGGCATTACTGCCACCTGGGGCACGATTGTTTTTAATGCCGGATGAATATTTTTTACTGTTGACCATTGAGAAAACCCGGTGTAGCTACCGCCATACATTCCCACTTTACCATTACACCATTTTTGTTTGCTTATCCAATCGATTATATCGTAAATGTCAGTTTGTTCATTTTCATAGGGAGTGTAATGCTTACCATCTGTTCTGATTCCCCTGGCATAAGCCACCACACCAACATAATCCCTGTCTGCTGATAGTTTTCCGAAAAAATTATCTCTTTCTCCCTGATAGTATGTCGTATAAAATAATACGGCGGGGGAAGCTTCCGTATGGGTTTGTTTTCGGACTATGATTGCCGAAATGTCAATTCCGCTACTTGTTGGAATGAGCACACTATCTTGAATGTGGTAGAGGTTATCCGTACCGATTCTGTCTTGTGCGAAAGAAGAAATCGCAATTGTCAACAGAATGGTAAAGGCACTTGAAAAATACTTCATTTTATTTCGATTAGAATATTTCCACCAATATGTTATGCTAAACTACAAATCCATTTTTTGTATTCGTCTCTTGAGCTTCCATTGAACTTAATATTTTTCGATGCTGATGTCACCTCCGGTAAATGATAATTTTTAAACAACAATTTATATATTTTTCCAAATGTCATTTTGATGGTCTGATTTTCTTAAACTGACCGATTTTGGCTAATACACAGTCGAGATTTTTTTATTGTTCCTTTACAGACCTTTTTGTTTATAAGTCCAACCCTTTGGAGGTATTAAGCTACATGAAGTAGGATGAACATCATAAATATCGCCTATCTTTCTTTCGGGTTTCTTTTTAGGTTCATCTTTCATTGAAATTATTTCAATTAGAATTTTGTCTTTACGATGTTCTTTTACAATTGCTGTTGCTGTAGTCCCTGACGCATAGGTTTTAAATAATTTGCGTTCACTTGCAAATACTTCAACACTGATAGTATCACCAACTGGAAAGTAGCTTATAAGCAAACTGTCAGGTGTTCGCTCTTCAAATAGTTCTCTAGGATAAAAAATTGTGTCACCATGTTTAACAAATCCTTTATTAAAGTCCTGGTATCTTTTGATTTGTCCTGCTAAGTTGATGTCTTTATTGTTTAAGTAACGATGATAAGAAGAGAGAATTATTCCAGACATATCATCAGGATGTTCAACACCTTTTTCAACAAAATAACGCCTCAATTTACTATTTCTCCAAAGTCCCCAATTGTTTCTAATCCACATGCCTAATCCTTGATGTAGTCTGCTTGCAGCAATGTCTTCTGGCAATGTCATATAACCATACTTTTGAGAGTCGTCAAACATTTTATTAAGATATAAGTATGTTTCGTCTAAGGTCGTTGGTTTTCCTTTCAACTTTTTGTCTGTCTGAGAAAAATTCTGGACCGATAAAAGCAAACATGTCAAGAATGTAAAATATTTCAATGATCTGTATTTTAATGTTAAGGTATCGATTTTTGTTGTCTAAGCATGTTTCATATCGTTCCTGGTTGTTATGATCCGTATTTATTTAATTCGCTTAACAATCTTCCTTTCGTGTATCTTTCCAAATTTAAATTTATTATTTTATCTCTTGCAGAGTTAATAATCATCGTTTGTATCAGAGGACTTGGACCTTCTTCGAAAAAGATTAAAATTAAATCCCTTTCTCTTGGTACCCGAACTTTATTGTTTCTGAAGATATATTCATAAAGAATCCAATCTTTAGAAGGGTCTCTTACAAGTAAACGTGTTTTTCTTGATTTAAAATTATCTATTTTCAAAATAATACTTTCATTTCTTCTTTGCTTATAATTACTGAGGATATGCACACATCTGTTAGTTCTGTAGGTTTCAGCAATAAACAATTTAAACCAATCAAAATCATTCACTATTTCTTGTTCATATAGATCGGAAAAAATAAAATTGAAATATTTTTTCCGTTCATTATACTGTTCTTCAGTAGCACTGAAAAACGCTTTTGTTTTGGTATGTTTTTTCTTTATCTCCAAACTATCAAAACGGACTGGGAATATGAATGGTATATCAACAAAGCGTCCCCTACGCAATCCCGGCAACCAATCTTTAAGAAAATGAATAAAATGAAATGCTATCGAATCGCAAAAAGGACTGGCTGCCCTTACAATTCTTGTATCTTTTAATTTACCATTTCTCCCAAAAGTTGCGGATAGAATTACAGTTGTACCATAGCAATCCATTTGATTAAAGTCAATATTATTGTAATATTCAAATAATTGATCCTCATAGTCTAAAATTAAAAATATTTCATCCCACGATACTCTGCCGATAAAATTTTCATCAGAAAGGATTGTGTCATAAACAATCTGTGCAGAAATGTTTGTTATCGCTAGTAAAAGCAACACTAAAATGTTGTTATACCTCTTGCCTTTTTTTATGCAAAGATTGTTATCCATCATATAAGCCCTGCTCCCAAAGCAAGTGAAATGATGATCAGCATAATCGCTATCATTACTTGTAAAAATCTCAAGGTTACTTTCTTTAAAAGGTTGTTGCCTAAATATGATCCTGCTATTCCGGCAATCGTTGCACTGATCACCAAAGTCAAGTTGTCAGTGAGACCTGATTTTGTAAACCTCGTCGCATAAACACTTAATCGGGTGAAGTCCACAAATGTTGAAACTATAACGGCTGTTGCTACAAATGCTTCTTTTGAAAGGCCTGCTTTGATTAAAAAGGCACTTCTTAAAGCGCCTTGATTTCCCGAAAGTCCACCAAAGAAACCACTTAATGCGCCACCAATCGGTAGTTTATCTTTTCCGAATTGTAATGTATTGAAATATGGAATAAGGTCAATACTTGCGAAAATGATGAGGAGGATAGAAATGATAAATTTCACAGGAAAGACTTCAAAGTGCTTTCCAAAGGCGTCATAAGAAAATAAAGGTTGTAAGTCGGATATGTTTAATAAAACCCAGGAACCCACTATAGCAGCTACAACTGCCGGAATACCAAAGCGAAACAAAACTTCTTTGTTGGCATTGCGACCCACCAAAAACAGCTTGAAAATATTATTGAAAAAGTGGACTACGCCTGTTAATGCGATGGCCAACTCCACAGGAAAGAAAATCATGAAAACAGGGGTCAGAATTGTTCCTAGTCCAAAACCCGAAAAGAAAGTAAGAATAGCTACCAAGAAGGCTGTTAATGAGATGATTGCGATTTCCATTTTTTGAACTATGATCTATTAACTAAGATGTATAAATTATGAACTATGATGTATGAACTAGGAATTATGCATTATTCGTTCCTCGTTCATAATCCGGTGCCAATGTACCAGTGAATCCGGGTCAAAGTGTACCACTAAATCCGGGTCAAAGTGTATCAGTGTCTGAAAAAAATTAAGGATACAGGCGACTTTACACAACCCAGTATATCGACCTATTCAAGAGGACTCCGTTTTTTCGCAACTTCATTGTTGCGAAAGGCAGGCTACTTCCTCCAGGCGGTGTCACTGAGCACCGGGCATATCAAAATAAAACTTCTGTAAACCCAGGTTGTCATGAGCGATAAAAACTCTGAGGTTATTACAACTTCAGGGATCATTTTTAGAGTTATTATCAACTACCCGGATTATCGTTTATGCGCCGGCTATTCTATTCTTTTACTTTCTTTATGATGTCGCTTATTTTTGTCCTATCCGGAATCTCCATGTTTGTCGCATAGTAATGTTCAAACAAAAAGTTTCCTAATTCGTTACATTTATTTATTCCTGTCTCAATAAAAGTTCCTATGGCTACATCCATTGGCACCAAAACAATCAGTTCTAGAAAAGTGTCCGAATACTTAATTTCTTCTATTATACACCGTAAGTCTTTCGCTGTGCGGTTATATTCTTCTTTAATTATACGTTTTTGTATTTCGGTAAATGGTTTGTCCGGTGATAAGACCAGAAAATAGTATCGTAGTTTGTCCTTACGTCCACCGAGTCCGCTTGAGATAAAGCCTATATTTTGGTCCGTTAGTGTACTTTCGAGAAACATTTTGCACTCTTGCAATGCCAAAGCTGTCCACTGATTTAGTTCTTGATCGGGAAGCCTGTAATATTTTTCAATTTCCCGAAATGCAGTAATTGTTCCCAGATGAGCTAAAATGGTCAGAATTTTTTTCTTTGCTTCTAATTCTGTCATGGTGTCAAGAAGGATGTTGCCTAGATTGGTGGTTTCTTTCTCAGACAGCTCACCACGGCCAAACGAATGGGAATAGTCAATGTATTCCATTTGTGTTTGAATGTCAATTCCAACCTCCAGGATGTCGAACTCGTCAGGAAGGTTTTCTAAAAATTCCCTTATGTCCTCATGTTTCTCAGTCATTTTTAACGGTTTTTTAGCTTGCACACATCGTCCTGTTCAAGCGATACCCTTCAGGGAGATTGTGCACAATGTGAATTTTTATCAATTTATGCTTTTCTAACAAACTCAGATTTCAAGCCCATTGCACCAAATCCTTCAATTTTGCAATCAATATTATGGTCTCCGATATCGTTGAGTCTGATGTTTTTTATTTTTGTACCAACTTTTATTGGTTTTGGTGCGCCTTTTACTGGCAAATCTTTGACAACTATCACTATATCACCATCTTTAAGCTCGTTACCGTTTGCATCTAAAACTTTATATCCATTGTCTTCTAAACTTTCGGTTAAGTCATCATCGGCATTCCATTCATAAAAACATTCTGGACACATCAACAAACTATTGTGAGAATATACATAATTAGATCTGCATTTGGGGCAAGGAGGAAAATCTGACATTAAAATTAAATTTATGAGTTGTAAAGGTATTTCTTTTAATGTTTATTCTTTTTTTTATTTATAATAGGATCTTCTTTCTCATGCTCATAACAATTACCTTTCAATCAGAGCGAAACGAAACGGGTTCACTCCACCTGATGCAAAACCCGTGCTCAATCCATACCCCTTCAGGAAGAATTAATTGGATAAATATATAACTATTGGTAGATCTCATTCGCCTATAAAATAAATAAATTGTATAATCCGGGTCTAAGTGTATTTGCAGTCTCGCTTGAAAGAGGCAAGTGGGAAGCGATGATGTATTCGTATATTAGGAGCTTCAAAAGGATGGGAATCAACCCAACATTAAGGATCGAGGAGACGATGGAAAAATTATCGGTTCAAATGGTCAGAAGAAATGAAGAGCGATTGGTAGGATTTCCAGGGAGTTATGACTGGATATGGAGAGGTGTCATTGGCTGGAGGTTGACTAATCTCCGTTTTTTATCCTCTCTATAGTTCTGATGAACTATTATGAACCACTTTGATGTATTTTGACTGGCTTTGATCTCTTTTTCTATTGTAAATGCTATTAACTTTACAAAGTATATTCAATTTGGTTTCTTAACATTCTTTATACATCATTTAAGCCTTCGATTTTTGGGTAAATTAAAAAGATAATATTCCTAGAGTTGCAAGAAATAAAATGAGGATGTAACCCGAAGTCAAAGGTGAAAAAATGTGAAATTTCTTAAAATCACTTAAATATGCCAAAGTATTGTGGAGTACTGTTTTTTGCATGGTTTGCCTTTTTATCAGACAACCAATATCAAGATATCAAAGGGCATACAATAACACTGGAAAACGTTAATGCATCTGAAGACACAACCAGCAATAAGGACATTTATGTTAGTGGTACACCATGCTTTAATACATGGTATAAAAAACAATTGCAAATCTTTGCGGCATATGGAGCTTGTTTAGGAGCCTCTTTAATAGTTGGAAGTATTCCTGTAGTAGCAAGCATTGCATTAGCCGGAGGGGCGCTATCTTGGATTAATGGAAAAGAATATGAAAGTTGTATGGAAAGAAAATACTGATTCCTGCCATCATTCAGGAATAGATAAGATATTTTAGGTTACAAAAAAGGTTGAATATTTCATAAAGAAATATTCAACCTGGATGAAATCCATCAAGTATTTTGCTTATTATCTAAATCAGACTAAGACAAACAAAACAGGGCTCCACATCATGGGAACCCTGTTTGTAGTTTTAAAAATTCTTATTATTATTATTTAGCTACAGCCCGCCATACAAATTTCCAGTCCCAAACAATACCGCCAAAAACGGAGAGATCTACCGTTTGTTCAGAGCGAATTTCCATCAGATTGAAACCTGTAATGCGGTATACCTGCGCATCCACATCACTGGGATCAAAGACATTGACTGCAAAAATGGTCAACTCTGTCTCAGCTGCATTCAATGCCCAGGTTTCTTCAACTCTGAAACCATCAAAATCACAAGTGCAACCTCCTGAGCCGGTCAGTGCGCCATAGTCAATACTCATGGTTCCATTAGCATTAAACGAATATATGTTGTCCTGCTCGCAAGGACATATTTGTTCGCTTTCTACATCCTCCTCAAAGATTCTTCCTCTCTTAGAGTGCCATCTCCAATCGTAATTTAGTAAAAGGAATCGAAATGAAAGCTCTGTGGTAATGATGAAATCCGCTGAACCTGTTTTACCGTTTTCATCGGTTGCTGTAAAATTAAAACGGATGGGCTCCAAAACGCCTTCCTCATTTAATTCATACTGCAATGTGAAAGAACTGCCACTGATTTCCATCGTTCCATTCGTTCCATAAGTATTATCGATGGTAGTACCTATGAATTTTGTCACGCGAAATGTAGTGAGTCCTCCATCCGCAACCACTGAAGCAGTAGTGGACGCAGTCTCACCCGTTTTACCGGTAAACTCTGTTGCCGTTAAAGACACTACCGGTGCATCGGGATCTTCTTTTTTACAGGATGTGATCTGTATGGCCATTGCCAGTAAACACATGGCTGCAAACATGAATAATGACTTCTTTTTCATAATAAAAAGTTTTAAGTGTTAAAATAAATTATATTGATCGAACAGGAATACCCCTGTATTGAAAGGCTTTCATTTTTCCTGATTTAGAAATCATGAGTAGCCAAATTTCCATATTATGTTTTTTAAATACTGCCGAACTGCTAACTTCGCCACTTTGGGTCAATCCGCTTTTGCTGTCCGAAAGCACATGATTTAATTGATCCAAAGGAAGAATCTTGCCGTTCCAGCCCAATTGGTATCCGGCCGACAGATCCCTGGATTCATTATTGCCCAATAACACCATACAGCCGCTATCTTCCTTTCCCGGCCAGATATAATGCATATTGTTTATGGTTCCGGATTGCAATATTTCTGGTACCTCCATTTTAACCCATCCCTTCTCACCTTCATAGCAATATAGACAGTGAGCCAGCGAAGTTGCAGTCCATCGAAGGCTGTTGTTTAGCCTGTCTATTCCTGCAATTTTTAGCATATCGCTTTCGGCAAATATACTGTGCTTGGGAAATTTTAATTCCAAGAATGCCATAATGCCTGTCAATTGGTTTCTTTTATAAGCGGGATACTCTCTCTGGTTTTCAGTATAAGCCATGACCGCTTCGGAGCGCCCGTTTCCATCCAGGTCGCCATAGTAAAGAACTAAAGGATTTTCCGGAGAAGGTTGATGAACATAATTATCACCTTCATTGGCTAACATAAAGCAGGAAGAACCCTCATATGGGAAAATCAATACATCATTCCACCAACCGTTTTGTACAGGGTTGTCCCATAACTTCCATTGGCTATGATTCTCTTTGAAAATTTTTAACCCCATCCAGTGACCGGCAACCAACAACTCTGGATTGCCGTCCTGATCAATGTCCCACCATACCGATTTCATGGCAATTCCATCATTTCTCATCAGATCAGGTTCGATCAATTCCCATTGACCACATTCAATTTTCCATACCTGTGAAGGCCAGGTCAAAGGGTAGCGGTTTTCTTTGATTGCACCGGCAATACACACCATAGTAGCATGACCAGCTTGATAAAAAGACATTTTTCCCTGACTGAACTTTTGATTATCCCTTACGGAAATGGTTTGCCGAATGAATCCCTTATGATCATCATATTCAAATAAAGTCAAGGCCCGGGCAGGACTATCAGACTGATCTTCATTCCAATCCGTTGCAATCAGCAGTTGATTTCTGCCGGTGCAATTCACATCGTAGATGTTGGCATCGATACAGTTGCCATGCACATCCTTTAATTCAATGCTACGAAAAGAGCCGTTCGTTTGCTGGAGAAAAACTGTCGGAGGAGACTGTTCATTGCAACCTATAAAGATATCGTCAAGACCATTTCCGGATAAGTCTCCCACTTGCATGACCGGCCCATGATCTGAATACTGATAAGGAATTAAAGGTTCGGTTAAAAAATTATTCTTTCCGGACTTTATCCAATTATAATACAAACCGGCCAACTCGGATACTTCTTCAAATACCGGTGCGGGAAGAGTGGAGTGAGCGTTGATAGCCTCTACTTCAATAGCCTCTTCGTAATTTATGCTGATGCGTTGATTGGTGGAAATTTCTTTCAGCGTTTGTCGTTTACCATCGGGCCAAAAAACTGTCAATTCCTGAATGACGGTTTCATCTCCCACACCAAAGTGCATTGTAGTACTTACAGATGATTGAAACCCCCTCACCGGATATTGAAATTGAGTTTGCTGGGTGGATGCTGTTTTACAAGCCAATTTTGTCCCAATTCCCGTTTTATTCTCTTTTGGACCGTTTAAAAGTACCTGGATAAAATTGCCTGAAGGCTTCTCATACTGTCCATTATTCCGGTATATAGTTGCTTTTTCATTGATGTTATTCACTACAAGGTCAGGTAAGCCATCATTGTTTAGATCCACATAGGCAGCTCCATTGGAAAAGGAGGGATGGGAATGAATCCATTGTCCGGTCATATCTGCAAACCGGTAATTCCTTTTGTTATTAAAAATTCTATTGGGTGTATGGAGGCCGTTTCTTTTTTTAACCTCCTCCCAAATTTGCTGATCCGATCTCTCTTTATCAGAAAAGTAAATCAGGTGGCCAGCATAGTCAGTAAAATCCTGGTCTGTAATGTCTCTGTAATATCCATTACTGATGTACAAATCGGAGTACCCATCATTGTCAAAATCAGCAAATAGGGGTGCCCAACTCCAATCAGTGCGCTCAACTCCGGCATACTGAGCAATTTCGAAAAATGGATAGCCTCCGGAATCTCCCGGAACGATTCCGTTATTCATAAATAATGTATTGCGCATGTATTGAGGAGAATAGCCTTGTGCCATCATGATGTTCCATTTGGCCCAGGTCATTGTTCCGGTCATCAGTTTATAATCCTTCCAGGACGTCGGCATCATATCCAAAACCATTAAATCCTGAAATCCTGAGTGATTTAAGTCGACCATATCACATCCCATGCTGTTGTAGCTTTGAACAGGCAGCCAAAGATGGGATTCGTTGATAAAAGTGCCATTGCCCTTATTGATCCAAAGATGATCATTGTAAATGAAGTCATTGGCTACATATATATCTGGCCATCCATCTCCATTGAAATCGTGAATACTGACTCCGAGCCCATATCCTTCTCCGATGATTCCACTTTCGATGGTCACATCTGTAAAAGTACCATTCCCATTGTTTCGGTACAACCGGTCATTACTTTCTCCCGGTTCATCCCATTTTAATGGGAGCGGGTTATTGACGACGGATTTATTATTTGCATGATTCATGACAAATAAATCGAGTAGTCCATCATTATTGTAATCAAAAAATACGGATTGGGTACTGTATCCGGTATCTGCTACTCCCCAGTCTTCAGCCTGCTCTGTAAAATAGGGAATTCCTTCTTCATTAAAACCTGAGTGAATGAACAACAGGTTTTTTCTTTTGTCAGCATGTTTCGAACCGGCTACACACAAATAAATATCCGGCCAACCATCACCATTGATATCTGCTATATTTACGCCGGTGACCCATGTGTTGGTTGTAACACCGGCCTCAAATGTGATATCTGCAAAAGTAAAATCACCCTGATTCAAATATAACCGGATAGAGGATTCGTTGGCTGTGAATAAAATATCTTCCAAACCATCGCCATTGAAATCGGCAATACCTACTCCTCCACCATTGTAATAATAAATGTAATCGATGATGCTAAATGTGTCGGCCTCCGCCAGGGTATTTACAAAATGAACTCCGGTATATTCAGGGGACAAAGCCTCAAATAGATAGTCTTGCTTATGCAAGTGCTGGCAACCCAACATCATGAATGCAAAGAGTGATGCCAATTCGGCTTGATATGTCGTTTGACGAATCATATGTATTTATAACCCATAGAAATTGAGGATATTGCTGTCATATATTTCTGTTTGTTACAATCCATCACTCATGGAAGGAGGCGCTTGCTCAGGGTGACTCCCCCAATTTTCATTGGGAGATGGTCCCATTTCCAATACTAGGCTTCCCCCTTTGATCAAATCTTTATGGTAAAACCATGGTTTGTCCAATGGTTTCCCATTAAGTGTTGCCTTTTGGATGAAAACGTTTTCAGCAGAATTATTAATGGCAATGATTTCAAAAGATTTGCCGGGGTAATAATTCTGATCTAAATGAATTTTTACTCTATCAAATAAGGGACTGCCGATCTCATACCAGGGATCGGTAGCTGTGCCTCCATTCATTTCGAATAATCCCATGGCGCTCATAACAAACCAGGCGCCCATTTGTCCCTGGTCTTCATCGCCGGGCCAGGCGTCCATAGGTGTTGCTCCATAATATTCATTCATAATGGCTCTTGCCCAATATTGAGTGAGCCAGGGTTTGCCGGAATAGTTAAAGAGATAGGCCGCTTGCATATTGGGCTGATTCCCGTGATTGATGGGCAATACTCCCATAGCATGCAGACTGTTTTCATCGGTGAATTCGGAATTGAATTTCCATTCACGTGAACTTTCAAATCCTTCCTGGAGTCGCCGGTTGAATTCGTCTTTGCCCATCAGTGCGATCAATCCTTTAAGGTCATGAGGTACAAACCATGAATATTGCCAGGCATTACCCTCACACCACCCCGAATCCAAAAAAGTGGAACAACAGTAAGGATCAAAATCCGGCAAGAATTTGCCATCCATTCCTTTAAAATTCATAAATCCCACTGAAGGATCCCAAATATTCAGATACGAATGAGCCCTTTTACGGAAGTAATAGTAATCTTCCATTTTTCCCAATGCTTTGGCCATCTGACTGACACACCAGTCATCATAGGCATATTCTAACGTATTGGAAGCCGGTCCGCTTTCATAAGGAACATAGCCCCATTTGAGGTATTCAACCAATTGTCTGTTCCCTACCTGGCCGCCCCCTAAATGCGCTTGCGGAGGTGTGGTCTGCACATGCCGGATCGATTCATATGCTTTTTCAATGTCGTAATTTCTNNATGGGATGCCACCATAATACTGGAGTACTCTATTCCCGTAGGTCCTTTAGGCAGCCAACCTCCAACCCTGTAGATTTCAAGCAAAGATTTGACCCACTGATTGGCTATATCGGGGGTGGCCAAAGTCCAGAGTTGATTGAGGTTCCAAAAGGTATTCCAAAATGCATCACCCCCATAAATAGGAGATTCGGGATCCTCTAATTGTTGCACTTTTTCATACATGTCCATGTACTTCCCGTTGACATCATTCCATATGGTTCGGCCTACATAGGCTCTGTACATGTTGGTATAAAACTTTTTCTTATTGATTTCGTCCTTTCCTTCTACTTCTATTACACTCAGTAACTTGTTCCAGGTGTCGCGATTGTGTTTCCTTACAGCTTCAAAATCCCAGCCGAAGGGTTCAGTCAGTTCTTTTTGCAGATTCAGGCGAGCTTGTTCAATACTTACTAATGAGATGGCTGATTGCATCAATACCTGATCGCCGGGTTCAAGATCAAATTCCAGGAATGCACCCACATCCGTATGATCCCATCCTGAAAAAATAAAATCTACATTTCTTTTAATTCCATCACGAGTCCACCCATTAAAAGATTTAAATGGACGGTCAAACCGGATGACAAAATGCACCGTGTAATCATTAAAACGGGCGCCTCTCAAAGCTTGCTGAATGCTGTACCCTTCGATTTCCGTTGCGCTGATTCGGGTGATCTGAGCATTGAAGATCTCAGAACCGTATTCCGATTCGATTTGAAGATCTACTAAAATCCGCGCAGAATCTGTATTGTTAAAAGTATACCGTTGAAATCCACAACGGGTCGTAGCGGTTAATTCTGCAACCACACCATAATCCAGTAAATCAACTTTATAATAACCAATGGAGGCAGTTTCAGTGTTTTTATCAATTCGTGAGCGGTATCCAGCATCAGGATCTTGCTCAAATCCGGGATCAATCTTCAATGGCCCTGTCGTGGGGAAAGTTAAAAGACCATCCATTGTCCAGGAATGGATATGACTGAAACCGGTGATATTGTCAATAGTATATTCATATCCGGCTTTCCATCCGGTTCTTTCATTGTCAGGACTCAGTTTTACCATTCCAAATGGCATAGCAGGTCCCGGAAACATCATCCAACGGCTGTCATGGCCACCCATTAAAGGATCAACATAATCCACCGGCGATTTACTAATTTGTGCGTGTGTGAGATTAAGACTTGCAATACATAAAGCAAAGCACATTAATCGGGTCATCATCATTTTCATTTTTATTACATTTATTGCCATTCACTTTCTATTTCTTCAAGACTTTTTTCTTTGGTTTCAGGTACTATTTTCCATACAAACAGAAATGCTAAAAAGGACATAGAACAAAATATCCAAAAGGTTACTGCAGGCCCTGCGCTTTCCAGCAAAATGGGAAAGAATTGGGTAACCATATAGACGGAAAGCCATAGCGCTAAAGTGGCGACCGACATGGCCAATCCTCGCATTTTTATTGGAAAAATTTCAGAAATAACTACCCAGGTGACCGGCCCATAGGATCCGGCAAATCCAGCCACATAAGTCAATATAAAAATCAGAAGGATATATCCACCCCAGTTAAAATAGAATGAACTTCCGACGATTGCTAAACTTACACCCATTAGACTACCGCCCAATAACAATAACTTTTTTCTTCCCTGACTATCTACCCAACGGATGGCCACCCATGTGAAAATCACATTTATTACACCCACAATTACAGTTTGTAAAAAAGCAGATTCTGAACCATTGCCCACTTCTTTGAATATTTCAGGTGCGTAATACATTATAGCATTTATCCCTTGTACCTGAGAGAATATGGCCAGGATAACACCTATAAATATTGCTTTTTTAAATCGGCCTGAAAATAACTCCCTGAGGGTGCCTTTTTGTTCATGGAGCGTATTGCGAATTTCTTCAATTATCTGGTGTGTTCTTTCAGGGCTGTTTATTTTGAGCAACACATTTCTGGCTTCCGATTCATTTCCATTTTTCATCAACCACCGTGGACTTTCGGGGATAAATAATATAGCTACCAGGAAGCAAAGGGCAGGGAAGGTTTCTGAACCTAGCATATATCTCCAGCCATATTCTATATTCCAGGTTTCGTCCCCAACGCCCTGGACTAACAGGTTGACAAAAAAGATGAGCAAAATACCCAAAACAATAGCCAATTGGTACAATGAAACTAAGCGACCCCGGATGGATGCAGGGGCCATTTCAGTAATGTACAATGGGGAGAGCATAGAGGCAGCTCCTACGCCGAGGCCACCTATAAAGCGTGCTATTGCAAATTGAGTAAGATTATTGGGGACGGCTGATCCTATAGCGGATATGCCAAAAAGAACAGCTGTAACCATCAGGATTTTCTTTCTGCCAAAGCGATCACTCAGTGATCCGGCCACTATAGCTCCAAAAATACAACCGATAATTGCACTGGATGCTGCCCATCCTTTCATGGCCGCTGATAATTCAAATTTGAGTTGCAGGTAACCAATAGCTCCTGAAATCACCGCGGTATCATACCCAAAAAGAAGTCCTCCCAGTGCTGCAACTGCTGTGAGTTTATAAACTGATCCGTATTGAATATCGTTTGATTTGAGCATAGGGGCTTATTGTTTTTTTATGCTGGCTCTGATAGTGGCCAATGGTTTTGTTGCATTTTTATCCATAGGTCTTACAGAATAACTACCGACCGCTGCGGGTACAATGAATGTTTCTGCATAATGAATGTGGAAAGGCTCGAATGCACCATCAGGGCTCTCCACAATGGCTTCTTCTCCTTCTACGAGATTGAGTACATGCACACTGCCTTGGGTTTCATGTGTGACTTTTTCTGTAAACCAGTGTCTGACCGTTTCTATGAACTCAAAATCATGGAGACCGGTTATTTCCTCCTTTATATTTCCGTTGTCCGAAACTTCTTGTATTTGGTTTATTAATTCGCGTTGTACCCATTCATCTGTCCGATCCCATTGGATGACTTTTTCTCCATGATCGATATGAATCGGTCTGGGCAGGCCATCCATGCCTTTTCTACCCCAATCCCAAAGTTTAAAAGTAAAAATGTAAGGTGTGGCGCTGATTTCCAGCACCATGCAATTAGTTCCGGAGCAATGCACCGTACCTGCCGGGATCAGAAAATGGTCATGTTTTTTAGCCGGCCAGCGGGCAATATATTTTGATGCATCAAAATCAGGACCTCCATTTTGAGCCGCTTTAAGATCATCCATCATTTCTTTAGGATCAATTCCTGTTTTGACACCGAGAAACACAGAAGCATCCTCTCTGGCGTCCAGCATATAATAACTTTCATCCTGTGTATAGAACATGCCAAAATGTTCTCTTATATATTCTGTGGTTGGATGTACCTGCAAACTCAGATTACCTCCATCCACTGTATCGAGGAAGTCAAATCGTATCGGAAATTCAGCTCCGAATCTTGCGTATACTCTCTCTCCTAATAACTCTTTGGGTTGAAAAAACACAAGATTGATTGCGGGAGATTCAAATACAATTCCCTGATAATCAAATTGAATGCTGTTTTCTTCCGGAACACAGTCAAAGCACCAGGCATAATTTTCTACCGTTTTATCCAGATCACAAACTTCTTTCATCCATTGGCCTCCCCAGGGACCCGGATCAAAAAACGGAACAAGTCTGAATGGTCTGGTCACAGCATTTTGTAATGATTCTTTATAGATTTTTGCAGAAATCATTACAGGTGACTCCGGAGTATTGCTATCGATGATATAATCCCAGTTATCAAAAGTGTTTCTTTTGAGTCGATCAGCTACTCTCCAATCCACAAAGTATGCTCTCTTATATTTTCTGACCGGATCCAATTGAAAATCATTGGTTCCAAGATTTGCCACTTCCCCTTTTCGCATACGCTGTTGGATTTCCCATCTCGCCATATCCGCATAAATGAACAGGTCAGATCGGGGGGGTATTACAGAAGCGCCGCATCCGTATATCAGAATGACACCTTTTTTAGTTTCTTCGATGGTATTGCGAGCGTTCTGCAATCGTTTTGAGTCAAAAAAATCTTCAATCTTTAAGCGGGTCATGTATCCAAATACACGGTCGTCGGTAATATCCGCTAGGCACATTTCATTTAATGATACCTCACTTTTATACAAGTCATTAGTGATTATAAAAATGTCAATTTTGATGAAAGCAAATAATTTTGAAAGGATTTCTACATCTTTGACTCCCGGGTAGGTTTCAAAAGTTAAAACATAACGATCTCCGGGCATCTGTTTAATCTGATGATTGATCTCATCGCATATCTTTTCCCAACCGGACTTTACTTCTTTCGGATTATTATTGATTTTAATCAATGGGTATTTATCGTAATTGCTTTTCCTCATGTTTTAATTTTGTGAATGACCAGCTAACCAGGCGACCCCCAGCACTCCTGCCCATTCTGCATGCATTGCTTTTTTAATTTCCACCGATCTGCCATTCAACCAGGAAAATTCCTTGATTTTAGCCTGAAAATAGGGTACAATGATATGTTCACTACCCATCAATCCCCCCGACAAAATGATCAGGGAAGGATCATAAGCGTAAATAAGGTTTTTGATCATTGCAGACCAGGCTTCCAAACTTCTATGCCCCAACCACTGTGCTAATGGATACTCTGATTGTACAGGGTTAAAGACCCATTGATAATCTGGATTTTCAGGAATGTTACTACAATCTGCTTCTGGAAATAAGGCTTTATAATATTCTATATTTTGTGAAATCGACCAGGTCGATGCAACTGCTTCAGTACAACCGATATCTCCGCAATTGCATGACGCCCCCTGAAAATCTATGGTCATATGGCCCGCCAGATTCCCTGCAACATGACCATGACCTCGAAGAATATTTCCATCAATCAGCACGGCGGATCCCAATCCGGTACCCAATGTAATCATCACGAGGTCATTCATATGTTGGCCTGCACCAAATTGCCACTCTCCCACTAAAGCGGATCGGGCATCATTTTCCAATCGAAGATGGGTGTTCCAGTTTTTATTGACCCAAAGCTCAAGGTTTAAAGATGGAGCATCGGGAAATTTTATATAGTTACTTAAAATCATGTTGTTTCTGGAATCAACTATACATGGAAGAGAAATACCTAAACCATTGATGGGCTCATTGTACAAATGCTCCTGTATCTGTTGGTTGATTATGGATTCCAGATATGGCAGTTCTTTTTGGAGACTGTTTTGATATTGAACGTCGTAGAGTGATTTCGATATTAATTCTCCATCTTTTAAAATACCCACTTTGATCCGGGTACCACCAATATCTATTCCAATGCTTGCCATATTAATCTTTTAATATCCGGAGTTCTGCGGTAATAGATTTTGGTTTAAGTCAATTTCTTCCTGTGGGATGGGAAAGAGTCGGTGGAAGGGTTGGGGTTGAATTCCGGGCTTAGCTAAAGGCACCAACTCCCCCAGTTTGTCAAAACGTGCCAAATCAATCCATCTATGACCTTCTGCAACAAATTCCTTTCTTCGTTCAAGGAGCAGTGCATCTTTAAATTGTAGATAATTCAAACCGCCTAAATCAGGTAATATGGGTTGCTGGATTTGACCGTCAAATCTTGCGCGCCTCCTGACAGCGTTTATAGCTTCGAAAGCCTGAGGATTAGGTCCCATGTTTTGCTCATTCAATGCTTCAGCATAGGTTAGGAGTATGTCAGCATATCGGAGATATGGAAAATCATTATCTGTATTTCCTGCCAAAGGCTCTGCCTCTTCATCCCAATACTTTCGGATGTGGGGTTCCACCACGGTAATCATACCTCCCTGGCCAATGATTTCAGTAAGAAAGGTAACCTTTCTGCGTCGGTCCAATGCATCGAAGGAATCATATAAATGCTGTGTTGCCACTTGCCAGCCCTGTGCGTTTACACCGGGAATTTTCCTGCTCAATTCTCTGGGTAAAAGCCTTACATTAAATTGCCCCACTTCCCAAAAGGAAATACTGTTGTTGGCAGTGCCAAAGCCTACATTAAACAGTGTTTCTATTCCATTGGTATTATTGATCTTAAAAACTTCATCGAATGAAGGCCAAAGTCCATACTGCCCGCTTTGAATGATGGACTCACAATAGGAGATGCATTGACCCCAATCCTGAACATTTAAATAGGTTTTTGCCAATAGACCACGGGCAGCTCCCCTTGTTGCTCTACCTTTTCCATTTCCGGCAGGATAGGACACGGGCAAATGGGTTTCAGCAAATTCGAAATCGGCAATGATGGCATTGTACACTTCTGATTTTGGATTTCTGGCAGGGAATATTTCTGCACCCTCAAAAGTGAGCATCAAAGGAATATCACCAAATATTCGCACCAGATCCAGATATAACATTCCCCGTAGAAATCTTGCCTCTCCCAGAAGTCTGTTTTTGAGCGTTTCGTCCATATCGACATTGGGGATGCCCTCGAGCGCGAAATTGGCAATACTTATCCCTTTATATGCATTCCTCCAAAAATCATACATGGTGGAATTGACAGGTTTGTGGTTAAACTTGTCCATTTCATCCAGATCCACTGCACCAGCTAATCGATTTTCCATTTCATCAGAAGCCAGGCCCATACTCACCCAGTAACTGCTGTGATAAACCCCTCCAAAAGTTGGGGCTGAGCTGGTAGAATTGAGAATGGCATAAATGGAATTGACCGCAGCAATGGCATCGTTGGGATTTTCAAAGAAATTGTCAACAAATACCTGGTCTCGTGGATTTTCTTCCAGTAGATCAGTGCAAGCAAGGATCAGCACGAGAGAGAGTAGCGGCAATACTATGAATATTGAATATATTTTTTTCATGCTCTTCATCTTTTAAAGTGTCATTTGTAAGCCAAAAATGAGACTACGTGGCAAGGGATAACCTCCGTAATCTACCCCTTGCAATAAATTGTTTTGACCAAACGCAAAGACCTCTGGATCATATCCCCGGTATTTGGTGAAAGTGTGAAGATTGTTGGCCGTTACATACAGCCTTAAACCTTTAAATGTGGACTTTAAATTTTGAAATCTGTAGCCCAGCGTCACATTTCTGATTCTAATAAAAGAGCCATCTTCTACTTGCGCATCGCTGAAAATATTTCTTTCCCTTGGGTTTTCACGAGTGTATTCGTTATTAGGATTTTCCGGAGTCCATCGATTTTCCCAAAATTCCCGAAGGACATTGGTTTCGCCATCCAATGATCCGATTTCGAACAGGTATGCATTCACAATGTCATTGCCATGGACTGCCTGGAGGAAAATGTTTAGCTCAAAGCCTTTATATGTAATTTGATTGCTCATGCCCCAGATGAAATCCGGATTTGCATCCCCTATGATCGACCTGTCAGCCTCATCTATGAAGCCGTCTGGCCCTGCGACCAAATTTCCATTGATATCCCGGCCATTCAGATCTCTATACTTTCTGTCTCCTGCCCGTGCATTCTGACCACGAAGCTTTGCACTGGATGCTGCTTCTTCATCACTTTGAAATATCCCGTCGGTTTGATATCCAAAAAATGTACCCAAAGGTTGACCTACTCTCAATAAACTCCATCCGGCAGGTAGACTTAAAACGCCACCTACAGGTATGTCGTCATCTGTTGAAAGGGAAGTAATCATATTCCGGTTCCTGGAAATATTGAATTGGGTCTCCCAGGAAAAATTTTGACGTACAATGTTCCTGGAGTGGATAGCTAACTCCAGGCCGTGATTCCGCAACCCTCCAATATTGGACAAATAACCAGTAAACCCTGTGGTGTTGGGTAGCGGTGTAAAAAGTAGCAGATCGGATGTGCGCATGTCATAATAATCAAAAACAACGCCTAATCTGCCATTCCAGAACTCCATATCAAAGCCTATGTCCAATTGATTCGTTCTTTCCCAGCGTAAAGAAGGGTTGGGAAACCGGAGGGGTTCCTGCCCTTTATAGATTTCAGTATTATTAAAAACTCCTTCTCCAATAGGGCCTACCGTAGCCAATGAGGTGAAAGGTGGAATTTCCTGGTTGCCCACCGTTCCGTAACTGACTCTCATTTTAAGGCTGGTAAAAGCATCTAAATTTTTGATAAATTCTTCTTCATGCATTTTCCATGCAAATGCTCCGGAAGGGAAGAATCCGTATTTGTTATTGGCGCCGAATTTTGAAGATCCGTCCAATCGACCGGTTATGGTAAACAGATATTTATTATCGAGACTGTAATTGATTCTTCCCAGGTAGGATATGATTCCCCAATTGGTTTCACCATTTGCAGGAGGTTGCGGATTGAGACTATTGGCAAGATTGTGATACCGCGAGCGATTGTCAGGGAAGTCCAATGCCACCACAAAGAGCCTCTCTGACTGAAAGCCTTGATAAGTGTTGCCAATCAGGGCATTGAATTGATGTCTATCGCCGATCGCTTTGTCATACGTCAAGGTATATTCAGCCAACCAGCTTATGCCACTGACGGTAGCCAGCACGGCTTCTCCATTATTGGCTTCAGTTCTTTTTAAGAAATTAGGGACATATCTGTTTTCCTTGACGGAAAATATATCCGCACCCAGATTGGCTTTAAAATTTAACCCTTCAGCCAGGTTGAATGTCAAATAGGCAGAACTGACGGCTCTGAAATTAGTAGAAATATTATCTGTTTCCAAAGCATCAGCGACCGGATTGCCAATATTTCTTCCACGGTCGTCTTCAAAAGTATATCCACCGCGAACCCGGTCGTCCAATACCGGTAGCGTAGGGGGAAAAAATAATGCAGAAGCGGTAGCACCGGGAAGCAATACAGCGGTTCCCGGGCTTAATGCACCCGTTAATACTCCCCTGGATTCAATATAACTGAGTGAATTGCTTGTTCCAACCTTTACTCTGTCACTCACGGTCTGATCCAGGTTGATCCTGAAATTATATCTTTCAAAATCTGAATTGATGATGATTCCATCCTGAAATGTATAACCACCACTCACAGAGTAATTGGTTTTTTCCGAACCTCCATTAAAATTAAGTTGATAATTATGCATGATGGCATCCTGAAAAATAGCATCCTGCCAGTTAGTGCCTTCGCCGTATCTTTCAGGCACAATGTACCGGGGGTCAGACGGAAATCCGGCATTTCGGTTATAAGCATTGATATAATGAGAGAATTCTTCCCCATTAAGCATGTCTAATTTTTTAGCTACTTGCTGAACTCCCACATAAGCGTCGAAAGTGACTGTCGATACACCGGCTTTTCCTCTTTTGGTGGTGATCAATACCACACCATTCGAACCCCTGCTGCCATATAAAGCGGTAGCGGATGCATCTTTTAAGATTTCTATGGATGCGATATCAGAAGGATTCAAGGCCGCTAAAGCGTTTAATGGAGAGGCAGCAACTCCCCCCGCATTGACTTCATTATTGTCGGTGGTGATGATCATACCGTCAATCACATACAGAGGTTCATTCCCTGCATTGATGGATCCGGCTCCACGGATTCTGATGGATGTTTCCCCTCCCGGTCTTCCACTCACCTGAGTAACCTGCACCCCTGCTGCTCTGGCCTGCAACGCCTGGTCCAGCGAAATGGGAGCAACCTGGGCAATTTCATTGGACGAAATGGTGGATACCGATCCGGTGAGATCACTTTTCTTAACCTGTCCATAGGCTATGATCACTATGTCATCTATGGTTTGGGAAATGCTTTCCATTTCTACAGTGAGATAAGTTGTATTGCCCGGCCGGATGCGAACATCTTTGTAGCCGATAAAACTGAATATCAACTGCTCATCCGGCGATTGAATGGTGATCTCAAAAACTCCATCTGCCAATGTGCTTGTGCCTCTGGTCGTTCCGGATACACTTACATTGACAAACTCTAATGGTGTTTGATCTGCCTTATCGACAACTACGCCTCTGACGGAGGTTTGGGAGGAATATTGAATTTGGAATGCAATAATTACCAGCCCTGCCAGGATACTCCTGACAGTCCATTTTGTTGGCATCATGTGAAATAATTTAAATGATTTACCTGCCTATCTCTACCGAATAAGAAATTCCATCTCCCCGGTAGTACACTTTATTAAACTCAATCAATAACCCATCCGAATTATACACTTTTCTTCTTCTGTATAAAACGGGATCACCTTTTCTGATTTGCAATGTAGCTGCCAATTTACTGCCAGCTGCAATTGCACTGATTTCTTCTCTGGAAGTTGATACATAAATACCGTAACGATCTTCCAGCAACTTGTATAGCGGTTTTGAGAAATCATCTTCCGTATTGAGATTCGTTCTGGGATGAAACCAGGAAACACTCAATAAGTATGGATGTTCTGCTGTTCCTCTTAGCCTGCGCAACATGATAACATTTATTTTCTTCCGTATATTGAAGATTTCTGCTATCTCTTCATCAGCTTTTACAAAACCAACTTCTTGTTCGTGATTCACAACATGCAATCCTTTCTCCTCCATTTCTCTGGTAAAACTAAACCAATGATCAAGGCGTGTATAGATTTTCTTGTCAGCAATATAAGTGCCGACGCCTTTTTTTCTTACCAGCAAACCATCTTGTACAAGTTTGGATATGGCCTGTCGTACTGTATTTCTTGCCACTCCCAATTCTCTGGCCAGGTCCACCTCTTTTGGGAACATTCTGCCATTGTTTTGTGTATCTCGCTCTTTTTCGATATACCGCCTGAGCAACTTTTCTACTTGCGAGTGTAACGGAATTCCTGATTCCTGATCAACTTGCAATTTCATTTTTTTAGAATTTGATTGGACTGCAAAATATACGATCCTTCTTTAAAACCTTTAACTGTTTGCCGAAACCTTCACTCCCAGGTAAAAAAAACTTAAAATATTTCTTTAAGAATCATTCTACTTTAAGCCGGTATTCTTTAAGAATTTAATTTTTTAAACTCACTATATGTTTAAACATACTGCAAGATAAATTTATTTTTCATAGCAACCAAAATTCATGAAAAAAAATTATTTCTCAAAGCTTAATTATTGAATGATAAACACTTATAATCAACGTTTATGCATATGATTTAGATAAAACTAAAAGTTTTGGAAGTTGATATAATACTACCTTATCACTTTTTTCTAATTTTTTACTCATAAAACAATCGTATGAACCGGGGTCTGTATATGCTCGCATCTTTTTTTATGTCATTCCAGAAGTCTAATGTGATAGTGTTATAGCTGATCAACAATTCACCTGGAGGTGATAAGGCAGGGTGTGCTTTGGCATTATAGGTGAATATGCCCACTTTGCTTTCCGGAGTTGTATACAAATCAATGATATCGCTCCATGGACCTGTCAATGATTCACCAATCCTACAACCCACTTTTTCTGATAAGCCCATGACCTGGAATGTAAGTAAATAGCGTCCGTCAGGAAGATCGGTCACGCTGAGTTCATTGGATACTGCATTAGTGGAAGGAGAAATATTTCCAATATCATGAGTCCAACCATTTCCATCCCAAAAGGTCCATGTATGAAATTCATCAAATGATTCAGCGGGTGACCGGGCAGTAACTAAACTTTTATCTCCACCAATGCAACCGTACACATAAATATATCCATCAGGATTTTGAGCACCAGCCCAATCGGTATTGACATAAACTCCTGCTCCCAGATTACCTTTTCCTATGACCGGGTGCTCTAAGTGAAACGGAGTGGTGAGCTGGCGTGCTTCATGAAAAGGTGGAGCAGAACCATCCGGAATGGCAATTAACGAAACGTTATGTTCTTCAAAGTCAAATACATTAGGACCTGTCATTTCAATATGGTAAGCAAACAGGTATAATACCCCATTTTGAGAAGAATTTACAAACCCATCACCAAGCCAATAGTATTGACCGGGTCTGGCGTTTTCATTATCAGGTTTAAAAAAAGCAATGGGTTGGCCTTCGTCATTTTTATTGATTAGAAACTGTATGTTATCCGGATGAGGCCGACATCCCTTCATGTATGCTATGGAGTTATTGACCATGATGGATCCGGCTTCAGGGATATTATTTTTTACTACTCCGGTGTAAGTATCGCTAAAGATCAGAAGTAAGGGTTTTCCTGACTCGCAATGTGAATCATTACCATCTAAAGGAATGGAAAAAATGCCATCGGCAGCAAACCACCCGGAATCTCTTTCCATTAAAGAAGTCCAATCTTTGGCAGGTTCGACTCTGAATTGAGTGGGATCAATAGGTTTTAATTCTTGGGTTTTTTGCCGGCAACTTACGATGAGCAATCCTAAAGTCAGGATGAAAATTATCTTATGCATTTTTAAAAATATTTAAATTACTTATCCTCAGGGCTGCCGGGGATGGAAACGCCCAGCCCACCATCAATTCGCACTGCCTGGCCTGTCATGAATGCAGCATCTTCAGAACTCAGAAAGGATATCAATGCTGCGATCTGCTCAGGTTTACCAATGGTTCCGGTTAAATGCATGTCTTCGCACGCCTTGAATAAAGCTTCGGGATCGGGAGATGCATTGATTGCATTGCGTAACATAGGAGTATCTACGGATCCGGGGCAAACTGCCAGACACCTGATTTTTGGTGCATAATCCACGGCTATACTTCGCGTCAGTCCCAGCATGGCAGTTTTTGAAGTGGTATAAGCTGCAACCCCGGTTTGTGTAATAAAAGCCTGAACGCTAGACACATTGATAATAACTCCTCCATTTCCTGATAGCATCCATGGGATGGAATATTTTGAACACAGCCATGCGCTTTTAAGATTGGAATTCATTACTTCATCCCAAATGGCCTCGGAGGTTTCAGTAGCTATACCATAACGTATAATACCTGCATTATTGATCAAAACATCCATTGTGCCGTGGGTACTTCCAATCTCATTGATCAAAACTTCTACTGAATGTGCATTCGAAACATCACATACTCTTGTTCTTACAGATGGGGCATTGGCAGACAACGCATTTAATGCCGATTCATTCAAGTCAATGGCATAGACTGTAGCGCCGGTTGATTCAAATTTATCCACACATGCTTTTCCAATTCCGCTACCTGCTCCTGTGATTACGACCACTTTGTTCTTTGTACTATCCATTATTTACTACTTTTTATTATCGATGGGACACCAATGGGTGGCCTGCAATCCCTGCATTGATCCGTGTGATATGCCATCTTCCCAGATTGGCGGTATAGATCTGATCAAAATGGGCTCCACCAAATGCTATATTGGTTGGGTTAGCCAATGAGTGGGCCTCCCAGTCACTTATCAATACAATTACTTCTTTGTTTTCAGTCACTTTGTATATGGTATTTGGGGAATAGCAGGATACGTATAAGTTACCCGCAGCATCGAATGCCAATCCATCGGGAACCGATTCAGGCAAAGTACAATATACTTCTGCTCGACCTGCCTTTCCATTGTCTAATATGGGAATGCGTACCACTCCGGGTAGAAAGGAAACAACGACATAAATAAACGAGCCATCATTACTTAATGCCATGCCATTAGCAAAATTCAATGGCTCTTTATACCAAATCTCACCATTGCCATCGGGGGAAAATTTTAATATTTTGCCATTGACTTCTCTGAAAGCGCCACTTTCGCTAACATACAGCTGATCACTATCATCGAATACCGCATAATTGGGAATATTAAACCGATGACCTTCAGCACCATTGGCAAAAACTTCCAATTTCATGGTGATGGGATCCATTCGCCATAAGCATTTTTTACCCAGGTCACATATTGCCAGCCACTCACTCCCTCTGCTGAATGCCAGTCCCAATATAAATCCACCTGTATTGGCAACTTCTTCACATTTTCCTGATTCGTCAATTCTGTAAATCTGTCCGGCTTCTCCTCCTGCCCACAAACTCCCATCCTTGTGAAATGCTATCCCTTCCGGATGATCCAGCCCTTCTGAGAATATTGTGCAGTCGTTAATGGTTATCATATGCTAATTTTACTATGTTTAAACATACTATTTCATCAATGAAGGTAAAAATTGCCTTTGATTCGGCAAAATATCAATTCAAAAATCTGCTTGAGAATGAATCAAAACCTTCATTTCGGTTTCGCGAGATTGCCCACCATCGATGTTGAGCCACTGGCCTTCATCAATTTGCCTGTTGGGATCAGGACTCCATTTACATGTCCATGGTTCCAGCGCAATGGCATAGGTTTTGCCCCACCATGGAGCAGTTTGAGTGGCATATCGCTCCTGCCAGAACCACAGATATGGAAATAAATTTTGATCCCATTCCAAGGTAAAAGACACTCTCTTTTCTGCATCAGAAAGTGAATATTTTCCAGCGTCATTAAAATCTGAAATATATACCAGGTCACTATAAGAATTTTCTTCGACCGGTGGAATTAGGGATAAGTCTATTTCTTTTCCTTCAGTTGTTATTCCTGTTGGCCAATGCGTGGAATGTCCGGATGGTTTCAATCTTGTGAATGGCATCATTGATTCAACTTCCACCTGCTTTGCATGGGTTTGAACAATTCCTCCTTTTGCAATCCAGGGAAGCCCGAAAGCCACATGTTGACCCCACATGACCGGCAATGACCGGCTTCCGGTGTTAATTATTTTTTCCTTTACAGAAAAGGTAGGTTGACCGGCTTTTAAATGCAAAGTTTTTTCCAAACGGAAAGGCAGTCGGAGGGGTTCAGTATATAGTTTGACTTCGACTTCTTCAGGATCATTTTTTACTATGGAGTAATTCCACGGAATATGCCAAACTTCTCCGTGCTGACCCAGATGAGATCCAAAGTAATTCATAGGTGCTGAATTCGGAAAGATGGTTTGCCAGCCTCCATAATAATAGTCTTCAAACTGATTCAGGGAGTCTTTCCTTTGTGCTGAGATTTTTGCTGGATGGTGGATGTCTTTGTCCAGTTTCAAAAGCAAATTTACACCAAAAGGTTTGTAGGTCAATTCAAATATATCTGCGCCTCTGCCAGCGAGGACACCAATTTTCAGAAAGTCATTTTCAAGATAAATGATCTGCATTCCATTATAAGAATACCGGTCATTGATTGAACAAGATCCTGTAGTAAATATCCATTCCATTGTAGCGACTTTAAATATGTTCCAGTGTTTGGATGGCTCCTCTCATATAGCCCAGTGCAAAAGCCATACCGGCATGCCAGGGTCCCGGGCAGGTCATTTCCGGAGTATGGTCGGGGATCAATACACCTTCATATCGATTCTCTTTTAAAATTTTAAGAATCCGGATCATATCCAGGTCTCCTTCATCAACGAATACTTCCCGGTAGTCCGGGACTTTTCCTTTCACATTTCTGAAATGTATGTAGCCTATATTGCCTGCTTTGCAGTGCTTTTCAACAAAACCATACACATCACTATGTTCCATTTCCTGTAAAGTTCCCAAACACAATTCAAGACCATTATTAGGACTCGGGTATAGATCAATCAGTTTTTCATATTGAGATGTAGAGTAGAAAAGTCGACCGGTTTTCCTCAGTGATTTTACCGGTGGATCGTCCGGATGTGCTACCAATCTTACATCATGCTCCACAGCGACCGGCATGACAGCATTCAGAAACTCTTCCAATCTATCCCACATCTCAGTTTCAGTCACCGGTTCATGAAATCCTTCACCTGTTTCATATCTCATATTCCATACCATACCTTTTGGAATGGGTTGATCTGAGTCAATTGCTGATGCATCATACCCAACAGTCATTGGCATACCTCTTCCTTCCTCCCGCACCGACCATCCCCAAACCCCAGCAAGACTAAAATAATAGCCAATCATTGGAATTCCTGCCATGCCTGCATTGCGGATATTTTGTTTGATCAGTTCCAATTGGTTTCTTTTCTCCGGTCCATCCAGCAGGATGTCATACCAATGAGCGGGGTCAAAATTTTCTATAGCGGCAAGGGTGAGACCATGGGATTCAACCAATTTTCTAAGATCCGTTAAATCTTCTTTTGTCCACGGTTTGTTTTTATTGTGCGTCCAGCCCCAGCCATCCAGGTAGTTGCGGGTCAGCGAAGGAGAATCATCACCCTTTACATAATCGACCAATTGAGCTACAATATGGGTAGCGCCTGCTTGTTTGGCAAAACGTAGATTTCGGTCATTTAAGAGACTTTTGTACAAACCCAATCCTAATTTCATTGTCCAATATATTTAATAGAATGTGTTCAGGATGTAGTATATTTTTGCTTTTTAATAAAACTCCTGTCAAATATCGACAAACTATTGGTATGTTTAAACATAAATGAATATTTTTGAGAATAAATATTCATAACAAAAGGTTATAAAGTATAGAAATACAGAATGTTAGAATGAGAATATTCAAAAGGTTGATATTTTGCTGTCAGATTTTTATGATGCATTGGATGATCACCGGGTGCAGTGAATCCGGATTCACAGAATGCTGCTTTATTGATGATGAAGATCCTCCGGGTATGGATGATGATACTCTTGATATGGGTCCGGTATGTTGGGATATGCCCATTCAGGTAAGAAGAGATCAAGAAATGAATCAACTTTTTACAAAAAACGGTCCAGGATGGACTGGGGCTGATGGTACATTGTCTGTAGAATTGAATGACGGTAGATCATTATGGATTTTTGGGGATACTTTTTTGGGTATTGTGAACCAGGATCGTTCCCGCACATCATTTGCATTTGTGAATAATACGGTACTGCTTCAGGTGGGGAATGATTTGACAAATCCTGTACAAGGACCCCGTGCTTTTGCTTCTCCACCGGAATCAGACTGGTGGTATTGGCCGGGACATGGGCATGTACATGGAGATACTTTAGAATTGATTATGTATGCGATGGTTCAGTCTGAACCCGGCATGTGGGGTTTTGATTATGCTGCAATTGATCTTCTTAAATACACTTTACCCGATCTTCAATGGGTATCAAATGAACGCAAAGTGAATTTTCCCACCATAAATTTTGGTACATCCATTTTGAAGGAGGGGGAGTATATATATGTATATGGGGCCGAAAAGCAAGGATTAAATAAATATTTGCATGTGGCAAGGTGTAAGGGAGGTAGCCTTTCCAATGACTGGGAATATTTCGATGGGGAGGATTGGGTTTCTGATATGGCTAAAAGCCGCAGACAGGCTCCAAATGTATCTGAGCAATTCAGTGTATTTCAGGATGGTAATCAATACTACTTGTTAACCCAACACCATGTTCTGGGAGAAGAAATATACATGTACCGATCAGACAAGGTGCATACGGGATTCACTCAAAGGAAATTAATTTATTGCACACCGGAAACCCATGGAGATATATTTACTTACAATGCGTTTGCACATCCGCAATTCAGCGATGAAGACGGATTGTTAATATCTTATAATGTCAATAGTTTTAATTTTAATGATGTTTTGAAAAATGCGGACAATTACCGGCCCTGGTTTTTTAGGGTAGAGGGTTGGAAATGATGGATTAATCAACAAATAATGGATATACCTATAAAACTGATTCGATTCGGAGCTTACGGAAATGAGAAACCCGGAATTTGGTATGAGAGACAAAGATTAGATTGCTCAGCTTGGTTTAATGATTGGAATGCCTCATTTTTTCGCAATGAGGGAATAGGAAGTTTAATGGAAGTTTTTAAAGAGAAAGGGCATCTTTTCAAACCGGTTCCAGATACTGAACGGTGGGGTGCTCCTGTTGCAAGACCTGGAATGATCCTATGTGTAGGACTGAATTATTCAGATCACGCAAAGGAAGCAGGAATGGCCATTCCAGAGGAACCTATCTTATTCATGAAAGCCGCTAACACCCTCTGTGGACCTTTTGATCAGATACCATTGCCAAAGGCGAGCACCAAAATGGACTGGGAGGTGGAACTGGGCATTGTGATGGGCTCAGATTTATTGTATGCTGATGGTAGAGAGCAAGCGCAAAATGCTATAGGTGGCTATTGCATGATTAATGATATTTCAGAAAGGAGCTTTCAATTAGAGAGGGGAGGGCAATGGGTCAAAGGGAAGTCGTCTCCATTTTTCACTCCTGCCGGACCATGGCTTTCGCCAAAAGAGGCAATTCCCAACGTTTCAAATTTACACATGGAATTGGAAGTAAATGGTTCGATTAAACAAAAGGGGAACACATCCAATATGATTTTTGATCCCATTGAAATTGTCAGGTACGCGTCACAATTTATGCAATTGGAAGCCGGCGATATTATCAGTACAGGTACTCCTCCAGGTGTAGGTATGGGACTAACACCGGCTCCTTATCTGAATAAAGGCGATACGATGAAGTTGACGATTCAGGGTCTGGGCTGCCAGGAACAAAAGGTTATATAACATGAAAGTACCACACTTTTCATTACAAAACAAAACCGCCATAATAACTGGAGGGGCAAAAGGGATTGGTGCAGCCATTTGCCAGCGTTTCGTTGAAGCCGGCGCAAGAGTAGCCGGTTTGGATTTGGATGATAGGGCAGGTTTAGTATTAGCAGAATCCTTAGCTGTATCGGGTGAATTTCAATATTTACATTGTGACGTTTCGGATGAAAATCAGGTATTGACATCATTTGATCAAATATTCCAACGATATGGAAGTATTGACATTCTGGTTAATAATGCAGGGGTTTCACACATCGGTAATCTTGAGAATACAGGAAATGCCGATATGGATCGGATGTATTCTATCAATGTAAAAAGTGTATACCATTGCCTGAAAGCGGGCATACCTTACATGAAGAAAAGTGGAGGAGGTGCCATTGTTAACATGTCTTCGGTAGCTGCGGTTACCGGTTTGTCGGAGCGATTTGCCTATTCAATGAGTAAAGGCGCCGTGTATACCATGACTTTTTCTGTGGCCAGAGATTATATCCGTGAGCATATACGCTGTAATGCTGTGGGACCGGCCCGCATCCATACACCTTTTGTCGATGACTATCTGGAAAGGATTTATCCGGGTCAGGAAAAAGAGATGTTTGAAAAACTATCATCACTACAACCTATCGGTAGGATGGGAACGCCTGAGGAAGTAGCAGCATTGGTACATTTTCTATGCAGTGAGGAGGCTTCTTTTATTACTGGCAATTTTTTCCCTATCGATGGTGGGTTTTTAAGATTGAATACATAATCAGATGGATTTCTCTGGCTTGTATTTATGTTGTGAATCATGCTTGAATTTCATGATTCAACAATTATTATTTTATTGATAATTAGTGTTTTCTATTGAATGTTTGTTCA
>JRYF01001039.1_pt1 | contig 46110 bp, 49 predicted proteins | sample 235331 | NCBI WGS metagenome assembly JRYF01 (sample SAMN03074217, study PRJNA261475) | activated sludge metagenome | biome: Wastewater Treatment Plant; feature: Wastewater; material: Activated sludge; isolation source: activated biomass of a wastewater treatment plant treating hydrocarbon... ... | reverse complement strand
TTTCACCTTTTTTCTCCGGCAGGTCTGCAATTCTCATTGAATAATCTCCAATGCCTGGCTGCTTTCCGCTTCGATACAAAATGCGTTTTTATTAAATTTTTGATTGTAGTGCAAAACAATTTCATCCAGAATATCACTCCCCTTTCTAATCAAGGCCAGCATACTTCCTCCGAAGCCACCACCTATCATTCTTGCACCGGCTACTTCAGTTTTTTCCCTGAGGGAATGAATAAAGTAATCAATTTCTGGAGTACTTACTTCATACAGCTTCGATAATCCTTCATGTGATTGATACAGTAATTTACCCAAAGTTTCAATATTATTTCCATGGAGACAGTCAAATGCCTGATTGACTCTTTCGTTCTCTTCCACCACAAAAGAGGCTCGACGAAAAAGCTTTTCAGGAAGATTGAGATCACTCAAATCGCCTGGACTGAGATCAGAAAGACTTGAAATGGGTCTGTATTCATTGCTGATCAATCTGACAGCTTCTTCACATTCACTTCTTCTTTGATTGTAATCAGAGTGAACTAAACTGTGGGATATCCCTGAATGTATCAACCATGGGGTAAAGTTTCCGAAGTTAACGGGAACATAAGTTTTGGTATTTTTTTTAAAATCTATTTTGACTGCATAATTTTTCCTGGCGCATAAAATGGTGGTCTGATCCATAGTTCCACCTTTGACTCCGGTTCCGTGTTCTACTTCTACTGCCAGCCTGATCATTTCTTCGCGATCCAGAGAAAGACTTAGAGCGTGTTGAAAAAGATAGATGATACCACAGGTAAGTGCAGAAGATGATGATACTCCGGCACCTGTAGGAAGATCCGAAGCGATGGTTATGTGCAATGGAGGTACTTCACCAAATTTTCTCAGAAATACTTCCTTAGCCTGAAAGAAATAATTCATCCATCCATGTGATACCGGTATTTCGGAAAGATCCAGAAACTGGCGGTAATCAAGGGAATAAACCCTTATCCGGTCTTCACCCGCAGACCATGCCATATAAATATGTCTGTTCAATGCATAAGGAAGGACTAAGCCCTGGTTGTAATCGGTATGTTCTCCAATAATATTGACCCTGCCGGGTGATGCCAGAACATGCTCTTCTGTTCCAAATAAAGACCGGTGTTGTCCTAACAGGGCTTCTTTAGTATTCATCATGCAATGCAAAAGTGTTTTTTCTATTCATCCAACGGCCATTAGTAAAATCGGGGATAGTTACGGGCTGGCTGCCTAACGCAATACTCTGTTCAGAGAGGGGGGTGATCACTTTCCAGGTAGCCGCATCATAAACATCAAATGGAGGAGCTTCTGATTTTTTTGCATGCTCAACAAAGGAATGTATCAAAAAGAAATCCATGCCTCCATGACCGGCGCCGGAAGCTTTAGCTCCATATTTCTTCCATAGTGGGTGATCATATTTTTCGAAATATTCAGTAGTGTTTTCCCAGCGGTGAGGAGGAGACACTCCTTCCAAATGGAGTGATGAATTTAGATCCATCCATATTCCTTTAGTTCCCTGTACTCTGAATCCCAGAGAATAAGGTCGAGGTAAATTGGTGTCATGGTGGAGTATAATGGTTTCTCCCTGGCTTGTTTTAATGGTTGTTGTGATTTTGTCACCCAACCTGAATTCAATATCTGCATTAGGATGATGAGTACCACCTTTGGGGTGCTGAACGATGTATTCATGTAAGCCACGCGCTTTGGAACTCATGGAAGTCAAATATTCAAGGCGGTTTCCACGGTTACAATTCATGTACTGTGCAATAGGACCAATGCCATGAGTAGGATATAAATCGCCATTCCGATATATGGAGTGTTGTGTCCTCCAACGGGCTTCGCTGAACCCCTTTTCTCCAAACTCTACACCACTGTCGTATGGGGTGACACCATCATTGAATTTTACACCCCTGAGATCATGCTGATATCCTCCTTCCAGATGAATCAATTCTCCGAACAGCCCTTCCCTTACCATCTGCAAAACTGCCATAACATCTCTTCTGAAACATACATTTTCAAGAAAATAGAGATGGGTGTTGTTCTTCTCAGATGCTCTTACAAGATCCCAGCATTCTTCTACTGAAAATGCACCGGACACCTCCAGACCGGTGTAAATTCTCCTTTCCAAACAGGCTACAGCCATAGGTACATGCCATTCCCAGGGAGTCGATATCAATACAGCATCCAATTTCTCTGTATCAATCATTCTCAAGTAATCATTGGGGCCATCCGTATAAAGAGCAGGTACAGTTTTTTCACGCTTATTAATCAGGCCGATCGATCTTTGGATCATAGTGTCATCTATATCACAAATTGCTATTACTTCACAATCATTGCGCTGGAGTAAAAGATTTAAGTGATTCTGTCCCCTTAGCCCACATCCGATAAGTCCAACAGACAAAGACTCTTTTTTAGATTTTTCAGCGTGATAAACTCCATGTGAAGCGAGTGTTGGGCTTAAGCCCGTACCCAAACCTGCCCACGCTGTATTTTTTACAAAAGTTCTCCTATCCATATTAATTGATGATGAATTGAATGCAAAATAATGAATGAAAATGAAAAGTAAGGTTTTAATAAGCTTGAACTATGAGATGTTATTGATAATAGAGAATACATCATGGAAGATCTTTTTTTGCATCTTTTGCGTTTAAGAAATAATTGTATATTTGCATCCCTTAATACAAGGTCGCGTGGCCGAGTGGCTAGGCACAGCTCTGCAAAAGCTTGTACGGCGGTTCGAATCCGTCCGCGACCTCACTCAAAAAGCATCTCATTTCATTAGCAAATGAAGATGCTTTTTATATGTTTATTATTGAAGGATTTCTCTTCTTTATTACTTTAAAAAAATAAAATAAAAAGGAGGGAATGATTAATTTTGCAAGGCAAATGGCCGCGTAGTTCAACTGGATAGAATATCAGATTTCGGCTCTGAGGGTTGGGGGTTCGAATCCTCCCGCGGTCACAAAACGATTTAGATAACAGAATTTCTCTTCAAACCAGGCATTTTACCACTATAGCATTGGAAGACCTCAACGTACTCATTTCCGGACCTCCCATCCATATTATTGATCAAATCGAGATGCCCAAAATAAGTGTCTATCATTTGGACAATGGAATTCCTGTTTATGAAATCAATAGTGGAACGCAGGATGTAGTGAAAATTGAATTCATACATCTGGGAGGCAGATTAAATGAGGAAAAACGGTTGACATCAAGAGCCACCGTCCATATGGTGAAAGAGTCTTCCAGGAAATTTTCACAAAAGGAATTAGCAGAGTATATTGATTTTTATGGTGCTTCTTTGAGTTCTGATTTCAGTATGGATCATACAAGCATCACTTTACATACGCTGGGAAAATATCTCGACTTGACTATTGATGCCCTGGCGGATGTGGTCTTTTTCCCCAAATTCAGTGATGATGAGTTAATGCAATATAAGGAAAGGAATATCAACAATTTAACCATTGATCTGCAAAAGAATGATATTCTGGCTTACAGAGAGTTTACTGACCGGATTTTTGGCCGTGACCATGTATATGGATTTAATTCTACTCCTGAAATGTATAAGGACCTTACTTTGGGAGACATTGAAAATCATTATCAAAATTATATGGGAACAGCGAATGCTGTCATTGTCGTTAGTGGAAAAATTTCGGATGACAGGCGTAAATTGATTAATGAATCATTAGGGCAGATCAGGCGCAAATCAAAAATAGGGTTATATCAGAATTGTAATATTCTGATTGAACGGAAAACTTTTTCTATAAAAGGTAAAGGTGATTTTCAGAATTCAATCATTCTGGGCAGACGATTGTTTACCCGGTCGCATAGTGAATATCCCGCCATGGTGGTATTAAATACGGTTCTTGGAGGTTATTTTGGATCACGCCTGATGAAAAGACTAAGAGAAGATTTAGGTTACACTTACGAAGTGTCGAGCCAGTTGGATATAATGAGGTATGATGGTTTCTTTTACATTTCTACAGATGTTGATCCGGAGAATACTGTGGACAGCATAAGGGTCATTTACGAGGAGATAGACCGGATTGCTAAAGAGCCCATTTCTGACGAAGAAAGGATGATGGTAATTAATTACATTATGGGTAATATGGTAAATATGCTGGATGGCCCTTTTAAAATAGCGAGATGGGTGATGTCTTTGATTACTTCCGGTCAAAGTTTAATGGAAGGGCATCAAATTTTGAATGCTTTATCACGGGTTGACCAATATCAAATCCAGGCTTTGGCTGAGAAATATCTGAGAAAAGAAAACTTAATGGAGTTAGTTGTTTATTGAATGAAGTCAGTATTGAAAGGTTTTATAATATCCTGATCTCAAAATATAATGACTAGGAAATATTAAGAAGTGTATTATAATAAATAATCAAAACGAAATCTTACTTTTGCACATTAAAATGAAGAGACTCTTTCAGGTTTTATTTCCTGTTGTCATAATCCCAGTCGCTTATATTAAAATTTCATTGATTTCATTTGCATTTTGAGATTGGGAAGTTTTTATTAGTCATGAGAAATCTACGTAGAAAGGGTATATTCATAATTTTTTGTACGTGTTGTGTGTTAAATAGTGGAAATATCAAAGAGGTATTTGATATGATGCTATGAAAAATGATAATTGTATAAATATTCGATAAAAAAGATTGAAAGGAGTTGACTGTATATTCATACAAAAAAAAGTTTGAATATATGAAAACAGCGCGGATGGCTGAAAGTGATCATCCTTAAATCCCTGAAAAACAAAGTATAGAGATGAAATTTTTTAGTTTTTTTACTCAGGAACTGGCAGTCGATCTGGGAACTGCAAATACGCTAATCATTCAGGACGAGCAGGTTGTAATTGATGAACCCTCCATAGTGGCAATGAACAGGTATACGAATGAAATCATTGCCGTAGGTCATAAAGCCATGCAAATGCATGAAAAGACCCATGAAAACATTAAAACCATCCGACCTTTGAAAGATGGTGTCATTGCAGACTTTCAAGCTGCAGAGGCCTTGATTCAGGGTTTGATCAATATGATCAGCGACAAGAGGAAGTTTTTTACTCACCTTAAAATGGTCATCTGCATTCCTTCGGGCATAACAGAAGTGGAGAAAAGAGCAGTTTTTGACTCAGCCGACCATGTGGATTCCAAAGAGACCTATCTGATACACGAACCTATGGCTGCGGCTTTAGGGATTGGGTTGGATGTGGAGGAGCCGGTAGGCAATATGATTATTGACATTGGCGGAGGAACTACTGAGATTGCGGTGATTGCACTTTCAGGAATTGTGACGGATCAATCCATCAGGACAGCAGGGGATGAATTCACAATGGATATTATTGATTATATGAAGCGTAAGCATAACCTCCTGATTGGTGAAAGAACAGCTGAGCAAATCAAAATACATGTAGGTGCAGCATCAACCGACCTTGAGAACCCTCCAGAAAAGTTTGCTGTCAATGGACGCGACTTGTTGACCGGTATTCCCAAGCAGGTGTTTACCAATCACCTGGAAACAGCAGAAGCTTTGGACAAATCCATCGCAAAGATCGAGGAGGCAGTATTGAAAGCATTGGAAGATACACCTCCGGAATTGGCGTCAGATATTTTCAAGACCGGTATTTACCTCACTGGAGGAGGAGCATTGTTAAGAGGACTCGCGAAAAGGATTGCTGCGAAAACCAAGCTTAAAGTGCATGTGGCGGACGATCCTCTAAGAGCTGTTGTAAGAGGCACCGGACTTGCATTAAAAAATACGGACAGATATACATTCCTTATAGACCGGAGAAGTATTTAATCCGTAATTTTGTGCACGTATGCGGAATTTAATTTATTTATTTGCCAGGTATGGTGCACAAATCATGTTCGTTTCACTTCAGGCGATATGTTTCTATCTGATTGTTAACTTTAACAAAGAACAACAGGAGATTTTTATTAACTCCTCTAATCTGTTTTCTGGTTATATATCGGAAAAATCGCAAACCGTCAGAGATTATTTTAAACTGAAGCAGGTCAACGATAGTTTAATGCAGCACAATGCCAGATTACTTGAAGAAATTATCAACAGGGCCGATCCTTCCTATACATTTCATGAAATCGACAGCAATTACCAGCAGTTTTTAGTCACTCCGGCTACCATATGCGAAAAAACCATTCATTTGCGCAACAATAATTATACACTATGTATAGGAAAGGCTCACGGAGTGCAAAGAAATATGGGAGTGATTACCGAAAAAGGCGTGGTAGGCATAACGAGAAATGTCAGTGCGAATTATTCTCTGGTAATTCCTTTAAACAGTATGCTTTCCAGGCTGAGCTGTTCTTTTAAAAAGAATAATTTTCATGGTATTTTGACATGGAAAGATACAGACTCCTTCACTATGAAGCTGGAAGGTGTTCCAAAACATGCAGATATTGCCATTGGGGATAGTATTGTTACCAGTGGTTTTTCATTTATCTTTCCTAAAGGGATTCCAGTTGGTGTAGTTTCCAATTTTTTTGTGAATCCCGGAAGCGCTTTCTACACCATTGATGTTACTATCCATAATGATCTGAACCGGATATCTTATGTATATGTCATCAGAAATCAAAGAAGGGAAGAGATTGAGGATTTAAAAAGTGAAATCACACAATGAACAGGATAGTTTCGGTAAATATTATGCGGTTTATTGTACTGGTATTATTACAATCAGTGGTATTAAAACGCATCACTTTTGATATAGAAGATTTTGGTTTTTTCCATATTCTCGTTTATCCCCTATTTATATTCATGTTGCCTATTAAAGTACCCAGAGCGATGGTCATTTTATTGGGATTTGTCATGGGAATAAGTATTGATTTTTTTTACAGCAGCCCTGGGGTACATGCCGGTGCGTTGGTTTTCACTTCTTATTTGCGGAGCATTGTATTAAGGATATTGCAACCGTATGGAGGTTATAATGTGGATGCCAGTCCTTCATTGAAAGTAATGGGTTTGCAATGGTTTATTACCTATGTAGCCATTTTGTTGTTTATACACATTTTTATCTACTTCAGTCTGGAAGCATTTTCTTTCGTTTATATTTATAACATTTCCATGAATACGATTTTCAGCTATTTACTTTCATTTACACTCATTATCATATCTCAGATTATATTACGCCCGCAGTATTAGCATTCATTGTTCATCTATGGAATGGGTATACAATTCTAATTTTTTCATCATTGTATGTTGAATAATGTAAATTTGCTGTAAAGCATATCATTATATTTTGGTAACCTGGGACAACATCATACAGTCGCTTTCAGCCATTAAGGACAATCTTTTACGATCCGTACTCACCATACTCATCATAGCTGTTGGAATTGCCTGTTTAGTGGGTATATTGACGGCCATTGACACATTATTGTTTTCACTCAGTAGTAATTTTAGCCGGTTGGGCACCAATGCCTTTAATATTCTTCCAAAGCGTGAAGAAATAAGAGTCGTGAGGGGGGGAAGGCAATTCAGGGATGCAAACCCCATTTCTTATAGAGAAGCGGTGACATTTAAAGATCGATTTGAGTTTGGGGGAAGTGTAGTTGGGATTGAATTTAATTGTACATCCAATGCAATTGTAAAAGCTGGTGGTAAGGAAACGAGTCCTACGGTTCGGATATCAGGGGTAGACCAGCATTTCATTGATATACAATCTTTGGAATTAGTAGAGGGGAGAAACTTTACAGAAAGCGAATTAGAAAGTGGCGCTTCTTATGCAATTATTGGTTACGATATTGTCAATCATCTATTTGATGGAAATGCGGCCAAAGCCATTGGTGAAAGTATATTGCTACCCAAAGGCAGATACCGGGTGATAGGTGTATTAAAAGGGAAAGGTTCTTCCGGTGGAATGTCGAATGACCTTCGGGTGCATATTCCCTTGCGCAATGCGAAAAATTATTACGGAACCGCTTCGAGAAGTTATGTAGTTTCAGTAGGGCTGACGGCTGGTGACTTTATGGAAGAGGCTATGTCTGAAGCTATTGGAGTCATGAGGGTTGTCAGGGGACTCAAGCCTTCAGAAGAAAATGATTTTATGATCAGGAAAAGCGATAGTTTATTGAATACGCTCAGGGATCTTACTTCAACACTCAGGTTGGCCACAGTGATCATAGCGCTATTGACTTTATTCGGAGCAGCCATTGGACTGATGAATATAATGCTGGTGTCGGTCACCGAAAGAACCCGTGAAATAGGAATTCGAAAAGCAGTTGGCGCTAATAAGCAAACTGTACTTTTTCAATTTCTTACAGAAGCGGTGGTTATTTGTCTGGTTGGAGGATTGGTAGGTATATTGGCGGGTTTGGGCATGGGATATCTGGTGTCGGTATTGATTGATGGTGTTTTTTACACTCCGTGGAAATGGATGTCACTGGGTATTGTCGTGTGCGCCGTCGTGGGTATTATATCAGGACTGTACCCTGCTTTCAAAGCGGCTAACCTCGATCCCATAGAATCTCTCCGCTACGAATAAAAAGTGGTTAAATTGTAGGATTGAAAGATACGATTAACCCATTTCTGACACCACTTCTTTGACCTCCGGAACCATTCTTTTCAGCATCCCTTCAATGCCTGCTTTTAAGGTAACTGTGGAGGAAGGGCAGCCGCTGCACGATCCCTGAAGCACCACGGTAACGATTCCATCTTCATAGGATTTGAATTCGATATTGCCGCCATCCATTTCTACCGCAGGTTTCACATAAGTGTCGATTAATTCTTTAATTTTTTTAACAATTGTTGCATCATCACCACTGTACTGGCTTAAAAGGTGTTCCTGTTCAATTTTATCCATCACTTCGGCGAATCCTTCTTTGATCACTTCTTTTTCCGCCTCAATATATGACTTGATGAACTCTTTTAATTTGAGCATAATATCATTCCATGGAAAATTGAATTCCTTGGTTATGGTGACGAAGTTATTGCATATATATACACCTTTCACATACGGAAATGAAAACAATTCAGTAGCAAGTGGAGACCATTCCTTTGCCAATTCTTCCTCCCTGAAATCCGCTGTTCCTTTATATATCATTCTGTTGGTAACAAACTTGAGCGATTCGGGATTGGGGGTTTGTTCGGTATAAAGCATGACCGGACTTTTGGTAGTAGTACTCATTTATTCAGCGATTAAGTTTATATGTATGGCAATAACATATGAAGGTATAAAGAGGTTCTCACTGTGGGTATAAAATTGTCTTATGATGGATTATAAGTTGAAAAGCAAGTAGTCTGTATCCAAGTGAAACATACATTGCAGAATAAGTATGTATCATGCGGTATTTATGTGTTTTCACTGTTGTAAATACTTTTTTTCCACTCTTGCAATTCTTTTTGTCTTTCTTCAAAATTTGCCGGAGGGGTAAGATTTTCAAGTTGTGCTTGCTTTCTTATGATTTCCGTTTGCTCCTCAAGAGTGTTGAGTCCAAGCGATTTTCTTCTTTCATTTACTTTGGCCAAATGGTCAAAAGGATTGGGACTTAACTTTCCGGTTTCATCCCAGTCAAATTGTGTTCCATAGTGTTGAGGGCGATTTTCAAATACTGCTACTCTATCAGACATATAGGCCAAATGGATCGGTTCGGCTTTTTTCTCAATGACAGCTTCTTCCAATAGTTTTAAGCACTTTTTCATAAACTGTGGTTTTCCAATGGCATGTTGAATGACCAGCCAGGCAGCATCCGATGCTTCTTTTCCCACTTTTTCGTGAGTAGGGTAACCAATGGAGTCTATGATGTCATTTAAGATTTGAGCATTTCGATTGTGTAATGCTTGCATTTCAGCGTTATATCCATCGCCAAGCTTACCGCTTTGGATCAACTTGTCCCTTAATGCCAAATCTGCATTTTTTAATTCAATGATTTTTTCTGTTATGGGCTTAAAGTTCATCATTTATAGTTGTAATACCGATCTATGATGTTGGTTTTTTATTGTATTCAAACGAAGATAGGTAGAGCCTGTTAATTATTTTTCAATGCCTTTAGTTCTTCAATTCTCTTTGTATCAATGAAGTGTGTAGCGTAGAATGCTTCAATATCCGGGTTTCCCGATTTGCTGAATACCAATTTCCTTTTGTTCTTTCCTCCCCATTGATTGTAAGCAGTCCATGAACTTTTTAATTGTTTCTGAACGGCAAACTTCCTGATGACTTTGTTGGTGAAGGAGAGTTTTTTCAGGTTTACTTTACATACCTTTTCCAGAAAAGGCACTCTCCCAAATCGCCAATCTTCAACATCTTTCTGTGACAGGAATCCCAACCTCAAAAATATGTCGACCGTACTGATAAAGCCTTTTTCATATAGCAAGGATTGGATGGCTGCTATCGTTTTCTTTTCTAATTCTTGGTTATCCATTCAGTAATTGTTGGTGAGTTTGTAATAGTGAACGTGATGAAGAGTTTCAATATTTTCGACCCTCATGGATACACCGACTGGAACAGATCTGCAGAATCCTAAGATAAAAAATTTGTGTCAGAATTTCCGGATTTGTGACCGGCTTTTTTTGTTTACATTATGGGTTACAATGTCGTGTCGATCTTTGATGTTAATGTATTGGTTTGGATCGTTATAGGTATTTTTCCTGTAAGTCGATATTGTGCAACTTTATTTTTTATCCTTTAGAATCTGTAGTAATTTTTTGGGGTCTTGACGATTGTCCCAAAAAGCTGTTATAATGATTTCTTGCTCAGTCACTTTATAGAAAATGCTGAAGTTTCCCAATGAAGCAACTCTTGTGTCTTTAAAGTCTGCCTTTTTGTATAGATAAGGCGTTTGGGCAATTTGCTTAGTTCGTACAGCTACAGTTTTAATCAACTTTTTAGAATAGGTATTCGATTTGTTTCGTTTAAGCCAATATTCGAGAATTCCGACATATTGAATGTCCGCTGTCCGAGTCCACCTTATAATCTGTTTAGCCATTCCAGATTTCGTTGATCCATGGCTTCTTGAGAAATCAAACGCCCATTTTTAATGTCCGCTTCACTCATTTCAAGCATTTCTTTTTGTTCATCTCTCAATTCAACTATTTCGGTTTCTGTTGAGCTTGAAGATATCAGATTATCAAGAGCCAAAAGAAAGTTTTTATTCCTAATGGTCAATATTTTGTCAATTAGTGCGCTTCGTATTTTATCAACTGATGCCATATTAATTTATATTTATTCTACAATTTCGGGAATAATTCCAAGTTTTCATAACGGTCAAGCACAGGCGACGGACGACCGTTAGGGAGCCTGTAGTTTCAGTGCATTGTTACCGGACGTACTAATATTAACTGATTGCAATATATAATGTTTTACCCAATCCCATTTCTATGATTCTATAAAATGTTGAAAGTTGAATATCACTTTTACCGCTTTCTATTCTTGAGATATAACTTTTTTTAGTTCCAGTTTTATTTGCAAGTTCTTCCTGGGTCATTTTTGCTTCCTTTCAAGCTTCCTGAAGCATGACTCCAATTCTAAATTCCAGAGAATCTGAATCAAATTTTGCTCGTTCTTCACTTCCAACTTTTCCCCTGTGTTTGTCTAAGTGGGTTTCAAAACTTGTTAATTTGTTCATTATTAATTTTTTGTTTTAAAATATTCCCTTTTTAGCTTAATGGCTAAATCTAATGGTTCTTTTGGTGTTTTATGACTTTTCTTTTCAATGTAGTTGGTTAGAATGATAAGATTATCTTGGCCAAAAAAACAAAATATCCTGATATTTTTAAAGGTCGTTTAAATTTCATACAAGCCATCTGTACCTTTAATATGTTTTAAAAACTTAATTGAACTCTATTTACATGTTTTAATATATAAAGGACATAATCAATTTTGTCCTTAACTTTTTGAGTTTGTCCAATATAGAAATCTTCAAAATAACTGCCATAAATATCAATTTTACGTTCCACAATACAAAGTTATCCAATTAGTGTACATTTTGATTCAATTTTGATGAGCCTTTTTTCATTTTATGACCAGTAACTTCCATTTCTTTCCAACCTCCCCAACCCCAACCCTTCGTCTTTTCTTTCGGCTATACCATTAGATACAGCCTTAATAATCATTCATTTATCTTTTATTAAACATTTATAGGCGTTTGTCAATATGTATAATAGGAGTTGTGGGTTTCCAAAAGCTAAATATAGAGTATTCCGGGATTATCTGCAAATCTTGAGGTTTTCGACCCTCATGGATGCGCCAAAGAGAATTATTCCGCTGACTCCATCAGATGGTTAGGTTGGGTCGGAATTTCCGGATTTGTTGGGCGGATTTTTTGTTTCGATTATGACGGAATAAAGCTTTTGACATTGTTTCTGTTATGGATTGCACAATCAAACCATTTAACATCAAATAATTTTACCATCATCAGTTCCTTTGTGTGGATCAGCATATCAGAACAACTTATCCCGATGACGAAGTAAATGGGACTCGGCAAATAAGTACATCAAAAACCATCAAACCATCTTACCATTATACCATCAGCAAATCAGCACATCAGCACATCATATTCTTTTTTTTTCCCGCAGATTACGCAGATCATACGCAGATAAGTTTGCAGTAAATCTTTTAAGATGAAATCTAACCATCAAACCATCTCACCATCAAACCATCAGCACATCGGCAAATCGGCACATCATCAAATCATCTTAATTAAATCCAGCGAAACCTTTTTTTCATAAATAGCTGAAAATCAATAAGAAATATTTTTTGTATATAGAAAATGAAAATGACATGTCGCTGTATATCAATACGTTAACTCAAAATCGTGTCAAACGAACAAAAAAAAAGGATCACCTTCTGGCAATCCTTTCCTCTTGAAAGTGGTCCCACAAGGATTTGAACCTTGGACCTCCTGATTATGAGTCAGATGCTCTAACCGACTGAGCTATGGGACCCGCTTGGTAAAGCACCGCAAATTTACAATAATTTTAATATTAACCTCCTTATTTTCTAAAACAAAAACACTTCCTTACCGGATACAACCTGCCTCCTTCCCCTCACTATTACACAAGTGTCCATCGTTCCAGTTTGGCCTGAATGCGATCCAATGATAAGTTGCCAATGCTACCCACGTGGGTATGCGTTACATTTCTTTCATTGACTTTAAAGCTTCCCGAGGCTACAGCTTCTTTCACCTGATGGTAGGCATCGCGGAAAGGCATTCCTCCGGCAATCAACTCATGGATGGCTTCTACAGTGAAGCAAGCATCGTATTGATTATCTGACAATATGTCTCCGTTTTCAATGATCTCGGGGATGCAGTAATTCAGCATTTCTACAATTTCCAATAGAGAATGCATGGCAGGAAAGATGATTTCTTTCAAAAGTTGATAGTCCCGGTGATAACCCGTTTGCATATTGATCAATAAGGATTGAACCCTCATCGGAGTGGACAATAGCAGGTTACATTTCGCCCTGATTAACTCCATAACATCGGGATTCCTTTTGTGGGGCATAATGCTGGAGCCGGTAGTGAAGGCTTCAGGAAGTTTCAGAAAACCATAGTTTTCATTGGAATAAATGCAAACATCCCCCGCAAAGCGATTCAATGTCAGACACAGGCTGCTGAGCGCACAGGCGATAAACCATTCAGTGCGTCCACGGCTTGCCTGAGCGTATATAGGATTAATGATCATGCCAGAAAACTGTAACGCCTCAGTGGTAAACTCCCTGTCTATAGGCATGGAAGATCCATATCCGGCCGCTGTACCCAATGGATTCTGGTCGGAGATCTGAAAAACTGACTGCAGGAAGTGCAGATCATCAGCGAGGCTTTCAGCAAAGCTTGCATACCAAAGACCAAAGGACGACACCATCCCAGCCTGACTGTGGGTATATCCGGGCATCAACATTTCTGAGGTTATACCGGCTTTTGCCAAAAATTGAAAGGCCAATGTTTTCACATCTATGGCAAGTTGTTTGAGTTGGTCCCGGTAATATAATTTTAAATCCGTAGCGATCTGGTCGTTACGACTTCGACCGGTATGCAACATCTTGCCTACCTCTCCGCAACGAAGGGTCAATGTATACTCAATTTGGGAGTGCACATCTTCCATTCCTTTTTCAATGTGGAAGTCCCCTTTTTCAATCTCGTTTTTGATGTCATGGAGACCTTCAATGAGCAGGCTCCCATCCTCCGGGCGGATCAGACCGGTTTTTATCAACATGCTGACATGAGCCAGTGATCCTTCTACATCGTATTTGGCTAATATCAGATCATATTCCGGATCATTGCCTATGGTGAAATTCTCTATGGTTTTGTCTATATGGCTCGATTTATTCCAAACTTTCATAAGTGACTTCTTCTTTTGGGTCAAGGTTTTTCAATGGAGTTGCAATCCATCCAACAATTGAATAACGGTATGAATGCCTTCTTTCAATTCATCCACACCGATGTATTCGTCCGGTGTGTGTGATCTTTCGGATTGCCCCGGGCCTATTTTGACCGTTGGGAAATCACAATGAACCTGATCGGATAGGGTAGGTGAACCAAAAACCGGTATTCCCATATTTTGTGCTTTTTTCACCACCGGATGATTCATGGATATCGATCTGGAGTTCCATTTCAACGATCGGGGAGTAACAATACCCTGGATGTTCTGCCGGACTATTTTTAAAATATCAGTGTTGGAATAGCAATCATTAATACGAATGTCCACTACCAGTCTGCAAATATCAGGGATAACATTGTGCTGATATCCCGCTTCAATTTTAGTCACCTGCATGGTTACAGGTCCAAGATGTTCTGAAATTTGATCAAACTTGTAATTCCGAAACCAGGTGATGTCCTCCATGGCTAAATAGATGGCATTGACCCCCGTATCTCTTGCGGCATGACCTGCTTTGCCGCGGTATTCCACATCGAGAACCAATAGCCCTTTTTCGGCTACTCCGAGTGCCAATCCGGTGGGTTCTCCAATGATTCCCAGTGACAGATCAGGTAATTCCTTCACCAGCAATGCGCTCAATCCGTTAGGTCCAAACGTTTCTTCCTCAGCAGTGGCTGTGAATACGATATTAAATGGCAGATCCTTTTTGTTATAATAATGTATAAACGCTGCAAGCAAAGCTATCAATGGTCCACCGGCATCATTACTTCCCAGGCCAAAGATGTTTCCATCTTCAATTTCGGCACCAAAAGGGTCACGTGTCCACCCTGCGTTTACTTTTACCGTATCGTGATGCGAGTTTAGCAGGAAGTTTTCTTTATGGGGATCAAAATGATGGTTGATGGCTATGAGATTATTCTGCACTCGCTTGAAAGGGATTCCTTCATTGGACAGAAATCGGGAAAGAATATCCGCTGTTCCATTTTCTTCACCGGAAAAGGATGGCGTTTTTATTATTTCTCTAAGCAGTTCAATATATTTTTGAATATCCATGTCAGTCGGTGGGGTTCAAAATCCGGGTACAAATGGCGTCGGGTAAAAAGTGTTGTGGATGGCCAATGGTGATTTCATACACCCCTTTTGAAAGTGCATTGAAAGCGTTTTCCAACTTTGGAATCATTCCATCAGAAATGATTTGATTGCGCTTCAGCCCTTCATAGATTTTGGGGGTGATGACAGGAATGAGGCTATCAGGCAAATCTATGTTTTCCAATACGCCATCCCACTCAAAACAAAAGTGAAGTTTGACCTTATACTTTTGCGAAAGCGCCACAGCCAGAGAGGATGCAATGGTGTCGGCATTCGTATTAAGTAATTGCCCTTTTCCATCATGAGTAATTGGATTGATCACCGGACAAATATTTTTATCCAGCAGCCATTTTAAAGATCCTACGTCGATGGATTGAATATCACCGGCCCAACCGTATTGGATCTCCCTGGAAGCCCTTTTTTCAGCCTGGATGATATTCATATCGCATCCTGACATTCCAAGGGCATTGCAATTACGGGCCTGTAACCCTGCACACAGCTGTTTATTCAGCGACCCGGCATACACCATGGTGACTACATCCAGCGTTTCGTCATCGGTAATCCTCCTGCCTTCATGATATTGAACCGGTATGCCCAGTTTTTTCAGCAATTCAGAGGCTCTTTTTCCTCCGCCATGTACCAGGATTTTCTTTTCACTGCTTTGAGCAAAAGCATCAAGAAGCTGGTCTCTTAGGTGCGGTTGATCCAATAGATTTCCTCCAGCCTTGACTATACTCAGCTGCTCCATGATTGATCATGATTTAACAGATGTTCTAAAACGGTTTGAGCAGCATAGAGTCGGTTTTGTGCCTGTACATATACAGCAGATTGAGAGCCATCCAATACCTGATCAGAAATTACTACATTTCTTCTCACCGGCAGGCAATGCATGATGCGGGCGTTGGGCGCTATTTTGCATTTCGATGGATTGACCGTCCAATCCGGGTATTGATCACTCGTGAACCCATAATGCTGAGTGGAGCACCAATTTTTTACATAAATGATGTCTGCATTTTCAAAAGCTTCTTCCTGGTCATGGAGAATGCGAGCTCCCGAAGTGTATTGCCTGTCCAGCTCAAAACCTTTTGGCTGGACAATGGAGAGATGATGGCCGCATGCCAATGACCATTGAGCGAACGAATTGGGCACTGCCTGAGGTAACGCTTTGGGGTGTGGCGCCCAGGTTAATACTACATTGAGCTTTTTGCCAGGGAAGAGTTCTTCCATGGTGGTCATATCTGCCAGTGACTGTAAGGGGTGTAAAGTTGCTGATTCCAAATTGATGACCGGCACTTCAGCATACTTCATGAATGTTCGTATCCAGCGATCGGAGCGATCTTCTTCTATATTTTTTAATCCGGCAAAACATCGGATACCGATGTAGTCAACATATCCAGACAGGACTTTTACTGCATCTTTAATATGCTCAGACCGGTCAGCATTCATGATGGCTCCTTCTTCCAGCTCCCATGCCCATGCATCATTGCTATTCATGCAAATGACGTTCATGCTTAGCCGGTAAGCGGCTTCCTGAGTGCTGATGCGTGTCCGGAGACTGGGATTTAAAAATATGAGGGCAAGCGTTTTATTTTTGCCTGATGAAGACTTTATGGAATGGCGTTTGATTTCCAGGGTTCTTTGAATCAGAGAGTCAATATCCGGGATACTATGTACATCGTAAAAGTGAGGAATCATTTGTGTTTTCAATTTTTATTTTGATGATGTAAACATTCTTCAAAACTTTTGATCAGAATATCACAATGAGATTTTTTTACCGTAAGGGGAGGCAATAATCGCAAGACAAAAGGGTCGGACGATGATCCTGTGAAAATTTTGTGTTGAAAAACCAATTCTTTTCTTAATTCCGCTACAGGAAAATCCATCTCAATGCCAATCATAAGCCCTCTTCCTCTTATGTCTTTAATGCCGTGAATGCCTTTGAGTCGGTCTTGCAGATATTTTCCCTGTTGATCAGCATTTTCCATTAAATTTTCATTATGGATCACTTGTAAAACAGCCAAAGTTGAGGCACAGGCCAGGTGGTTTCCTCCAAAAGTAGTGCCTGCCATGCCCATTTCTTCTTTCAATAATCCATCTTTGATGAGCACGCCTGCCACCGGAAAACCATTGCCCATTCCTTTCGCCATGGTAATGATATCTGGAGAAATGCCGGAATACTGGAAAGCAAAGAATTTTCCTGACCGGCCAAAACCACATTGAATTTCATCGGCTATAAGGACGGTGCCTGTCTGTGTACACCATTGCCGGACCTGCTGCAAATATTCGTCTGTACAAATGTATATCCCTCCAATCCCTTGTATGGGTTCAAGGAGTACAGCACAGACTTCACCGGTTTCCAATTCCTTTTTCATGGCATCCGCATCATTGATATCCAACCTGAGGGTTTCAAAATCCGGCTGGAATGAAGTTTTGTGTTTCATGCCATCCGTCAGTGCAATGGCTCCCGCGGTGCGCCCGTGAAAACCCTTTTTCAGGGTGATAAATTTCTTTCTTCCATTGATAAAGGATGCAAGTTTAATGGCATTTTCAATGGCTTCGGCTCCGGAGTTGATCATAAAAAGACGGTATTCATCCGGCAATCCCGAAACTTGTAAAATAGAATCAGCTACCTGTGGCTGAAGAGGATTAATAATAGAATTGGAGTAAAAAACGAGCTTTTCTAATTGCTCCTGTAATGCATGGATATAATCGGGGTGACTGTGACCAATTGAAATCACAGCATGACCGCCATAAAAGTCCAGATACTGATCTCCCTTTTTATCTTCTATCCAAACGTCTTTCCCGCTTACCGGCTCAATATCGTATAAAGGATATACGTTCAGTAATTTCGTTTCTGTAGTCATGGTATTCAATATGCACTGGGTTTAAAAAATAGTCCGGATTCTTCTTTCAATCCGAATGCAATATTCATATTCTGTACGGCCTGGCCTGAGGCGCCTTTCAGCAGGTTGTCGATGACTGATTCAATATGTAGTATATCATTGTGTGCGGATAAATGCAGATAACAATAGTTGGTGTTGACAACTTGTTTCAATGTGACTGAACGATCACTTAAGAAGACAAAAGGATGCGTTTTGTAGTAATCCTGATAAAGACGAATGGCCTCTTTCCCTGCGATGTTCATTTTTGTGTAAATGGAGGCGAATATGCCACGGGTAAAATTGCCACGAAACGGAACAAATCGGAGGGTGTGATCATGAGAAGGTTGTAATAATCGCAAAGATTGAAGTATTTCGTCTTCATGCTGGTGGGTAAAAGCTTTGTAAACAGAAATATTCTCACTTCTCCATGTAAAATGGGTGGTAGGCTGCAATCTTTGTCCAGCACCTGTCGAGCCTGTAATGGCGCTGATATGTATATCGTCTGTGATGAGATTGTGATATGCCAAAGGTAGTAATGCCAACTGAATAGCAGTGGCGAAACAACCACAATTGGCAATTCTTTTACTTTGAGCAATTCGGTTTCTGTGTAATTCCGGCAGACCATATACCCATGGACTATCCGGGGGGTCATGCAGTCTGTAATCGTTGCCCAGGTCAATTACGAGTGTTTTTGGATCGNNAATACATCGGCTTCCTGAATGTGATCTGAAAATTCAAAGTCTCCAAGAAATGCCAGGTCTTCATGAACCGCACTGATTTTTTTGCCACTCTGACTTTCCGAATACACAAACCTCAACTCGGCTTCTGGATGCAGATAAAGAATTCTGATCAGCTCTCCAGCGGTATAACCACCTCCTCCTATGATGCCTGCTTTGATCATATGGGTAGTTCTTCAGTATGCAATGAATAATAGGATTTGAGGGGAACGGACAATAGTTGTATGAAACCCTTTGCTTCTTCCGCGGTCCAGCCGGTATTCTTCTCTCCATATACACCGCCACCGGATTTCATCAGATCAAAATCCGATTGAATACCATCCAAAGTAAAGCGATACGGATGCAATGTTAAAAACACTTCTCCGTTCACATTTTTTTGGCTCTCTGTCAATAGCGTTTCAATCCACCTCATGGTAGGCTCCAGGTAACTCCCTTCATGCAGCATCATTCCATACCAATCGGCCAATTGTTTTATTTCCAGTAAATTTGATGTTTAGTGAGTACATGTTTTTCTATAAGGGCATGCGCTGCATTTATCATGAGGGCTGCGGGGGCTTCAAAAGCTACCCTTCCCTTGATGCCTATAATGGTGTCTCCCACATGGATATCCCGTCCTATGGAATAATTGTATCCGATTTTGTTCAATTGTTGTATCAGATCAATGGGGTTTTTAAAGAGCTCTCCATTTAACCTGATAGGTTCACCCTGTTCGAATTCGATAGACAAAGACGAAGGTTCGGTAGCCTGCAAGGTATGGGGATATGCATTATCGGGCAATGGTAAATGGGAAGTGAGTGTTTCTTTGCCTCCGATGCTTGTCCCCCATATACCTTGATTGATAGAATATACAGAGCGCTCCGAATTCCATGCAATACCGTTTCTTTTCAGATATTCTATTTCGAACTCCCGGCTGAGTTTTTGATCCCGGATAGGGGTAATGATTTCTATTTCCGGCAGACATATTTTAAAAACAAGGTCAAATCGCACCTGGTCATTTCCTGCACCTGTGCTTCCGTGGGATACTGCATCGGCCTTGATTTTACCGGCATATCTTGCGATGGCTAAAGCCTGAAACATTCTCTCTGAGCTTACACTCAAAGGATAAACATCGCCTCTTTTAATATTTCCAAAAATTAAATAGCGAATACAATGCTGATAGTATTCCTGTGTGATGTCAATTTCTTCAAAAACATGTGCACCCAGGCTAAAAGCACGAGATCTGAATGTGTCAATATCCTCGCTGTTGAATGCGCCGTTATTGGCTATGATGGCATGAACTTCCATTCCTTTTTCTTTTGCAAAGTGATGAATGCAATAAGATGTGTCCAAACCTCCACTATATGCCAAAACAATTTTTTTCATATATAAAATTTTTCTTTTTAACTACCCACTATAAATGGGTTCTGTTCAATAGGAAGTCTTTTCCTTATATAAAATTTTGAATTGACGTGAATAATGTTTACTCTTTTCATTTTATGGGTACAATTGAAATGAAAATTTATAGATTCTTTTGTTTATCACTTAGAGTTAAACCTTTTTGAATCCCATTGTCTTGATCTTATTTGTTCATTAATTACTCATTAATGTTCATTTGATGCCGGTCCATATTCATCATGGATATACTTCCATAAATTGAAAGTTTTTCCCTTTGAGTTGAATAGTTTAAGCGTGACATATTTTCTCAGTCATTGTAATCCTTTGGATAGACAAAAGCGGAATCATGTATAGGTTTTTGAAGAAAAGCTTAAACGAGTACCGCTTCTGGTTCGTCTTTGCTTTTATCCTTATTTTCCATGATCATCCGGCTTTCTTTTTCTGCAATTTCACGACCGGAAGGAGCAATCATTCCTGTACACAGACACAGTTGTCTTTCATTTCTGGTCAGCACATCATAATTTACACAAGTCTTACATCCATTCCAGAATTGCTCATCTTCTGTCAATTGGCTGAAAGGTACCGGCTTATATCCCAGACTAAAATTGATATTCATGACCACATGACTCGTGGTGATGCCAAAAACTTTTGCATTGGGATATTTTTTCCGAGCCAGGTTTAGCACTTCACTCTTAATCAGTTTGGCGAGTCCCATTCCTTGAAAGTCATGATCAACGATGAGTCCTGAATTGGAGACATAATTTCCATTAGTAAAAGTTTCTATATAGCAGAATCCGGCCAGTTTATTTCCGCAAAGCGCGATGACTGCATCGTTTTTTCTCATTTTGGAAGCGATATATTCCGGAGATCGTGTAGCTATTCCTGTTTTTCTTTTTATAGCGGAAGCTTCATACATTTTTGATAAAAGAAATGCAAAAGGCTCATCCTGCTCCACGGCAATTCTGATTTCAAAGTCCATCTTAGGCGTTTATTTAATTTTAATTGGAAAAAAAAATTAAAACCTGAAAGCATTTTCATCTTTCATCGGAGGAGATTATTAAAAAATAATCAACCCTACTTTTTTGGGGGGGAATGAATAATTAGGGCCTGAGTGCCCTCGGTCTGAATGGAAATCTGGGAGTCAGCGTAAGTGACACCAGAGTAAAAGAAGGAGATAATATGTTTTTTGCTTTATGCATTGTAATGCAAATGTATGATTAAATATCACAAATTTGCAATAGGAGTTGTCAATTTTAACATATTAAAAATTTTGAAAAATGAGTTATACTCAAGAATTATATTTCTTAATTGCAGGATTTAAAAATTCCTTTCGGAAAATAGACATGAAATCCCATCATTGTAAAGATATTTATGCGTTTATTGAAATTAAAAAAATTGGAGTTTTCATCAAAATGTTTGAATAAAGACCATGAAAACACCCCTGGATGTAACAACTTTTAAATTATTTTAAGGGTTATATACCATTTGCTGGAGGATGATGAATCCGATTTTTGGTTTTTTACATATTTCCCTTTAAGGAAAAATACCTGTATGACGTTTATGTTGATATAAGTGATAATTTGCTTGCCATTGGAACAGACGACCCAAAATAAGGATAAAGAGGCACTGGAGTCTTTGCAAATCAGTAAGATTATTCCGCCCATTTTAATTGGGTTGGGAGTGGTCATTTTACTGATGATTTACCAATTGGATACAGAACAGTTTAAACTGATTCCTGTCACTTTGCATACATTCATATGGTTGGGACTTGCTGGATTTCTTTACTTTTTACGTCACATGTTTTACAGCTGGAGATTGTATGTGATGACAACCGGTGATTTTACCTGGTGGAAAAGTGTGGAGTTAATTACCATTTGGGAATTTGCTTCGGCGGTGTCCCCTACCAATATAGGGGGTTCAGCTGTTGCTATTTTTTTATTGGCCCAGGAGAAAATCAGCAGTGCCCGTACAGTTTCAATTGTCTTGTACTCTATGGTGCTGGATACCATCATTTTTGTATTGTTCTTACCTCTTTTGTATTTATTTCTGGGTCCTTTGATCGTTCGACCCGGCCTGGAGAATGGTGCTGAAATGAATGGTTATGTATTGACATTCTGGGTGGTTTTGGGGATCATGTTTACCTATGGATCATTTTTTGCTTACGGCCTCTTTTTGAAACCTGTCCATTTTAAGCGAATATTACTCTGGATTTCAAAAATAAGGATTCTTAAAAGATTCCAGCAGGAACTCAGGAAAACAGCCATAGATGTGGTGAACACCTCAAGGGATATTTCAAATCAATCCATTTCATTTCATTTGAAATGTATGGCTGGAACTACGGGAGCCTGGGCATTCCGTTTTCTTGCCCTGAATTGTATTATCATTGCATTGGTTCCTTCAGTTTCAATGGGGTTTACTGATCAGATCTTGATTTTTTCAAGAGCAATGTCAATGCATGCGATAACCACTTTTAGCCCAACACCGGGAGGAGCAGGTGTGGCAGAACTCTTATTTGGCGGCTTTTTCAGTGACTACATATATCTCGGAATTTCTTCAGTCATTGCCCTGGTATGGAGGTTGATTACTTATTATCCTTATTTATTATCCGGAGCTATTGTTATACCGGTTTGGATCAGAGAGGTAGTCATCCGGAGGAAGAGGGAGAAATTGGCAAATAAAAATTGATTATATTTGTAACATTCGTCTATTTCCAGTTTATAAATCTTCACTATATGTTAAAGTCGGCATTGTATTCCTCCTTATTCCCAACCCGAATGAATTGTTTTTATATTGCATTGTTTGTTTTGATTGGGTTAGTTGCATGCAAATCTAAAGAAGAGCCCTTAAATTCTTTGGGTGTGGTTAGTTTCGAAGTGACTGTTTCAAAAGAAGCCGAATCTCTTTTTGAGAAAGGGCTATTACTGCTCCATAGTTTCGAATTTGATGATGCTGAAAAGGCTTTTCAAGAGGCAAGATTGGCCGATCCATATTGTTTAATGGCATACTGGGGTGAAGCCATGACGCACAACCATCCACTTTGGAGATATCAGAATAAGGAAAAGGCCAGAGAAATTATCAATAAAGGGGATGAAATTCTGAAGGAGCAGAAGGAATCCGCATATTCAGAACTGGAACTGGATTTCTGGCGATCTCTTCATGTTTTGTATGATGAGAATGGCACTAAGAATGAACGGGATTTGGCTTATTCAGTGGCCATGGAACAGATGTATCAAAAGTATCCGGCGAATCATGAAGTGGCCGCATTTTATGCCATCTCATTACTGGGATCAGTAGCGGAAGGAAGAGATGATGCTACCTATGAAAGAAGTGCAGTTATCACGAAAAGCATATTGAGAGAAAACCCGAGCCATCCAGGAGCGCTTCATTATCTGATCCACGCTTATGACGATCCTGATCATGCTTTTCTCGCTATTGATGCGGCTGACAATTATGCTAAAGTGGCTCCTGATGCTGCCCATGCTTTACATATGCCCTCACACATATATGTGGCTTTGGGCATGTGGGATGAAAATATTCAATCCAACATCGACTCGTATGAAGCAAGTATCAGGCGCATGGAAAGAGAAAATTTGGACAATGATGCCAGAAGCTATCATGCATTACATTTTCTCATGTATGGATATCTTCAGAAAGGAAAATTATCCAAGACCCGGGATATTGTTGAAAAAGTAGCGAAGTATACACAGGAACTTCCTTCTCCCAGAGCACGGGGTTATCTGGTTTCCATGACAGGAAACCAATGGGTTGAATCCGGAACAGTAATTCCTGAATATTTAGGTATGGAAATTGAGCTGTCGGACTTGAATGTTGTTGCGAAAGCTACACATGCTTTTGTATTGGCTTCTTTGGCGGCATCTGATAATAATGTAAATGAACTGAATGCCATTGCTGATACATTATACCGTCAAATTCAGGCAGCAAGACTCATCGTCACCAATGAAGCTACTCCAATGTGCAGCGCTGTTCCCATGCGCAACGTGCCTAACCGCTTGGATATTGGCCAGGCTGAAGTAGTTCTTTTACAGATACAATCGATTCAGGCTGAATTGGCTGGCAATATTTCATTGCAGGATAAATTGTTGGCTGAAGCCTCTGAAAAGGAAATGAATCTGAGTTATGAATATGGACCCCCTACCATCGTTCAGCCCTCTTTTGAAATGTATGGTAAGTTTTTGCTGAATCAAGGTCGATACGAAGATGCATTTACCCAATATCAGAAAGCGTTGCATCGTGGTCCTGGAAGAATGCATGCCTTAAAAGGAATTTCCATGGCGCTGGACGGATTGGGAAAAAGGGAAAAGAGTGAAGAGTATAAACAACTATTACAAGCCAATCTTAAAGATGCTGATCATGAGTTTCAAAAAATGTTAGAAGCATCTTAGTGGAACATGGAATAAGAGATCGCATCCTTGACTTTAGAATTTGAGATATTATAGTTTCCTGAGTTTTTATTGAAATCCAAAGTAAAACTCTGACAAAAAATTTCTATAGCGTAGTTACTAAGGCACAAACTGAAATGTTAGACACTATTTTCTATTTAGGATGGACAGTAGCCGTAAATTGTTTTATATTTAATGAAACAGTAAATTCCTGAAATACAATGAGTCCAAAGCCTGATGAAAATATAGAATCAATCCTTCATTTTGACGGGCTTTCGGATCAAGAGGTGGCATCATCCTTAAGGAAGTTTGGCCGGAATGAGATGGATTCTCAAACAGGCAATGAAATTTACAGGGTGTTGAAGGACATTCTTACCGAACCGATGATCATATTGCTTTTGATCGCTTCGACAGCTTACTTTATTATTGGTCATGTGGATGATGGATTGATTATGGTAGCAGCCATCATATTTGTAGCAGCTATTTCTATCTACCAGGAATCCCGAAGTAAAAATGCTTTGCAAAAGATTAAAATGTACATCCAACCTTATACGAAAGTGATAAGGAATAAGCAAATTGTACAGATAAGGAGGGAGGAAATTGTTAAAGGGGATTGTGTAATTGTTGAAGAAGGTAGTACTATACCGGCCGATGGTACCATTATGCAATCTTTTGATTTTTCTGTAAACGAGTCCCTCCTGACAGGTGAATCTTTTGCCGTTGAAAAAAGTCATGATGTAGCGTTGAATGAAGTATATCAGGGAACCAGTGTAACCAGAGGGATGGCCATCATTGAGGTCACTGCTATTGGCCAGGCAACAAAATTGGCTGCTATTGGAAAGCAATTGGATGCCATTGAGAAGATTAAAACACCTCTCGAATTACAGATCAATCGCTTTGTACGGAGCATGGCATTGATTGGTCTGGTATTTTTTGCTTTGATCTGGATTATCCATTATTTCAATTCGTTGGATGTTTTTGACAGCTTAATTAAAGCGTTGACACTTGCTATGAGTATCTTGCCGGAAGAAATTCCTGTGGCTTTTGCTACGTTTATGGCCATTGGTTCCTGGCGACTTTTAAAAATAGGAGTGGTTGTAAAACAAATGAAAACCGTCGAAACACTAGGGAGTGCTACGGTAATCTGTGTAGATAAAACAGGAACTTTAACTGAAAATAAAATGAGCATTGCCAGGATTTGCCTCCTGGATAAACAACAAATCGTGACCCCCGATTCTTCGAATTATGATTCAATCAGACCGTTGATTTCTGCATCCATGTGGGCAAGTGAACCCTTACCTTTTGATCCAATGGAAAAAGCCATTCATCAACTGTATTCTGAACTGGCTATTACAGACGAAAGACCCGGATTTCGCATGGTGCATGAATATCCGCTCAGTGGTAAGCCCCCCATGATGACGCATGTGTTTGAAAATGATGCCGGAATCAGAATTATCGCTGCAAAAGGAGCACCGGAGGGCTTCATGAAAATTAGCAACCTTACTGTGGATGAGAGAGAGTTTATTGAAAAGACAATGCACGAGTTAACTTTAAAGGGGTATCGTCTTTTGGGTGTTGCTCAATGTGATACCTATATTGATGTTTTTCCGAAACAACAGCAAGATATTCCTTTCAGATTCATGGGATTGTTAGCTTTTTACGATCCTCCCAAAACCAATATACAGGATGTGATTCAATCTTTTTACAATGCACACATTGATGTAAAAATGATTACCGGAGATCACGAAAATACTTCAGTTTCATTAGCCAGGGAGATACAATTCAGGCATTATGATCAAAAAGTTTCCGGCCAAGACATTATGAAACTGGATGACGAAAAACTATCAGAGGTAGTGCAAAGCAAAGCCATTTTTACCCGCATGTATCCAGAGGCGAAATTGAAAGTAATCAAAGCGTTGAAATCCTCGGGCCAAATCGTAGCCATGACCGGTGATGGTGTCAATGATGGCCCCGCACTGAAAGCTGCACATATTGGAGTGGCTATGGGAAAAAGAGGTACGGAAATTGCCAAAGAAGCATCTTCCATGATTTTAGTCAATGATGATTTGTCCGGCATGGTAGATGCCATTGCAGCCGGACGGAAAATTTATACCAATCTCAAGAAAGCCATCCAATACATCATTTCTATTCATATTCCTATTATTCTTACTGTATTTATTCCGGTGGTACTTAACCTGAAATATCCTGTAATCTTTTACCCCCTTCATGTTATTTTTTTAGAATTGATCATGGGACCCACATGTTCAATTATTTATGAAAATGAACCCATGGAACCCAATACTATGCAGGAAAAACCCAGACCGTTTTCAGAAACATTTTTTAACAGAAAGGAATTAATGACAAGCCTCATCCAGGGACTGGCAATTACAGCCGGAACTTTATTGATCTATTACTACGCGGTAAGTGAAGGGTTGAGTGAAAATGTCACCCGAACCATGGTATTTACTGTTCTTGTTTCGGCCAATATCTTTCTTACTTTAGTCAATCGGTCTTTTTATTATTCCATATTCACTACCTTAAAATACAAAAACACGCTTGTGCCCCTCATCATTATTATCTCTGTTATAATTACTTCTGTGATTATTTATATGCCTGGCATTNNAGATCCTGGGCTATTAATGATGAGTATTCTCTTAGGATTTGTATCCGTGATCTGGTATGAGGGAGTAAAATGGAGAAAACGGGTGGCTACAATTAATCTTTGAACATTTACTGTGTAATCATAGCCTGGTAATAATTGTGTGGTTGTTTTGATTTTGCTCAAATAACCGGGCCTAACTTAAATTATTTTCCGGAACCATCCGGTACAAAAAGCCGGAAATGATCAATAACCCTGCAAAAACCCCATTTACACCTAGAATTTCAGACATTGAACTGACTGGAGAATGATGAAGTCCTGCCATGAGCGCTATTCCAGCAATGATACAAACTGAAAAGGCAGATGCAAACATGGTTAAGGCCATTCCTTTTGGATTAAATTGAAAATAGAAAGCGCCGGAAATAAAAATAATCCATGTCAAAACATACAACACATTAGCAATGTTTGGCCCTGAACCAATCAATCCTATTCCAAGATTTGCCCAAATCATGACCAAAATGGAAAGAATTGAAAATCCAATGGCAATGCGATAAAGAAAGTGATTTCCCTGGCGCATGCCCCAAATAAGGAGTGATCCGGTTCCAAATAGTAACAAGCCTGCTATAAAGAAATCAAATGGACTCCAGATGACTTCGGTGTTCCATTGCATTGCAATAAGTGGAATGAGCAATATAAGTCCGGTTACAACAGCAATGCTAATTGTGGATTTCATCAATTGATTTTTAGATTTCATCATATATTTATTTATGAGAGTTAATTAAAATTTCTAAAGCTTTTAAATGGATTTCCAATGCGTTCTTTCCTTCTCTTGTCATACTATATTGTGCATTGGGCTTCCTATTAATAAACAATTTATTGACATGAATAAAATTTTCTTTTTCCAAAGCCTTTAAATGAATTGCAAGATTGCCGTCTGACTGTTAGAATTCAGATATCATTAGATTGTTCCGACGACTTATACCAGTTGATATTTCTGGTCAAATACATCAGCATCGACAGGATAAACAATATTCCCAGACTTCCTACTAATAATGCGTAATCTTCCATATTGATAATGAAAAACATAAACCCATATAAAAGTGATAGCGTACCCACTATCTGAATAGCGCCTCCCCGGTGTTTAAAAAATGTCTTACTATACCAGCTTACCAAAATCACCACCAATACAGACGAACATAAATAGGCCAAATTAAAACCCCAATACTCAGAGATGGACAAAAGCAACAGGTAAAATATACAAAGGGCCAAGCCAACCAAAATGTATTGAAAGGAGTGGATGCGGATCTTAGTTATCACCTCCACCAGAAAGAATACCATAAAAGTAAGTACGATCAATAGGACAGCATATTTAATGGTGCGGTCAGACTTTTGGTAGTGACCTGAAGCCTGGAAAAGGTTTACCCCAAACGCCGCCGACTTGATTCGCTCCTTGCCTTCCAGCCAGTGCTGAGGATAGTTTCTGTTGAAGTGAATTATATTCCAATTGGCAGTAAAGCCTTCTTCATTGATTTCGTGATCTGGTAAAAAATCGCCCTGGAAGCTGGGATCTCTCCAATTACTCTTCATACTTGCGTGGGTGGATTTACCCACTGGCTCAAAATACAGCCCTTCGCTGCCCTTTAATTTGAAGGATATTTGAAAGGGAAAAAAGGTGTCTTGGTTTACATTTTCAGGAATAAGGGCATTGATCCCCGAATTTAAAAAGTCCGTGCAGGTGGTGCCTGGTTCGAGTGCGAGCCTAGAGCCGTTCCAAAGCAGTTGAGCTTCTTTTTCCAAGCCTCTTAAATCCTGGATACCCAAACTGATCCTGGCTTTGTCCCAATAAAAATCCACTTCGTTGATATGTTCAAATTTAAATTCCGGACGGGAAAAGTTTCCCTTCAACGTGATGTCAGACCGATAAACAATTACTTTGAATATTCCCCTGTTGCGCACCTCTGGCGTGACCTCCACATTGATGTCCAATTCGTCAGGTAAAAAGAATGCATAATCAATCCGCGATTTGAATTCATCATCGTCCTTATAATAACGCTTATATGGTATAGATAAAATCGGCCCCCCCACCAACTGCTTCGAGGACCACAGTTTGGCGATCTCATCCTCTACTTCGCGGTACCGCTCCTTTCTTTCATTCACCAGGCCGGTAATCATTGATTTTGGGATTAACAATAACAGGATTAACACCCCGATGGAGAACAACTTCACTGATATGGAATTGCTCAGCCAGATTTTCACTTTTTCTACATTGCTCATGATAAATTTATATCAATTTAGTTATAATACATAGTACTTTGCAATTCAAAGTTAATGCATAAAAAAATAGTTACTCCCCCATTCCACCTCCAGATATCAGCTTTTCCATGGCATCAATGTGGCTCCTGAATGCCCATCTACCCTCAACCGTGACATGGTACCGCGTATTTGGCTTCCGGCCAATAAATTGTTTGGTTACATCGATGTATTTCTCCTTTTCGAGGGCTTTGATGTGGGAAGCCAGGTTACCGTCAGTGACATCGAGGAGTTCCTTAAGTGTTGTAAAATCCATAACGTCATTCACCATCAGCACTGACATAATGCCCAAACGAATTCGATTATCAAATGCCTTATTTAAATTTGCCAGTAAGTCTTTCACCGTTCATACTTATAGTACATGGATATTCCATACACAATATGGAAAACACCAAACCCGATAGCCCAAAGTTCCATCCCATATGGAATAAAGTAATAGCCGGCTAAGCCTAGAAATATCTGGCTTAAGCCTAGTATTCTGAGTTCAGAATATGTAAAATGTGCCGCATTGATCAAAGCTAAACCATAAAATAAAAGACTGGTGGGTGCCAGCAAACCTGTTAAGCCGTGATTAAGAAAGATTAATATCAAAATGCCCCCTGCCATCATCGGAACAGATAAGTTAAATATCAGTCTTTTAGCAGAAGGAGTCCAAAACTTTTCATTTTTCTTATGGGCATTATTGTGTGAAAAATATAATATTGACAGAATAGACACAACAATAATGAGGATCCCCAACACTATGAGTTGGAGGTTATTGGTTAAATGAAAATCAGAATTTTTGTGCTCTTCGAAAATAGCGTCAGGATGAAACTTTAAGTAGAATCTGGAAATAAAATAACCGGCCAATGCATATGTGCCTAAAAGTATTCCTACCCTACCTGATAAAGAATGAACTTTGGTCGATCGCTCCATCATGGAACGAATTTCTGCCAGATCTTCAGAAAATTTTTCTTTACTTGACATTAAAAAGTACTTTGGATTGCAAAGTTAATTGTTTTAGTGAATATTCCAAATGCAATGCCACTTTATTTAAACTAAATATTTGGAAATAGTTAAGAGCTAAGACTTATTAACAGATCCCAAGATACATTTCTATCTAGGTTAAGATTAAGATCAGTTTTTGACCATACCATCCTGATTAATCAGTTGACGGCAAACGCCCGGTCTGCAATCGAAAGTTAACTTATCCCATGAAGTACCTTGAGCTCCAATCAACTGAAGACCGGTTTTCGTTTTTTGAACAGAAAATAAAAATGCATGAACGGAATCCGAGTCATCATTGTTATTATCGATTTTGCGAACCATTCCCGCCTGGTTGACAAAAACCGGTTTGTTTTCAGATAAAGAAAAACTTAAACGATTCCACCAACAACCAGATTCGCAGTTCATTTCAACTCCATTGTCAGTCATTTGAATTTGAATCAAAAATTCACTTTTTAAATTCGAGTTTGAATCATGAACCGGAATAAATGATAGGAGAACAAGCGAAATTGTGATCATTCCTAAAGAAAAATTGATTTGATTGTTTTTCATCTGACATCTCTTTTGACTGAGTGGATTATATATCGCAGATAATGTTTCATGAAATATTTTCCAATAAAAGGATTAAGAAAGCAAGGTTTAACGATTAAACATTTCAAAATTAATACATTTCAATTAAAAATAAAAGGGGTGGTATGCTATATTATTTTAATTTTAATTCTTTATATTCACTTTGCAGAATAACAAATGACTGCTTGCAATTGGAAAAAGGGCATTATCATTGCATGGAATATGAATAGCCTTGAAGGAATCCAATTGGGTGTTGATATGCAGTTTTTACATTAAAACCATTAGATATTTTAAAAACTCCATATTTGTGAAAAAACTACATGATCATGTATATAGGATGATTTTTTCAATATTCATCATAACCTTCCAGGCTTTGNNATAAAAGTTTCAAGTCTATTTGGTAATAATTCAATCCTTAATTTGGATCCTCAAATATCTGGTGGCAATGTGGTTTGGGCAGGATCAGATGGTATGGAAACCCATATTTATTTATACGATGGAAACAGTATAGTACAAGTATCTTCTTTGTTTGGCAACACTTCTACCGCTAATACTTCACCTGAAATTTCAAATGGTCATATAGTGTGGAGTGGAATGTTAATGGGTGATCAACATATTTTCCTGTACAATGGTATCGACATTTTTCCGGTTTCTATGATGGGCCCTGATGTATCAGGAAATAGTTTCCAACCTCAGATTTCGGGTAGCAACATTGTGTGGACAGGATTTGCAGATGCCGACTTCCATATATTTTATTATGATGGAGTTCAAGTTACCAGAATCTCTACTACTTCCACTAATAACGGGAGTCCACAAATTTCGAATAATCGTATAGTTTGGCAAGGATCACAAGGGGGCACAGAGCATGTATTTTTGTATGATGGTATAACTGCCACTCAGATTTCAAATACTACCACTGGCAACGTTCAACCCCAGATATTTGGTGATTACATAGTGTGGTCCGGGATCAATTTAGGAGAGCAACACATCTTTCGCTATGATGGCAATACGATTGAACAGATTTCAACCACCAGAACGGCAAATACGGGGCAACAATTATTCGAAAATCAGGTCGTTTGGTCCGGTACTTTAGGAGGTGAGCAGCACATATTTTTATACGATGGGACCGAAGTGGTTCAGATATCTGAATTATCCACTAGTAATTTGATGCCACAAATATGGGGAAGCAACGTTGTATGGTCTGGAGTACAAGATGCATCAAATGCCATCTTGCTTTATAATGGAGCGGAGGTATCCATCATTTCAAATCAAGATGGAAACGATTCCATGCAAAATCTTAATCCTCAAATTCAGGGCCCTAATGTAGTGTGGAGAGGCTTCGATGGAGAAACTATCCACGTATATTTGGGAAGAAATTGTGCTCCTGCGCCTACAATACCTATTCCATCTCTTTCACTGTGGGGATTGATTATTTTGGTACTTTTATTAACCATTGCCGGCATTATTGAATGCAGACGATTTCAGGGACAAAGGTTTGAAATAATTTAAACCTTACATCGAAAGACTTTTTCATTTCGTCTTATAAAATCCCTAACTTCCTGTCTTTATTGTATTTTTAAATTTTTGTGACTTGAAAAGACACTGCATAATGAAATCAGTGATTTTAATCGGAGTATACCTCATTACAACTGTATGTTTTGCATTTACTCAATCCCATCCTGAAGCTCTTCGAATTATACGTCAGATGGAGGATCAGATCAGAGGATCATCAAGCATAGGCACTTTTACCATGACCATCGAAAGGCCTGAATATTCAAGGAGTATTTCTATGAAATCATGGGCATTAGGAGATGATTACGGACTTACATTGATTACAGCTCCAGCTCGTGACAGAGGAATGGCATTTTTAAAGAGAGGGCGGGAAGTCTGGAACTGGCAGCCCAGCATTGAAAGAGTCATTAAAATGCCTCCGTCTATGATGAGCCAGGGATGGATGGGCTCTGATCTTACCACGGATGATTTGGTACGTCAGACCTCCATTACCCGCGACTATATTCACAGATTAAAACCCAATGAAAGTTTCAATGGCGTTCCTTGCTATGTGATAGAATTGGAACCAAAAAATGATGCGGCTGTGGTTTGGGGTTTATTGCTGATGTGGATTAGTGAAGGAGATTATCTGCAATATAAAACCGAGTTTTATGATGAAGATCTCAAATTGGTCAATACTATATACGGCTCTGAACCCCGCACCGTGGGTAAAAGAAAACTGCTCACACGAATGGAAGTGATACCGGCCAATAAACCCGGAAATAAAACCATTTTGAAGTATCAGGACATTGAGTTTGACATGCAAATCCGGGAAGACTTTTTTAGTATTCAAAATTTAAGAAGAGTTCAAGGCTGATGGGAATGATCATTACCATGGCATTCAGAAACATATGGCGAAACAAGCGTCGAACCTTGATAACAGCAGCATCTATCATGTTTGCGGGAATGCTTACCATTTCTCTGACTTCCCTTGAAACAGGNNGTAGACCAGTCAACGGGGCATATACAAATACAGTCTGAAGGGTTTTATGAGGAACCTACCTTAGATCATTCTTTTCAGGTGAGCGAAGGTAGTATTGAGGCTATTTATGGATTGCCATGGGTAGACAGGATCAATCCCAGGCTGGAGAGTTTTGCATTGGCTGCTTTTAAAGAAAAGACCAGGCCGGTATTCATCCTGGGAGTGGATTCGGAATCTGAAGCAAGGATGACCGGACTTCATGATAAAGTTACAAAGGGCTCGTATTTTTATAAAGATTCAGAACCGGGGATTATTATTGGTGAAGGGTTGGCGGATAGATTGGAGATTTCGATAGGTGATTCATTAGCATTTTTGGGACAGGGCTACCGGGGTATGATGGCGGTAGGAATATGGCCGGTACATGGTATGATAAAGCTTCCTTTGAGGGAGTTGAACAATCAGACAGTATATATGCCAATGGAAATGACCAGAGAATTGTTTCAGGCATTTGATCTGAATACATCCATAATGATTCGTTCGAGGAATCTACGCCGATTGGAAAGGCAAAAGGACGAAGTAACGGGTATCATTGCTGAAGAAGGATTGAAAGCATATACATGGGAGGAATTGATGCCGGAGTTGTTAGAAGCCAAAAAAATTGATGAAGCTACGACCTTAGTTACAATGTACATTTTGTACCTGGTGGTCACTTTTGGCATATTTGGAACCCTGTTGATGATGCTGAACGAGAGAACTTATGAAATGGGAGTTTTAGTTTCTATTGGCATGAAACGTCGGCAATTGATGATTTTAATATGGCTGGAGTTTTTATTAATGGCTCTGTTGGGATTAGCAGCAGGAATGATTCTGGCATTGGGAGTAGTAAGTTATTTGTATTATTTTCCAATTGATCTCGGAGACAAAATGCAGGAAATCTTTGAACAGTTTGGAATGGTAGCTCAACTTCAAACTACCATTAAACCCTGGATCTTTTTCAGAGAGACACTCACAGTAACCATCATTGTCAGCATATTATCCATTTTTCCGGTATGGAAAATTTATCACCTGGATCCGGTAAAAGCTATGAAGGGATGATGAAAGATTTAAAAATGGTCGTACAGTTGGGATGGAAGAATGTTTGGAGAAACAGGCTTAGAAGTGGTGTGGTTATGGGTGCAGTAGCTACAGGTATCTGGGCATTGGTTTTTATATTAGGTTTTTCGCAGGGTATGGTAAGTTCCTATATCAACGTATCCATTGAAAACCGGACTTCTCACCTACAGATTCACCATCCGGATTTTGTTGATGACCCGGAAATGGAGTTCATTATCAAAGAATCTAATGCTATATTGGAAGATATTGGTCAGATGGAATCGGTGAAAATGATCAGTCACAGACTCATAGCCCATGGTCTGGTATCTTCAGCAGCAGGGGGCCAGGGTGCGGTGATCAGGGCTGTTGATCCTCAAAACGAAAGCCGCCTCACACGGCTCGATGAAAAAGTAATAGATGGAGAGTATCTGGATGCTAACCGGAGAAACCCTGTTCTCATCAGTAAGGGCTTAGCCAGGAAATTAGGTGTTTCTATGGATCAGCATGTGGTTATAAACATTCAGAATAAGTCGGGGGATTTGGTGGCCGGCCGGTTTAGGATTACCGGGATTTATGGTACCGGCAACCCAAGACTGGATGATGTACAAATATATGTGAGGTATGATGATTTGTCGAGGCTGGGTGAAATGGATGACCGAGCGGCGCATGAGATTGCCATATCATTGGTTGATTTGAGAATGGTTGAAGAATTAAAAGAAAAGCTTTCGGCAATGTATCCGCAATATTCAGTTCGCACATACGAGGAAATTTCTCCAGATCTGGCCATGTATAACGAGCAAATAAAAACCAGTATGTCTATTATCATTACGGTAATTATGCTTGCTCTTTTATTTGGTATTATCAATACGATGCTGATGGCAGTATTAGAAAGGTCGAAAGAGTTGGGCATGTTGATGGCTATAGGAATGAACAGAATCAAGTTGTTCCTAATGATCATGATGGAGTCATTATTCATGTGTTCCATTGCAGTGCCTATTGGATTAGTATTGGGATATTCTACCATGCACATTTTGGGAAAACGGGGAATTGATTTGAGCAATTGGGCATCCGGATTGGAGCAGTTTGGCATGCAATCCATTATAAGACCTGAATTGAATACAGTTGTATATGTTGAAATAGTTGTTGCTTTGGTTTTAACTTCTTTGATTGCGGGCATTTACCCTGCTTTGAAAGCCATTCGAACCCAACCGGTTGAAGCTTTGAGAAAAATCTAATATTAAGTACAATGGAAAAGAATATAGTTATCCAATCGAAAGAGTTATATAAAATTTACAATCCGGACACCATTCCTGTTTATGCATTGAGGAATGTCAGTGTTGAAATTGATAGCGGTGGATTTGTCGCAGTAGTTGGACCTTCCGGCTCCGGCAAGACTACCTTTTTAAATATTGTGGGGGGGCTTGATCAACCTACCAGTGGCTCCATAATTGTGGATGGTAAACTACTGACGGGATTACCGGAGAATGAACTTATCAATTTTCGTCGTGATCATATTGGGTTTGTTTTTCAATCCTATAATCTGATTCCGGTACTTTCGGCAAGGGAGAATGCCGAATTTGTCATGCTGTTGCAGGGAAAATCGAAAGAGGAAAGAAAGGCAAGAATCGACTATTTGCTTGAAGCGGTGGGAATTATGGATAAAGCCAATAACAGGCCTGGAGAGCTATCCGGAGGGCAACAACAAAGGGTTGCAGTGGCCAGAGCTTTGGCACCAAAGCCTGCTTTTGTTCTGGCCGATGAACCGACGGCAAATCTGGATACAAAAGCAGCATATTTATTATTGGATATGATGGAGCAACTCAATAAAGAAGAAAATATCACATTTGTATTTTCAACCCATGATGCAAGGGTGATGGAAAGAGCCAGGAGGATCATTACCCTTGTTGATGGTGCCGTATACAGCGATGAAACCAGGTAATAATATCTCAATCAGATTTATTCATCTTCTGGCAATATATCTATTGGTCATGTCTCCCATTTGGGCTCAGGAAGAAAGCCCTTTCAGATGGGGAGGTTATCTTAAAAATATGCAAACCGTGTTGTTGCCGGGAAATGATCTGGTACTCATGGAAAATCTGGTACACCACCGGATCAATTTTCGCTGGAATTCAGGACAAAACACCTATTTTTCTGCCGGCTTGAGGAACAGAATTTTTGCTGGAAACTTGACAACACTTACACCAGGCTTTAGCCAAATGATCCAGGATTTTTCGGATGACTGGTTACCGTTGTCGGTTCTATGGGTAGATCGTCCCCAACATGTTATCCACTCCACTCTGGATCGATTCTATTTTGATTGGAGTTCCGGTCAATGGAATATCCGTGCCGGCCGGCAGCGTATTAATTGGGGAATCAATCTGGCTTTCAATCCAAATGATTTGTTTAATGCCTACAATTTTTTGGATTTCGATTATGAAGAGCGACCAGGAGCCGATGCGGTAAGGATTAAGTATTATTATAGTTATGCTTCCGGTTTTGATATTGCCATAAAAGGGGCATCCACACTTGAAGAATTTACAGGAGCAGTAAGATGGTTTACCAATTTTAAGGGATACGATTTTCAGTGGATCACGGGCCTAAGTTTGGGTGATGTGGCCTTCGGTGGTGGATGGGCGGGTTCAATTAAAGATTCAGGATGGAAAGGAGAATGGACAGTTTTCATCCCGGTCGTGGGTGAAGACCGCAAAACAGCCTTTTCCGTAACAACAGGTTGGGATTATATTTTTGGAAAAGGATGGGCAGTTTATGCTTCTTATTTATTCAATAGTGATGCTTCTGGCTCATTGCAAAATGTATTGTTACAGAACAGGCCACTCACTGCCCGTAATCTTTTTCCATTCAGACATAATGTATTATCTCAGATTTCATGGCCCATTACACCGCTGATTTCTTTATCTTCTGCCTTCATTTATTCAATATCGAGTGATCATCCACTGGTTGTGAATCCTACACTCAGCATCAGCATGGCCCAAAACTGGGATTTGGATTTGATCGGTCAATCTTTTTCAACCCTGAAGGGTAATCCTGACCGCTTCACCAATCACTTGATGTTTTTAAGGTTGAGATTAAGTTATTAGGTCTTTCTTTTCTTTTTTTCAGCCGCTGGAAAGAGGATGTTATTAAGAATCAGGCGATAACCCGGAGAGTTAGGATGGAGGCTCAGATCTGTTTCCGGATCACCTACATAATGGCGGTAGTCCTCCGGATCATGTCCTCCAAAAAATGTCCATGTACCATAGCCTTGTGTACCATGAATATACCGTGCTTCTTCAATTCCTTTATTATCTCCAAGAATTAATACGTGAGGTTTAATATAGCGTTTATTGAAAGCAGTGGTTTGGCCCATAAATCCCTTCACCGTACGGGTATGATTTTGCGTAAGCATAGTGGGTATTGGATCCCATTTGGCGGAAAAATCAAATAAAGTGAAGTAATCCGCTTCGGGAGATATGTTTCTGTTTTTATTATCAATGGTGCTATGCTCATATATAAGCGGATTTTTTATAATTTGAAAGTCTCTGAAAGCAAATGTATTATCAAAATTTAAATCTTTGTTGTCAAAGTTATCCATTGGGTCGCCATCATACATTTCACCACATATATCAATACCTTCAACTGCCAGAGCAATATCGTAAGTATCGGTAGCGCTGCACATGGCAAACATAAAACCTCCACCTTCCACATATTCTTTGATCCTTTTAGCTACAGCCAGTTTCATTTGAGAAACTTTTTTAAAGCCCAGGGATGTAGCCAATGCTTCCATTCTTCTTTGATTTTCCCGATACCAAGGCTGACCTCCCTGGGAGGCATAGAATTTACCATATTGTCCAGTAAAGTCTTCATGATGTAAATGTAGCCAGTCATACAGAGCCAGCTTATCTTCCAGTACTTCCCTGTCATAGATAGTTTCGTATGGAATTTCAGCGTAGGTAAGCGCAAGGGTAACCGCATCATCCCAGGGTTGTATTCTTTCGCCCCGGGTATTGAAATCCGGAGTATATACAGCTATTTTTGGAGCCTTTTCTAATTTGATTACCTCCTGATTGACTTCAGGGTGAGCAATTTCATTTCTGATTTGGGCAAATTGGGCATTGGATATGATCTCATAAGAAACACCCCTGATTTTACATTCACTTTCAAACAGTGGGGTATGTGTAAAAGCAAAGCTACCTCCCCTGTAATTCAGGAGCCAATAAGCTTCCGTTCCACTTTGAATAACCCAATAGGTAATTCCATAAGCCTTCAGATGTTCTTTCTGAGAATTTGCATCCATAGGAATCAACAGGTACGCAGCTTGTAAATACACAGTAACTGCAAGTAATAGCAAAAAAGAAAAAAAACATCTTAATATCATATTCATCCGGTCTTGTACGTTAGTTATAACGATTGAATTGGAAACATTATTGAAAAGGATATTGTTTCTCCCTTGTGATTGATTAGCCCCTCAGGGATGAAATGTTTATAATCAGATGGTGTGATTGATAAAATAATTCTGCAGTACCCCACATGGTATTTATGGCTGTGCATTTTTGCAGGTCTTTTTATTTCGGGCATTTTATACTACAGAGATAAACGGTTTAGTGTACATCACCGGCTCATTCCTGTAGCCCTTTTTCTGATTCGGTTTTTAGTGGTTAGTGTAGTATCTTTTTTATTGTTGAATCCTCTGATTAAAGACACATCTGAATTTATCCAAATGCCATTGGTAGTCGTTGCCAAGGATATATCTGAATCCATTGAACGCTCTATGGATTCAGAGTCTCTTGAGAAACTGCATTCTGGTCTGAAAGTATTGAGTAAAGACCTGGAAAAGAAATATAAGGTAGTAGAATTGTCATTTGGTGGAGAAGTATATCAAGGATTGTCAGATACTTTTCCCGAAAAAATTACCAATATTTCTGCATTATTTCATTACATCTCCGACAACTATGCTGATCAGAATCTTGGCGCTGTGGTATTGGCGAGCGATGGTATATATAATGAAGGAATTCACCCTATTTACAGTACAGGAAGAATTGCAGCTCCTGTGTATGCAGTAGCACTAGGTGATACCACGCGCCGTATGGACCTCAATATCAATAATATATTTGCAAATAATCTGGTGTATCTTGGAGACAAATTTGCGATGCAGGTCGATATTCAGGCTTTCAGGAGTACAGGTCAAAGGAGTAAATTAAGCCTGTACAGGATAGAAGGAGATCAAAGAGAGTTGCTTACAACCAGAGACATCCAAATCAATAGGGATGATTTCTTTACTACGGAGGAATTTATATTGGATGCAGATAGACCGGGAATTGTCAGATATCAGGTGTTGGTGAGTCCTTTGAGTGGTGAATCCAGCACACAGAATAATGTACGTGATCACTTTATCCAGGTTTTGGATGCAAGGCAGAAAATATTAATCTATGGTCAGGCCCCACACCCCGATGTTGCGGCATTAGGACAGGTGATCAATAAGAACAAAAATTATACGACAGATGTAAAAATGCACGGTGATCCAATTCGCCACGAAGAATATGATCTGATTATTTTCCACAATTTGCCCGGACAGGGTAAGGATATTTCTTCCGATATCCGAAAGTTGAGATCATTGAAAATTCCATATTTTTTAATTGTAGGCAATCAAACCTACATCACTTCATTGAACAGAAATCAGGATATGGTACAAATTCAAAGGCAGGGAAATTTTCAGGAAGAAGTAACTCCGGTATTATCCGGTCAGTTCCGGATGTTTACCATCAGTGACCGTTTGAAATCTACTTTAAGGAGTTTTCCTCCTGTATTTGCACCTTTTGGAGAATTTACTGCCGGACCCAATACTGCGACTTTACTATATCAAAAAATCAAGGGAGTAGATACCCAATTTCCATTATTAATTTTTCAGGAAAAGGAAGGTCTTAGAACCGGACTGTTGGCAGGTGAAGGAATTTGGAGATGGAGGATGTATGATTTTTTACAAAATAGTAATGAAGATGCTATTGCTGAAATCATAGGCAAATCCATTCAATATATTTCGGTAAAAAGGGATTCAAGGAATTTTATAGTTCAATCTTCTCGCCGTTTGTACAGAGAAAATGAAAGAATTTTATTTACAGCGCAATTGTATAATGATAGTTATGAGCTGGTCAATGAGCCGGAAGTTTTTCTTACCATTACCGGATCAGACAGAGAGGAATATCAGTTTATTTTTTCACGAACCGGTGATTATTATACTCTTGATGCAGGGCTGTTAAAGCCAGGCTCATATCAATTCAAAGCCAAAACCATCTACGGGGGACAGGAGCTTGAAGATAAAGGCCTGATTGTCGTTCAGGATATACAATTAGAACTTTTTGATCTGGAAGCCAGGCACGAAATTCTCTATTCACTGGCCGAGCAAAAAGGTGGAAGATTAGTATATCCGAATCAAATTTCTGAGTTAAAAGATGAAATATTAAACGCCGATAGAATTAAGCCTGTAGTATACGAGAATGTACAAACCACCCCCATTGTGGATAAGAAATGGCTCTTTTTCTTGCTTTTGTTTTTCCTGGCTTCAGAATGGTTTGTTCGGAGATATATGGGTTCGTACTAAATGGTCACTGAAACCTGCCTCCTTTCAAAATATCCTGCAATTCGAACAATTCTTTCCATTTTCCATCTGCGGCAAGGCCTGCTTGTTTTGGCCATGTTCCAGGGTCAGCCAATGAAAAATTGCTTCCCCCTTTATTCAGGATTTCTTTAATGGTATCTGAAGAAGTACCAGCCAATTTGCGCCAGGAGTCAATGCCTGCGTTTTGAAGGAGGGTTTCAATTTTAGGACCAATTCCTTCAATCGCTTTCAGATCATTGGTTGTGAATATTTTCACCAACCCCATTTTTACTAATAGTTTTTCAATTTTGGAATTAGAAAGTCCTTTAGCCTCCGTGCGTCCTGCATTCAGTTTCTTTTGAAGGTCAACCAATTCATACCATTTACCTTCTTTTGCCAGGGCTGCCTGCTCCGGCCAGGTATCGGGTTCTATGATCCGGTATTTATCACCATATTTATCGAGGATGTCTCTTAAGTTTTCTGAAGTTTGATTGCTCAGATCAGACCATGAATGTAATCCGTTTTCTTTCAGTACTTCTTCCATTTTTGGACCTACTCCTTCAATCACCTGCAAATTGTCATTTTTGAATGCTTTGAAAACGGTCAGAGGATAATTTTCAACCCCAGGCCCTCCTACTTTTGCATCCGGCTCAGGCGGGGAGGAAGATAGACTTTGGGTTACATCGGGAATAAAACCTGTTCCCTGAGCACGAGGAGTTATTTTTTCCTGTGCATCTTTTATCGAAACTTCAAGCTCCCGGATTCGGCCTTTGGTCAGTGCAAGTTCACTTTCCAATTCAGCCCTTCTTTTTCTGCAATGGGACAGATCATTTTCAAGCGCATTGATTTTTTCATTTAAGCCTTTAATGTCTTTTTGCAGACTTTTTACGTGATCTTTGTATTTCGACCAGATACCCCATCCCACCAACAATCCCAATAAAAATGGGAGTAACCATAAGAGCCACCAGGGAAGTGTACAAAAATTGATAAGCGCCATCATATAGTTTGGTTTTTCAGTTATTTAATGATTTCTACTTCTGTTCTTCTGTTTAAAGCACGACCTTCTCTTGTATCATTGGATCCAATAGGGTCAGCTTGTCCTTTAGTTGCAGTAACAATGCGGGAAGGTTGCACTCCTTTTCCAATCAAATAATCTTTGACCGCATTGGCTCTTTCCAGACCAACACTCAAATTGGCGTTACTTGGACCAATATTATCTGAATACCCTGTGATTTTTAAAGATTCCCCGCTCCGGATGACTTTTTGCGCCATTTGATCCAAATATTTTTCCACTTTCGGATCGGCAATCCTTCGCGCTGAATTAAATGGAAACCGAATGATGACTTTATCAACTATAGACTCATCAATAGTGATTGTTTTTGTGAAAATCCTGTATTCCCAGGCCGGAAATCCTTTGCCGGGAGATTCTGCAGTTACTGATTTGGAATTCAATTGAATTTGTGAAGCTTCCAGGGGGGGCGAAAAAAGCCTGGATACTTCATTAGCTCTGGCAAGACCAAGGTTTTCATAATTGCTTTGATTTTCTTCATCTGAAGCATACAGGCCTGTAATTTCAAGCATTTGTCCTTCCTTAATATTGTTCAAAATTCTACTCCTTTCCACTTCCCATTTTTCGGAAGTTACTGGAGTGCTTTCTGACCAATTAAAATGGAGTGGAGCTGCTGCAGTAGAAGTTTCAGTATCCTCCATTTTCTCTTTTACTTCATCTTCTGATGATAGTGCCTGGGAGGACTCACAGCATTCTTTACTGCTTTGAAACATAAACCAACCCAACAGCAACCATAAAAAAATGCCTAGTGCTGTGATGAAAGGTCTCATATTTTTTTTACATTTTAAAAATCAAAATTTTGCAAACAATATAATCAAATTTTATGATAAACTAAAATAATGAGAAAACAATAAATAAAAACACATAAAATTGAAACCTTTACTGACTAAAATATGGATAAAAAGAATCAGGTGTTGTATGATACATAGATTTAGATTTTATCTTTTAAATCCAAAGGAGTTGGGGAGTGATTCAAATTATCAGGAATTAACCAGTTGCTTATATTCATTCCAATCACTGAATGAAAGTAATATAGCGGATATCAATCGATTTAAAGTCTTTATATTTGCAGCCTAAAACCTAAACCAAAATGAATAAAATTGTAACCCTGGATGAATTTATCATCACATCACAAAAGAAATACAGCGACTCTACGGGGCAGCTGACACGACTGCTGAGGGATATTGGTCTTGCTGCAAAAATTGTGAACAGAGAAGTGAATAAAGCCGGACTGGTTAATATTCTGGGGCTTGATGGAAGTTCCAATGTTACCGGAGATGAAGTGCAGAAGTTAGATGTATATGCTAATAATAAAATGATTGAGTGCCTGGGTTTTTCAGGAGAATGCTGTGGTATAGCTTCAGAAGAGTTAGAAGAATATGTATCCCTGCCTCCTGTTCCATCCAAATCTGCAGAATATGTGGTTGTTATGGATCCTTTGGATGGCTCTTCCAATATAGATGTAAATGTTTCGGTGGGCACTATTTTTGGCATTTACCGGCGTGTTTCTGATCCTACTCAGGAAGTGGCTATGGAAGATTTTTTACAAAAGGGCAGTGAAATGGTGGCAGCAGGATATGTCTTATATGGTACATCTACTATTTTAGTATATACTACAAAGGGACAGGGAGTCAACGGATTTACCCTAGACCCTACGATTGGAGAATTTTGTTTGTCCCATAAGGATATCAAAATGCCTTTAACAGGCAATTATTATTCAGTTAATCAAGGTTACTACCTTAAGTTTGACCTGGAGATGCGGCGGTATATAGACTACTGCTCTGACTTGAATCTACGGTTGAGATACATTGGTAGCATGGTTTCAGATATTCACAGAATAATGTTTCAAGGGGGCATCTTTTTATATCCCAATACCAGGAAATACCCTGAAGGCAAGATCAGGCTATTATATGAAGCCAATCCTATGGCAATGATTGTAGAAAATGCCGGAGGGAAAGCACTTACTTGCTCCTTAGAGCGCGTGCTGGATCTGGAAGTTCGCAATATCCATCAAAAAGCTACCGTAGCTATGGGTTCATACGATATGGTGGAAGAAATGCAATCTTTTGTTCAGAGATACAGCGCATCCCATATTTCATAATAAGCTTTTCTTACAGATTTAATTAATCCTTATATGGGTCAAACACATCCTGACCTGCCATAGCTACTCCGATAGGATACAATCGGAAAAGAACCTGAATGGTGTCTCCCTGATATTCCAGAACATCATCAAGGTTTTTATAACATTGAGGGCTTTCATCAGCGCCTCCACCCCTAAGTTGGATACCCAGGTGATGGGCTTTTTCTTTGACTAATTTGTAGTTGATAAGGCCTGGCTCGACTTGTTCAAATACTTTTCTTCCTCTTTTATCTTTTCGAAATTTCACTTTCCCCAATGCTTTCCTTCTTGACAACACTCTTCCTGCCCCATGTACAGTAGAATAAAGTCCCGCTGCAGATTCCGCTCCCTCCTTTCCTTCTACGATAACTGAAGCATCAAACATGTTAGAACCTATGAAGCCTTTTTGCCCGGGAAAAGCAGGAGTGCATCCTTTCCGCACCACCCAGTACTCTTCACCAAAATGCTTTTCTTTCCAGGCATAATTATGATGATTGTGTACTTCATAAGTTATTCTTGGATTACCGAGAATTTCCATTACCTTATTGACTACCCAATCTCTGCCAGCATAAGCGTATTGACCTGCAATATCCAGGCAATGAAGATAATCATGCCCTGTTTCGGAATTCACATCAAATAGAATGGGGTCGGAAAACATTCCTCCTTCATTGACTTTGTCTCCGAATTCCTTACCATGTGCCAAGGCAATAAATCCCGTTGTGATCATATGTCCAAAACCTCTTGATCCGAAATGAACCCCTATCCAAACAAAGTCTTCATCATCTTTGAATATATCTACAAAATGATTGCCGCTCCCTACGGTACCCAATTGTTCTGCTGCTCTTTGCTTAATCTTGGTTTGAACAGACAAAGGAGCCGCAAGCCTTAATTTTTGGATTGTATCAATAACAGGGTGATCAACTTTTTCATTGTTTTTTCTACCCATACCAAAAGAAATAACCTTTTCAATTTCGTCCATTAACCTTGCGATTTTCAGATCTTCTATTCGAATATCCGTCCGAACAGCTTTATTTCCACAGGCAATGTCGAAACCAACACCAGAAAGGGATATTTTATTTTTGTATGCAATGGCACCGCCGATGGGATGACCATATCCGATATGCGCATCAGCTGTTAAAACGCCATAGTCTTCCTCACCCACACAATTTTTCAATTGTCCGATGGCTCCTTCATCAATAATGGGTTCACCAAAGATTTTAATATTTCTCATTGTTTTTACTGTTTCTGCCGGGTGGTTGCACTGGAGAACCAACATTTGAATGGACTATTATCATACTTGCCCGGATGAAATACTTAGCCTATATACACTTTTGTCCCTTACACAAAGATCATGTAGAGTATAGGTTCATTAACATGATTTTTCACGAAAATGGTTGCATAAGTTTGCGTTTAACTACATCAAGTTATTTGTAGTATTTAGGGAAACCTCTTTTGAGTTGGTTATTAAAATGCGTTGAGCTATTAAAAA
>JRYF01002132.1_pt1 | contig 46192 bp, 44 predicted proteins | sample 235331 | NCBI WGS metagenome assembly JRYF01 (sample SAMN03074217, study PRJNA261475) | activated sludge metagenome | biome: Wastewater Treatment Plant; feature: Wastewater; material: Activated sludge; isolation source: activated biomass of a wastewater treatment plant treating hydrocarbon... ... | reverse complement strand
GGAGTGGATGCAACGCCCTCGGCAGGCGCTTCAGATGGTGTGGCTGGTCATGCGGCTGTCGCATGGGCAAATCGTTACCTGAATGAAGGGCTTCACCTCGGCATCGACGGCACACAGGTCAGCACTCTTCGTTCTTGTGAGACAGGCACGGTCTGCAACGCGCGCATTAACCAGTGGCGACCTTGTGTCGCGACACGGTCAGAAGATGGGATCACAGCGTTGGCGTTCGCATATGATGAAGACCCCAACGAGTCGATCTCGTTTCTCAACATCGCCCTTATGATCTTCGACGCAGAGGGCAATCTTCTCGAACAACTCGCCGGCCCGGATATTCACGACCCCGAGTTGTGGGTCAATGATCCCTCGCGCGAGGACCCGTCGCCGGAGGACCAGACCAGCCAGGTTTCCCCGGCCGTCTCCTTCGTCGGCGATGACATCGTGGTGGTATGGGCGGGGCCAGACATTGCGGCGTGCCAGGGAACTGCGGTTGACCGAGTTTACGCTCGCCGGTTCAAGTTCGACATCAGCGCCGAGCCCGTCGAACGACTCCGCGACCCTGACCCGCTGGCCGACGAAGGCAGGGCCGGTATTTTCGTGGTGGACACCGATGACTCCGGCATCATCACAAACCCGAATCTGGCACGGCCGAGCGTGGCAATCACACTGGCCGAGGATGATAACTCCGGACGATTTGTTGTCTCGTGGAATACCCGAATTCCGGAACACAACAGACGGGAGATTCATGCACAGTACTTCGACCGATACGGTCAGCCCCGCGGAGCCGAGTTTCGGGTCAATCAAGACACTGAGACAACCTTCGGATCAGTTAACGAGCGCTATCTCTTTGATAGCGCGCAGCACACAATCGCCTATGGAGCGGACGACCAGCTTGTCGCCACATGGGGTTCGCGTACTCCGGATGAATTCAATATCGCTCATGACATCGTGTCCTTCACGCTCCTGCCGCCCGATCACGCATGGACCACGTTTCCGGACTGCGAACCGTGCAACACGGAACCCGGGCTGTGCGACCCCTGCCGCAAGGGCGATGTCAACGGTGACTGCAACGTCGACGGCCTGGACATTTAGCCGTTTATCGAACTGGTGTTTACCGACCAGACCTGCATGAGCATCATCGACCAATGCCCGCCGGATGTGAACAACGACGGAAGGATAAGCGTCGAGGACATTCCCTGCTTCGTGGCCACGCTGCTGATGGGCTTCCATACCTGCGAACTGCCCCCGTTGGATATCCAGATCATCGACTGCAACGGCAATGAAGTTCCCGACGACGAGGACATCGCCAACGAGACCAGCGCCGACGTGAATACCAACGGGATTCCCGACGAATGCGAGCCGGATTGCAATACCAACGGCGTGCCGGACGACTACGACATCCTTACGGAGGCCAGCGCCGACTGCAACCAAAACGGCATCCCCGACGAGTGTGAGTACGACTGCAACGAAAACGGCGTGCCGGATGACTGCGACGTGGACCCGAGCGACCCCGACGGCGATGAGTGGGTGAGCCCGGATTGCAACGGGAACGAGTATCCCGACGAGTGCGACCTGAAACTGGGCCCGCCGTTTGGGAGTTTCGACTGCAACGAGAACGGCATCCCTGACGAGTGCGACCTCGCCGAGTGCGCCAACGACCCGGCCTGCGACGACTGCAATGAGAATGGGATACCCGACGGTTGCGACATCGCCGCTGAGATCAGCGAGGATGCGAATGAGAACGGCATCCCCGACGAGTGCGAAGGCGAGATGATGATGATGGGCGGTGGCGAAGGCGGCGAGGCGGCGACGCAATCGGAGCAAAGCGGAGCTTTGCAGTCCCCTGAAGAAGACGCCTCGGACGAAGTCGACACCGGCGATTCGCCGGTGTCACAGGAGGACGAAATGCCGCTGCCACATGACGAAGGCGCCGCGTGGGAGGCCTTCTACGAGTGGGCGTACGAACAATGCTGGGGCGGCGACTGCGAGGAATCGACGGCGGAACAGTTCCGCCGCATGATCGACAAGAAGCGCGAACTGGGACTGCCGCTGGAGCGAAGCTGGTGATTCCGTCGCATCGCCCAGGAGAGTTGACGCTATGGGTTTGCGCCCCTGGTTAAGATCCCTTGCACCTGCGGCGTGGCGCGGACGGCGTGGTCTTCGACTTCGAAGAAGTCTTCCTCGCGGCGGCTCATCAGGCGGGCCACGATCATCGAGGGAAACTGTTGCACCAGGGTATTGTGCTCGCGGACGTTGGCGTTGTAGAAACGCCGCGCCGCCGCGATGCGGTCCTCCGTATTCACCAGCTCGCGCTGGAGCTGCAGAAAGTTCTCGCTGGCCTTCAGGTCGGGGTACCGCTCGGCCAGGGCGAGCAGTTGATTGGTACAGTGGACCAACTCGTTTTCGTCGTCGGCCTGGTCGCGGATGCGGCCGTGATTGGCGGCGGCGCGGTTACGCGCGGAGATGACGGCTTCGAAGGTGCTTCGCTCGTGCTGGGCGTAACCCTTGACGCTCTCGACGAGATTGGGGATCAGGTCGTAGCGACGGCGAAGCACCACGTCCACATTCGACCAGCTCTCGTGGATGAGATTCTTCAGCCGGATGAAACGGTTAAGCGTAACGACGAACCAGATGACCGGCACCAGCACGACCGCCGCAACAACGGCCGGCACGATCGGAAACCCATCGACCTGTACTTGTGCATGCAACTGCATCGAAGCATCGTACACCAACGTCGACCGATGACAACGTCGCCATTTGCCGCGCAGGGCCGATCAGCCAGTGATGCGACGGGCGGCGTCCGACGACTTTCCGACACCGAGGTCCTCGCGGACATACTCGGGAATGCGATCGACGAACCCCTCGATGGCGGACATCACCAGCGGCAGTTCACTCGGACGGTAACGGCTGGTGTTCCAGATCAGGATCACCGGCCCGGCGAGTTGCCAGTCATAGCGCGGCAGCGTGAGCAGATACTCGATCATCTGCGGATGCAGCAGATCGTACGCCAACTTGCGATCGCAACTGCTGACGTGGTAGCGGCGCGAGAACTCGTCGCTCTCGAAATTGATGTCATCGAATCCGACCGCCGCCGCGAGCTTGTCAAATATCCCCTCGGGGCGCATTCGCAACCGCGGCAGGGCTATCGGAACGGTCGCGATGACCACGCCCACGCGGTGCGTCTGCTGATTCTTCCCGCTGCCGGTCGTGTAACGAAAGTCGAACATCTCCCAGCGAATCCCGTTTCGCATGCCCTCAATGAGATTCGCCGATTTGCGACTATGGCCGCGATCCAGCGGGGTAAAAGCACGATAGCGATCGTGAATCCCGCCGGGGTGTGCCCGGAAAGAAAGCCCGAGGGAATCGGCAAGTTCATGAAGCTCCTTGCGGCGCTTCTCGGCGGCAAGGTAGCTGTAAATGGCGATCACAATGCCGACCGCCAGCGCCGCGAACACCAGAAAGGACTGAAAGAACTCCGGCATACCATCGGCAGTCACGTGTCACTCCCCTGTCGCCCTCACTGAGGGGAAGGCATTCATCTGGCAAAGTCTGCCCAACTTAACGAGCACCGACCAGCGCGAACAACTTGCCCCGAAACCATTCGCGGAATCATACCACGAACGCAGGGGATTTCTTGACAGTTGGTTCGTTCGCCTGATAAACTCGCGTCTGTCTGAACGGCACAGAATCTCCGCGGGTCGCTCCGGTCGTCTCCGGCCGGAAACCGCGTGCCGCATTCGCGGCTGGGCAACCGAAGTCGTTGTGTACACCATCGTTGGGAGGGACCGACATGAATCCGATCGCTTACCGTCTCACGTTCCAGGCCCGATCGTTCCTTTGCATCGCCCTGCTGTTGAGCATGCATGTCATGTCCGGCTGCGGCACGATGCCCAATGTCTTCGCCGGCGGATCTTATGTGGTCGAACTCACAGCCGATCACCCGCTGACCAATGGTCTCAAAGGCACACCCTTATCCGGTGCGAAGTCCATCGAGATCAACCCTCTCACGCGCCAGTTCCGGCTCATCTACCCCGATGGCTCGCGGCACCTGAGCGGTACCTTTACCGAGAATGGCGGGCAGAAGACGATCAGCTCAATGAGCATCGGAGCAGGAAGCAACATCGTCACCCTCGATTTCAACAGCATCAACGAGATCACGCGCATCGCCAGCGGCGGCGGTCAGAGCTGGTATCGCCCCGGCTTCAACCCCAATGCGCCTTCGGCCCCCTCGGCGCCTTCCGCCCCTTCGGCACGGACGATCGAGAGCCAGATGCAAACCTACATGACCGCGAACGCCGATCTGCTCCAGGCCGCGGCGGAATACGACGCCCAACAGTCTGATGGTATCAAGGCAGGCGACCCGGCCGGTTTCGGTCCGTGGGCGATTGTGGCCGTCTTCGCATGGATCGCCGCCACCACCGTTGGCGCGTTGATCTTTGTCTTCCAGGTGGCCGTCCTGCTTGGCCTAGTCATCTAACGGACTTGGCGATCGGTAATCCGCGAACGAACCTTTGTTCGATTCTTCACAAGCCCGCTCGTTCCGATGGGACGGCGGGCTTGTCTGTTGCCGGGATCGCGACCCGGCACTTGACCGACGGCGGTTACCGCGTGTATGCTTATCATTTGACCAGTCTGAATTGTTGATGACAGGGCCGGTACGATGTCAACGCCTCAGGAAAGAATCGACCAGCGCGTGTGCGAAAGCCGCGCAGACACCTGATATTTTACAGCGATCCCCCCTCACCCAACGGGTCGATCGGCCGGCGAGCGGCGATCGACCCAATTTTATGCGCGCCACGCCTGCTTACTTCGAAAAGAGTGGCCCCGCCGCCGTCTCATCGCGATCAATCAGTTCTTCAGTCCGAGATCACTCAAGCTGCACAGTTGCGCGGCTGCTCATGCTCGATTTTCCCATGACGAGGTTTTGGCCGACGGTGTAGCAGTAGAGGCTCGCGGGTAGAAACTCGACACGTACGCCTTCTCGTTCGGTTGAACCGTGAAACGTACGAGTCGTGACTCTAATTCCCCTCAAGCCGTTTCGCTTGCAGAACTCGGTCTGCGCCTTGAGTTCTTCCGGATGCTTGCCGGGCCGATCGCTCCATTTCACCTCGACGGCCCACTCGAGAGTCCTTCGGCCCAAGCTGACAATGTCGACTTCGCCGCCCTTCCACCGGGCATAATGCAACTTCTGTGGAGAATGAAACCACTGGGAAAAAATCGCGGTCTCAACCAGTGAGCCGAGTTGCTCATCATCTGCGGTAATCGGTTGAAAAAGTGCGCTTCGCATGGAGGGATTGGTCAGGTAGACCTTAAAATAGTTCGCCCGCTGAAACCGTCGTCCGCTATGATCCACACGATGAACGACGCGAATGAGAAACGCCGCTTCCAGGTACTCGATGTATTTTTTGATGGTGTTCTTGACGACTCCGGAATTCTTGGAAAGTTCGGTCAAAGAAACCTCCTGTGCGGTGTTCAATGCCAGAGTCGTAAAGAGATAATTGAGCTCTTGGATATCCGAGATTCCGTAGAGACCCGGAAGGTCGCGCAGAAGGACTTTGTCAATGATGTCGCTCTTTATGAACCGCTGTGGGTCGGACTGGATCTCTTCTGAAAGAACAATCTCGGGATAACCGCCGTAGTTGAGGTAATGGACAAAGCTCTCATTGAGCGCATTGATGTTCGGTGCTTTGAACGAAGGTAAGTCGAAACCCGACGAATTGGCGACGGATTCGATCAGCGCGTCTTTTCCAAGGAGCGTTAGATACTCGTGAAACGTGAGCGGCGGGAGCAGGAAGTCCGTGAAGCGACCGGCGCCGGACTCCGTACTCTTGAGCCGCAGGGCTGCCGCGGCCGATCCGGATGCGACAAACTTGACGCGAGGCATGTCGTCCACCAGCACCTTCAGGTGGCGTTCCCAATCTCGCAAGTACTGAATCTCATCAAAAAATACGAAGCAGGGCTCCTTTCTTACTTTCGTCTTCGTTTCGTTTACGAATAGGTCTACCAGTTCATCGAGGCGAAGTCCGTTGTAAATTGGGTGATCGACCGACACATAGCAGATCCGTCGGCCGGACACTCCCTGGTCGATGAGCCTCTGAATTGAATGGTGAATCAGGACCGTCTTTCCGACCCGGCGCGGGCCCAGGAGCACGACGGCTCGCCGAATCCCCTCTGCCTTCAATAAAGTCAAGAAGAGCCCGAGGTATTCACGGGGACGTGCATAGTCTCGATACTGCTTGGCAATCTGGTGAGGAGGGGTCCACCACGGATTCTCCAAACGCATGCGCGCCGCAACTTGTTCCGCAGGAACCGTACGCATCTATCACCCACAACAAGTGAATCCACGATATTCTATCGATTGGCAAGCTAAGATCAATCGATTGATCTTAATTGATAATCTTCCATAAAGCCATTAAATGCAAATACTTAAGAAATCGCAGTGGCAGAGTTTTATCGAGCTAAGCTTGCTTGTTGAACAAGGGTCCAGTAATCTCGCTTGATGGGGCGACGACGATCGTATTCTCCCCGTACTCCGAGCCGGGCTGCTGAACCGCGGCCTTCTTCCGGCCCTTGCCCTCACTGCCTCCGATCAATTCGACCTGTTCATCGGCTCGGGCCGTGACGCGCTTCGCGATCGCCAGGAGTTGTTCGGTCAGTTCCTTCTTGTTCACACGCTTGATCTCGCCGCAGGCGTTGACCACCTCGCCGATGTAGCGCGTGAATGCGCTGCGTCGGTCGGACTCGTACTTGGCTTTCTTTCGGCGATTCAGATACGCCTGAAGCTTCCGCGCACAGTCCTGCACCGCCAGCTTGATCTCCTTGCGGATTTCATCGTAGTCGGCGATGGCCTCCTTGCCTTCGCTGGTAAACGGCACCCAGACGCTCGCCATGTGAACGAAGATTGCCAGCGGGCCGAGCGGCAGACTGCCGCCGGGCTGCGAAAGCCCGTAGCGACGCCAGTCCACATCGAGCACGGACTTATAAATGCAGCAGGCCGAAAGTTGATAGAGCAGCGGCACACGATTGGCAAAACGCATCAATCGTGCAGGAGATGGGCCGCGCGACTCCTGTACGACCTTCCCGCGCCGTACGACCGATTCGCTTGTCGGCTTGGACTCGTCGTCTTCCGCGTGCGGGTCCGGGCCCAATTCACCACCGTAGGCCAAACCGACCTCGATCTGAAACGGATTGCCACGATAGACCGCCGGCGGCCGCGTGCCCGCAGTGAAGAACTCGGCTTTTACGCCCTTGAGCAGACCTGCAAGAATCTGCTGCGGACCGATCGGTGAAAGACAGTCGGTCGATGGCGCGCGGATCGGCGTCTCCTGCATGGCCTTGTAAAGCGTCTCCGCCTCGTGCGTACCGATGCGAGACGGCCGCGACCGTGGGCTGATCTTTGCCTTTTCGCAGATGGTGCTGGCGGCAGCGCTGCTGACGCGTGAAAACTCGCCGTGCAGAAACTGGGCCACCGTCGACTGACGCGCATCTTTGAGCATCTTGATCAGCACACCCAGTTCGATGCCGTACGGATGCGGCTTGATCTCCGTCGTTGGTTCCGGCGCGGTCTCCGTACCGCGCGGAAACTCGGTCAACTCGCCCGCGGGATCAACAAATTCAAAGCGTGCGTGCGGGTTCGCAATAGCCGTCTGTTCGAGGTACTCATCCACCGACGAGCGGCCCTTCTGATACGTGCCGACCAGCTCGATCTTCACTTCGGTACCGTGGGGCCAGTCCACATCAACCGTCTTGTCCTTGACAATCTGCGGCGCGTTTGTCTTTGTGTTGATCTGCAGCTCGTAGTAATGCGCTGCCGAGCGCGCCCCGGTGCGCGAAGTGATACGCACACTCTTTCCCGTGGTGAGCAGGCCGTACATGCCGGCGGCGGAAATACCGATGCCCTGCTGGCCGCGACTCATTTTGAGCCGGTGAAACTTCGACCCGTAAAGCAGCTTGCCGAAGATATAGGGGATCTGCGTCTTGACGATGCCAGGGCCGTTGTCGCGAACCGTGACGACGTAGCGCTCCGCATCCGTCTGCTCGATCTTCACGTGGATATCCGGCAGGATGCCCGCCTCTTCGCACGCGTCGAGCGAATTATCGACGGCTTCCTTCACCGTGGTGAGCAGGGCCTTGCGCTTGTTGTCGAAGCCGAGCAGGTGGCGATTCTTGGCGAAGAACTCCGAGACGGAAATTTCCCGCTGCGCCTTGGACATCGACTCCGCCGTTGCGTAACCCTTCTTCGTGCGACGCTTAACCGGAGCTGGTGCTTCTGCAGCGCGTCGGGATGATGCGGATTTGCCGGCTCGGGCGGTTTGGCCTGTGGCTTCCGTGGATTTTCGATGCTTCATGGGCATGGCTGTCGGCGCCTCTTGCGGAGAATCAAGTGCAGGGCCGCGCTCGATCGGGAAGAGCAGTTGCGTCCGATCGTCCTGCCTGCGTCGCGGTCTGGAAAGGGTCGGTGTCGCTGTTGCCATCCCTGGCTCCCCGGTTTGTTCGTCTTCGCGTCCGCGTCCATAATAGTCATCGGCCGTAACGCTACAAGGCCGGAAGGACAACCGTTTGATATGCCGCTCACTCACTCTCGCGTACGGCTCACGATCACGTTGCTCCTGTTGTTATCGCTGACCGGCTGTCCGGCGCTGGATGTTTGGCGACCGCCGGCACCGACGCCCGAGGAATACGCCCGTGGGCTGATCGTGCTCTACCCCGGCTCGTCCAACATGCACATCGAAATGCTCGCGTTTTACCTGGCGCTCAAGGAAGCGGGCATCGATCTGGCCATCGAAGTGCGGCCGTGGGGAGAGTTTCTCGAACACGTATTCGACCCGATCGGAACGCAGCCGCTCTTCGCCCAGCGGGCAGAAGTCGAAGCGGCAAGAGTCGCTGAGTACGTCCGGGCACATCCCGGCAAGCCGGTGAACCTGATGACCTTCTCCGGCGGCGCCGTGTTTGCCGTACTCACGGCTGCGGCACTGCCGCAGGACGCGCCGGTCAATCGGGTCATCCTGCTCAGCCCGGGTATCTGGACCGGCACACCGCTCGCAGAGGCCCTCGACCGGACGACGCAGGGCCTGGTCAGTTACTACTCGCCGGGCGAGAACGGCGTTTACCTCGTTGCGCAATTCTTCGGCACGGCGGATGGGTACTTCAGTGAACCGGCCGCGGCCCTGGGCTTCAGCACGTCGGACCCGCGGCTGATACAGATTCCCTGGTCCGAGGACATGCGGGCCTTCGGCAACAACGGCGAACACCTCGATTACTTCTTCAACATTCCGTGGATCAAGGAATTCGTCGTACCATGGATCATAACCAGGTAATCGGTCGCGTTCGCTCCTGCGATGCCGGGAGAGTGTGCACATGCCCTCTCACTCGAGCTCTGAGACAAACGAACATATTCCGTCTCCCGCTCACCGCGTCCTGTCGGCAAAGTCTCGCGTACTGGTTTCTCTACTCGTTGCCCTGGTGTTTCATGGGGTCTACGCCGGCTGGCACTGGCAGATCAAGTACCGCAGCGGACCCGGCTTGATCTACATCTCTCCCGAGGGTGAAATCTGGAGAAGATCAGCAGCTCGTACCATTGCGACTGACTGGCTGCAAAGGTCGCTTCAAGTCAGGGCAGCGTCCATACCGGTACTGCGGCACGCTTGGCAGTCAAATCTGATCTTCACGATTCCGACATTGCTGCCCGCCTCGTTCATCGGCGTGCTGGTGTTCGCGATCCTCACGCGTCGGCGCGGGCCGCTTGATCTTCGCGATCCATACTGCCGATGCCGTCGATGCGGCTACATCCTCGCGGGGTTGGAACATCCTCGCTGTCCGGAATGCGGGGAGGTCATCTGATGCACCGCACGTTGCCGATGTGGTTGCGGGTCTCCCTGGCACTGATCGCAACCCTGCTTCTCTTCTGGCCGCTTTCGGGCTTCTACTGGTGCAGCCATCTGCTCGACGAAGATACGCCGTCGCCGGATGGTAAGTGGCGACCGACCTACGTGAGCGCGCCAGCCACGCAACTGTCGCTCGAAACGTTGCAGCGAGGCGAAGTCATTCAGGATCCGGCTTCGTTGATGGAAACCACACTCTCCGTGCTCGTTGCGATCGCGCTGTACGCAATCCTCACATCCGTCTTTGGGCCGCGCCAGGCGCAGCAGACCATCTGTCGGCGTTGCAGAAAGGTCCTGTACGGCCTGTCCGTCCCGCAATGTCCCGTCTGCGGCGAGCATATCTGAATGTATCTCTCACGCCCGACGCTGCTTCTTCGTAATCCCAATGGGCCGATCAGTCGATATCGATGAAAGGACTCTGATCAGGTAGACCTGCGCATTCTGGGACGCAAGGGGTACCCGCCGATGTTCGGAAAGCCAAAAGCGAAGCCCGCTCCGCTGGTCGGGGCCGCACACACCTATCAGCAGGGGCTGGCGGCCCTTGAGACGGGCCGATATTCCGAAGCCATCGAGAAACTTTCTGCCATCGCGGATGAGCGAAGTCTGCCCGGCACGCTGGCGCGGTTTTACCTCGGGCAGGCCTATCTGCAGCTCGGACTTCAGCAACTGGCCGTCCGAAATTACACCGAGGCGACCCGCTGCTTCACCGAGGCCCGGCGGATCAACCCGGACTCGGCCGGTCTCTCGCGCTACCTGGTAACCTGTCACGCGGCCGAGGGTCGCTACGACCAGGCCGCCGGAGAGATCGAGCGACAGCAGGCCGCCGGCGAGCCGGATCACCAGCTTCCCATCCGGCTGGCGCATGCCTATCTGCGGGACGGTCAGTTCGATCGGGCCGTGCAGACGCTGACCGATGCCATCCATGCGGCACCCAGGCGGTCCGACCTGCGGCTGCAACTTGGACTGATGCTGGCCTCCGCGGACCGATACGATGAAGCCATCAATTCTCTGTCGGTCGCCGCGAAGCTGTCCCCTTTCGACGCCGTGATTCATCGACATCTCGGACTGGCCTTCGGCGCGCAGCAGCGCATGTCGGACGCGGTCCGCCACCTGCGAACCGCGCAGCGGCTGGACCCGCAAGATGCTTACACCGCACAACTGTTGACGATGGCCTTGCAGGCGACCGGCGAATCCGCGACTTCGGACACGATCCGTCTTCGCGCGGCGCGATCGGACGCAGACTCGGAGGCGATCGAGCAGCTCGGGCAGGTCATCGTGGCCGATCCCGATTTCGTCGAGGCGTTCCTCAGTCTGCCGGAGTCGGAGGTCGACGCCGAAGTGTTTGGCCTGCTCGCCGGAACGCTGGAGCGGGCACTGGCGCACCATCCGGACTACGCCGATCTGCATTATCACTGCTCGCGCGTGTATCAACGGCTGGGGCGAACGGACGCGGCCATCCGCGCCGCGGGCCGCGCCGTGAACATCAATCCGCGCTACGTTCAGGCCCTCATTCTGCTGGGGCGGCTCTATTCACAGACCGATCGCGAGGCCGATGCCATCGACCGGCTGCAGGAGGCAATCGCGAGCGGGGGCGACTATCCCGATGTGCATTACCTGCTGGGCGAACTATATCGGCGGCGCGGGGATCGCGCGGCGGCGAAGACCGCCTATCGCCGCGCGCTGGAGCTGAATTCGAACTTTGAACGCGCCCGAGCGGCGCTGGAGACGATCGAGGTCGGCTAAGGGGGGTTGTGATGTCATTCCTGCTCGAGGCGCTGGGACGCGGATTGATCGCGCACCTCTCGGGGGCGTTCGAACGCATTCTCGGCACCGATACCAATGAGAATCTCGCCGAGCTGGAAAAGCTCGCCGAACTCGATCCCGAGAATCTGCCGGTGCGCGTCCGTCTCGGCGGGCGATTCCTCCGCGCTGACAATCCGACGAAAGCCCGCGCGATCTTTGAGGACGTGCTGCGCCGGCGGCCGGATGACTTCGCGGCGCGGATCGGCCTGGCCTGCTGCTACGACGCGATGGGAAAGATCGAAGATGCGCTCGAACAGTTCCGCGTCTGCCAGAAGGCCGATCCGCTCAGCCCGGCGATCCTCTTCAGTCTCGGGTACTGTCACGAGCGCGCCGGACGCGAGACGCAGGCGGTGGAATATTATCGCGAGGCACTGACGCAGTGCCCGACGCTGCGCAATTCCCACGAGCGGTTGGCCGCGATCTTCCTCCGGCAGAATCGGCTCGATCAGGCGATCGAGCATTACACCGCGTTGTGCGAGCTCGATCCGCATCATGTCGATCTGCAACTGACGCTGGCGAATCTGCACCTGCGCCGCGGCAACAACGCGGCGGCCATCTCCCGCTATGAACAGGCCCTGGCCCTGGAGCCGGACAACTGGGCCGTGCACAACGACATCGTGTCGGCCTACGAGGAAGCAGGTCTGATCCGCGAGGCCATCGAGTATCTGCACAAGATGCTCGACGAGCAGCCGGAATTCGCGGATACCCGCCTGCGGCTGGGCGATCTCTATGCCCGCGTGGGCAACGACGAGGCCGCCACAGCCAACTACCGTCGGGCGGCGGAGATGTCCCCGGACTATCTCGAGGCCAACGTCAAGCTCGGCACGCAGCACCTTCGGGCCGGTCGCTACGACCAGGCGGCGCAGTGGTTCTCCACCGCGCTGGAGATCAACGACCGCCTGCTGTCGGCCTACATCGGCATCGGCGTCGCCCAGCATGCCTCGGGGCAAACGGCCGATGCGCTGGCGTCCTTTGAGATGGCACGAAACATCGAGCCGAACAGCACGCTGCTCTTCTCCGAGGTGGCGCGGATGCATCTGAAGGCGGCGGCAAGTCAGCAGAGCAATCGTTATCTGATCGGCCGCACATCGACGAATGATAGTCCAACGGGTACTGCCGCTGTGCCGCAGACGCAGGACATCCTTTCGCAGCAGATCGACCGGCTGCGAGAGGCCGTCCGCCGAAATCCGAACCATGCCGACCTGCACTACCGGCTCGGTCTGCTGCTTCGCAATCGCGGTCAGATCGAAGATGCCGCCGCCGCCTTCCAGCAGGCGGTGCGGATCAACCCGACCTACATGAAGGCGCTCATCAAGCTCGGGCTGGCCCTGGGTGAACTCGATCGCACGGAGGAAGCCATCGAGGTGCTGTGCCAGGCCACGAATATCCAACCCGACTATCTCGACCTCCATTACCAGCTCGGTCTGCTCTTCGTGCAGCGCCACCAGTTCGAGATGGCAGTCGAGCATTTTGAGCGTGCCGTCGCCGGGCATCCGACCAATGTGGCCTTTCAGGGTAATCTGGCGCTGGCGCTGCAAAACATGGGCATGGTCGATCGGGCGCAGGCGACCTGGAAGATCGTCCGCGAACTGGACCCCGATTCGGTCTATGGGGAGCAGGCGCGGGCAGCACTGTCCGGAGCGAGCGAGCAGAGCTGATCAACCGCCGGCATTCGCCATGGCGAGTGCGGGAAAAGCACGGCTCACCCGAATCGGTCTTTTGGCTGTACAATTCTATTCCATGTCTACGACTGTCCGGATACAGCGGCTGCTGGCTTCCGCGGGATACGGTTCGCGCCGGGCCTGCGAGGAACTGGTCATTCAAGGTCGCGTGACGGTCAATGGGAAGATCGTGCGCGAACTTCCGCTGCTGGTTGATCCGCAGCGCGACCGGGTCAAGGTCGATGGCAGCTCCGTGCATGGTGAGCCACTGGTCTATTACCTGCTCAACAAACCCAGGGGCGTCTATTGCACGAACAACGACCCCGCGGGGCGCAAGCGGGCGGTTGATCTGCTTGTCGGCGTGAAGGAGCGGGTGTTTCCCGTCGGGCGGCTGGATGCCGATTCGACCGGCCTGCTGATTCTGACGAACGACGGGGCGCTGGCACAGAAGCTGACTCACCCGCGGCACGGCGCGCCGAAGACCTACCGCGTGGAAGTGGCGGGCATGCCGACGGACGGGGCGCTGCAGAAACTTCGAACGGGCGTGTGGCTTTCGGAAGGCAAGACGGCGCCAGCACAGATCAGCATCATCCATCGACAACGGACGAAGGCGGTGCTTGAGATCACGCTGCGCGAGGGGCGCAATCGGGAGATTCGCCGCATGCTGGCCAAGCTGGGGCACAACGTGCGGCGACTGACGCGGATTCGCATGGGCAAGCTGTCGATCAGCAGGGTGCCGCTGGGCGGGTATCGTCGCTTGACGCCGGCGGAGGTGAAGTATCTGCATCATCTGACGCAAGGCGCGGAGGATTCGGCTCTTTTTTCTTCACGCGGGCGCAGGAGCAGCGTTCGGCAAGGGCCGCCGCCGCGGTCACGAGCGCGTCGGGCACCTGAAAAATCGCGGCGCGCTCCTGAAAAAAGTTGAAAAATCCGGAAAAAGTCAGAGCCGGTTGTCCGTTGTCGGGCGATTGGGAATCGTGGGTGCGCAGTTGGTCGCATACGGAACAGGTCTTGATCGGTGTGCGCGCCGAAGCGTGAAGACCTGGGGCCTGGGATTTGAGTCCTGGTGCGATTGTGATCGTTCAGCCCTCGGCGCCGGTGAGCTTGGCGCTTGTGCTGGTACTGGGAACGGGCTGGAGGATTGCGCCGGTCAGGTCGCGGACGCTCTTCATGCCGTGGTGCGAGAGGTAGGCCGACAGACCTTCGATGATCTTCAGAGGCGTGGTCGGGTCGATGTAGAGGGTCGTGCCAACTGACACGGCACTGGCACCGGCGAGGAGGAACTCGACGGCGTCCTGCCAGTTGCGAATGCCGCCGATGCCGATGATGGGGATTCCGGCTTCACGGGCCACTTCGCGATAGACCTTGTGAACCAGATGAACGGCCATCGGGCGGATGGCGGGGCCGGAGAGGCCGCCGCTGGCGTTGGCGAGGACGGGCCGGCGTTTTTCGATGTCGATGACCATGCCGAGGAAGGTGTTGACCATCGAGAGTGCATCTGCGCCGGCGTCGATGGCGGCTCGGGCCATCAGTGACACATCGGTGACATTCGGCGAGAGCTTGACGATCAATACCCCGCGCTGGACCACCGGCCGCACGGCCTGAACGAGTTCGCGGAGCAGCGCGGCGTCGGTGCCGAACATGAGGCCGTCGGCGACGTTGGGGCAGGAGACGTTCAGCTCGATGCCGGCGATCTCCGGGGCGGCATCAACTCGGCGGCAGACGGTGACGTAATCGTCGACGCTGTGTCCGGCGACGTTGACGAAGACGTGCGTACCGAGCGTGGCGATCTCGGGGATTTTCTTCTCCATGAATTCGTCGAGGCCGACATTGGCTAGGCCGATGGCGTTGAGCATTCCGCCGGGGGTTTCGACGATGCGCTGCGGCTCGTTGCCCGTGCGGGGCTTTACAGTGACACTCTTGGTGACGAAGCCGCCGAGCTTTGAGAGGTCCATGTAGGGGGCGTACTCGCGGCCATAGCCGCAGGTGCCGGATGCGGTGAGGACGGGATTTTTGAGCGTGAGATTGCCGAGCCGGACGGACAGATCGTGCCCTGTTTCGGCGGTATGCTGGGATGGCGGAATGCTCACGCTTGAACTCCACGGCCATCGGGCGGACGCGTCGGTGCGGACGGCGCCTTCGACGACGGTTGTCGGCGCATCGACTCCCCGGACATGCCGGGTTCGGCTATGATCCACGCTGGACGCGGGGTCGTCCAGCAAAGGACAGCAAGCATGTCGCAGCGAACGATGGAAGCTCATTATCAGCCGAACTGGCGCCTGACCCAGGCGCACGGTCTGTCGGGCTACAACTGCGGCTATGCGGAATCTCCGGGCTGCGGCACGTTTGACGCGCACCAGCGCTCGCTCGTCTGGCGGCTGATCGGGGATACGCCAATTGCCGGAGACACGATCCTGCTGGATATCGGTTGCGGCATTGGCGGGCCTGCCGGGTGGATCATGGAGCGGTACGGACCGCGGCAGGTGATCGGGGTGGAGTTTCTGTCGTCGAGTGTCCATGCGGCACGTGAGCGGGCGAGCACGATGGTCCGTGCCCCGCGCTTTATTCAGGGCGATGCACAGAATCTGCCGCTGGCGGATGGCTCGATCGATGTGATCTTCAATCTGGAGTCGGCGCTTCATTATCCTGACAAGCGGGCGTTCATCCGTGAATGTCACCGGGTGCTCAAGCCGGGCGGCGTCCTGTGCCTGGGCGATATCACGACGCCGCACAAGCGGTTGTTCGCGCTGGCGGCGCTGCTCAATCGCGTACCGACGCAGTTCAATTCGAACGTGCGGCTGTGGACGACGCGCGACTACGAATCGGCCTTCGCATCGCAGGGGCTGGCGATGGACTGGCACGAGTGCGCGTCGAAGCGGGTGTCGGACTCGCTGGCGGACGGGCTCAGCGAGATTCGATCGCGCGGCTGGGCGGCGTCGGCCGGGTTTCGTGCGCGGTGTGTTTACCTTGCCTTTCTGGAGAAGCTGCTCCGTGCGGGCCGGTTGAATTACGATCTGTTTCGGCTGCGCCGGATGTAGCATTCTGCTCGCACAAGTCCTCCGGCATGGGCGGCAGGGCTCATCTCACAAAAAAGTAGATTGAAAACGCTTGGAACTTCTGACTTTTAGCCGGAGCGGCCGGGCGCGTGATGCGGACGGCCTCTCGATCATATACTTGCTCCGTGTGCGCGCGGAGGGGAGGAGACCTGGGTCCTGGGGCTTGGGGTACCGCGGATCAAAGAAGTGTTCCGCGGAGGATGAGCACGGCCGTGGTGAAGTAGATCACGATGCCGGTGACGTCGACGAGGGTGGCCACGAAGGGCGTGGAAGAGACCGCAGGGTCGAAGCCGAGGCGCTTCAGCATGATCGGGAGCATCGAACCGGCAACGGTGCCGAAGAGCACGACACCGACGAGACCGGTGCCGACGACGAAACCGATCAGGACCGCGTACTGCTGAATCAGCGGATCGCCTTTGGCGCCATAGTGCGCAAAGAGAAACGCGACGATAAACGCGGTCACGCCGAGAATCGAGCCGAACATAATGCCGGAGGCGAGTTCACGTCGGAGGACACGCCACCAGTCGCTGAGGGTGAGTTCGCCGATGGCGATGGCGCGGATGACGAGGGAGGCGGCCTGCGATCCGGAATTGCCCCCGCTGCTGATGATGAGCGGGATAAAGAGAGCCAGGACGACGACGGCCTCGAGCGTGGCCTCGAAGCGGTGCATCGCCGTGATGGTGAGCATCTCGCCGCAGAAGAGCAGAAAAAGCCAGGGCACGCGCTTGCGGACCATTGTCAGCGCGGTCACGTCGAGGTAGGGCTCGTTAAGCACCTGGACGGCGGCCATCTTGTGGACGTCTTCCGTTTCTTCCTGTTCCGCGACGTCGAGCACGTCGTCCACCGTGACGATACCGACGAGGACGTTGCTCGAATCCACGACGGGCAGCGCCGTGCGGTCGTACTTCTTGAAGGCGCGGACGGCTTCTTCCTGGTCGTCGTGTGCCCGAAGGCAGACGTAGTGGCCGTCCATCAGATCGGCGACGGTGCCGTTCGGGTCGGCGAGGACGAGGTCGCGCAATCGGAAGTCGTCGATGAGATGGCCGCGTTCGTCAGTGACGAAGATGATGTTGAGGGTTTCCTTGTCTTTGCCGACCTGGCGCAGGTGTGAGAAGACGTGGGAGACGCTCCAGTCCTTGCGGACGGCGACATAATCGGGCGTCATGCGACGACCGATGGACTCCTCGGGGTAGCCGAGCAGCTTGACAGCGATGCGGCGCTCATCCGGCGAGAGGAGACTGATGAGGCGTTGCGCGGCCTCGCCGGGCATTTCTTCGAGGAGGGCGGTGCGGTCGTCGGGGTCCATCTCGTTGAGAACGGCGGCGACCTGTTCCTGACCCATGGCGCGGAGGACGGGCTCCTGCAACTCGACGGGGAGATACTCGAAGACGTCGGTGGCCTTGTCGCGGGGGAGGATTCGGAAGATGACGGCGACCTGGTCGGGCGGGAGGTCTGAAAAGAGGTCGGCGACTTCCGCGGCGGGCAGATCGACGAGGGCCTCACGCAGCGCGGTGAAGTTCCGCGATTCGATCAGCTCTTCAATCTCCGGTTGGAGCAGTTCGCCCAGCATGGCAGCGAGGACGTCCTTCCTGCCGGACAGCATCGCCGGCGAGAACCATGCATCCGGGTTCGGCGCGGCTGCCGAACTTGGGGGCGGATTGTATCCGGCCTTCGTGAATTGGCGAGATGTAAAGCTCGCGTCACGGCATCGACGCGGCGCGCAGACCGCATGACTCGTGGATTCAGGCGTGGACCTGTGCGCCGGTATCGAAGGCCGCTGCGGCGAGAGATTCGATTCGCGATCGGACACGCTGTCGGAGCGTGCGGGACTTGAGTCGATCGGCCGCAGTGCCGGCCTGGGTTTCGAGCAGCTCGGGCGAGAGGAGCATGGCCGTCGGGTGCGGCAGCTTCGCACGCCAGACAAACCAGATCAGCAGGATGCGATCGGCAAGACCAATGCCGAGCTTGCGCATGGCCTTCTCGAACAGCCAGAGCGGGTGGACGGGCGGGCCGGAGCGAAGGCGCTCTTCCTTGCGTCGGGCCAGGAGCATCATCACGAGCAGGATCGAGGCGACGCAGACGACAAACCAGAGGAAGACGCGGAAGTCGGCGCCCATGGCGTTGTGGGTGCTGAATCCCTGCCGCAGTCCTTCGAGGCGCTGCCGGATGGGATCATCCGCGAGAAGGAAGGTCCATGTGTTCATCGTGCTTCCTCCGTTCCAGCCGCGACCGGGCTGACTTTTTCCGCGGCGCTCTTGAACTTGTGGAGCCGTCGGAGGACCTGCTGCGCGGAGCGCATGATCCGTGGATCGGGGTCGGAGATGGCCATGTCCTTCACGTATGGGAGGAGCGTGGTCAGTCGGAGCTGGTCGACGATCGAGAGCGCGTTGCAGCGATGTTCGAGGCGACTGTCGGCGAGCATGGCCATCAAGGCACCGGCGGCCTTGTTCACGTGCCTGCGGAGGAGCAGGCGAACGGCTGCGGCACGGACGGCGGCGTCTTCATCGTCCAGGAGCGGCACCACGAGATCGACGTTCACGGCGTTGCCGAGCCGGCCGAGTGCATCGATCGCGGCGGCCTGAACGGATGCTGCATCCTGCACGATGGCACGTTCAAGAATGCGCCGGCTGGTGAGATCGCCGATCTGGCCGAGTGCGCGGATCGCCGCGACGCGGACTTCGATGATTCGGTCGTTACAGAGGTTGAATATCTCGCGGTTGAACTGCGAGGCCAACCGCAGGGTCATGACGAGCTGGAGCGCACGGACGCGCTGGACCGGACTCGGATCGACCAGTCGTGAACGCAGCATCATGGAGAAGCCGGGTACAAACTGCACGGCAAGCCGACCTGCGGCGTGGGCCTGCGGCACGTCGATGCGTTCGAAATTCTGCCAGATATCTTCAAAGTCCTCCGAGAGACCCGCGGCGTCGAGCAGGCGCGACCATTCGAGCGGCCGGCCGTCTACGGTGCGATGACGGAGCCGCCGGTTGCCGCGGGATCGGAACTGGACTTCGCGTTCCGCCATTTCGCGCACGGCCGTGACTTCGTGATCCAGGGCTTGCTGCAGGGCGAGCGTGCTTGCCGGGGTGTCGATGCGCGTGAGTGCCCAGGCGGCGGCACGGTTGGCGCCGGGGGCGTCGATCATGAGGAAATTCGTGAGGATGGCAACCTTCTGATCGACGGGAATGCCGAGGGCGAGAATCCATGCGGGGGCCATCTCGGCGATTTCCGGCGGGAGGGTGAAGGCGGGCTCGAAGCCGTCGCCGAGCCATTCCAGGGATCGAATGACGCCGAGGTGTTTCTGAATTCGGGGGTCGCGGGCGATCCAGGCGCTGCGGATGAACTCCGCGAAGAACTCGCTGTCCCGGCTGGTGGCGAGCTTGGTGGCCACGCGCTTGCGGAATTCCGGATAGGCCAGAGAGACGTAGACGAAGGGGGCGTGATGCGGAAGGAGGCGTTCACCGATGACCTCGAACATGGCGTGCGAAATCTTGCCACGGAGCAGTGCTCCGCCCTGGAAGAGGGCATCCTCCAGTTCCTCGGCGAAGAGAACAGCGGCCTCGACGATCTCGGTGCGATGGTGACTCTCGAAGCTGGAGACGGCATCGCGCAGGGCGTCGAGGAGGAAGCGGCGTTCCTCGTTGACCATGCGCATCGTGGCGACAACGGTCGCTGCGAGGCCGCCATCTGCCTGTGACGCATCCTGAAGGATGGCTGTCGTCTGGGCCATGTTGGCCAGATGCTGCTCGGCCATGTCACGGAGGGTCAGCGCAGCATCACCGCGGATGCGAGAGGCACCGTCGTGAATGGCGATGCCGGCGAGATACGCGAGCCGGGGGTTGGAGCACTTTCGAATGATCTGCAGGGAGTTGATACGGGTCTGGGTTTCCGGGCTGCGGATGGTGTTGCGTAGAATCGGGAAGAGGTGCGAATTGCCGGCAATGATCCGCGCCTTGGCGGTGTCGTTTACCTGATGAAAGAGCACGGGGAGCAGGAGCAGACCCTCTGTCCGGTTTCGTCGGAGGATGGTTTCGACGAGTTCGATCTGCAGGTAGGGATCAACGAACGGGATTGCCGCACCGATCGCCAGATCGACGGCAGGATCGTCCGCCTGTTGCAGGTATTCCAGTATTTTCGGCCGAGCGAACATGCCCAGTCCTCTTCGGCGGTTCCGGCTGAACGGCCCTCGTGATGTCGTACGCCGCGCGCAGGAGCCCCTTTCCTGCATCGGTCCGATCTTGCAGTCGCGTGAAACCCGAGGCGCTGCCCTGTCAGGTAAAGCGTACGATCGGTCGGGCTATCGGACGCGGGCCGGAGAGAGCCGATAACCTTTGGCGAATTTTCAGAAGAGCTTGAGGATGGCGAACCCGCCGACGAGCAAAACGACGAAGGCGAGACAGAGCAGGTTGAAATAGCGATCTATGAAGCGCTGAACCGGCGGGCCGAAGATGTACAGCAGTGCGGCTACGAGGAAGAAGCGCATGCCGCGTCCGACGGCGGATACAAGGGCGAAGCCGAGGACGTTCATCTGGAAGGCGCCGGAGGCGATGGTGAAGACCTTGTAGGGAATCGGTGAGAAGGCGGCGGCGAAGACGATCCAGAAGTCGTACTCGAGATACCACTGGGTGACGCGTTCGTAATAGGCCTCGGCCTTGTAGAAGGCGATGATCTTCTGCCCGACGGTGTCCATGACGGTCATTCCGATGAGATAGCCGCCAAGTCCGCCGAGAACGCTGGCGATGGTGCAGTTCAGCGCGAAGCGCCACCATTTCGTTCGAGCGCCGAGAACCAGGGCGATGAGCAGCACGTCCGGAGGAATCGGGAAAAAGCTCGACTCGGCAAATGCGAGAAAGAAGAGAGCCGGTGCGCCGTAAGGCGTATTTGCCCAGTGCAGCACCCAGTCGTAGAGGCGGCGGTGGAAGTGCCAGCGACCTGGTGCAGCTGCCGCCTGCGTCACTCCATCGACGGCGTGGTCCATGCCTGGACCGTCGGCGTGATTCGTGTCTGACAGTGACTCGGTTGATTCACCGGCGCTTCGTCGCATGCCTGGCTCCGATCCGACTTCGAGGGCGGTATGCTACGGGGTGGAAGGTCTGCGGGCAAAGCAAGCGGTCAGCATCCATTCCGGGCGAGAGTTAGTCACTGCTGAAGGGCCTGGAGCTGGCGGTACTCGCGCTCGATCCATGCTTCTGCGCGGGGAAGGGTGGGCAACTGCGCGAGCATGGCCACGACGAGCACGCCGACCGCGGCGATGTTGAGCAGCTCAACCCCGGCCAGGCAGACGACGAGATTCATGAGGGCCGCGCCTTCGTAGAGCGCGGCCATGACGATTTTCTGAGTGAAGTACCCTTCAAACAAGCGATCCGGGGAGATCGATCGAGACAGATCTATCTGCCGGCCACGCCCGGCGGCAGCCGCCACACTGCCGGAACCATCGCCCGAAGCTGCTACGAGCTGCCGGCGACGTGATGAGAGGTTGACCTCGCCGATGAATTTTGCGACGGGGATGGCAGCTACGGCCAGCGCAAGCGCGACGTACTGGAACATCCACGGCAGGGCCGGCATCGTGTCCGGCGAGGCAATCAGGGGGATGACTGCCGCGAACGAAAGCACGCCTCCGACGAGCGAGACGATGATGAGCTGCAGTGTTCGGATTCGGGGTACGAGTGGTTGGCGTTGTTCGTGGGTGAGCATGGTAAACCGTCCTGATCGAAGTTCGCGTCAGATTTATATCGGTAAAGTGAGGCAAGAGGATTGCAGGCGGACGTGGTGCTGCTCTGAGAAGCGGCCTGGGGGGGGCGTCGTCAGTCGCCGAGGAGTTGCACCACGATCTCTCGTTCCCGTGGTCGGGTGTCGAAATCGATGAGCACGATCTGCTGCCACTGGCCCAGGGTCGGTCGGCCGCCGACGATCGGCACGGTGAGACTCGGGCCGAGCAGGGACGCGCGGATGTGGGAATGACCGTTGTCATCGTTCCAGGTATTTTCGTGTTCGTAGTAGTCGTCTTCGGGTGCGATCTTCTCAAAGAAGGCCTTGAGGTCGTGTTGCGCGAGGCCGGGCTCGTATTCGGTGGTGGTCAGACCGGCCGTCGAGCCGACGACAAAGAGCACGGCGATGCCGTCGGAAAGCGCTGCCTGCCGGAGGATGTCGATGAGCTCCGTTGTGAGGTCGATCACCTGGCTGTTGCCGCGGGTCTGAACCGAGATTCGATGTGTCTGTACGGACATATTCCCTATTATCTGTCAACGGGGCGACAGCGTCCACGCCACGGGCCGCGACGAAAGCAGCACGACGCCTTAGAATGAAAGACTCTATGACACGTAAACATGCCTCATCACCGCGCCCATCGACACCGGACGATGTTCCAGACGCCGACCTCGCGGAGGTCTTCGGGCTGGAGGAACGCGCCGAAGCGGCACCAGACCGGCCGCCGGCCGCCGTGGCGGACGAGGACGATCCGCTTGTTCGGATCGAGTCGACGGAAGACGACGAGGCGCCGCGCCGGGCGGTGATCAGTATCCGCCGCAAGCTGCCGGGCAGACGGCTGGACAAGTATCTGATGGCCCGGTTTCCGCGCGTGTCACGGACGACGCTGCAGCGGCTGATCAAGCAGGGCGACATTACGGTCAACGGGCGCCCGACGAAAAAAAGCTACGAGATGGAGGGCGGCGACGTGATCGAGATCACGTTTCCGCCGCCGCCGGTCTATGACGTGGCGCCGGAGCCGATCCCGCTGGACATCGTCTATGAGGACGATTATCTGCTGGCACTCAACAAGCCGGCGGGGATCATCGTGCATCCGGCGACGCGCACACAGGGCGGCACAATTGCCAACGGGCTGGCGCATTATTGCAAGCAACTGGCGAAGACGGACGATCCGTTTCGCCCGGGCATCGTGCATCGCCTCGACAAGAACACGACCGGCATCATGATCGTGGCCAAGACGGAGGAGGCCCACTGGCGATTGTCGCAGCAGTTCGAGGAACGGACGACGGAGAAGGTGTACCTGGCAATCGTGCATGGTGCGCCGGACTTTGATGAAGACATCATCGACGTGCCGATCGGTCAGCATCCGACGGTGCACGATCGTTACGTGGCGACGGGCTTTGCGGAGCGGCTGGGCGGGAAGTTTGAGAAGAAGCTTTCGAAGTCGGCCGTGACGCGCTACAAGGTGCTGCGCCGCATCCGGGGGTACAGTCTGGTGGAGCTGTATCCCAAGACGGGCCGCACGCACCAGCTTCGCATCCACATGTCGCACATCCGCCATCCCATCGTGGGCGATCCCTTTTACGGCGGCCGGCACGTCTCGCGACACCAGGTGAGCGGACGGCCGGAAGACGGCCACGTGCCCTATTTCACGCGGCAGCTCCTGCACGCAAGCCGATTGACGGTGATTCATCCGATCCTGCAGAAGTCGTTGACGGTGCGCGCACCGCTGGCGGCGGACATGCAGGAGTTTCTGAAACTGGTGGGGATGGACGAGAGTGAGATTGGAATACTGTAACGGGACGACCATCACCGGTGGGTCGAGCTGATTTCTGGATGCACCGGGACGGCACATGGGCACGCATAGCTTGTCCGTGCCATCCTGTTGTTTTGTGATCTGTCTAGAGAATCGGTTGCGGCGTGCCGAAGGCGATGACTTCGTTCATGCTGCCGCTGCGGAAGCCGCGGAGATCGAGGGCGACGTATTGATAGCCGATCCGTCGAAAGGCGGCGTCGATCTCGCGACGAATCTCTGATGACGCCAGGCGTTCGATCTCGCCAGGCGGGACTTCGATCCGCGCGAGCTTGTCATGATGGCGCACGCGGCATTCGCGGAAGCCCAGTTCGTGCAGCAGGGTCTCGGCCTGTTCGATCATGCGCAATTTCTCCGGTGTGATCTGTTCGCCGTACTGCACTCGGCTGGACAGGCACGGCGCGGCCGGCTTGTCATGCGTCGGCAGGCCCATCTGCGCGGAAAGCAGGCGAATCTCCCGCTTGGTCAGACCGGCTTCGGCCGCCGGTGCGCGGACGTGGTGCTCTTTCGCGGCCGACAGGCCGGGCCGGTAGTCGCCGAGGTCATCGGCGTTCGTCCCGTTGACGATGACGTGCAGGCCACGCTCTGTGAGGATCGGAGCGATGCGCGTGTAGAGTTCGGTCTTGCAGTAGTAACAGCGATTCGCCGGATTGGCGAGGTAGTTCGGGTCCTCAAACTCGCCGGTATCGAGGACCAGATGCTCGGCTCCGATAAGGCCAGCCAGATGCACGGCGTCTTCGAATTCGCCCGATGCGATGCTCGCACTGCGGCCGGTGACGGCCAGGACGTTTTCGCGACCGAGGGTGTCGACTGCGACCTTGAGCACGAAGGTGGAATCGACCCCCCCACTGAATGCGACGGCCACTCGCTCCATGGCGCGGAGCGATTCACGCATTCGTTGCAGCTTCTGACCTTCGACGGACTCGTTCATCCGAAGCATCCCCGACCACGTGCGACGACCCAATTCACAGTGGAGTATATCCGCAGAGGCGGTCGGCGGCGAATCCCGGCCGTGCAACTTCCTACTCGCGTCTGGCGCGCGGTCGGTATCTTCCCAATGGGGCATGCGCTTTCTACACTGTAGTCATGCCCAATGAGACACTTGAAGCCCTGTTCAACGAGATCGCCGATCTGCTCGAGATCAAGGGGGAGGATGCGTTTCGGGTCAATTCGTATCGCCGGGTGGCGCGCACGATCAAGAACCTGACGGAAGACATCGCCGAGGTCGCGGCGCGCGGGGCGCTGTCCGACCTTCAGGGCGTGGGCAAGTCCACCGCAGCTAAGATCGAGCAGTACATCAAGACGGGCAAGATTGATCTGCATGAAGAACTGCGGGCATCGATTCCCAAGGGGCTGCCGGAGCTGCTCAACATCCCCGGCATGGGGCCGAAGAAGGTGGCGCTGGCCTGGAAAGAGCTGGGCGTTGAAGACGTGGCTGGCCTCAAGAAGGTCATCGCCTCCGGCGAGTTCGCCGCTCTCAAGGGCATGGGTGAGAAGAGCGTTCAGCAGATCGCGCAGGGGCTGGCCTTCGCGGAGAAATCGGGCGAGCGGACGCCGCTCGGGTTGGCCTGGCCACTTGCTGAGGAACTTGCGGCGGCGATGCGGGCGGTGAAGTCGGTCCGGCGCGTCGAAATCGGCGGCAGCTTGCGGCGCGGCTGCGAGACGATCGGCGATCTCGACCTGCTGTGTGAGTCGGATGATGGTCCGGCCGTGATCCAGGCCTTCACGAAGCTGCCGCAGGTGCGTCGCGTGCTGTCGGAGGGCGACACGAAGGGTTCGATTGTGGTCGAGCGCCGGGACGGCGTGGAGATGCAGGCCGACTGCCGCGTTGTACCGAAGGCGTCGTTCGGGGCGGCGCTGCAATATTTTACGGGCAGTAAGGAGCACAACGTGCGGCTGCGCGGGCTGGCGGTGAAGAAGAAGTGGACGCTCAACGAGTGGGGACTCTTTGAGGGGGACCGACTGCTGGCGGGTACGGACGAGGCAGGAATCTACAAAAAGCTCGGGCTGCCGATGATGCCGCCGGAGGTGCGCGAGGATCGTGGCGAGTTCGACGCGGACGCCGAGGCGTTTGCCGAGTTGATTACGCTCGAAGACATCCGTGGCGATCTGCACATGCACACGCACGCGAGCGACGGCACCACCGACGCCCACACGATGGCCGAAGCGGCTCGGGACCTGGGTTACGAATACATCGCCATCACCGATCATTCGCGTTCGAGCGCGCAGGCCAACGGGTTGTCGCTGGACCGCATGTGGCGGCAGATCGAGCACCTGCGCAAGCTCAACGATAAGCACGATACGGTCGCGATCCTCGTGGGTTGCGAGTGCGACATCCTTGCGGACGGCAAGCTGGATTATCCCGATACGATTCTGGCGGCGTGCGACATCGTCGTGGCCAGCGTTCATCAGGCGATGCGACAGGAGAAGTCCAAGATTACCCGGCGCGTGATGAAGGCGATGGAGAATCCGTTCGTGACGATTCTCGGGCACCCGACGGGTCGCCTGCTGAACCGTCGTGCGCCGATGGACCTCGACCTTGCGGCGATCATCGAGCATGCGGCGCGGACGCACACGGTTCTGGAACTCAACGCATCATGGCAGCGACTGGACCTCTGCGACCGGTATGTTCGGATGGCACGGGACGCCGGCGTGATGCTGTCGATCGATACGGACGCGCACTCGACGGCCCAGTTGACCCAGATGCGCTACGGCATCACGACGGCGCGACGCGGCTGGCTGCGCGCCAAGGACGTGCTCAACACCATGCCGCTGGCCGCGATGCGTCGCTGGATCGCCAGGAAGCGCAAGCACGCGTAAGCAACATCCAAGACGGGGGAAGGGTTTCAACGATCGGACGGGTGCAGGCCGAAAAGGGCGCGGAGCAGCGCTCGGACATCGCGCTCGAGCAGGGCGCCGACGGCGCCCATTGCGGCGTACTCGATGGGCAGTGCACGAACAACGGGCCGCAGAATGACGTAGCTGCCGCTGTCCCGGGCAGCGTTCAGGGTCTGTGCATCGGGCCCGGCGAAGAGGTAGGCGGCCGTCGCAACGATAGCCACGGCTGCCAGCAGCCAGACGCGCGAGTGCATTTCAAAAAGCCAGTTGGCGAGCATGGAGCCGATGAGAAATCCGGTGCCAATTGCGAAATAGACCTGCCCCTTGAGGATGGGGTTCTCGGCCCCGCCCATGGCGTAGGAAATCACCGCCCAGGCGACGAGTGACACGACGGCGACACCACCGAGACCGTGCCGGACATCCGGTGCGCGATCAACCGGGACGGCGGGCATCGCGACGCCGGTATCGAACCAGCTCTCGACCCATCGGCCGACGACGAAGCCGACGGCGATCAGGGCCAGCCAGAGCCAGGTTTCAGCGATGAGGGCGGCGGTCGGAAACGGCGAGACGGCCGCTGTCGGCGTGCCGATGCCGAGTCGATACAGCACGAGCTTGTCGATCTGAGTGCCGCGCAGCCCGAGCGCCGCCAGGCCGACGGCGATGGCCAGGGCACCACGATCGGAGGAGCGTGCGCCACAGACGGCCACGGCCAGACCGCCGGCGACGACGGCCAGGCCCAGCAGTTCGGCCATGGCGATCACGCCCTGATCGACGTTGAGCAGTGAGATCGGCGCGAAAGGGTCGTTGGAGCGCGCGGCCCAGTAGCCGACGTACCAGAAGATGAGAACGGAGACGCTCATGCCGGCCAGGAAGCGGAGCTTGCGCACCATCGCATGGCCCTCGCGGTAGTTTGCGAGGTCGGGTTCGGTGTTCGGTGACAGGGTGGCTTGCATCATACGCATTCGTCTTGATTCTTGGGTCGGTCAATCTGCCGGGGCAATCACATCTAACCGCGGCCGGTCATGGTCGCGGGGGCCGACAACGGTTTGAGGAGCGCCTGAAGACGCTCCTTCTTCGCGGGCTCCATGCTACACATCGGCAAACGGAACTCTTCAGCCATCATGCCGCGCATCGCAAGGGCTGTCTTGATCGGTATCGGGTTTGTATCGAGCTTGAGCAGGTCGCGACAGATGGGAAAGAGCTGGTGATGAAATCGCTGGGCGGTCTGCCAGTCGCCCTGGAGGGCGGCACGGACGAGGCCGGACATCTCTCGCGGCAGCAGATTTCCGACAACGCTGACGACGCCGACGGCACCGATGCTCATGAGCGGCAGGGTGAGGGAATCGTCACCGCTGAGAATGGCAATATCGCTGACGGAGGCCAGTTCGCTGGCGCCGTCAACCGAACCAGTGGCGTGCTTGACGGCGACGATGTTGCGATGATCGGCATGCAGCCGGGCGATCGTATCGACGGAGATTTCCACGCCGGTGCGGCCGGGGATGTTGTACAGCAGGATGGGCAGCGGCACGGACTGGGCGATGAAGGCGAAGTGCTCGTAGAGGCCGCGCTGGCTCGGGCGGTTGTAGTACGGCGAGACGAGCATCAGCCCGTTGGCGCCGGCCCTGGCCGCAGATTGCGAGAGCGCAAGCGTTTTCTCGGTGCAGTTCGTGCCGGTGCCGGCGATGACGGGTACGCGGCCGGCTGCCCGCTTTACAACGGCGGCGACGACGGCGGTGTGCTCGTCGGATGAGAGCGTGGGTGACTCGCCGGTGGTCCCGCAGGGGACGAGACCGCTTACGCCACCGTCGATCACAAAGTCGACGAGTTCGTCCAGCGCGGGGTGGTCAATCGCGCCGTCACGAAACGGCGTCACGAGTGCAACGAAGCATCCTTTGAACATTGCGTGCCTTTTCTCACAACGCGCGGCCCGGTCAGGCCACGACGGTACCGGGAACGATCAGCGCATCACGGCGCGCTCGAGCAACTGACGCATCTCGCGAACGGCCTTGCGCAGGCCGACGAAGACCGCCCGGGCGATGATGCTATGGCCGATGTTGAATTCCGAAAAGCCCGGAATGGCAGCGACCGGCGACACATTGCGATAGGTCAGCCCGTGGCCTCCGTGGACTTCCAGCGCGCACCGGATGCCCTGCTGGACGGAATCGGCCAGGGTCCGGAGGGCGATTTCACGATCCGCCGGCGTCTTTGCGTGGGCGTAGGCGCCGGTCCAGAGTTCGATGGCATCGAAGCCCAGCGCGGCGCTTTTTTCGATCTGCGCGGGGACCGGTTCGATGAAGGCGCTGACGATGATGCCCGCGTCCTTGAGCCGCCTCACCGCTTCGCCGACGCGATCGGCCATTCGAACGACATCGAGGCCGCCTTCGGTGGTGATCTCCTCGCGTTTCTCAGGCACGAGGGTGCACTGAGTCGGTCGCGTGCGTACGGCGATGTCGACAATCTCCATTGCGGCGGCCATCTCCATGTTGAGCTTGCAGGCGACGACCTCTTTGAGCAGGGGTACGTCGCGGTCGATGATGTGCCGCCGATCCTCGCGCAGATGGAAGGTGATGCAGTGCGCGCCGCCAAGCTGGGCCTCGGCCGCCGCCCAGACCGGGTCCGGTTCGTCGGTTCGTCGCGCCTGGCGGACGGTGGCGACGTGGTCGATGTTGACGCCGAGGGTGGGCATGCTTGCGGCTCCGCATTCGCAATCGATTGCGACGGGTGTATTATATCGACGACCGCAGCAACGAGACAGCATCGGAGCGCAACGCCATGAAGCACGGAAACCGGCATGTTCTTACGGCCATGTCCGCTCTTGTCCTCCTCATCTTCGGCTCGCGGTCAGCGGCCGGCGAACGCTCGGCCGGTATGAGCTTCGCGCGGACGATGATCGCCGTGGATGCCGTGGTGGATGCTTCGCTGGATGACTGGCACGCCTTCTACAAGGTCTGCCACGAGAACCCGGAACTGTCGCTGCAGGAGAAGGAGTCCGCCGAGCGGCTGGCCCGGCATTTTCGCAAGCTCGGCATTGATACCACTGAAAACGTCGGCGGCCACGGCGTGGTCGGCGTCCTGAAGAACGGTAAAGGGCCGACCGTGCTGATCCGCGGCGACATGGATGCCCTGCCGATCGTCGAGGAGACGGGGCTGCCCTTCGCCAGCAGGAAGACGGCGAAGCTGCCGGATGGTCACACGGTCGGAATAATGCACGCCTGCGGCCACGACATGCACCAGACCGTGCTCGCGGCGACGGCGCAGACACTGGCGGCGACGAAATCGGACTGGAAGGGAACGATCGTCTTCGTCGCACAGCCGGCGGAGGAGATCGGCGTCGGCGCACGAGCGATGATCGAGGACGGCTTATTCACACGCTTTCCGAAACCGGACTACTGCATCGCGCTTCACGTCAGCCATGAGCAGCCATCGGGCGCGGTGGGCTGGACGAGTGGCTGGGTCTATGCGAACGTCGACTCGGTCGACATCACGGTGCACGGCGTTGGCGGGCACGGTGCCTATCCGCATGGGACGGTGGACCCGGTCGTCGCCGCAGCGCAGATCATCACCGCGCTGCAGACGATCGTGAGCCGCCGCCTGAATCCGCTCGATCGGGCGGTGGTCACCGTCGGCTCGGTTCATGCCGGCAGCAAGCACAACATCATCCCTGAGACGGCGACCCTGCAATTGACTGTCCGCTCTTTCACCGATGAGGTGCGCAAGGAGGTGCTCGACTCGATCCGTCGCATCGCCATCCACACCGCCCGCGCGATGGGCTGCCCGAAGGACCCGGAGGTCGTCGTGCGCTCCGATGAATTCACCCCGGCGAGCTACAACGACCCGGAGCTTACGGCGACGGCCGCTGAGGTGTTTCGCCAGTTGCTGGGCGAGAAGCAAGTGGCGGAGCGTCCGCCAAGCATGGGCGGCGAGGATTTTGGTCGCTTTGCAAAGGCGGCGGGCGTGCCGGGCTTCATGTTTCAACTTGGCGTTGTCGAGCCGAAGCGATACGCCGCATCGCAGCAGGAGGGCGGTGAGCCGAACCCGACGGTTCATTCGTCGAAGTTTCAGACGGACGCGATTCCCACCATCCGCACCGGCGTGCGCTGCATGACGGCGCTGGCACTCACGCTTCTGAACGGAGATTGAGGAAGATACAGCGTCGACGCGCGACGTGCATCCGCGCGACCGCGGATCACGACGGTGATACGGTCGACAGTGAAGCGGCAAAGAGCATCGCCAGCAGGACCGAGAGAATCCCGATTAACATCGTGACGCCGTAGATGGTGCGGTGGCTTTCGAGAAGCCGAATCCGTCGGCCGCGCAGGCGGGAGAGCTTTCCGGTGACGAAGCCGCAGATCCATGTCCAGTGCAGAATCAGGTGGATGCCGACGGCGACGGTCAAGGCGAGCATCAGGAAGAACTGGATGCGCGACTAGGTGTCGTAATTCATGCCCCAGATGGTCCAGCCGTCGGCCTCGCTCGGCGCAGGAAAGAGGGCCCGCAAGAGGATCGAGGTCCACAAAAGGGCAAGCAACAACAACAGCAGGAGGCAGTCAACGAGGAAGTTGATGCTCGCGCGCGACACTGAGCGGCTCCTTGTGCTCGCAGCAGGCCGCCGTACGGGTCGGCCATCCACGGTAGATCGTCAGACCGCCCAACACAACGACAAAGACGGCAGCGCCACGAAGGATACGTTGTCGCACAATCGGAGGCAAAAGCCGCGCGCTGAGGCCGATGAAGAGCATCGCCGGGAGCGTGCCGAGACCGAAGAAGACCATGACGGCGGCACCGTGTGGCGCGCCGCCGCCGGAGAGGGCGAGCGCGAGAAAGGCATAGACCAGTCCGCACGGAAGATAGCCATTGGCCATTCCTGCGAAGAAGTAGCCCGTCCATCCGCGGGCATTCATGAAGTATCCAAAGAGCGGTGCAATCAGGCCGGCGCCGAGGGAGGACCAGCGGGCGGGCAACCTCAGGATGCCGAAGGTGGTCAGGCCGATGCCGATCATCAGCAGCCCTGCAAGCAGTGCGAAGCCCTGTTGAAGGGTGATGGGCCCGATCCGGATGCCGGCGGACTGCACGCCCAGCGTGCCGGCCACCGCGCCGAGGAAGGCGTATGTGAAGATCCGTCCGGCGTGATAAACCATCTGCCGGGCGAAGAGTGGCCAGAATGGTACTCGGGCCGCCCCCAGCGCGCCGGCAAAGCCGCCGCACATTCCGATGCAATGGGCGCTGGAGAGCAAGCCGCCCGCGGTGATGGCGAAGAGTTCCGCAGTCATGCCGCCGCCTCCCTCACGACTTGCACCACAGGTACATGCTGAGTCGGGCGAGCCGCAGCATGCGATCGAGGTCGTTCTGTCGCGAGGCGCAGTGAGTTGGCGACAACGAACAGACTGCTGCAGACCATGGCCCCGGCGGCAAAGAGCGGATTGAGCCGGCCGGTCGCGGCCAGCATCATGCCGACGCTGTTGTAGGCGAAGCCCCAGAGCAGATTGAGCTGAATGGTTCGCACGGTGCGCCGACCAAGCCGCAGCAGCCAGGGGATGGCGGCCAGCTCGTCACCCGCGAGGCATACCGCGGCGCTGTCGCGCGTGACATCGGCTCCGCAGCCCATGGCAATGCCGACATCCGCCGCCGCCATTGCCGGCGCGTCATTGAGGCCGTCACCGATAACGGCGACGCTGCGGCCGCGATTGCGAAGCTCGACGACATGTCGAACCTTTTCCTCCGGCAGCAAGGCGGCATGCACCGGAACCTTGAGCCGCTGCGCCAACCGGCGACCTCGCGCTTCGTGATCTCCGGTGAGGACGCACAATTCGATTTTCATCCGACGCAAGTCAGACATTGCAGTCACGGCATCGTCACGAAGCGATTCGTCGAATGCGAAAAGACCGCGGACCCGATCCTGCCAGCCGATCAGCATGATCGGCCCGGCACTTTCGAGGAGGCGATCGACGTGCTTCTGCAATGTGTCGGGCATCCGCAGCCCACGATCGGCCATCAGCGCGGCGCTGCCCAGGACGATCTCCACGCCGTCCATATCCGCAAGCACACCTCGACCGGGAATGGTGCGGGATTCGCAGATCGGAGCATCGGACGGCGAAGTTTCGTCGAGGTAATCCAGTACCGCCAGGCACAATACGTGTGTGGAGTCGCCCGCGACGGCGGCCGCACGGCGCCGTACGACGGATTCATCTTCGCCCTCTGCCAGGATGAACTCCGCCACGCGGGCATCCGGGGAGGTGAGCGTGCCGGTCTTGTCGAAGCAGATGGTCTGCACGTCCGACAGGCGCTCCAGCGTCTCGGCGTCACGGATGATGATACGGCGCGATGCTGCAGCGCCGAGGGCGACCCAGATCGCAGCGGGCGTGGAGATGCCCAAGGCGCAGGGACAGGCGATGAGCAGTACGGCGAGCGGCGAGAGGATGGCCGCACTCCATCCATCGCGATGGTAACCGAGAACTGCGGCGACGATGGCAACAACGATCGTGACCGGGAGGGAGACGGCGGCGATGCGATCAGCGAGTCGATGGTACCGACCGCGCGAGCGCCGTGCGGCATCGAGCAGGGCCGTCAATCGAGCGAGTGTGCTGGCGGCGGCATCCGAGGTGACCTCGATGTGCAGCGTGCCGTCCAAATTCAACGTGCCGGTGTGCACCTGATCGCCGGGACCCTTTTCGATCGGTGTGCTTTCCCCGGTCACAAGCTGTTCATCGACGGCGGCGCGACCGGAGAGGATACGGCCGTCGGCTGCAATGCGCTGGCCGGCGAGAATGCGGAGCCGATCACCGATGCGCACCTCGGCCGGTGCGATCTCGATGTTGCAACCATCGCGTTCGACGGCGATGCGATCAGGCAGGAGTCGTTGAAGCGCGGCGATGGCATCGGAGGCCCTGAGGCGGCCGCGTGCTTCGAGCCATCGGCCCAGCGTGACGAAGACGAGGATCGCACAGGCGGTTTCGTAGTATGTTTCACCACGGCCGGTCAGCGTAGCAAGGTAGGAATAGAGAAACGCAGCAGCAACACCGAGGATGATGAGTGCATCGGTCGATGCGACGCGCCGGCGCGTCTGATCGATTGCGTGGGCGAAGATAGGGAAACCGAGCAGCAGAAAGACTGGCGCGGCGAACAGCAGCGAGAGGTACTGCATGAGACCCCCGAGTTGCGAGGAAATCTCCGTGGCGGCGACGCCCTGACCGGCTGCGATCTGCTGGCGATAGCCGAACATGCTGAACATCATCAGGGACATGGTGAGGAAGATGGCGACGCCGAGCCGGGCGAAAAGCCAGCTTAACTGTCCGGTATCGCCGCGGGCCTGTGTGATTTCGGCGGCGAAGCGGCAGCCGTAACAGCAGTAGGCCGGTACGTCGCCCTCACCGGGCACGCGGCTCGGCGGGACGGGAAGTTGGCAAAAGGCACAGGTCATGACAGGTGGCTCGGAGTGCAGCCGCGGGAATCAGGCACTTCACGGCCGATACGCAGGATGTCAGAAATAGTTCCTGGCCATCGGAACCGCATACTTGACGAGGTACCAGATCATGCCGATCCAAAAGCAGACCCACATGGCGCGCACGTACCAGGGAATGCGGTGCGTTGTGTAGGTGTGGTACTGGCGCTCTTCCTGGGCGGTCGATTCGCGCGGGTCGTTCATGGAGTGTGGTCCTTTCCTTCCGACTCGGCTCGGTCGAGTTCTTCTTCGCGCTCCAGCATGTCATACTTGGGCTGTTCGATGTTGCGAAACATCCCGTGGCAGATCGCCCAGCCGAGCAGGCAGACCATGCCTGCGGTGACGATCAGGTAGTTGACGACGGGTACCACGACGAACCCGGCAGTCTGATCCTTCTGAACAGCCAGGATGAAGAGGGTCAGCTTCTCGATGAAGCCGTACGTCGCCGGTGCGAGGATGGCGAAGGCGAAGACGACCAGGAAGATTCGCTTGCCGCGAGATTCGGGAAGGACTCTCACGATGCCCCCTCCTTCGGCGCCGGCGCAGCGACATCCGGACCCTCACCGTGAAAGTACGGATACTCCTCGAGCCAGCTACCGAGCCACTGGATGTAGGTAATGATGGCCATGCCTTTCTTGTTCGGATAGCCCTCGGCATCGAAGAACCAGCGGTACGACGGCATGACGGACGCGGGCGCGACAGATGTGGGCTTCCAGAAATGGGCGACGTGCCAGTCGTTACTCCGACGTGCGGCTTCGCGGATCAAGTCAGGCCCGACACGGCGAGTGCCGAAGAGCACAGGACGCTGCAGTACGTTCTGATACTCCAGTGCGTGGGAGACCGGCCCCCAGCGAAGGTCTTCGTTTGAGACGGGCCGGACGAACTGCGAGTGGCAATGCCAGCAGGCCTCGGCCACGTAGGCGCGATGACCGATTCGCAGGGCCTCTGAGAAGGATTCGTAGGACACTTCGCCGAAATGCTTCTTGAACTGTTCCGGGTAACGCTCTGCGAGATCGACGAACTCGTGGGTGATTCCCCGGACCGCCAGCTCGTTCAAGTCGAGTTCCTTTTCGCCCGCATAAATCGTCCAGGGCAGGACGGCCATCACGAGGAAGGAGAGGCCAAAGAAGCCGAGCCCGGCGACAAAAAAGATGCCCGATTTTGATTCAAACATTCGTCACGACCTCCCGGCGTATTAGGCGATGGCCGGCTGCTGCGGCATGACCGGCGTCGGCGGCGCCTCCGTCGATACGGGCGGCCGCCATCGCCAGGTCATGTATACGTTGTAGAAGAAAAGAAACTGCCCGACCATGATCATGATGCCGCTGAAGGTTCGCACGAGCCAAAAGGGCATCGAGGCGACGAGGGAATCATCCCAGTGGGCCAGGTCGCGCCACATGAAGCCCTGCACCAGACCGGCGACAAGCAGATCGAAGAACATGATGAGCGTACCGAGGGCGGTGAGCCAGAAGTGCCAGCTGTTGAGCACGGGACTGTACCACGCGGCGTTGAGCACGCGCGGTATCAGGTAGACCATCGAACCGAGCAGCCAGAAGCCGAAGACACCAAACATGACCAGATGGGCATGGCCGACGACCCAGTCGGTGAAGTGGATGATCTTCTGGAAGGTGAGCGTGGTCTGAAAAGCGCATTGCAGGCAGGTGGTGAAGTAGAAGACCATGCCGGTGTAGAACCAGCGAATGGGCATGGAAGTTCGCAGTGCGTCTCCGCGGCCGACGATGGTCATGAAGAAGTTGATGATGACGGTAGTGACGACCAGCTCGATGGCGATCGTGGTGACGACGGCGCCATGCTGGAGAAAGAGCGGAATCGGGCTGTAGAGGAAATGATGTATTCCAGTGAGAGGATAGAAGAAGGCCAGCCCCCAGAAGCCGACGAGCGACAGGCCGTGGCTCCAGACGGGCTTTCGTAGGATGATCGGCACGAAGTAGTACATCAGCCCCCAGCCAAGGGGCGTCACGAAGAGGCCGACGAGATCATGGATGAAAAGGCCGCCGATCGCGCCGGCCGCGGCGCCGCCGACGAAGTACTGCGGAAGAAAGTTGCCCATCGCGTAGACGAGGATGGTCCAGATGAACGCGGCAATGAAGTACCAGAGGGCAACGTAGAGCGGCCCCTGTGTGCGAGCGATGGGCACCAGAAAATTGATCGCAACCAGAATCAGCCCGACCAGCGCGAGCGGGTCGATCCACGTCGGCGTCTCTCCCCACTCGAGCGCCTGGGCCTGTCCGAGCAGCAGGCCGCCGGCGGTCGAAACAACAATGACCTGCCAGGCCCAGAAGATGAACCAGGAAAGGCCGCGATGCAGGACGGGTCGCAGGGTCATGCGCGGCACGGCCCAATGCAGGGCACCGAGAAACGCGTTAGCGATGAAGCCGTAGGCGACGCCGTTGGTGTGGACCATGCGCCAGCGGCCGGGAGAGAATAGCTCGATGCCCTCAAAGGGGTAACGCTGAAGAAACTGAAGCGAAAAGAGAAAACCTGCGAGGATCGCCAGGCCGAGGTAAAAGAGCGAGGCGACCAAGTAGCTGAAGACGATGCGACGATCGACCAGCTCGCCGGCGACGGAGGTCTCAAGCGATCGCGGGATGGCGCCGGAGGCCGCAAGGGTGGTCATTACCGTGTTACTCCATCTTCATCAGGTAGCGACCGATGCACGAAGCTTTCGCGTCGTGCGCTCGATCGCATGATTGTCTAAAAGTCAAAATCCACCGCAGGGGATTCTTCGGCCTTCTCAGGTTCCGCCGGAGGCGGCGCGCCGTGGAGGTAGATCGGCCGAGGCCGATCGCGCACCGCGACCTGGTCCTTCGACAGCAGCGCGGGGCGCTGGGCGATCAGACTCTGAACGTAATACGCCATGGCCCAAAGGTCTTCCTGTGATACGACGGGCGGATCGCCGGGCTGCTTGCCGGGAATGGAAATGGAATCGACCCAGGTGGGCATGGCTGTGCCGGTGATGCCGGCGGCAATGCTGCGATAGAGGTCTTCGACCTTCATGCCGGCGCGGACGAAATCGCGCCGGAAATCGGGCGGATAGACCATCTCACCTTCTTCGTTGGGCTTGCCTTCGGATTCGTACAGGTCGGGGCGAAACTCATCGCGGCGCGTGTTGCCCAGGGCGACGAGGTACTCGTTGATCTTTTCCTCGTGGACATAGGCCGGATGACACGACCAGCAGATGGCAAATCCGTGATAGACCTTCTCGCCGCGGGCAATGGCTTCGGCGCGGGTCTCGAAGGGCATATAAGGATTCGCAACGACGGGGATCGACGCCTCCGGCTCGCGCTCCGCCCATTTCGGAGAGAAGGTCTTGATATAGGCAACGAGGGCGTTAAGCGTCTGATCAGGCAGCAGACCGAAGGACGGCATCGCGCTGCCCTTGAGACCGTCGCGGAGGGTGCGCTTAAGGTCGTCATCTGTCGGCAACTGGCCGGAGCGCGTGGAACTGAACTTGTAGAGGGCGGAGGCGAAATTGCGCGGCTTTGGATTGAGAAAGATCGCGGCCTCGCCGTTGCCGTCGCCCTTTTCACCGTGACACCCGACGCAGTAGCGCAGATAAGCCACGCGGCCTTCATCCACAAGCGATTGGCCCAGCTTGACCTGGAAGCCGAACTCGGCAGGCCGAGAGGTGTCGGCATCGGGCCGTTCCGACTGGCACGCAGGAGCGGCCATCATCGCGGCGATGATGCAGGTGACGAACCCGATGGGAAGTATGCGACGCAACATGCTTCTTAGCGGATCCTCCCCTGCTCGAGTGGTTGCCTGGGAACAAACCTCCCCCACTGCTCGACGGCGAGCATGGTCCAGCCGAAGACCAGATGCGTCGCTACGGCGACGTACAGCGGCACCTGCTCTACGATCCAGTTGCCGCCGATCAGGAGCGGCTGCAGCCACGACAGGATACCGTAGAAATTCACCAGCCAGACTCCCAGACCGAGCACGGTGGCGACTGCGAAGCGCTTCATGCCCGTCGCCTGACCGAACCAGCGGGTCAGGATCATATGGAAAGGAATGCCGCCGATCATTCCGGTGCCAAGGTAGAGGCAGCAGCCGGCGGCGAGAATGAAGCCGTTGTCCGTGAATTCAAGCTGGAGGGCGCGCTCGCCGAGCGGAAAGGTGAGATAGACGCGGATAAGTTCGAGCGGATGCCGGCCGACCATGGCGGCCCCGACGATGTTGAAGAGCAGACTCGCCGAGGCGGCGACGAGACCGAGCACCATGCCCGCGAGCAGATGATACGTGGTGTAGTAGCCCTGCGGCTGCCAGGCATTCGGAGCGGAAGGTGCAGCGAGCTGCGCCTCAAGCGACGCGACCTTGTTCTTCAAAGTGGAGAGTTCCGCCTCAAGCGCGTCGCGATCCATCGTCTGTTCCGTCAGGCGATGCCGGCGAAGTGGAGCGAAACTCCTCACCGGCCGTGATCAAAGACCCGTTCGATTTCGCGCAGCGAGCGCTGCGCGTTGTTCAATTCGCATTTAACGAAGTGTGTCCGTAATGTCAACCTTTTTTTGGGAGATTGCACAAGCTGGCACGCGCCGCGCGACCGAACAGCAGGTGCATCCTGATCGATTGCATCTTGGAAACTGCAAACATCGGCCGCAGGCGGCTGCGCAAAGTCGCCTGAGCAGCCGCGAGCAAGCCAGTCGCGCGAAAAAATCCAGCCGCTGATCCTTCGTGCCATAGCCGTCGTAGTAGCGGGGCAGGTCCACGATCTGTCGGCATTGAATGCAGTGGCAGCGCGTACATCGCCAGAGATCAAACGTCTCACGGAAAAATCGGCGGATGTTGCACCGCACTTCGAAGAAACGATCTCGCGCCGCGTCGAAACCGGTGCCGCAGACATTGCACTCACTTCACTCACCGATCATCTAACGGTCCGTCCGCGTTCCGCGTTGCCGGGGCGCTTCATTGGTACGACGTGCCCCGCCATACGATTCGTCTCCCGCTCATCAGTTCCCGCGCCGCACGGATGCAGATACCGATCATCATGGCCGAGCCCAGCGGGTGCAGCAGTGCCAGCCGCCGGCAAAGACCTGCCTGCCGGTAGACCACGACGGCCAGCGCTGTGGAAAGCAGCAGGTGCACAAGACTCGTCGCCAGCCAGATATCCGCATGCGGCACGGCCACGCCGAAATGCGCAGCCAGCCCCAGCCCCGCGAGGATGCCGATCGGCAGAAGCGATACGAAGTTCAGCCCATTGATGGTGATAAGAAAGCGCGGCAGGGTCTTGAGTCCGCCGATGAGCGTTCGTGAGATGCCGCGGACGGTGCGCTGAAGGGTGCCGTAGAGCCGCAGGGTGAAAAGCTCAGGCGTGAGCACATAGGCGATGCGATGGCCAGCACGCTTGGCGATCCGCATGATGGCGCTGTCTTCGTCGTACGCACGGATGACGGCGCCGTGACCGCCGATCTGCGCGTAGCGTTCGCGCCGCACAACGAGAAACCCGCTGCCGATGGCGTTGTCCCACTTCGGATCGGCGATCTTCCGCGGGTCGTACCAGGCATAGGTCACTGCGCCGAGCAGCGGCACCAGCAGCCGCTCCCAGAATTGCGTCAGTTCCGGCCGGCCCATAATCGCCAGCCAGTCCAGCCGCTGCGTACGCACATGCTGCACGAGCGTACGCAGGCAATCGGACCGCAGTTCGAAGTCGCTGTCTACGAACGCGACCCACTCACCGGTCAGTTCGCGCATGGCAATAGAGAGCGCGTGAGGCTTGCCGTAGCAGCCCTCGGGAAGCTCGGCGATGTCGATCCGCCGGACTTCGGGGTGCCGCGCGCGGATCGCATCGACGACGGCAGCTGTGCCATCCGTCGAACGATCATTGACCACCAGGATGCGCTTGTTCGGATAGTCCTGCGCGAGGATCGACTCGAGGCAGGCAGCGATGTGTGCCTCTTCGTCCTTGACCGGGATGACGACATCGAGCAGCGGCCAGTCGGTAGTCGAAGCGTCGTCCGCGGGTGCAGGCAACTGGCCATGACCCCGGAGCATCCGCATCGATTGCAGGAGTGACCAGCCGAGCATGGCAACGCCGATAAGGTAGCCGACAAGCAGGCATCCGATCACCAGTGACATGCTCATGAGGGAACGTGGGACAGGGGAGTTATGAAAATCGATGCGAAGCCAGGGACGGAATCGCTTCCTGAAAGCAGACGACCAATTGAAGCTATCGACCAGGCGCGGCGCTGTCAACGAAGAGACACGACGTGGCGAAATGGCCCACGGAGACGAGCCAGTCTCAAGACATGGGCCGTTCCGGCAGAGCGGTTGGAGTGCGTCGTCCGTCGTGTGAGAGCTGGTGACTGCGGGTTTGACAAGGGCTGTCGATCGGTTCTAATTAAGTGTTCGGTCGGCTTAACCGACCGCCGGGGCGTAGCTCAGCCTGGTCTAGAGCGTCTGCATGGGGTGCAGAAGGTCGCTAGTTCGAATCTAGTCGCCCCGAATAAAACTTGCTAAACAGCCACTTCACGAGCGTCGCGCTCGTTTCGTGTTATCAAATAGGGAGTTGCAGAGACCTCACTGTTTCGACAATTCGATCGAGATTCGCTGATTTTGAGGGGGGTGCAACTGGACTTTTGGACCAGGGTCGAATATCGAACCTATGCCACGAGGAGATACACTCCTACCAGCAGAATCAACACGCCCGCAACCCATCGCAACACGCTGGCGCTGCGCGTCCAACCGCGTGAATCCGCCAGCCGCTGGACCATTCCAATCGAGGTTCCCCCAACCAGCACAAGTCCGCAATGGCCCAGACTGTACGCAATCAGCAGGATCGCTCCAAAGGCCGCACCCTTGAGCGGCATGATTGAGAGCAACGCGAGCAAGACCGGACCGGCGCACGGCAACGATACAAGGCCGAAGAGCAGTCCCAACAACAGCGCGCCGATGAAGCCCTTCTGCTTCGGTTGCATTCCGGCCGGTGCCGGGATGTGGAATCGCAGCAAGCCCACCAGATGCAAACCCATGAGCAGACACACGCCGGCGGCGACATACGTCCACCAATTTGCCTTCAACACCGAACTGGCCGCCCACGTCGCGAGGAACAGCACCGCGAACATAATGGTCAGACCAATGCTGAACGTCAGTGAGAGCAGGAACGATCGCCCCACGCTGCGATTTTCCTGTCCCGCGACGTATCCGACCATCAGCGGCACCATCGCAAGCACACAGGGATTCGCGGCGGTTAGGAGTCCACCGGCAAACGCGGCCGCGGGAGCCAGCCAGAGGTTGTTCTGCATGGTGATCGCGAGATTTTCGGATAGCTGTTCGAGCATTACACGGCTCCCAGCTCCTTCAACTTGGTGATGATCTCATCCTTCGCCAGGAAACCTTCATGTCGCCAGACCTCCTTGCCTTCGCGGTCGAAGAAGACTTGTGTCGGAATCACGCGAAACTCGTAAGGCTTGCCGGCCTCTGGGTTTTTCCAAACGTCGATGAACTCGACGACGGCCTTGCCGGCGTATTCAGTTTTCAGGTCCGCGAGAATCGGCGCCATTTTCTTGCAGGGGATGCACTTGTCCGCGCCGAGGTCGACCATGCGCGGCAGCGCCGGCGCTGATGTAACTGGTGGCGATTCCAACGTTATTCCGCGCGGCTTCTCCGCCTCCGCAGGTTCACGAGACCCACGCAGCGTGGCCACAACAATGACCAAGGCGACCACACCTCCCGTCACCAGCAAACTCGTCAGCAGATTACGATTCATCGGTGCTCCTCCCGGTCATCGCTGCGCCATGACGTTAGTGAGCAGCTGCGCGATCTCAGCTTCCGGCAAGACCTTGCCTGCGGCGACCACTTTGCCGTCGATGGCCAGCGCCGGCGTAAACATCACGCCGCGTTTCATGAATTCGTTGATGTCTTTGATGTGCTCAATCTCGTAGTTGAGGCCGAGCTTCTCGGCGGCCGATCTGGCAGCCGCTTCGAGCATGTTGCACTTCGCACAACCCGTTCCCAGAATTTCGATTTTCATGATGCGCTCCTATCTGAAATGGCCGAAGAGCATTCCCGTGATCGTCGCCATGACGACAATCAGCAGACTGAATGCGGCGGTTTTCTTCACGCCCATGACCTTGATGAGCACCAGCATGTTCGGCAGTGACAGCGCCGGGCCTGCGAGCAGCAGTGCAAGTGCCGGCCCCTTGGCCATGCCGTGCTCCATCAGCGCCTGCGTGATGGGAACTTCCGTCAGCGTCGCGAAATAGAAGAGCGCTCCAACCAGCGACGCCACGAAATTGGCCCGCAGGCTATTGTCACCGACCAGTTGACCGATTTGCCTGTCGGGCAGGAGCGCGGAGATGAAGCCGACCACGAAGACGCCGCCGAACAGCAAGGGGATGAGCAGCTTGGTGAAGTCCCAGGTGTTGTGCATCCACGTGCCGAATTCTTCGCGGTCCACCCATTGCCAACTCATCACGACGACCGCCAGACCCATCAAGCCCGCGATGTACCAGCGGAGGTGATACACATCCATGACCCAGCTGTGGGCCTCCTGAATGGCGACAATTTCGTTCTTGGGAAGCGTCAAGCGCTCGCCGGCGCGAATGGCGCCAACCGACTCCTGGACCTGAATCATGACCTCATCGTGCATCTCCTGAAGCACGACGCCGCGGATCGCTGTGCCGTTGGTCCGCTTGATGATCGCATCGCCGGGGTTGAACCAGTCAGAGAAGACGAGGAAGGCGATCATGCATCCCAGCAACATTGCGTTTTGCCACAGCCTGCGGCGCGGTGCGGGCGGATCGGGCATCAGCATCGCCGCTTCCGCCTTCACTCGCTCCTCACGACGGTAAAGCCCGGCCATACCGAGGCCGACAAGCGACGCAAAGCCAATCGCACCCAAGGCGCGCCATAGACCGATGTCAAAGCCAAGCACACGAGCCGTGAGAAAGATCGCCAGAATGTTGATCGCCGGCCCGGAGTAAAGAAACGCGGAGGCGGGGCCGAGCCCCGCGCCGAGCTTGTAGATGCCGGCGAACATCGGCAACACGCTGCACGAGCAGACGGCCAGCACCGTGCCGGCCACCGAGGCCACCGCGTAGGCCGCAAGCTTATTGGATTTCGGACCGAGATAACGCATCACGGACGCCTGCGATAAGAACGTCATGATGCCGCCGGCGATGAACAGTGCCGGGAGCACGCACGCCAAGACGTGGTTTCGCGCGTACCACTGCAGCAGCTTGAACGCTTCCAGAATGGCGGCGCTTATCTTGGGATTGGCCAGCGGCAGGAAATACGCGACCAGAAACACGGTCACGAACGCGGCAAGAATCTTGAGTTGCTTTGTCATTGCGGCCTCTCAACATTCTTCAGGAATCCATCCGCAATATCTATGCCATCATGGCCATATAGCCATGAATATGCCGAAAAAAAGAGCGATCCTCTCGATCATCGCAGCACTGCTTGCTGGGCCTTGAGATTCTCGCTCAGCACTGTTTCCAGGCATTTCCAGAATCCGCTCAGGCAACAGACTTTGACACGGTAATACGCCATGACGCCTTCCTTGCGGTCCTCTATCAAGCCGGCCTGCTTGAGAACGGCAAGGTGTTTGGAAACCGTCGATTGATCCGCCCCAACGAGCTCCGTGAGGTCGCACACGCAGATCTCGCGGTCTTCCAGTGCCTCAAGGATCATGAGCCGGCTCGGGTGGGCCAACGCCTTGGCGATCCGGGCACGGGCTTCGTAACGCTGACGAGAATGTCGGGGCTTGATGTTCATGGCTCTATGGCAATTATACCATGCACTGATGTTTAGGCAAATCGAGGCCCTTGGTTTTCGATGGTCGCCGGGCTGGGTGACCGCCGCATCCGGCGGCTCGGGCACGTCGTCGGGGTCAGTCAGCCCCTGCTTCACGCCGGGATCGAGCATGACGGCCAGTTCGTCGACGTCGAATCCCAGCAGCGACCAGTCGATGCCGGCATCCTTCAGCTCGGCCAGCTCGATCGGCAGCAGTTCCAGATTCCATTCCGCCAGCTCGGCCGTTTTGTTGTCAGCGATGCGGTACGCGCGAATCTGCTCCGGCGTCAGGTCTGTGGCGACGTGGACCGGCACCTCGGTCAGCCCGAGCTTCTGCGCTGCGCGGTAGCGGGTATGCCCGCAAACGATGACGCCGTCGGCGTCGACCACGATCGGCTGGCGGAACCCGAACTGCCGAATCGACTCGGCGACGGCGTCCACCGCCGCATCATTGATGCGAGGGTTCTTCTCATACGGTTTAACCGCGGCCAGCGGCCGCAACTCGATTATCATCTCGTGACCTCCGTGTCATCTTTGGACCGGGCCGTCCGTGGCCCGCGTTTTGGCCCCCAACGCGCAGAAACGCCGCCCGGGGCCAACGGGGCGGCGACGTCGTGGTTCCGGGACGCCCCGGCGGCGTCCGTTGGCCCACGGCCCAACAGGGCGCGCCCCGTGGCGGCCTGGCCGGGGATCGGCCAAGCGCAACAAACTCAGTCGATATTCGTGGCTGTTCCCGCTGCCCTCGGAAAAAACGCATTTTCTTGGAGTACCCGCTCGCTGGGGGTGGCCACGGCGGGATGCGGCACGCGCAGGCCGGGGTATGCCGCCCGCAAATCGCGGCCGAAGCTCTGGATCGTCCCGGCGTTGGCGCGGCCCGTATCCACGCACCAGCTTTGCCATGCGGAGAATAGCGTATTGACCTCCACCGACACCCCCTGGCCGACGTCGCAGCGGTCACGAATGAAAGCCCCGATCGGGGAGCCCAGGTCCTCGAGCTGGCAGATCGCTTCCTGCGACGACTCGGGCTGAACGAAATGACCCCGTTCGTGCAGCCGCCGCCAACCGTCGATAGCCCAATTCAGGATGCCTGGCAGTTCCTCAAGCAAGCGGTCGGTCAGCTCGTGGTCCTCGCGGCCATACCAAGATTTCGTCAGACGCAGCAGTATGAACCGGCTAACCAGCGCCTCGGCGCGGCGAGCCCAGCGCTCGCACGACTTTGGGGTCGGCTCGGACGCCTCCGCCCGCATCTCGAATTGACCGACGTGCTCTATCGCGCCTCGCACGTCTTGCGCCTGCCACGTGTCGTTCATGGCCGGCCTCCGCTCCGCAGGCGCGCGCGGGGTTGGACAAATCGGACCACGATACCCAGACGCTCCAGCTCACCTTGCGCCTCGGCCGCTGTGGACAATTCGCCGCGTTCGTAGGCGTGCATCAATGTCGTAAAGGTCGCAACCGCTGCAATGGTCTGCTGTCGCCGTTCGTCCGGTGGTGAGCTTTGTTTGTGCATGGCGGTCCGTCCTCTCGTGTCGAAGTCCACGAAAGACGGGCCGCGTTGCGGGCGTGTTGCGTTGCGAAGTGCGAATCAGGCGGGATCTGCGGCCCCAAGCGGGCACAGATGTTGCGTTGCGTGTTGCGTAGCCAGTACGTGCAACGTGCTTGGCATGACGGACCAGGGGCGACGACGCCTCACTCCGTAAATCCCTTCCGGACATGAATTCCAAGCGTCGGTAGCAGCGTTTCCCACTGCCTGAACGCGTCGTAAATGAAAGTGACGGCGTCCCCCTTCGACGCGGGGCCGCTCGGCGACGTCGCGATGATTTCGGTGCCGAACGGCATGCGGGTCGGGTTTGCGACCCAGAAGCGGTGCGTTTTGTTCTTCCCGTTGTAGGCGAATTCGATGGCGCCGTTGCGGCTCGTGTCGAAGCGGATGACACCGAGGGACAGGTTTCCGCCTGCCAGAATGCCGAGCTGCGGCGACACCCCCGACCGTGGCCGATCAAGTGATGAGTGCTTTTTCTCGTTCGCAAGGTCTGCCACGATCTTCAATTCGGTTGATCCGTCGGCGAACGCCTCGACCGTGTTTCGCTGCGACTGCGGCGCACAATCTTTCAGGTAATCCTTGAAGTGCCAAACGCTCTGCGCGAATCCCAGGATGACGTCCAGAATTCCCTCATGCGGGAACACCAGCGTTTGAATCCCCCCAACCCGAAGGCCTTGTGGCTTTGATCGGTATCCGTCCGGCCAAACAC
>JRYF01003936.1_pt1 | contig 46649 bp, 36 predicted proteins | sample 235331 | NCBI WGS metagenome assembly JRYF01 (sample SAMN03074217, study PRJNA261475) | activated sludge metagenome | biome: Wastewater Treatment Plant; feature: Wastewater; material: Activated sludge; isolation source: activated biomass of a wastewater treatment plant treating hydrocarbon... ... | reverse complement strand
AGTATCTGTTGTCTTATACCTTCAGGCAAAATCCTGGGTCTGTATTGTTGATCTCTGAGTTGTGGTTCGAATCCGGCTTCCCTGATAGCCTGTTGAATGCCTTCGGCAGTGAACCTGAATGCAGCCCCGGCTGCCGATACCACATTTTCTTCAATCATGATACTTCCAAAGTCGTTGGCTCCGGAATGAAGGCATATTTGTGCTATTTTTTTACCCACAGTAAGCCATGACGCCTGTATATTGATAATATTAGGCAACATTATCCGACTCATAGCTATCATTCGTATATATTCATCACCGGTAACAGTATTTCTTGCTCGTTTTAATTTTTTGAGTATGGTATCTTCATCCATAAAAGGCCAGGGGATAAAGGCTATAAATCCTACAGCATCTTTGGGTTTTTCCGATTGCACCTGCCGTATTGCTACAAAATGCTCCATGCGTTCCCGATCGGTTTCTATATGACCGAACATCATCGTAGCCGATGTGGTTAATCCGGTTTTGTGTGCTGCCCTCATAATGTCGAGCCATTCCTGACTTCCGCATTTTCCTTTGGAGATTAACCTCCTCACCCGGTCACTCAATATTTCAGCACCTGCACCTGGGAGTGAATCCAGGCCGGCATCTTTTAACGATTTAAGCACTTCTTCATGAGTACTTTTTTCCAATTTGGTAATGTGCGCAATTTCCGGGGGCCCTAATGCGTGAAGTTTTAATTGAGGGAAATTGCTTTTCAATTCTCTGAACAAATTCTCATAGAACCTCAATCCCAACTCAGGATGATGACCGCCCTGTAATAAAAGTTGCTCGCCTCCCAAAGTAAACATTTCTTCAATCTTTTCTCTGTATTCTTCGATGGAAGTAATATAAGCTTCTTTATGTCCCGGTCTGCGGTAAAAATTACAGAATTTACAATTGGCAACACACACATTGGTAGTATTGGAATTGCGATCGATGATCCAGGTAACTTTATCACCGGGAACATGTTTTTGTCTGATCGCATGCCCGGTCAACATAAGATCGGCTGTGGAAGCATGACGAAACAAATATTCACCTTCCTCCACAGATAAAAACTGAAGATCCAATGCTTTATCCAGTAAATAAAAAATATCTGTAGTCATGATCAAATCACTGAAAGTATCAATTAGAACACGAAGGTACGCTTTTGGTTTTTACCCCATGCAGTCTTTCCAATGATAATAAATGATTATATTACCTCCTTAAACTAATTGAAAGAAAAATGGCTGGAATGTATTTGGCTTCGGGGCCTGTATTTACCAATGATGCTGTGGTATTAGGGCTTTTGATGTGTGTCATTGCTTTTGTTTTTTACACCTCCTCTTTAGATCACCCTTTTTGGAAAAAGTTTTACCGGTTTTTTCCACCTCTCCTGGTAGCCTATTTTTTGCCGGCATTATTGAACTGGCCATTCGGTCTCATTTCCGGAGACGAATCAAGATTGTATTTTGTTGCATCACGTTATCTGCTGCCGGCATCACTCATCTTATTGTGTCTGGGCATCGACCTTAAAGGGGTTTTTAATCTGGGACCCAAAGCGTTGATTATGTTTTTTTCAGCTACTTTAGGGATCATCATTGGCGGACCAATAGCTTTACTCGCTTCCTCATACTTGTTTCCAGGGGTCATTCAGGCAGCACCCGAAGATCTATGGAGAGGATTATCCACCATTGCGGGAAGCTGGATAGGTGGGGGCGCCAATCAAACAGCGATGAAGGAAATATTCAATGTGGATGATAATTTGTTTGGAACCATGATCGTAGTGGATGTTGTGGTGGCTAATATATGGATGGGTGTCTTGCTCTACGGAATCAATATTAATGAAAAAGTGGACCGATGGTTGAAAGCTGATAGCAGCGCCATTGAAGATTTAAAACGAAGAGTCGCTGATTACAGAGCTAAGGTCGAAAGGATTCCTGACCTGGTGTCAGTGTCTGTAATGATGGCTATTGCTTTTGGGGGAGTAGCCATTTCCCATTGGGGGGCTGATGTCATTACACCTTTTCTCAAGAAGTTTGAGCAAACCCTTACGCAATGGAAGCTGAACTCAATTATATCCGATTTTTTCTGGATGGTGGTCATTGCCACTACCATTGGATTATTTCTTTCCTTTACCAAAGCCCGAAAATATGAAGGAGTTGGAGCCAGTCGCTGGGGATCCATGTTCATATGGATCCTCGTAACTACAATTGGAATGAAAATGAATCTGGGGGAAGTTTTTAACAACCTGGGATTGTTTGCCATCGGTTTCATCTGGATGATTGTTCATGTAATTATATTATTGGTGATGGCAAAAATCATCAGAGCGCCTTTCTTTTTTGTAGCAGTAGGCAGCCAGGCCAATGTTGGAGGTGCCGCATCGGCACCAGTGGTTGCATCGGCTTTCAGTACCTCTTTGGCTCCTGTCGGAGTTTTAATGGCTGTCCTGGGATATGCTTTGGGCACGTATGGAGCCATTATCTGTGCTCAGATGATGAGCATGGTTTCTTAATCAGGATGAGTTTCTAAAACCAAATAGGAGCGGCCAGAAGAAAGATCTTTAACATATGGACACCAAAGTTATCATCATTGGGGCCGGAATGGCCGGTTTGTCGGCAGGTAAAATGCTGTCAACACATAATATTCCTTTTGAAATACTGGAAGCCAGAAACAGAACAGGAGGAAGAATATATACCCAATATGACAAAGAGGTTGGCATATTGGAGTTGGGTGGTCAATGGATTGGTCCAACGCAGGACGAGATGTATAAACTTTTAGAAGAATATAAACTGGAAGTGTTTCCAACATATACTGAAGGAAAAAATCTGATCGCCTTTAATAATAAAATTTCACAATACAGTGGTTTGATTCCAAAAGTTTCTATCCCTGTTTTGTTGAACATTGACTTTGTTATCAAAGATATTAATAGAAAAGCGGATTTCATTGATGTTCATCAACCATGGCTCCATCCAAAAGCGAATCAGTGGGATTCTATAACTCTGTACCAGTACTTGCAAAAGAAAGTATGGTTATCCACAGCATTGGGAATATTGCAGGCAGGACTGGAAACGGTATTTGGAGTGCATCCCAGTGAAATTTCATTGTTGCAGGTTCTATTTTATATAAAATCAGGAAAGGATCTGAATGTGTTGTTCAATATTGAAGGTGGAGCTCAACAACACAGAATCAAGGAGGGTATGGGAGCGGTAGTGGATGGAATGGCAAAGCTGATTTCTTCAAGAATACATTTGAACCAAGCGGTACGATCGGTTTTAAAATCAGGGGAGGTTTATCGGGTGATTTCAGATAATGAAACGTTCACTTGTCAACGAATTATTTTGGCTATACCTCCCGCTTTATGGTCATCTATTCAATTTGAGCCCGACCTCCCCTCCCTAAAATTTCAGGGTATGCAGCGTATGCCCATGGGGACAGTAATAAAATGTTATGCAATATATAAAGAACCGTTTTGGAGACATGAAGGTTTAAGCGGAATCGCTGTGACCGATCCGACGTATCCTTTTCAGACGGTTTTCGACAACACAGAACCTGGAGCGCAGGGTGGAAAACTGATGGCTTTTAGTATTGCCAACCGGGCAAGAGCTCTGCAGAGCTTTGATCCGGAAAAAAGAAAAGAAACAATCATCAAACACCTGGCAGCCCTCTTTGGAGAGCAGGCAAATTTTCCTACACACTACGTAGAGCAATGCTGGTCGACGGAAAGATGGAGTCGCGGGTGTTATGCGGGAATGAAAATTCCCGGAGCCTGGACTGCATTCAAAGATGTACTTTCACAGAAAGTGGGTGGAATTCATTTTGCAGGAACAGAAACTTCACCTATATGGAACGGATATATAGAGGGAGCCATTTTATCAGGAAAAAGAGCTGCTCTCGAGGTAGTCAATTCTTTGTAAATTAATGAAAAAGGTATTTACATGTATTGCCATTGTTATTATCCTGATGTCCATCCTATGGCATTTGAGTTGGAATGATCCTCCACCAGTAAGAGGGACATCAACCATTGATGAATGGGTGGGAGATCAGGATACTATGGATGAATGTTTCGCCACCGTCGTGGGTGTCCAGACTTATATGGAAACGGATGACTATGCGTCACCCCAGCATTTTTATTCAAAAATGAAAAGCTATTTTGATGAAATCGATGGTGCTGGCATATTAACTAAAGGGAGCATCGTTGTTTTCCCTGAACATATTGGAACCTGGCTAGTTGGGGTGGATGAAAAAAGCATTGTTTACATATCTGGGAATATGAATACAGCCATGGTGTACATTGCATTGAAGCGCCCTTTTGGTTTTTTCAAAAATTATTTGAAGTCAAAAGAGAAAAACCGGGCTGCTGCAGCATTATTCAGGATGAAGACCCATGAGATGGCTAAAGTCTATTTTACTACTTTCACATCATTAGCTAATGAATATGGTGTATATATTGTTGGGGGTTCAATAGTTTTGGAAGAACCAGAGATTATATCGGGACAAATCATAACTAATCCAGGCAGATTGTATAATGTCAGTGCCGTATTTTCTCATGAAGGTTATGTGGTGGAACCCTTGATATTCAAATCTTTTCCAACTTCAGAGGAGTTGGAATTCATTTCTCATAAGCGGGAAAATCCGGTTCCTTCATTCGAAAACAGTCAAACTACCTATTCAGTGCTGATATGCGCTGACTCCTGGTACCCTGAAATGTATAATGGTAAACTGGAAAATTACCCGAATTGGGTGCTGGTTCCTTCTTTTGCCCCAGGCAGAGGAATTATGGAAAAACCATGGAACGGATATGATGGCTATGCGGCACCTGAGGATGTTTTGGTATCGGACGTGGGCATTTTGACTGAGGAAGAAGCATGGGACAAATATGCTTTGGAAGGAAGATTGCCTGACTCTGGCACTCAAAAAGGAATGAATATATTTATGAAGGGGAAAATCTGGAATCTGGAAGGGGAAGGTTCATCAAAATTGATTGCTCACCGCCGCATATCCAAAACTCACCCAGAATCCAGAGCAGCCATTTTATTTTCTTGCAGTAAACCATAATAGATGTGTGACACCATTGCAATATTAGGAAGGAATACAAGAACCGGTTTTTCAATGTTTGCTAAAAATTCAGACAGGGAACCCAATGAAGCGCAGGTAGTGATCCGGATGCCACCTATGCAGCATGAGAGTGAATGGGTGAAATGTACTTATATTTCTATACCACAGGTCAGACTGACGTATGAAGTGATTCTAAGTAAGCCATTTCACATTTGGGGAGCGGAAATGGGTTGCAATGAGGAGGGAGTGGCTATTGGCAATGAAGCCGTTTTTTCGAATGTTAAAAAAGCTAAAACCAATTCTGGATTGTCCGGGATGGATATGGTGAGGCTAGCCCTGGAAAGAGCAGATAGTGCAGAAAAAGCGGTAGATCTCATTTTTGAATGGGTAGAAGAGTATGGACAGGATGCATGTGGGGGCTTTCAGGATAAAAATTTCTTTTATGATAATAGTTTTCTCATTATTGACTCCCAAAAAGCATGGAAGGTAGAAACGGTGGGAAAGTTTGCTGCAGCCATACAGATAAATTCCTGGGATTCTATATCCAACGGATACACCATTGAACATCATTTCGACAGGGTTAATCGCACTTTTGAAAAATGGATGATAAGTGAAAAACCAAAATCGGGTTTTTCGTTCAAAAGAAAATTTTCAGATGGCATTATGTCATATTTTACGAGACATCGTACACGGAGAGCTTGTTCTTTAAATCATTTACAATCTACAGTACCTGATGTTTCGTTAAATGACCTTTCAAGGATCATGTCTTCCCATGAGAAAGGCTTTTCTTATAGTGAAGTTACACCAAGGAGTCTGTGTATGCATGCGAGTGGCTTTTTATGTCCTCATCAAACTACCGGATCCATGATCATAGAATGGAGGGGTAAAAAAACACCTTTGGTTTGGGCAACCGGTTCCAGTCATCCCTGCCTTTCAGTATATAAGCCCATTGCTTTCGGTATCAAAGGATCGCGATTTACTGAAAACGAAAATGACGGACTGATATACTGGGTTTTTCATGAATATATATACAGATCAGTGATTTTAGGAATTGATGAAAGATTGCAGCAATTGGTAGAAGAGAAAGATAGAAATCAAAACTCTCTTTTTTCTTTAAGTTATTTTGAAAAAGAACATAATGAAAAATCATCTGCCTCAGCGTTTTCAGTTTATGCAAATTCGTGGGAGGAAAGCGTTTTGAATGCATTTCAAAGTTGGGAAAAAGCACAAAATGGCTTCAACCGAAATATCAAAGGCTCCCTTTTTTATAATTATTTCTGGAAGAGACAAAACGTAGAATTTCAAAAACTTTATCCTCAGGATCGGTTTTTCTCTAAAAGTTCAAGTACTATATCCCACAATTCTTCATAAGGAATGATTTCCACATCACTAAAATATTCAGATAGTTGCATAGGCGCCTCCTTCATTCTTTCATAAAATTTTGAAGTATGTCTTTTTACTGCTTCAGGGTGATAATGGGCGTCCGGCAATTTCAGTATCATTTTTATAAATGCATTAGAACGTAGTGTGTCATCATTTCTTAAATACCGGTAGGAATATTGATTGAGAGCATCCATTCGGTCAATAAACTGACTATATTTTTTTTCGGCTAAAAGATGAAGCATCTGTACAATCAATATGGAAATATTCAAACCCCGTTTATCCTTGTTAAAATAGGGCACTTTGTTTAGAAATTTTCCCAGTCTGAATTTTTCATATCCGTTATCTTCAAGAGTGCTGTGGTCTATTTTACCCATTCTGACCAGGAATTCAATGTAAGCTTCCTTAATGAGCCACAGCTCTTTATATTGTTCAGGCAATTTGTCGAAGTTCTTATGGTTGACATTGTCATTCAATAAGCTAAAGGCATCATTGTATCTTTTCAATACCAATAGATTGGTAAAAATCAGAGAATTGATGCCAAACCAGTTAAACCCTCCTTCTGCCGGGCCTTGTTCTTTGGCCTGATTGAAACTTACCAATGCCTCCTGGGGTTGGAACAGGATCAATTGACAATAACCCTTCTGAAGGAGAAAAGTAAATATACCCACTTTGGAGAACCCTTCTTTAGCCTGAAAAAAATCAATAGCTTCAGAGCTCACTGACAACAATTTTTTATAGTCCTGTTTTAGTAAAAAGTAATAATAAAGGGCATTGAATACATAGAAATTAAACATGAAGGTATTGTTTTGATTTCTATGAGGTAGCATTTTAAGTAAGTCATCAAATAATTTGACCATGGCTTCCTCATTGCGCTTCCTCGCAGCGATTAAATGACCGAAATGGGAATAAATGCGATCGGCCTCTACTTCTTGTATATAGTAATCCTGATATTCAGTATACAATTGTTCAAAATAATCAGCTTTGCGTGAATTAAAATCAAAAAGTAAAAAGTGCTTATTCAACCTTCTGGCCAGCAACATCACCACTTCAACAATATCGAATCTTATAGCGAGTCGTAGGGTCTTTTCAGCCAGCTGAAGTGCGGTTTTCCTGCGGTTTCGGTCAAGGAGCAGGATAACTGCCAGATAATTTCTGGTGCATTTATGTAGGGCAACTTCATATCTGCTGGAAGCAAAATTTTCAATATCAATAAAAAACAATGTATTGATGAGCCTGCTTTTCAGACGATTCTTTAACCGAGATAAATTTTTTAATTTACTTTGATCATTATTATAAAGTTTTTCTATACCTTCATCATCAGATGAAACACTGCCATTTAGAATGGCTTCATACAATTCTTTGAGCTTAATAGCGGACGAATCATCATCGGTTATTAATTTTATTTGAGAAATTTTCTGTTTGTAAAGTAGACCTGCCAGTTCGATAAGCTCATTCATTAACACATTCTATTTAATTGATAATCAATAAGATGCTAAGTATCTTTATTTAAATTGGATTTAAAACGCATGGTAATAATATGTAATTTTTGAATTATTTGTATTCACAAATATACTGCATATTTGTGTAACAATTGAATTTAGGAATATTATCCTATATTCGCAACTGGTGCATAATCAAAGGATTATGTCATATTCGATACAATTATCGCATTGAAAAGGCTGTAGATTTTCAGATTGTACTGTAGTTTTTTAACATGAATTGCCACTGTATCTTTGTGTTATTATTTAAAAACAAATAAACTATCAGATCATGGCAAATCAAGTAAAAACAATGTCAAACATGGCGATTCAGGTTTTAATCGCTTTGGGTATCATTACTGACGTTGACGGTTTCTAGTGTAGAAACAAATAGATGACCTTAATTGAATTGATTTAATAACTACAGAAAATAAAAAAAATGAGAATCATTACCGACGTAGATGGATTTTAATCCTGGTCTGATTTTTATAATCTGAAAATAACTCCATGTTTACTCTGTAAACATGTGCATATAAACTAAAGCTTTTAAAGCGATAAAGATATATTGAGTCCCATTGAAAAACCACTTCTTCTGGAGTATTTCGCAGATATTTGAAATTACCAAAAGAAGTGGAAAGGAGAGATAGGATTCAGTATATATTTCTATATACTTGTCATAGATAGTTTTAATTCTCATAGCAAGGTAAACGGTCTTTTGTTCCCAGCAAAAGGCCTTACCTTTTTTGAACGATACAAAAGTATTAACTCTGAGTTTATTTTTACAATATTTTCATGTATTAAGGGACGAAAAGCATAATTCGTGGGATAAATGACGCCCTGTGTAGCTATTTCTGTAATTTATAAGTTGTAAAACCGTTCCTTCAGTTACTAATAAGCCTCCATCTTTTCCTCCTTCCGGTCCTAAATCAATAATGTAATCAGCAATTTTGATAATGTCCAGATTATGTTCAATCACCAGGACAGTATTTCCTTTATCTACTAATTGGTTTAATACTCCAATTAACTGTTGTATATCCTGAAAATGTAAGCCGGTAGTTGGTTCATCTAATATATATAAAGTATTTCCCGTATCTTTTCTGGAAAGCTCTTCTGATAATTTTACTCTTTGTGCCTCACCTCCGGAGAGCGTTGTAGCTTGTTGCCCCAATGTGATATACCCCAAGCCAACATTATACATCGTCTTTAGTTTCCTGAATAGGGACGGAATGGACTTGAAAAATTCCATTGCTTCTTCTACCGGCATTTCAAGCACATCATATATAGATTTACCTTTATACAAAACTTCCAGAGTTTCACTATTATATCGCTTACCCATGCAACTTTCACAATCTACTAAAACATCCGGAAGAAAATTCATCTCTATGACCTTCATACCGGCACCCTGGCAAACTTCACATCTGCCTCCCTTGACATTAAAAGAAAACCGGCCCGGCTTGTACCCTCTGATTTTGGATTCGGGCAGTTCGGAAAATATCTTCCTGATATCGGTGAAGAGCCCTGTATAAGTGGCTGGATTGGAACGGGGTGTTCTGCCTATGGGATTTTGATCAATCTCTATGATTTTATCTATATGCTCTATTCCCGTAATGTCGAGGTAAGGCAAGGGGTTCTTTGTGCTTTTATACAAATGTTGACGTAAAATGGGGTAAAGCGTTTCATTGATTAAAGTAGATTTACCAGATCCACTCACCCCAGTAACACAAATCAATTTTCCCAGGGGAAACTGTACCGTGATGTCTTTTAAATTATGGCCTTTTGCTCCATACAATATAATTCCTTTTCCATTTCCTTCTCTGGGACTTAGGTTCGCTTCAATCATTTTTCTTCCCTTTAGGAAGTCAGCAGTAAGTCCACCATTGTTTACAAATTCAGCAGGATGCCCCTGTCCTACTATGAAACCACCGTGTTCACCGGCTCCTGGTCCCAGATCTATGATATAGTCAGAGGATAACATGATATCTTTATCGTGCTCAACCACAATCACCGTATTGCCAATATCTCTCAAATGATGCAATGCAGTGATCAATCGTTGATTATCCCTTTGGTGCAAACCTATACTGGGTTCGTCCATGATATAGGTGATTCCTGTTAATTGTGATCCGATTTGGGTAGCTAATCGAATACGCTGCGATTCGCCACCGGATAAAGTTCTTGTTGGCCTGTGCAGTGAAAGGTAGCTTAATCCCACATCCAATAAAAAACTTAGTCGGGTTTGAATTTCTTTGATTACTTCCTCACCTATGGTTTTTTGGTGATCGGTTAATTTATTTTTACTATTTCGTATCCACTCATTGAGCTCTTGGATATCCATTTCTGCCAATTCACCAATATGTCGGTCTCCAATTCGGAAAAACAATGACTCCTTCTTTAGCCTGTATCCCTGGCAATCAGAACATTTTGCAATACTCATATATTCTTCCGCCCAGTTTCTGATTTTTTCGGAGGTGGACTCCTGATACCACCGCTCTAGCATATTTACAATCCCTTGCTGCGTAATATTATATGAGTATTCCAGATCCTCATATTGAAATTGGGTCTTAATGGAATCATCTCCGCCATAGAGAATGGTATCCATTGCGGACTTTGGTATATCCTTAATGGGGGTATTCAAACTAAAATTATATTTTTTACCTAAAGCCTTTAGTTGTTTGAAATTCAGATTATCTCTTACCTCTCCCAGAGCAGCAATACCCTGTTCGGCTATACTCAATTCTTCATTGGGAATCAATTTCTTCATATCTACCTGATGGATGATGCCCAATCCTTTACATGATGGACATGCTCCATAAGGGCTGTTAAAAGAAAATGTATTGGGCGAAGGTTCGTCATAAGCCAGCCCTGTTTCCGGATCCATCATTTTTTTAGAAAAAGGAACCACTTCGTTCGTGTCATGATTAAGAACCCATATAAAGTCATTGCCCAAACTTAATGCCAGCTGTAATGATCGCACTATCCGATCCTTTCGGTCAGTTTCTACAAGCAAACGGTCAACTACCAGTTCAATATCATGGGTTTTATATCGATCCAGTTGCATTTTGGGGTGCAGGTCTATAATTTGCCCATTCACCCGCATTTTGGTAAATCCTTTTTTGCGCATTTGCTCGAACAATTCCCGGTAGTGGCCTTTTCTTCCTCGTACAATGGGCGCTAATAGTATTATTTTTTGATGTAAAAATTGAGTAAAAATTCTTTCAAGGATTTGTCGCTCAGTAAATTTTTCAAGTTTTTTACCGGTGATATGAGAGTATGCTTCACCACACCTGGCGAAAAGTAAGCGCAATAAATCATAAATCTCAGTGGTGGTTCCCACGGTAGACCGGGGATTCCAGGCAATGGTTTTTTGTTCAATGGAAATCACTGGACTGAGGCCTTCGATTCTCTCTACTTCTGGCCGATCCAAATTGCCAATGAATTGTCTCACATACGCTGAAAAAGTTTCCATGTATCTTCTCTGTCCTTCAGCATATATGGTGTCAAAAGCCAAAGAGGATTTTCCACTTCCGCTGATTCCGGTGATGACTACCAATTTGTTTCTGGGAATTTTAACATCGATATTTTTAAGGTTATGTTCCCTTGCTCCGGTTACTTCTATAAAATCTTCTTCAATATATTCCTTAACTATATGGTTATTGATGATGGTCATAAGAAGTTTTATTGTACATTAAAACGAAAAGTACTTCTTAATAATCGGCTTTTCTTTATTTTGTTTTTAAAATGCCCGTGAAGATGGAGTCCATATTTGAAAAAGCCAAAGAATCTGCCTTATATATTAAAGATCGAATTTCAATAAAGCCGGATTATGCCATCATATTAGGTACGGGCCTGGGGGGACTGAGTAAAAGCATGGAGAACGCTCAAACCATTGCCTATCAGGAAATTCCGCATTTTCCTGCTTCCACCGTTCAAAGCCACAAAGGCGCTTTGATTGCCGGAAAGATAGGAGATAAAGCGGTAATGATTTTATCGGGCCGATTTCATTTTTATGAAGGGTATAGCGGAGCACAAATCGGATTCCCTATCCGCGTATTAAAAATGTTAGGGGTTCGTGGATTGATTATCACTAATGTATCGGGAGGATTGAATCCCCATTACAGACCAGGGCAGATCGTAATGGTAAAAGATCATATTAATTTAATTCCAGACAACCCACTCCGGGGTATTAATGATGACCGGTTGGGTGTTCGGTTTCCCGATATGAAAAAGGCATATGATCCACACTTCATGGAAAAAGCCAGATTATCTGCAAAAAGACTTTCTTATCCATTGAAGGAAGGCGTCTATGTTGGTTTTCAGGGTCCCAATTTGGAAACCCCTTCAGAATATGTCTTTCTCAGAAAAATAGGCGGAGATATGGTGGGTATGTCAACAGTGCCTGAAGTCATCACAGCCAGGCATGCTGAAATACCGGTTCTGGTACTATCTATGATTTCCAATGTTTGCTTTCCTGTTGAGGCCATTCAGGAAACTACGGTAGAAGATGTGATTGCCGTGGCTGAAGAGAATGCTCCCATTCTTCAACAAATGATTGTTTCTGTATTGGAAAGTTTGCCATAATGGAAATAGAAGCTAAGCCATCACTGCTCTCCGAACGAAAAGTCATTACCATTCGCAATGTAGTTATAGTGCTTTTCATGGTTAGTATTTTGTATTCGGTCTGGACTTTGTCAGTATGTATGATTTTGCTTTTTCTGCTTGCCCTCCTGTATCGGGGGTCTTTATTTAGCTGGAAAATGAATGCATTGTACCGCACCGCTACTATACCTTTTTGGATGTTTCTTCTGGGAAGTCAATTTGCCGGTCAATGGATGGAGCCTTCCTTGATGCTTTTACCCTTCCTGAGTATGCCTTTGGCCTTCTATAATTTACCATCCATAGCAAAGAGAGATTATTTTTTATTGCATTATGGCTTTGTTTTCATCGTATTTATCAGTGTTATTCCGGTGGTGATTCAGATTGTCGGAAATACAGACATGTATATTGAGAATTTAGGCAGGGGACAACCGTTGCCCACGCCGGTTAATCATTTGAAATACAGCATTATAGTTGCTTTTGCTATCCATGTACTCGTACAGATGCGTTTTCAATCTTTTATATATAGACATGCAATAGAAAAGAAGATTCAGATGATTTGCGCTGTTTTATTATTGATTTTCCTCCACTTTCTGGCTGTGCGTACAGGCCTGGTGGTCTTTTATTTCTCGGCAGTTTTGTTGACGTTCAACCATTTTATAAGAAGCAGGAATTGGAAGAATCTTGCGTTGATGATGGCGTTATTCATATTCATTTCAACTTTTCTGTTTATAGTCTCTCCCACTTTGAAAAAAAGAATAGAATATATGAAATATGACTGGTCGATGTATCAGGCGGGTACCGGGCAGTTTTATTCAGATTCTGAGCGCCTGGAATCTATAAAGACTGGGTGGAAGATTTTTCTGGAACAACCATGGTGGGGTACAGGGCTGGGGAATCTGAAAGAAAGGATGATGAACGAATATGAAAAAATGACAGGGAGCAGGGAGCATTTTAAATATCCCCACAATCAGTATGTTTATGTATTGGCCGGAACGGGAATCTTTGGACTCATTGTTTTTTTATGTGGTTTTTTTCTTCCGGTGAGATGGATCCAGCCCGAATTGTCTCCTTTTTTATTGATCTTATCGGTGATGTTTGCTATTGGATTTTTGGTGGATAATTTACTTCTCCGCTCATTTAATGTAGGGTTTTATACATTAATATTATCATTAGCTTTGAGTAAGCAAAATGAAGATTTAGAATAACTGATCAATGAAAATCGATTGTATTTGAATATGAATTACCTTTTGAAGTATGTTTACATTTTTTTTAAAAAGAAATCACACCCTGAAACCCCGGAGATTATGAAATACCTGATTGCAGGATTGGGAAACATGCATCCGGAGTATGATGATACCCGGCATAATATAGGTTTTGATGTATTGGATGTAATGGCTGAAGAAGCAGGCATCCCCTGGAAACTTTCCAATCTGGGCGCATTGGCAGAATTGAAATTCCGCGGACGGAAGTTGATTTTGTTGAAACCTTCTACTTATATGAACCGCAGCGGAAAATCGGTGAAATATTGGATGGATAAAGAAAAAATTCCTATTGAAAGATTGATGGTCGTGGTGGATGATATTCATCTACCCTATGGAACCATACGGATACGGCCTAAAGGAAGTGATGGTGGACATAATGGGCTGCGAGATGTTCAAAATCATCTGAATACAATCTTGTATCCCCGAATGAAGCTGGGTATTGGCAATGCATTTTATCCGGGACAACAATCGGATTATGTATTAGGCAAATGGAGCGTAGAAGAGAGAAAGCTATTGCCAGACATCCTGCAAAAAGCGGGCGATGCCATACGGGCTTTTACAATATCTGGTATTGAACAAGCCATGACCCGTTATAATNNTGGCCTGAGGTTGTACAGGGTTGTGATTGTCATTTATATATTTTCTTAAAAGAACGGGTAGAAGCGTAAGGTCAAAAAGAAATGCTCCTATCAATGTGGTAGAGATCAGTATTCCGATAGTGAAGCTTGGTGGGTTATTGGAAAATAGCATCAACAAAAACCCAAAAAACAATATGATGGTGGTGAACATGATGGCTTTGCCTGTTTCTTCAAAGGTTACTTTTAATGATTGTTCAATATTTTTCCCGTTTCTCAATGCCAGTTTAAACTTGCTAAGAAAATGAATGGTATCATCCACGGCAATCCCAAAAATGATAGCAAATACCACAGATATACCCGCTTCTAATTCAATCCCTGAATAGCCAATGATGGCCGCTGCCAATAACAGAGGGAAGAGGTTGGGTAAGATAGCAATGAGAAGGATTTTCCAACTCATAAATAACAAGCCCATCACTACGCTCACTGCCAGAATAGCCAGCACTAAACCAGAAAAGAGGCTATTCCTTACATATTCTGCATTTTTTGTAAGGATCAGACCGGTTCCGGTTCGAGTAACATGGACTACAGAAGTGTCCAGGTTAGTGGATGCCCATTGATCAATTCGTTCTCCCAAAACTGTGATACTGTCAGCGCCAATGTCAAGGATTCTTGATGATAACCTTGTTTTGCTTTTGTCTTTATTCAGCAAAACATTCACATCAGACAAGCGGCTTTTATCGATAATTTTTTTTGCTTTTTCAAAGTCAGAAATATTCTCCGGAAAGCGATAGGCATCGGGTGAATTTCCACCGTTCATCCTTTCTACGCTTTTGTACAAAGTAGCCAAAGAAACCGTTGTTTTTATCTCAGGAATGGCCATCAGATGTTCCTCTAGTTTATTGACTTCTTTAACGACTGCATAATCATCCCCCGAATAGTTGTTTTTTGCCTCTACAGCAAATTCAAAGGGTCTGAATCCTGCAAATTCATTTTCAAAATATATAAAATCACGGGTAACTCTTTCCCCCCGGGGCAGGCTGTTTGTTATATTATAATTGGTAGATATTCGTGAAATTCCCATGGCAAAAATGAAAAGCAATAACAGGGATGCAGCCGAGATCATTCTTTTCTTTTTGATGCTGAAAATATAGAAATGTTGAATGATTCTATCCCATATGTTTTTTTTGTCTACAAACTTACTGATCTGGTCTCCTCTGAAAAACGTCATGATACAAGTTGTAAAAAGGATCACAGTGATGTATGCAATGAGAACCCCGATGGCGGCATTTACTCCAAACTCTCTTATAGGTTGTAATCTGGAAGTAATCAACGTAGCAAAGCCAATGGCAGTGGTTGTGGAGGTGAGTAGAGTGGCCAGTCCTATCTCCTTGATAGAGGTAATCATGGCAGGAATTCGATCGTATCCTTTCCTGAGCTCATCAATATATTTGGATTGAATATGAATAACATCGGATGTGCCAACGATAAGCAATAAGATGGGATACAAAGCCGATAAAGCATTAAATTCTCTGCCCAGCATAGCCATCAATCCTGTAAATATGACGAGACCCATGCTGATAGAAATTAAAGAAATTGCTAATCCAATAGGCTTTCGGTAGAGCAGCCACAGGATAAAACTGACCAGAATAAAAGACAGAATGGCGGTGCGTGTGATTTCAATTTTCTGGAAGCGAACGAGTTGTGTTTGCAGATCTGCCCGGCCCAGCATAAATGTTTTTTCAAATCCATATTGGTCTTGAATGCGCTCCAATTCCATGATCAATTCTTTTGACTCGGATAGCTTGATGGCATCTTTGTGTTTAAGAATGACTACCAATGCATCCACTTTTTCATTGATCAGATTGTGTACAAATCTTGGGTCACTGAGCAACATAGCTTTGTCTTGTGCATACCATTCGGGTTGATTCCGATGAATGACAGGCACTGTGTTGATGCCAAAAGGGGTATTGACCGGATATCTCATCATGGTAAGGCTTTGCACATGATGTACATACGGCACATTTCGCAGGGATAAGCAGTATTGATGGAAACGGTTTAAAAATGAAGAGTCAAATACATCAGGTTCATTGCGTACAGCGATAAGCAGGAAATTATCATCCGTTTCAAATTCTTTTATAAAGGATTGGAAATATTCAAGATCGGGGTCATCCTGTGGAAAAAATTGCTCAAAATCAAATGAAAAGGTGAGTTTGTTTGTATAATATGCGCTTACTGCCGCCCAAAGAATAAAGGCGGTGATGATAATTTTTCTATAGGGTAAAAACATATGCTGATTAACAGCCCACTCTCTGATTGGTTGATATCAAATGGCAAATTTTGACTTTTAACAAAAAGACCGCAAAGATCAAAGTCCCAAGCACACAAAGCACCCATAATCAACACTTCCACGTAAAACAGTTCTCCATTTTCCGTTTCACAACTGCCAACTGCCGACTGCTTACTATGTTATATGCGATTCAACGCATAAACAAATTAACGCCTCAACATTTCTGGAAAGGATAAAGTTAAGGAGGAAAGGAAGTCATTTGGCTACACTTTCATTGGATCAATGTTCCAAGCTGTTTATTGAACTAACCATTCAACAATTCAAGACGTCATTTGGCTGCGCCGTCTTTGGTTACCTGTCAACCCTTTTCTATTAATTTTCTGATTACACATTTCAACACTTCAACGCTTCAATAATATTATGAATTTTCATTTCAAAAAATCATCGATATTATCCGGAGTCACTATCAGGGTTTGTATGGGGTTATAATTGTCTGTGAATGTTTTTGGGAATTTTGCTTTTGCTTTTCTTGGGTTCCATTTGAATTCATAGGCAAAAAAATGACCATCCACTTCTTCAATCCAATCTATTTCTTGTTGTTGGTAGGTGCGCCAAAAATAACTCCTGCCACTCCGTTTATTATAAGCCAATTGCTTTACGCGTTCTGAGATAAGAAAGTTTTCCCATAAGGCGCCTACATCCTGTCTAAATTCCAGGGATTTAAAGTTTCCGATAATCATATTTCGAATACCATTATCATAGAAATAAACCTTCCTGCTGGTGTTTATTTCATTTCTCACATTTCTGCTTAAAGGATTCACCCTGAATATTACAAATGCTTTTTCCAATAAGGATATGTATTGTTCTACTGTTGCCCTGTCTAAACCCACTGTTTTTGACAATTCGTTGTAGTTTACTTCTGCGCCAAGTTGTAGTGCCAAAGCCAGTAATAAATGATCGAGCATTTCCGGCTTCCTTATCCCTTTGTATTGCAATAGGTCTTTATATAAATAACTACCTGCTATTTCCTTTAAGATGGCTTCTGCTTCGTTTGGGTGGGTAATAACTTCGGGATACATTCCATAAACCATATACTGCTTTAAATTTTTACTATTTTGTACATAACCAAAGTGGGTTTTTAATTCTTCCCACACCATAGGAAAAAGATTAAATTCCCACTTTCTCCCCGTTAAAGGCTCATTCATCTCATTTGCCATATCTAAAGCAGAAGAGCCGGAAACCACTACTCTAATTTCCTTTATTTGGTCGTGAATTATTTTTAAAAGCAAGCCTATATCTTTGATGCGTTGGGCTTCATCAAAAAATACCGTTTTGTTGTTCCCTATTATATTTCTTAGTTTATTTTCTCCTGCATTCTCAAGTAATAGTCTGTCTTCTATATCATCTCCATTTATAAATAAATATCTCCCTTCTTTTTCACAAAGTGATTTGAGTAAAGTGGTTTTACCTACTTGCCTTGGCCCAAGTACGATCAAGACTTTGTTGGCATTCCATCTTTCTTCGATATTTTTTTCTAGTATCCGGTTGATGTTTTCCATTTTTCTCAACTTTAAAGAGAGTACACAACTTACAAATATATATAAAAAAGTGACTATAATAAATTATTTATATATAATTATATGATTATAATCTATTTTTTATATGTTAATAATGTATTTTAATAGAAATGATAAATTAATCTGCAAGGTCTGAGAGTCAATTAACAATTACGAATTGACAATTAATAGAAAGTTTAAAGTGAAAATTTTATCAACTGCCGACTGCCTACTATTATAAGTGTGTATGACAAATTGTACAATTACCTTTTGTCACCATTTTTGCAGGTTTTGCAAAAATGCCGCCAAAGGATGGAATTCTTATCATATCTTATCCGCGGGCTAAAGCCCGGTGGCTATTGACGAGCCGGGTGGAATATCAATAAAATATGCAATTTGTCATACACACCTATTATAAAGCCCATATCTATTGAAAATTTAATCCTGTACTTTATGTTTACCTAATATTTTTTCACCGCATCAACACCTTTACAAATCAACGCCTCAACATTCTCTGCCAACTGCCGACTATACCTTAAACGACTTTCCATTTAAACGAATAAACGCAACATGAAGCCCATCCCTATTGAAGTCTATCGTTCAATAATTCATAGTTCATCGTTGATCATTCATCATTCCTCATGTTATCAAAATTCACTGGTGAAATGGAAGGAAACTTCAGGGTGATTTTCCTGAGCCATTTTCATAGACCAGGCGGATTCTGCCAGAAAAACCCATTTCCCGTCAATGTCTTTGGCCAGGTCTTTCCTTCTGTGGAGTTCAAATTCTTTAAAAGCCTTTGGGTCATCCCAGGATAGCCAGCACGCCTTATATAATTGTACGGGTTCGTAAGTAACGGATGCCCCATATTCAAATTTGAGCCGATACTGGATGACATCAAATTGAAGCGCACCCACAGTTCCTATAATTTTTCTTCCGGTTTGCTGCACGGTAAAAAGTTGCGCTACCCCTTCATCCATCAACTGATCCAATCCTTTGGCTAATTGCTTTGATTTCATGGGATCAGCATTATTAACATACCTGAATTGTTCGGGAGAAAAAGAGGGTATTCCTCTGAAATGCAATACCTCACCTTCGGTAAGTCCATCGCCAATTTTAAAGTTGCCGGAATCATAAAGACCTATAATATCTCCCGGATAGGCTTCATCAATCACTGATTTTTTATCTGCCATGAAGGCAGTGGGATTGGAAAATTTCATCTGCTTTTCCTGTCTTACATGAAGATAATTGGTATTTCTTCTGAATATTCCCGAGCAAATCCTGAGAAAAGCAATCCTGTCGCGGTGCTTGGGATCCATATTGGCATGTATCTTAAAAATAAAACCGGTAAAAGATTCTTCATTCGGATGAATCCATCGCTCATCGGTTAACCTCGGTAATGGCGACGGAGCAATATCGGTAAAACAGTCCAATAACTCTTTTACTCCAAAATTATTGATGGCGCTTCCAAAAAATACTGGTTGCAACAGCCCTTGCAGATACAAATCTTTATCAAAGACAGGATAGACTTCCTTGATGATATTGATTTCATCGCGAAGTTCATTCGCAGCGCGGTTTCCAATGGTATCATCCAAAACAGACGAAGTGAGATCTTCAATCACAACGATGTCATCTTCTTTTTGCTTGCTGTGCGGCCGGAATAAGACCAGTTTCTGTTCATACAAATTATACACTCCCTGGAATCTTTGACCCATACCCACGGGCCAGCTAAGGGGACACACCTTAAAATCCAGCTTTTCTTCCAGTTCGTCCAGCAAATCAAAGCCGTCTCTGCCTTCCCTGTCCAGCTTGTTGATAAAAACGATCATGGGGGTCTTGCGCATCTTACACACCTTGACCAGGTTTTCTGTTTGTTCTTCAACCCCTTTTGCCACATCGATGACCACAATGGCGCTATCCACAGCCGTAAGGGTACGGTAAGTATCTTCGGCAAAATCTTTATGACCGGGAGTATCCAAAATGTTTATTTTCTTTTCACGATACTCAAAAGCCATTACTGAAGTGGCAACAGAAATGCCCCGCTGCTTTTCGATCTCCATAAAATCGGAGGTAGCATGTTTTTTGATTTTGTTCGATTTCACAGCCCCCGCTATCTGGATAGCCCCACCAAAAAGGAGAAGCTTTTCAGTCAATGTTGTTTTTCCGGCATCCGGATGGCTTACGATGCCAAATGTTTTTCGTTTGTTAATTTCCTTTATAAAATTCATAAGCTATCCCTGGAAAAAGCTGCAAAGATATTTTTTCTCAACAATAATTCATTGAGTAAAAACTATATAATGCCGCTGTACCTTTGCTTTTTTACTTATTTCACACTTACAAAATCCGGATAACAGTGAGTCCATCCCTGACAGGCAAAATGACCGCCCTCACCTCATCATCATTGGCAATCATTTCATTAAATGCGTGAATGGCAGTAGTTTCTTTATCTTTTTTTGATTGCAAGACCTTGCCACTCCATAAAACATTATCCGCTAAAATAATGCCTCCCCTATTCATTTTCTTTTTGATGGTTTGATAATAAAAACCATAATCCTGTTTAGCTGCATCAATATATACCAGGTCAAACAGGACATCTAACGTAGGTAATATTTCTTTCGCATCTCCTTCCAGGTAAACCACCCGATCTGAAATCCCTGCTTTGTTGAAAAAAGCATGATTGATCAATTTCATTTCCCGGTTGATCTCTATAGTATAAATTTTGCCGGCTCCTGACAATCCACGGGCAAGGCATATGGTTCCATAGCCGGTAAAAGTGCCGATTTCAAGAATATTCTCAGGGTTTTTCATATGGCTGAGTATCGACAATAATTCTCCCTGCAATGGCCCTGTCATCATTTGAGGCGCCATAGTTTTCAGGTGGGTTTCCCGCTCCAGTTCAACCAAAATTTCATCGGGTTGAGAACTGAATTGAAGACAATAACGGATAATGTCGGATAATGGTTGATCAATCATAATGTCCAATATTTTTTAAGCGGAGTGTAGGCAAAGATAATCAGTAATAAATTGAAACTGCCTAAATAAAAACCGAATGACAAATCTTTATGCTCCTTCAAATCTTAAAATGGCAAGGAGGATTCTATATGTGGGTTCAGGATTTACAATGAGATTTGCTTTTAAAGCAAAATTATCTTTTAATGACCTTCATTTATTTGCCCTTCAATCAATCAGAATTAAATTGATCAGGACTATAGTAACTTTTTAATGAACCAAATGACATTAAGCTCATTTATTCATCATTAAGCGTAAATTCACTTTGCAAAACATAAAAGCTATTCTTCTTTATGAATACCTGGGTATTTACATCCTATTAGGTTTCTGAACATTTAATTATATCATTTTAAAAAATACACTATGATAAAAAAAGGTGACCAGGCTCCATTATTTACTTTAAAAAACACTGACAAAATGGATGTTAGCTTAAAAGACTACAAAGGAAAAAATGTAGTATTGCTTTTTTTTCCTTTAGCTTTTACAAGAGTTTGTACAGCAGAATTATGTCAGGTTCGGGATGATTTTTCCAACTATAGCGAATTGGATGCGAATATTATTGGTATTTCAGTTGATTCATTATATACCCTGGGTAAATTTAAAACCGAACAGGGATTTCCTTTTCCCTTACTTTCAGATTGGAACAAGGAAGTGTCTCGGGCTTATGGAACGCTTTATGAAGATTTTGGATTAGGAATGAAAGGTGTTGCTAAAAGATCTGCTTTTATTATAGATAAAAAAGGGATTGTACAATATGCTGAGGTATTAGAAAATGCGGGAGAAATACCTAATTTTGAAAGCATTAAGAAAACGCTTACTGCCTTGAAAGTCTGATTTACAGAAATTTGAATAATAACCATGGAATTGAATTTTTGATTATTTTTGTGGTAATTCTTTATTATCCAATTTTGTAAATTTAGGTTGTTTACGACGGGAGGCATCAAAAAAACAAAATCTTATGAATCACAGTGCATCTTTTGAAGAATCAACGGATTTATTGTTGGAAGAGGACGTAACCTTAGGAGATCCTTCAAGATTAATTGTTTATAATGACGATTTCAATACTTTTGATTGGGTTATACAATCCTTTATGGAAGTATGTAATCACACTTATGAGCAATCCGAACAATTGTCATTGATTATACATTTCAAAGGACGGGCTACCATTAAAACAGCCCCATTTAATGTGTTAAAACCGATGAAAGATGCTTTAATTGACCGTGGACTGAATGCGGTCATCGAGTCATTGGTAAACGAATAGATAGCTTCCCGGCCAGACTTTTCCGGAGTGCCAAATTATATACTAAACAAACGTTTTCCCGTTTTCCCTAACCCGGAGCATTCCGACGATGAGGGGTTGGTGGCCATAGGCGGTAATTTATCTCCCGATACACTGTTGACAGCATACAAACTGGGAATATTTCCCTGGTACAATGACAATATCCCATTGTGGTGGTGCCCTGATCCCCGTTGTGTATTGTTTCCTTCTGAATTAAAAGTGTCAAAAAGTATGCGGTCTTTGATGGCTAAAAATGTTTTTCGTATAACCATGAATACACAATTTAATGATGTCATATTATTGTGTGGGCATGTGCCGAGGAAAGGGCAGAGTGGTACCTGGCTCAATGATGATCTGATTCATTCTTTTCAACAGCTTCACCTACAAGGGTTTGCACATTCTGTCGAAGTATGGGATCGCAATGATAGCTTGGTGGGTGGGTTATATGGTTTGTGGTTAGATTCCATATTTTTTGGAGAATCCATGTTTTCCATAGTTCCCAATGCATCAAAATATGCATTGATAACTTTTGTGGAAACACTAAAAAAAAGAGGTGTAAAAATGATTGATTGTCAACAGGATACTCCACATCTTCGAAGTCTTGGAGCCAGAAATATTCCAAGAGCTGAATTCATTGAATTTTTAAAAGGAGAATTTGGGGGATAATTCTCCATCCTTCTGACGAGTCAGCGCATGTTGACCAAGGTCATAGTTGGATTTGATCTTTATCATCAGGACAGACCTTACCCTCATTCTATATTTGGGCTTTGAAATTGCACTTCAGTAGTGAAAATGGAATCAATCGCATGAAAATAATTTTAGTTCTCATCGGGATCAGCATTGTTATTGCTTCCGGATTTTTGATATCATTCTTTTGGGCGGTACGAACCGGTCAATACGATGATGATTACACACCCTCTGTGAGAATTCTGTTTGACGATCCGAAGTCAGAAGAAAAAAATAATTGATGTTCAAACAAACAAATTGCAGTGTATGAGCAAGATGGAAACTTTTAGCTATGACAATAAAATAGTCAGGAATTTTGCAATTGCTACCGTATTGTGGGGGGTAGTAGGCATGTTGGTCGGTGTGATTATTGCCTTCCAGATGGTATTCCCTTCATTAAATCTGGGTATTGCAGAGGTTACATTTGGCAGATTCAGGCCTTTGCATACCAATGCAGCCATTTTTGCATTTGTGGGCAATGGCATTTTCATGGGGGTATACTATTCCCTTCAAAGGCTATTAAAAGCAAGGATGTTCAGCGATCTGCTGTCATCCATCCATTTTTGGGGATGGCAAGCTATCATTGTAGCAGCGGCGCTCACCTTGCCCCTGGGTATTACAAGCAGTCATGAATATGCAGAGCTGGCTTTACCTATTGATATAGCCATAGCCATTGTATGGATTGTTTTTGGCATCAATATGTTTGGCACCATTTTAAAGAGGAGAGAAAGCCATCTATATGTTGCAATATGGTTTTACATTGCTACATGGGTAACGGTCACAGTATTGCATGTTTTCAATAATTTGCAAATTCCTGTAAGCTTTTTGTATAGTATTCCTGTATTTGCGGGAGTTCAGGATGCCTTGGTTCAATGGTGGTATGGACACAATGCAGTAGCATTTTTCCTAACCACTCCTTATTTGGGGCTAATGTATTACTTCCTTCCCAAAGCTGCCAATCGCCCGGTATACTCATATAAGTTATCCATTATCCATTTTTGGGGCTTGATTTTTATCTATATATGGGCGGGTCCACATCATTTATTATACACGTCGCTTCCCGATTGGGCCCAATCTTTGGGTACTGTGTTTTCTATTATGCTGATCGCTCCTTCCTGGGGAGGAATGCTCAACGGGTTATTAACACTTCGGGGAGCATGGGATAAGGTACGCAATGATCCCAATTTGAAATTTATGGTGGTAGCTGTTATCGCTTATGGTATGGCAACGCTGGAAGGACCTATGCTGTCTTTAAAATCCATCAATGCCATCAGTCATTATACCGACTGGACCATTGCACATGTGCATGTGGGTACCCTGGGTTGGAATGGTATGCTTACGTTTGGAATTCTTTACTGGTTGCTGCCACGTATATATAATACCAAACTGTATTCCACCCGTTTGTCCAACATTCATTTTTGGATAGGAACTTTGGGCATCGTATTCTACACTGTACCCATGTATTGGGCAGGATGGACACAAAGCATGATGTGGAAGCAATTTGATCCGGATGGATTCCTGACCTATCCCAATTTCCTTGAAACTGTTACCCAAATTATTCCCATGTACTTTTTGAGGGCCATTGGTGGATTATTGTTCTTGTCAGGAGTCATCGTAATGGTGTACAACCTTTGGAAAACGGCAAAATTAGGTAAACTGGAAGCCAATGTTACTGTGCAGGCGCCGGCTTTGGAAAAAGTGATTGACCACAAAGGACAATACTGGCATAAATGGATTGAGGGAAGACCTATGCAAATGCTGGTAGTTTCCACCATCTTAATTCTTATTGGTGGGATAGTAGAGATTTTTCCCATGATGCTCATAGACAACAATGTCCCCAAAATAGAATCTGTAAAACCCTATACACCTCTGGAATGGGAAGGCCGGGATATTTACATTCGTGAGGGTTGTCTGGGTTGCCATTCTCAAATGATCAGACCTTTTCGGTCAGAAACTGAGCGATATGGTGATTTCAGCAAATCCGGCGAATTTATATATGACCGGCCATTTTTATGGGGATCAAAGAGAACAGGGCCTGATTTACATCGGATTGGAGGTAAATATCCCGACAGTTGGCATTATTATCACATGATCGATCCGGAATCTATGGCTCCAGGCTCTATTATGCCGGCATATCCCTGGCTGATTACTAAGGATATCAATACCAAATATACAGCCGCCAAGATTAAAGTTCTTCAATCTTTAGGTACTCCTTATGATCCGGGATACGCAGAGATTGCTGTGGAAGATTTGAAATTACAAGCGGAGATGATTGCTCAGAATTTAAGAAATGAAGGAATCAATCAGGAGGGATTGGAAAATAAAGAAATTGTAGCATTGATAGCCTATATGCAACGTCTTGGTAAAGATGCTACCCCGCCGGTAATTGTGGGGGATTAAAAGATATTTTTTAATTGAAAAACTAGCAACATGGCAAAATACATATTAGAAGCAGCAGGGAATATCAATTGGATGGCTGTTTTTTCGCTGGTCACCTTTATGGCCATTTTTATCACAAGTAGCATCTTGATTTTAAGGCGAAACAGTGATTATATAGAGAAAATGTCCAATATGCCACTTAACGATGGTCATGAAGATTTGCAATCATAAAAAGTAAGTAACGATGATGAATAAATATGTCCAACTTTTAATTGCTGGAATCATTATAGGTGTTTTCCCTGAACAGGTTTTTGCTGCCTCAGAAAATCAAATCGTTTCCCAGCTGCTTGATCTGGCTTTAAGAAATGTTTTTGTTATCATGAGCATTATGGTCATTCTGGTGTTAGGTTTTACACTTGCCAAATTGACTGCTTCCATGCTGGAAGTTCAAAAACTCAGACTCATGAAGGAAATGGGCCTGGAGCCGGAGAAAAAACCTATCTCTGGTGAACAACCTTCCATTTTTCAAAAGTCCTACCAATGGTTGTGGAGTATAGTTCCTGTATCCAGAGAAAAAGAAATTGACCTTGGACATGATTATGATGGGATCAGGGAGTTGGACAACAGGCTTCCTCCCTGGTGGCTGTTGCTTTTTTATGGTACCATTCTTTTCAGTGTGATCTATATGTTTTATTATCACTGGGCTGGTCGCGGTTGGTCTTCGGAGGATCAGTATCACAAAGAAATGGAAATGGCTGAGATCGAAAAACTTCGGTACATGGATCTGGTAGCTGATGCTATTAATGAGAATAATGTTACCAAACTTACCGATGAACGCTCTCTGGCCATAGGCGCAGAAATATATAAATTCAATTGTCTGGTGTGTCATGGGGTTTATGGCGAAGGTACGGTTGGACCCAATCTGACCGATGATTATTGGATTCATGGAGGAGGCATCAGAAATGTATTCAGAGTAGTAAAAAATGGAGTACCCGCCAAGGGAATGATCCCATGGAAGACACAACTAAGGCCTGTTGAAATGCAACAGGTATCCAGTTATATATTAACACTGGCAGGTACAGATCCTCCAAATCCTAAAGCACCGGAAGGTAGCATATGGGAACCTGATGAAGACAAGGATCTCAGTACAGGAAATTAGAATTTTTCAACATGCCATCTTACACAGATATAGAAGAATTGTACCGGGATGATTCCTTCAGAGATACTCTTGCTACTGTAGATAAGGAAGGAAAAAGAATTTGGATATATCCCAAAAAACAGAGAGGGAGGTTTTACAATTACAGGAAATGGATGGCATGGTTTTTACTTTTAGTGCTATTCGCTTTGCCCTGGATAAAATGGAATGGTGAGCCCCTGGTATTGTTCAATATTCTCGAAAGGAAATTCATTATACTCGGCTTTTATTTCGCACCTCAGGATTTCTATTTGTTTGGGTTAGGAATGATCATACTCATCGTATGTATTGTATTATTTACGGTAGTATTTGGACGATTGTTTTGCGGTTGGGTTTGTCCTCAGACCATTTTCATGGAAATGGTTTTCAGAAGAATTGAATATTGGATTGAGGGAGATGCAGGTGCTCAGATCAAACTGGATAAGTCTTCCTGGACGCCTGAAAAAGTGATCAAGAAGTTGTCTAAACATGGTATCTTCTTTATAATCGCCGTGTTAATCTCCAATACCTTTTTAGCCTATATTATAGGAATAGACAATGTGTTGCGTATTATCAGAGAGCCTGTGAGTATGCACCTGACCGGATTTATAGCCATGGTGGCTTTTTCATTTGCATTTTATTTTGTTTTTGCCAACTTGAGGGAGCAGGTCTGTACGACGATTTGTCCATACGGCAGATTACAAGGAGTCATGCTCGATAAAAATTCTCTTTCCGTTTACTTTGATTTTGTCAGGGGTGAACCCCGGCAAAAAATCAGGAAGAAAATGGAAAAAGTAGAAAAAAGTGCAGGGGATTGTATCGATTGTAATTTATGTGTAAAAGTATGCCCAACAGGAATTGATATAAGAAATGGAATCCAATTGGAGTGTATTAACTGCACATTGTGTATGGATGCGTGCGATGAAGTGATGCGAAAAGTGAACAGACCGGAAGGACTTATTAGAATGGATAGTTATAGTGGCATTGTCAATCAATCCCACCGTTATTTCAATCCACGTTCCATCGCCTATTCCGTCATTTTAATTTTGCTTTTGGGGGTTGAAGGAGCACTTTTGACCACACGATCACAAGTGGATGCATTGGTGCTAAAAACTCCAGGTTTGCTGTTTCAGGAATTGGAAGAAGGTTCGGTGATATCCAATCTTTATAATTACGAACTGATCAATAAAACGGCTGAACCGATGCTTATACAATTAGTCCCTGAGAAGACCTGGGTTACTATAGAAATGATAGGAAATGCACCGGTTATCCAACCCCATGAAAAGGCATCGGGTGCGTTTTTTATAAAAATCCCAAAAGAACACCTGGAAAACAGAAAGACAAGAGTTTTTCTTTACCTGAAAGATGGGGATAAGACATTGAAAAAAATGAAAACAAACTTTCTGGGTCCTGTTCAATAATGGATTGGGCCTTGATTTTTTAATTAAAAAAATATTGATCATGAAAAAATTTCACTGGGGACATGGCATATTGCTGTTTTTTATTTTCTATGTAGGCATATTGTTAACTGCGGTATTTCAGTCTACCCGAATTGACCATAGCCTGGTTGTTGATGAATATTATAAACAGGATCTGGCTTATCAGATCCATTACGACAAATCAGTAAATGCCGTCAAACATCAGAAGGACTTTGCCATTGTGGCTTTGGAAGGGGGTAGTCTGGCAATATCTTTTAATGATAATGAAAGTAAAACCGGATTCATCACCTTTTACAACCCTTCTGACAAAAGTAAAGATTTCCAACTTCCCATTAATATGGTCAAAGGCCAGGATCAAATCCCTTTAATAGAAGTACCTGTTTCCGGGAGGTGGAAAGTGAAAGCAGACTGGGAATCTCAAGGCACCTCTTACTTTATTGAAAAAGAATTATATATTCCGCTGTTGTGATTACGCTGGCATTTACATTGGGTATCTTTGGGAGTTTGCATTGTCTCGGCATGTGTGGACCCATTGCAATGGGTTTAACCCCGGCCGGCACGTCATCCTCGGGGTTATCCACTTTTATTTCTGCATTACAATACAATCTGGGAAGAACCTTATCGTATGCAGGCTTGGGTATGCTTGCAGGACTGGCAGGAACAACCATTGTATGGTCAGGATTTCAAAAAACCGGCTCTATTACTATGGGTATTTTTTTTGTGATACTTTTTTTCTTATCCATGGACATCGATCAATTTTTTGGGAGAGTGCCATACCTTAGGAAAGCTTTGAACCTGTACAGGAAAGCTATCTCAAGAGTGTTTACTCCAGGATTATTCAAAAAATCCTGGCTATTAGGTGTTTTTAATGGCCTTCTTCCCTGTGGACTGGTTTATCTTGCTTTGGCCGGAGCCTTGTTACAGGACGATTTTTTACAAAGTATATTATTTATGGTTTTCTTTGGTTTAGGCACAATACCGGCATTAACTATTCTTATCTTTTCCGGTAATTTGCTGAAGGGCAGATGGAATGGCATTTATCGCCGTTTTTTACCGTATGTCCAGTTGTTTTTGGGCATATTATTGATTATGAGAGGGCTAAATGTGGTGGTTCCGGAGGAAATTGATTTTTATCTGGGGTTGAGGAATCAACCCATGTGTCACTAAATAATCTTTTGGTCTTAAATGTCTTTAGTAAGTTATCCTGAATAACACTAAAGCTTTTATGAGTAAAATTCAATTTTTGATTGAAAATTATTAGTTTTTTTTGAATGTTTGTTCATTTTCTTATCTATTATTGATGTCAAATTTATTTATTCTGAGCTGGTTAATTCTTTTTTGCAATGTTCATATATGTCTGCAAATGCGGTGATGTCTCCTTTGCTTTTAGATAGCTCTTTTTCTCTGAATAGTAAGTTATGTTTTTCAATAATCGATTTGACCTCTTTGTATTTTTTTAATTCCATAAGGCTTGATAAATATTGACTGAAGAATAAATCCCAGCGATTATCCAAAACTTCCTTTTTATACACAGCCAAGTAGGAATGACCATAATTTGCTGCTGCTTTTTGCTGGCCCATCATTCGTAAACATTGTATGTAATAACTAACATAGTCAGTTTTTCTCAGGTGATTGTTGCTCTCTTTATAAGCTCCATGTGCATTTCTTAAAACTTCTATGGCATCTATTGCTTTTTCCTGGTGGAGCAGATTGGATGCAAACTGAGTACTATATTGCAAAAAGTCATGATTCCGGATTTTAATCGCTAAATTTCCAAATTCATTTGCCTGTGAATAATTTTTGAGGGCCGAATGGATGTTCATCAGATTGTAGTAATAATTACCTGAAATTCTTCTGGAATAGTACCCCTTCGTAGAAAGTATGGGATCGAAATATTCATATTTTTTCAGAATATTTTCGTATTCTTTCTTTTGTAAGGCTATAAAATGGATGCGGATCAGCGCAAGATATCTGTAATAGCCTTGAATTCTCTCATTGAGCATTAATTCATTAAACCAGGTAGTCCATTCCCCGGAGGTATCCGGTTTGCCTTTTGCGTATTGAAACACAATAGGTTTGCTGGCTTTCTGCAAAGTATCTAAAATCAGGATATGTTCCTGGTAGCTGTATTCATACTTTGATAAAAAGCTTTGGACATTTCTATAAGCTTTAATTCTCAATCTTGGCAGTAAAAAATGGCTATAAAGCCTGGCGACTTCGTATAATTTTATAAAATAAAAGGAAGGGTGGGTGTATTTGGTCAAATAAGTAATCAATTTTTCTTCCATGGAAGGAGAAATTGCATCCTGAATTATATCTTTTTCTAATTCAAGCAACCATTGATATTCAGTATCCACATCCCATTCATATAATTTACCCGAAATCCATTTTTTTAAATGGGAAAATTTTCTTTTATCAATATTTTCATCAAAATCGAAGGTTTTACTGTGACTGTTTTGATTCAACACGTGAAGTATATTGATTCTATCCGGATCCGTCATTTGATGTTCGGAGAGAAGTAATCTGGTTTCATGAGGAAGTAGGGTAGATGCAAATTTTTTAAATTCTGTTAGTTTCGATTTCATTATAAGTAGGTTATCAGAAAGAAAATACTATTTTTGCGGCAAATTTTAAAATATGCATAAAAAAATTGATCAATGGCATAGTCCGTCTTTGAACAAGAATATGGAGATCGTTTCCTACGGTCATTATGGATTCGCTTTATTGCTTCTCCCCACAGCCGCTGCAGATTTTCTGGAATACGAGCGCTTCCTCATGATTGATGTATTGGCAAAATACATCAACGGAGGTAAAGTAAAAGTATTTTCCATTAATTCTATTAATAATGAAAGCTGGCTGAACAGCAATATGGAAGGCAGGCATAAAGCCATCAGACATACACAATTTAACAACTATGTCTATAATGAAGTGATTCCATATATTAAAAACAATACCAGTCCTGAAACTCCTGTCATTACCAGTGGCGCTTCATTTGGGGCATTACATGCTGCCAATCTTTTTTTTAAAAATCCGTGGTTGATCAATGGATGTATAGCTATGTCAGGGATTTACGATCTGGGGGCGTATACTAAAAGTTACTGGGATGAAGATACTTATTTTAATAGCCCTATGCACTACCTCAATGATATGCAGGATGAAAACCATTTGAATGGCATTAGAAGCTCAAAGCATATTCATATTCTGTCCGGATCAGGAGATTATGAAGATCCCAATGCTTCACGATACTTAAGTGGTTTGTTACACCACAAGCACATTCCTCACCATTTGGATATCTGGGGCTATGATATAAAACACGACTGGCCTACCTGGAGAGCTATGCTTCCCTATCTTCTTGAAACCAAGTTTTGAAAAATTAAAGTATCCTTGGAAAAGTGTTAATCTCTATAGAGTTTCATTGGATGTGAAATTCAAAAGGACTACTATTTATCTGATTGCTTAACCATTTTTTCAGCGTTTCGGACTTATTGTTTTTTAGGGAAGTTGTAATATTATTTTTCCATTTTACATTGAGAACAAGGGTGGTATCTTTTTTTAATTCTGCATTGGCAGAGATATAATTATAATAGCCAATGGTTTCAAGTTCGGGGAACAAAATATATGCGTCCTCAATGATTTTGTCAAATGGTACAAAAGTTTTAGACATTTCGCCTAAACGAGAAATTTCTTGTTCAAGGTGCAATATTCTGTTTTCCTTAAACTCCAAATCTCTTTTTGAAGCTTCATATAACTCCCTTACATACAAAAATTTATCATCTGACTCTCCCCTTACTCCACCCTGTATCAATACCCGTGTGTTTTTTAATTTTGGATAGTTCTGATTGGCCTGAGCTTCCCACGAAGCCGCCAGATTGTCTGAAATCACATCATTCCCCACAAAAAATAAGCGGATCAATCCACCATACTTCGTGTATTGAATTTCCGTCATATTGTCAAGTAGAATTCCCCCCTCCGTCAATTGATAAGGTTTTATAACTTCAGTGATAAACTTCCTTGCTTGATTGATGAATATTTTTTGTTGAAAGACATTATAAAATGTAATTAAAGCGGGCACCATTGCTAAGAATGCAACCATTGAAATGACCTGAGAGATTCTTCTCCTTCGAGTTGAATTGGCATATCGCACCATGGGAAACCTTAACAATTTCAAAATGAGAAATGAAGCAAGGCAAATAAATATGCTGTTGATTGTAAATAAATACATCGCTCCTCCAAAGTAAGTTAAACCTTTAATTGCATCCTGACCACTCTCTGCCACAAACATAGAGAGCCCGAATCCAGCTGTACAAAGGGGAGGCATTAAAGCAGTTGCAATAGCTACACCGTAAATCACACTTGCAATAGTCCCTTTTTTAGTTCGTGCAATGATCAGACCCAGACCTCCAAAAAAAGCGATTAAAACATCTCGTATGTCTGGAGCAGTTCTAGCTAAAAGCTCTGATGATTCTTCACGTAAAGGGAAAATCCAAAAAAAAAGAAATGCAGTCGTAACACTTAAAAATACCATGATGCCGAAGTTCTTTACTGAGCGTCTCATCGTATCAATATCATTAATGGCAAGAGAGAGTCCCATGCCCAGAATCGGGCTTAATAGAGGCGCTATCAACATCGCACCAATAACAACAGCCGTCGAATTTGCATTCAGACCCACAGAGGCTACAAAAATTGAACACACCAAAATCCAGGCGGTATGGCCCTTCATGGAAATTTCATTCTTAATTGTCTCTATTGTGGCCTTTTGATCTGATTCAGCACTGATATCAAATGTTTCTTTGATGAAGTTTTTCAAAGAAATAAAGACATCGTTAATATCCTTTTGTAATTTACCTCCGGAATCAGGAATGGATAATGCGTCCTTCTTTTCTGATTGAGAAAATGCGTCTTTTTCCTCCACTAACAAATAATTTTAGATTTATTTCTCTTTAACGGTAAACTCCTGCTTATGAATACCTACACCTGTAATTTTAAGTGATTTCCAACCTTTGGGTATTGTAACATCCCATTGTTCTATTCCATTCTTTCCTATATCCAAACCACCGAATCCACTCAAAACAACTTGTAACATCCCTCCTGCTCCGGTAGCAAAATAGGGATTTGTTCCCCCTGCATATTCTGCTAAAACACCAAATGGAGGCAATTCGATGGGTTTGTAAGATTGAATAAAAACCTGACCTGCCTTTTCCGTATCGCCAAATCGATTGTATAATATAGCCAAAATTGCGGAACCCATAGCTGGACCCGTAGGTGATAATCTGGGTAAATAATAATCCAGATCTCGTTGAACATCCTTTGGGTCGGTAATAATTTTCATAGGGTATGCCAATAAGTTGACATCTGCCTGTTTGATGATAGCCCCATCATAGGTAGCATTTTCGCGAGTGGTTCCATCAGGAAATTTTAGAATAGGAATGTTGTCAGCAACATGTTCCCAATCCGGATTCGGTTCGATGCCTAATTCTCTGGCAGCCTGTGCAGCATACCTTAATACAGTGATGGCCATTCCATTGGTATAGGCATTATTGTCAATATTTTCTTCAAATTCGTTGGCACCTATGACATTGAGGATATCATATTGACCCGGGCCATTGCGTTCAACACGGCTGGTCCAAAATTTTGCTACTTCTTCCAGTATTGGCCAACCTCGATTTTTCAACCATTCTTTATCGCGTGTCACCTGGTAATATTTCCAGCAAGCCCATCCAATATCAGCAGTAATATGATGTTGGAAAGGTCCTGTTAATGCCCATACCGGTGTATCTTCTGATCCGTCGGCAGCGGATTCCCAGGGAAACATAGCTCCGTCATAGCCATGGGCAAATGCATTCTGACGGGCAGCCTCCAATCTTTGATATCGGTATTCCAATATAGATTTGGCAATATCCGGTTGCAGCATCAATAAGGGAGGGTACATCCAGATTTCTGTATCCCAAAACACATGTCCATTATAACCCAACCCGGAGAGACCCATAGGGGACAAGCTATATGCGGTACCGGCCCGGGTAAATGAATATAAATGATATAATGCGCTTCGGATATCTCTCGTCAGATCAGGTCGGCCTTCAATGGTGATATTGCTTTCCCATAATCTATCCCAGGCTTCAGCATGTCTTTTGACTAATCTTTCTTTACCTTCCAATTTGGCATAAATGGTTAATCTCTCCGCTTCGTTAAAAGGATCTTCATATTGCTCTGATGATACGGTACTCCCAACAACAGCAAAGGTATACACTTCTCCCGCTTTCAGTTTTTTTGAAAATTTCATTAAATGGCGGTTGTAATCCCAGTCTTCATGAAGCACCCTGGGCTCATCACCGTGTTTTTCATTAAATATGAAACTATTGCTTGCAGCCACTTTCAATCTGCCGGAAGGACTATCTGCTACGGAAGTCATCAATTCTATTAAAACATGCGGCCGATCAATATGAGAAAATAACTGACGTACATCATTCAGATGATCCGGCGCAATGATTGAAGAAACGGGTGTTATAGTAATGTCCTGCAATGCTTTGATTTCAACTTCAATCATCGATGTATAAGGCAAGTGGCGTAAAGCCATCATTCGGGCATTTACTTCCGCTTTTCTGCCATGTGTGAAGTGGGTATTAAAAGTGGCTCCTCGTAAATCAAGGGATTGTTTAAAATGGTCAATATTTGACCTTTGAATGATTTCCCCGTCAATAAAAAGATCCAGTTCCATATGATTGAATGTCTTCAAAATGTTGGAAACCCTGCCACGTTGGTAGTAATCGTATGCTCCATTCAAAACAATTTCAGAGACCTTTAGGGGATGGGGTGAAGAAACAATTCCGATAACCCCATTGGCCACAGTAATGCCATAATAGTTGTTGGGATCAATATGATCAGCAGTGATTTCCCAGTCAGATGATTGACTGATGAGAAAGAAAGGGAATAAAATTGTTACGATAGATAATAGGTTTTTCATGTGAAATTAAATTATCTGGGTTAAACCATGACCGGTCAATTCCCTGCCGGTACTTGCACCATGCCAATATAAATAAATACTTGCATTGTACATAGCATTGATGAAGTGATAGTAGCGGGCTCAGACCAGCGTTATCAAGGATTGGTCGGTATAAAAACTGGTATTGTTAAATATGGATAAAGATAAACGATTGTCTTTTTTGACAATATCAGATATTGCCCCATTATATATTTCCCAGCTTAATTCCATGATGGAAGAGTTGGAAAGATGATTTATCGTGCCGCAGGCTACTGCCTTTGGGCCTCCGGAAGTAAATACCAAAACATTTTGTTCTTCTGCAGTTTCTAAAGCGATGCGGGAAAAAGTTTCTTTAGCCACGTTGATAAATTCCTGCCATGTTTGGCCATGGTTATTTTCCAACCATTCATCGAATTCTCCTTTGGACCAACGAAGAGAAAAATTTTCGTATACTTTCAGATGGTGCAGGATTTGATCTTTTTTGCCTGAATAAGGAATATTTACTAACGACCGGATTTGTTCATCATTTTCAATCAGTTGAGGCAATATGGATTTCAAAACATGAAAACCTTCATGTTCTTTCAGGCCTTCATCCATTTCAATGGCAGCGGGTGGTTTATGGAGGTTCACTAAAACCCCCTCCATCGTTTGCCGGTGTCTGTTCAATGGGCCACAGTATACTTTATGAACTTCAATTCCGGAATCGGATAAATGTTTTCCCAATAATTGGCTTTGTTGAAATCCTACTGGAGACAATTGGTCATAATTGTCAGAAAACAACGATGCCTGGCCATGCCGGATGTAAATGATTTTGCCCATATTTATTCAACCTCTATTTCGTCTGTTAGATAGAAAAGGCCATATATCTTTTTTTCACGTTCAAGAACCATTTCAGGAATACAATTACCCTTGTAGCACAGCTGATGTTTCGATGTTCTACACGAGAAAGAATTATTTCAAATTCTCATGACACAATCTGTGCCCGTGAGCACAATGATCAACGTCTTTTGAAATGACTCTTTCTTGAGCCTTTACTTTCCTTTTGTCTGAAGCTTCTACCTTTTTTCTGATTTTCAAGATCGTCTAATTCCTGAGCCGGCACTTCCTTAATAAACAGACTTTCTCCCCGCCAATTATATTTCTGCATTTTATTTATTATGGGTTCGGCAACTGAAGCATCTATTTCAAACAATGCATAATTCTTTTGGATATTTAAGCGTCCAATTTTGGCCATTTTACCCGGAGTGTTACGGTTAATGATCTGCAACAACTCACCTCTGGACATCTCTTTTTTCAGGCCTTTATCTATAAAGAATGTTTTCCAGGATACTCCAGCATCTCTTTCAAAACCCTGGACATTTTTTTTGTCCCTTGATTTGTTTTGATTGACATTTTCAATATACTCAAAATCAGATATTTCTAATTCCCTTATAAAATGTCCGGCAAAATGTCTGACAACTTCCTCTTTCGACATATTCTGGAAGATGTCCATTAAATATTTGGGTATGCCGGTTTCATAAAGTAAATCTTCGGATGTCGTGAGAACATCATTCAGATATCTCTCAGTTTTTGCATCAATAATTTCCTGTTTGCCCGGCATTTTCATCAATTGAACCTGCTTACCCAGCAACTTTTCCACAAGCTTCATTTTACTTTGCTCGCGAGTGTTGAATATTGAAATACATACACCACGGTTTCCGGCTCTTCCCGTACGCCCGCTTCGGTGAATATACACTTCAGGATCATCCGGCAGGTTGACATTGATGACATGGGTCAACTGACTCACATCTAAGCCCCTTGCTGCCACATCAGTTGCAATTAAAAGTTTGAATTCCTTGTTTTTGAAAGCTTCCATTACCTCTTCACGTTGGGCCTGTGAAAGGTCTCCATTAATAAAGCGATTGTCGAATCCGTCTTTAATTAATTTTCTGGATAGGTTTTTAGTGTCTTCACGAGTTTTACAGAATATGATGCAATAGGGATCATGCAAACTGTACAATATCCTTTGTAGCGCATCGGCCTTATTTTTTTCATGTACCAGATAATAAAAATGTTCCACTGTCTGAGCTCCAGAAGATTTTCGATCACCGGCAGAAATTTCAGTAACTTCCCTCATGTATTCTGAAGCTATCCTTCGTACATATTGAGGCATCGTGGCGGAGAATAAAAATGTATTCTTTGTGGCCGGAGTTGTTTCCAAAATGGCATCCAATTCTTCCTTAAATCCCATATTCAACATTTCATCGGCTTCATCTAAGACGAGATATTGAATAGAATCGACATTCAATGCTTTTTGTCGTATCAGGTCAAGGGTTCTTCCTGGGGTACCAATGACTATATGGATTCCTTTTTTAAGGGCCTTTATTTGTGGTCTTATCGGTGCCCCGCCATATATCGCAATTGTTCTTACTTGCCTTCCGGCCGGAAGATAAGACTGTATATCGCTATCAATCTGGATGGCTAACTCCCGTGTGGGACATAATATCAGGGCATGCACCTCATTGTTGTCCGTCCTTACTTTTTGAATCAAGGGTAGTCCGAAGGCAGCGGTTTTGCCTGTACCTGTTTGAGCAAGCGCTATAAGATCACCGCCGTTTTTTAATATATGCGGGATTACTTTTTGCTGGATTTCCGTAGGATGTTGGAATCCCAATGTTTGAACTGCCTCCGCAATATCCTGAGGAAGTCCTAATGTAGAAAAAGTGTTATTCAAATGAAAAAATTATAATAAGTGAAAAAACATGCAAATATAGTCGAGAAAAGCATATAAATTGCTAATTGTCAAAATTTTCTATTATTGATACTCTTTCGGTAGGATTTTTATCTCCCTGGATGATTTTTTTATATTGTATCCATGATCCTTGCCCGCACTTACTCAATATTCAAAAAACATCAGGAATATGCTCTAATGTTTTTTCCTTCCATAAAATTAATAAATGCTCTATTGACGATCCGGTTACCCCCCGGGGTAGGATAATTCCCTGAAAAGTACCAATCGCCATGATTATTAGGACAGGCTTTGTGCAGGTTTTCAATACTTTGATATATGATCTGAATTTCTGGGATGGTTCCTTCAGGGGTCACTATCTCTGCAATTCTTGAAGTGAGCTGTTCGTTTGAAAATTTATCATAAAGAAATTGCACCTGATTCACCATTTGTTCCAGGGGAAGCTGCTCCTGTTGTTTACAGCGTTCATAAACTTCATCTAAGAGGTTTTCCTGCTTGGTTTCTTTAATGAGCGAAATCAATGCCTGAAATGCAACAAATTCACTCATTTTTGACATGTCAATACCATAACAGTCAGGGTATCTGATCTGTGGAGCCGAGGATACGATGATGATCTTTTTGGGCTTCAAGCGACTAAGATTTTTGATGATGCTGTCTCTCAGGGTTGTGCCTCTGACAATAGAGTCATCAATCAATACCAAAGTATCTACACCGTTTTGAACGATGCCGTAAGTGACGTCATAAACATGTTCAACCATTTCTCCTCGTGCAATATCGTCTGCAATAAATGTCCTGAGTTTGTCATCTTTTACTGCAAGTTTTTCAATCCGTGGTCTTAACCTTAGAACTTCATTTAGATTTTCAATGTCAATCATTGGTCCGAGATCTAAAATTCTTTTAGTTTTTATAGCATCTATTTCATCGTAAATGCCCTTAACCAAACCATAAAATGACACCTCGGCAGTATTAGGAATAAAGGAAAAAATAGTATTCTTAAAATCATAGTGGACAGCCTCCAAAACATCTTTGGACAGAAGTTCACCTAATTTTTTTCTTTCAAGATAGATGTCCCTGTCTGTGCCCCTTGAAAAGTAAATTCTTTCAAAAGAACACGCTTGCCTTTCCAGTTGGTCTTTGCATAATTTTTCAGAAACGTCTCCATTCTTTTTAATAATCAATGCATGACCCCTTTTCAATTCATGAATTTGATGATACCTTACATCAATACATGTTTGGATAGCCGGGCGTTCTGAAGCTACAACTACTATTTCATCATCATAGTAATAAAAGGCCGGCCTTATTCCTGAAGGATCTCTCAATACAAAAGCATCGCCATGTCCTATCATTCCTGCCATGATATATCCGCCATCATATTTTCGGGAAGACCTTTGGAGAAGTCTTTGCACATCAAGATGTTCAGCAATCAGACCATTGATTTCCTGGTTGGTAAATCCCTCTGGTTTAAACCAGGAGAAAAGTCTTTGAACCTCATCATCCAGAAAATGGCCGATTTTTTCCAGTACTGTTACTGTATCTGATTTTTCCTTGGGATATTGTCCAAAACCAATTAATTCCTGAAAAAGCTCATCGACATTGGTCAAGTTGAAGTTACCTGCTATGATTAAATTTCTTGAAATCCAGTTATTGGATCGGATAAACGGATGAACGGTTTCAATGGTATTGAGTCCATGTGTACCATATCGCAAATGGCCAAGAAGCAACTCTCCTGTAAAAGGCTTATTTTCTTTTAACCACGAAGGATCATTCAGTTGTTCAGGAGTACAGTTATCAAAATGTGAGTATACCCCTCTGAAAAGGTCCTTCAAATATTGCGGACTGTTGCTTCTCTTTCTACTGATGTATCGACTGCCCGGAGGCATGTCGAATTTAATGGTGGCAATCCCTGCTCCATCCTGGCCACGATTTCTTTGTTTTTGCAATAGCAAATGCAATTTATTGAGGCCGTATAAGGCGGTTCCATACTTTTTATGGTAAAATTCCAGAGGTTTTAAAAGCCGGATGAGTGCAAGACCACACTCATGTTTGATTTGTTCGCTCATAGAGCTTATGGGTCGGTTGATTGATTATCAATGCGCAAAGTTAATGTTAAATCTAAGTATATAAATGGGTCATAGGTAATAAATTTCAAATTGTTCATTCAATATCATTGAATATGAATCTTATTAGGCTTCATTTGAAGATCACTCATAAAGAAATCCGATGTTGCGCTTTAAACCTGAAAATTTTGTTCTTTTGATCGCACTGTCTTTGAATAGTTGATGAAATACCTCTTGTGTTAACTCAATCCATTCCGATTTTGTCATATTCATTAATTCGTTTTCAGGAATAAAGGCTTTTTCATTATGTGGTTTTGAAAATCGATTCCAGGGACAAACATCCTGGCATATATCACATCCAAAAATGTAATCCTCCATTTTACTTTTGAATTCGTAGGGTATGGCAGAACGGTGTTCGATGGTTAAATAGGAAATGCATTGATTGGTTTCAAGATGATATCCTTCCGGCTTGATGGCTCCGGTCGGGCAAGCAATGATGCATTTCCGGCAAGTTCCGCAATAATCTTTAATAGGAGGGTCTTCATCCAGTTCAAGATCGCATATGATCTCTGCCAGAAAGAAAAATGAACCTTGCTTTGGGGTAATCAGTAAAGTGTTTTTTCCCATCCATCCCAATCCAGAACGGACTGCCCACTCTCTTTCCAGTACCGGAGCAGAATCTACAAATACTCTTCCTGAAACATTTCCTATACGCAATTGGATCTGTGTAAAAAATTCTTGAAGTTTTTTTCTGATTACCTTATGATAATCTTTACCCCACGCATATTTGCTGATACGGGGTGAATCTTTTACGGCTTGATCTTCCTTTGGAAAATAATTATACAAAAGAGAAATAACACTTTTTGCTCCGGGCACCAATTGCGTGGGATCCGTTCTCAGGTCGAAATGGCGGGCCATATAATCCATCTCTCCATAGACTCCCTGATTGAGCCAATATTCAAGCCTTTTCGCTTCTTCGTCCATAAATCCGGCACGAGCTATACCCACCCCTGAAAAACCGGAATTCCGGGAAATTTCCTTTATAATTTTTGTATGCGTACTTTTCAAGATAAACCTTAGTTTTTCCTTAGATGAAACCGCCAGGGTTGACAAAAATAAAGGTAATGTTTAAAAAGGATTATTTTCTTTTATCCCTTTCCTGTTCAAATCTTTGTAATACTTCCGTAAAGAGTTTGTCTTTTTGTTGTGTTCTTTCATTCGCTCTGTTGGTTTTACCTCTTTTGGTGCCGGCCGACTGAGCTATTGAAATGGATTGTCTCCGGTATAGATCCCGGTTTTTGTCCCTTAAATCTCTGCTCCGCTTGATCAGATTTTGAAGTTCTGATGAGGTAAGTTGTCCTATTTTTCCTGGAGTACTTGCTTCAAAAATTTTAAGTTCATCGTTACTGCAAATATGCCTCGCATGGGTTAGGTTATAAGCCATTTTGTAATTTTTTCATGATGAATAAAAAAACCTGGCAACGTGGATATACATGCCAGGTTTACATAATACATTAAAATGTATTATTAAAGATTAGTTACTTTCCAACCATTATCATTTTTGAAAAAGGTTTTTGTCCTTCTTCGACCAATTGTAGTATATACATTCCTGCGGGTAATTGGGATACGTCAAGGGTATGATCATACCTGCCGGCAGGGAAAATGCTTCGATTGACAATTTTACCATCCATGGTGGTTAGGAAAACAGGCCTGTCTTTTTGCGATGGAGTGCCCAAATTGATATACAGATCCCGAATGGCGGGATTGGGCAATATGCTAATTTCATACTCATCTTCAGGAAAATAAATTTTAACAACATCATGGGTGTGTTCCATGCCATCAAAATCTACCTGGGTTAGCCTGTAATAATTCATCCCTTTCATTGGATTTTTATCTCTATAGGTATATTCATTGGTAAGTTGTGTATTACCATTTCCAGCCACTTTTCCTATCTCTTCGAATACTATTCCATCAACACTTCTTTCAATGGCAAAATACTCGTTATTCTCTTCAGAGGCTGTCCCCCATCTCAGTTGAGCAATTCGTTCAATTCTTTCTCCTTCAAAGTACAACAGTTCAACAGGTAAAGAATTATCCACTCTTACTTCTAAAGAATTAAAATACAAAAAGTTTTCTTCGCCTTCTTCTGTGTTTAGAACATAAGCCCGGAAAGCAGTCATTCTGCCGTTTGTATTAATGAGAAATGGACCCCATACATCGCTGCCTCTGGTTACTCTGGTTAACATATTATTGTTGCCCAACTGTGTTACTTCAAAATACACAACAGAAAAAGGATCAAATGCCCAATCGAGTACTACGTCATTGATAAGGTAATTCCCGTTTTCGACTTTAAAACGAAGTGGGGCTGTAAAATCGGCCGCCAGTATTTCTACGCCTTTACTTCCATTGGTTTCATTGACGGCTACATCCATACTGAAAGTATGATGATCCTGGAGCAAAGTATTGAATTGTCCTGCATAATAATATCTGAAGCCGCGTTGGGCATTGGCCCTTGCCTGACGGGAAGGCTTTTGAGGAAAAGCAAACATTCCAAAAGCTTTATTATTCGTATTGATGTCTCCATGAGTAGGCGTGCTGGATCCGATCAAATGTCCTGCCATACCTGGATTTCCATCTGAATTCAATGTCCATACAGACCAGGGAGCAAAGCCTCTTCCCCTGCTGGTTCGTGAATTCCATTCTGTGTAACTGGAAGCTCTGTCTGTTGCAACCACTTGAGCTTCAATGGTATCATATGCAATGAAAATGAACCCTCCTAACAATAGAAAGGTCAGTTTTGTGTAATAAGAAAAACTCAATAAAGGACTGGCGGTCTGATTTTTTTTCATGATAAAAAATTTTTTGGACTCTAAATTTACAATTTTAATTTCATTTATAAAGTGAAATCTTGATTTTTCTCTAAAACTTGTTCAGATTGGGGGGTTATAAAGGGGTATTGTACCCCTACCATGACTGAATAAATATAAAAATGATAATCAGTCACTACTTGGTTTGCAGAAATATCAGTTTTATTTCTCATATTCACACTGAGCAAATCACTGTTATATAAACTTGTCACCTCTTTATCTATTTACACAAATGACATGATGAATTTCATCAAACATTTCTTTGCTCATAGTAACTGACACCCCTCCCTGATAATTTGCCCTTGCAATATAGAGTAAAATTTCTATAGTGCGTAGAATTCTTAACATAAAAGCATTAAAATTGTACATTTCCAACCAGTAAATTCATTTCTGCGTTTTGCTGCATATAACAATAATAACATGGTAAGTGTGAAAACAACACAATGGAATGACTTGAAGGAGCAACTTCAGGGAGAATTGCTTACTGACCCGGTTTCTCTGGCTATGTATGCCACGGATGCATCTTTATATCAGGTATGGCCATTGGCGGTTACACTACCAAAAAATATTCAGGATGTTCTTGCCATTTTAAAGTATTGTAATGATCAAAAGATTTCAGTACTCCCGAGAGGTGCGGGGACCAGTCTGGCAGGGCAGACAGTATCAAATTCAGTGATTATTGATGTTTCAAAGTATATGAATCAAATTTTGGCAATAGATTCAGATGAAAAATATGCCATTGTTGAGCCGGGAGTGGTTCTGGATAGTCTGAATGCACAGATCAGGCCTTTGGGTTTGACATTTGCTCCTGATCCGGCCACCTCATCCAGAGCCAACATTGGAGGGATGATTGCCAACAATTCCTCCGGGACAAAAAGCATACTTTACGGTAAAACATCAGATCATGTTATATCTTTAAAAGTGGTCTTATTGGATGGCACCATACTATCCTTTGGCCCCCTGAACGAGGATGAAATTGAAGAGAAATGCCGGTCTTCCGGAAAAGAAGGGGAAATTTACCAGTTGCTGAGAAAAATCGTTGTGGATCAATATGATGAGATCAGCATGCGCTATCCAAAAACGATGAGAAGGGTCAGCGGGTATGCATTGGATGCTTTTCTCAATCCTTCTTCATGGAACCTGACTAATCTGATATGTGGGAGCGAAGGTACCCTGGGAGTAATTCTGGAAGCCAAACTTCAATTGGTTGAACTTCCAGAATACAAATCGGTTTGTGCCGTTCATTTTGATGATGAAATTGAAGCGGTCAAAGCCATTCGCACTATGCTTCAATATATGCCTTCTGCAGTAGAAACTCTGGATAAAACTTTAATCCAAATGAGTCTAAACAATCTGGAAACCAGGCAATATACAGGATTTATGACCGGTACGCCCAAAACCATTCAGATTGTAGAATTTTATGGGAGTGATCCCGGTGAAGTTGATGGTAGGGCCAGGTTAATGATTGATGAATTACGAAGAAACAATTACGGTTATGACTATCCTTATTTCAGCAAAAGAGAAGAATCCTATCATCACGTATGGGCGATCAGGAAAAAGGGTTTGGGTTTGCTTTTGGCCCGAACTGATAAAAAGAAAGCGGCTCCATTTATTGAAGATGCCGCCATTCCATTGGAATACTTAACTGAATATGTTACGGAAGTTAAAGCTCTTTGCCATTCATTAGGGGTTGAGTTAGCCATTTACGGCCATGCCAGTGTGGGGGTATTGCATTTGCGACCATTTCTGGATTTTACCGAAGAAAGTGATATCGGAGCATTTGAAAAAATAGCACAGGGTACCTTTAAACTGGTAAAAAAGTATGGAGGATCCTGGAGTAGTGAACATGGAGATGGAAGGGTAAGAAGCCCGTTTATTCGTGAATATTATGGTAATGCACTTTTTAATGCTTTCAAAGAAATTAAAAACGTTTTTGATCCTTATGGTTTGATGAATCCGGGTGTAATTCTTGACTCGCAATCGATCACTCAAAATATGAGGTATAGTCCAGGCTATACAGATCCTTCTCTGACCCTCCAATTTAAATACCGTAACCAAAATTCTTTTCAAGGTATCATTCACGACTGTACAGGAGTAGGGGAATGCAGAAAGTTGAATGGTGGGACAATGTGTCCTTCTTACAGAGCAACTTTGGACGAAGAGGATTCTACACGTGGCCGGGCCAATGTACTCAGACTCGCTATGGGGGGACAATTAGGAAATGGTGAACTTTCCCAACCTGAAGTACTTAAAACCCTTGATCTATGCCTTTCCTGTAAGGCATGCAAAGCCGAATGCCCCAGTAATGTGGATATGGCTAAGCTAAAAAGTGAAGTCTTACAAATGAAGTTTCATCACGCCAATCCCACTTTGAGACAATTGTTTATCAAGAACAGCCATCTGGTTTCGCGGATATTAAGTGGATGGTATGCCTTTCTTATTAACCGGATACAAAAGACGCATTGGTTTCGCTTTTTGATGGATAGGAGTGTGGGCATTGCCTCCCAAAGAAAACTTCCCGATTATACCCATCGATCTTTTAGAAAATGGTATGATAAGAACTATATTCCTCCTGATCAACCGATAGGGACTGTCGCTTTTTTTGCCGATACCTATGTCCGATACCATGACCACTCTCCTGGAATGGCAGCCATTCGGCTACTGAGGGAATGTGGATATCATGTTGTCCTGTTGGATAAAGGTTGTTGCCAGAGGCCAAAAATTTCAAATGGTTTTCTTAAGTCTGCCCGGAAGGAGGGTGTGGGTACCATTCATTCTATGCAATCTTTTTTTGATCAAAATATTCCGGTAGTTGCATGTGAACCCTCCTGTATTTCTGCACTTCAGGAGGATCTTCCTGATCTGTTGGATGATGAAGGTATTGCAAAGAAAGCGAATCAATGGGTGATGACAGTGGAGCGATTTCTTTTCCGTGAAAAAAGTGAAGGAAGATTGAAGGGGACTTTTGTATATAAAGGCAACGAATTAGTTGTCCACGGACATTGCCATGACAAAGCCCTTTATGGGCAAAAAGCTTTAAAGAATTTATTGATGGATTGTGATTCAGTGAAAATACACTGGCCGGATACCGGATGCTGTGGGATGGCAGGCTCTTTTGGGTATGAAAGAGAGCATTATGATATCTCTATGAAAATAGCCAGGCAAAGCATCATTCCTGCATTGGTAGAATATCCTGATGCCCATGTGATCGCCAATGGATTTAGTTGCCGGCACCAGATCAATGATTGTACAGGCAGGCATGGTAAATATTGGGCTGAGTATTTCCATTTTGAAAGAAGCGGATAGATGGTAAGATTTGATGTGCTAATGTGCTGATGTGCTGATGATAAAATGGTATAATGGTTTGATGGTTTGATGGTCTGATTATTAGATGGTGAGATTTTTTGTTTTGGAAAAATACGTATCTGCGCAAATCTGCGTATTTTCTGCGAAAATCTGCGGGAAAATAATATGATGTGCTGATTTGCTGATGTGCTGATGATAAAATGGTATAATGGTTTGATGGTAAGATGACTTAAGTGCGCGTAAGAAAAAAATCAGCGTAATCTGCGGAAATCTGCGGAAAAAATATGATGTGCTGATGGTTTGATGATGAGATGGTATAATGTTATGGTTTGATACCTTATGCAAATGTGCTGATTGATCTCAGACTTTCAATTGCCTTCAGATTTATCTGGAGGAACAATGGGGTTTACAGATGTTCGGGCTTTAGCCCAATCCTTGCTCATTTATGCTGCATTTTGTATTAGGGGATTGTTTTGGCTAAAGCCATTCATTCCTGATTCCGAAAAGATGGGCTAAA
>JRYF01003353.1_pt1 | contig 47022 bp, 37 predicted proteins | sample 235331 | NCBI WGS metagenome assembly JRYF01 (sample SAMN03074217, study PRJNA261475) | activated sludge metagenome | biome: Wastewater Treatment Plant; feature: Wastewater; material: Activated sludge; isolation source: activated biomass of a wastewater treatment plant treating hydrocarbon... ... | reverse complement strand
GTACAATTTGTCATACACACCCACCAAATCCTCATTTTGACCCTGCCAATAGAAAAAATTATATTTGCATATTATCATGAATCAAATGAGCAAGGCAGTGTCTGACAGTTACTTTACCCTCAAGGAAACTTCGGAAGGAGTTTATCGTGACAGGGGAAGTAAATTTATTGCTTTTGCTTTGCCTTTTACTTCTGAATCACAATGGCAGAATATCATTGATTTTTATCATAAAAGACATCCTAAATCCGCCCATGTTTGCGCTGCATATCGCCTGGGGCCAGGAAAGAATATTTTCAGATTCAACGATGATGGCGAACCATCGGGTACGGCTGGCAGACCTATATTATCCGCAATAGACAATGCCGGTGTGAGTGATGTTATGGTAGTAGTTGTCCGCTATTTTGGAGGCACATTATTAGGCACTTCCGGGCTCATCAACGCTTACAAAGAAGCAGCAACTTCAGCGCTGGAACATGCCATTATTGTTGAAAAAATTTTAACATCTACAGTAAAAATTACTTTTGAATACAGCCATATGGGGGTGATAATGGATGCATTAAAAACAATGGAGGTACATATCATAGAAAAATCCTGGAATGAAAAACCTTTTATAATAGTTGAGGTGAGAAAATCAGAACAAGCGACATTTAAAAGACGGTACCAGGCTATTCTACTGGGAAGAAATTTGGACGATATTGATGAGGATACTTCATTGGATTACTGTGCCATTGAACTTATTAACTCTTGAATATTTCATTATGTAATAGGAAAATGAAAAAAATTTATGCTGAGAATTGGACTTACCGGAGGAATTGGAAGTGGTAAAACCACTGTGGGTAAGCTTTTTGAAGAATTAGGTATACCGGTTTATTATGCAGATCAAAGAGCAAAACACCTGATGAACTATGATCCGGACCTAAAAAAACAAATAAAGTCATTATTGGGGAGTGAATCTTACTATGACAATGGCCGCCTCAACAGGACGTTTGTTGCTTATAAAGTATTTAATGACCGGTCGTTGCTGCAAAAAATTAATCAGTTGGTTCATCCCGCTGTGCATAAAGATGCTGAGCGATGGTATCAATCACTTGGGAAAGTTCCATTTACCATCTATGAAGCCGCTCTGATTTTTGAAAGCAATGGCCACAATCGTTTTGACCGTATTATCGTGGTCAGTGCTCCCGAAGAAGTCCGGATACAGAGAGTCATGGACAGAGATGATGTAGTCAGAGAAAAAGTTGTCGAAAGGATCAATAATCAAATCCCGCAGGAAGAAAAAGATAAAAAAGCAGATTTTCTGATCATCAATGATGATCTCCATTCTTTAAAAGGGCAAGTGCGGGATATATATTCTAAAATAGTAAATTTGGCCCATTCATCAAACTTGTAAACCTGATCTTTTCTTTTTTCAATTATAGAATTTTTAGCAACATGATTAAAGATGTTAAAAAAGAATTAGATTCCAAATCCATCACGTTGGTTGCGGTCACCAAAACACAACCGGTTGAGGCGATTATGCAGGTATATGAAGCCGGATACAGAGATTTTGGAGAAAATCGCGTGCAGGAATTACTTGATAAACATGAAAGCCTTCCCCAGGATATCCGGTGGCATTTGATTGGAACATTGCAGCGCAATAAAGTGAAAAACATTGCTCAATTTATACACTTAATTCATTCCATCGATTCTTTGAAATTATTAAAAGAAGTGAATAAAGAGGCAAGAAAGTGTCAGCGAATCATAGATGTGTTGCTTCAAATTAAAATTGCTCAGGAAGACACAAAAAATGGAATGTCCCAGTCTGAAGCTTTAGAATTACTATCTTCTTCAGAATTCATGGAAATGGAGCATGTTCGCATTTGTGGTTTGATGGGAATGGCTACCCTAACCGATGATATGGCCCAGGTACGCAAAGAGTTTCGGGGTCTTAAAACATTTTTTGACCATTTGAAAAATCAATTCTTCGAGACGGTTACGGATTTTAAATATTTATCCATGGGTATGTCGGGTGACTATGAAATAGCCATTGAAGAAGGTTCCAATATGGTGAGAATTGGCAGTCTCATTTTTGGAGAAAGAATCTAAGTCCATGATGGAAGAATATAGAAAATTCTAAAATCCTACAACCGTATCACTTTATGTGTAATGATCGTGTGATCAGTTCTGATCTGAAGGAAGTAAGTGCCTGGATAAAGCAGTTCCAATTGTGGTTCGAATGCTGTGGATACCCGCTGCCCGGCTAAGTTAAAGACATCAATCCTCCTTACCGGAGAAGGAGAGTCTATAAAAACTGTTCCAGGGGTTGGATTGGGGTAGATGACCGTCTCTCTATCCAACTTAACNNCAATGCCGCCACTGTGGTATTGGTTCCTATTTTATAGGGCAACAAATCCTCCTGAATCAAATCAAACATCCCTGAAAGGTTGCCTTTAATATTCCGGTACAATCGGAGGCGACCACTTTCGCTTCCAGCAAAAAGAAGGAAATCGTCCTCTGTTTCAAAAAATGCAGGACTGGTAGAACCTACAACAAAGCCCGGATCCCTCGTAAACACACCACCCAATACCGAAGTATTCTGCATTGCAGAAGTATTGGAATCAAATTGAGGCTGACCCGATGTTCCTATATTTTGAAAATAGTTAAGCCCCCCAAAAACATCTCCTTCCCTATTGTCATTCCTTTCCCCAACTACTAAATCCATCAGTCCATCACCATTCAAATCCACTATTGCCGGTTTGGCATGCTGGCCAATGGATATACTCATATAATTGGGTACAAATCCTTTAAATTGCGGCACATTACCCTCTCCGGCAATATTTTCAAAATAGATCAACCTGCCCCCCCGGTCTCCAACAATAAGATCAATATCACCATCCCCATCCAGATCACCGGTGGCAGGTGCATATCTTCCATATTGTTGTGTAAACTGCTTCATTGACAAATAGTCTTTGTCAATCAATCGGAATTTCAATCCCTGGGCATCGGAAATGTTTTCAAATAAATACAGAGTACTTCGAAACAGCCCATCTTCCAGCAATCCATTTACGCCAACTATAAGATCAAGATCCCCATCATTATCGACATCCAAAAATGCCGGATGGGAAAAATTGCCAATTACCAACGTTTCATCAATGAGGAATTTTTTTGTCGCCAATTCATAACGAATGGTATCTGTTCCCTTATCCAAATACAGCCATACATGATCTTTATTCTGTGCAGTGGTTCTATTATTAGGTGCCACTATCAAATCCTTTTTCCCATTATGATCCACATCGACATGGAAAGTTCCATTAAATACTTCAATATCCACAGGCATATTATAGGAAGGAAACCGGTCATCTACTCGAATCATCCATGCATCAATATTGTCACCCCCATTTTCAAGATAAGTAATTTTTGTCCCGTCTATATCACCGATCAAAAGATCCCAAACACCATCCCGGTCCTTATCTAAAAGAGAAAGAGTAGTTCCTGCATGTCTTTTAGATCCTGCATCTCTGAATCCGGTTGCACATGCATTTGGATTCATACTCAGTGTAATTTTGGATGAAAAGTCATCTTCAAAAAATTTTCCCCAGCAACGGTCAGTCAGATCATAAATAAAAGTATCCCGCCCATAACCTTCTTCCACGGAATAATTTCTGTATAAACTCGCATAACTGCCCCCGGGATCAAAAGTGATTACATCCAGGTCTCCATCCCCATCAACATCTTCAATGGCAGGAATATCCGTAAAAGCGACGTAAATATTGGTGTGTATATTGCTGATAGGAAATGTTAAAATATCAAAATCCCTTTCGGGAAATCTGACCAGATCAAATGAAAGCTTTCCATCTACCCTTTTTCCTCTATGCACTTCGATACCCGGAATGCCTGGAATATTCGGAGCGGTAAAAATGTCAGTTACACCATCTCCGTTGTAATCCCTTAATAAAACCCAGGTATGTAATGTTTTCGGAAATATTGAAATATACTCCGGTGCAAATTCATATTGAATATTACCATTTGCACTTTTATTTAAAAAAGTCAGGATGGTATTTCCACTCCTGTCAAATACGAATAAATCCATTTTACCATCTCCGTTNNCCGTTCAGATCAATTTCAGAAAACTGAGGCGCCACAAGGTTACCAACTTCAGGATAGGTTAACACTTTTCCATCTACCTCAAATCTTACAGGTATAGGTATTAATGTTTGTGAAAACAAACTGGAAGTATATAATGGAAAGAATAAAAAAACACAGAAGTAAAATTTATACTGCATTATCCGCAAATTGTATACAATTTCTGTCTTTATAACTAAAAAGGTATTGCAATGATTATTCCATTTGTTTATTTTATTTAAATTTCCAGATTGACTTGAATTAAATTAATTTTCCGAAAGGAATATATTGGAACATCTATTAAAAATAAGAATAATCCCGATGCTGAAACGGAAACATCCTTCATAAAACTACATCATTAACATTATCAAAAACTTCTATAAAATCTATGGGAAAAGCCAATTATTTGAAACCGATTTTGCTTAGTATGTTGATGCTGGCCTTCCTTTATCAATTACATGCGCAGGATGAATCCTTGGTCAGATTGCAAGTCAAACTTCCCGAAGTAAAAGCCGGAAGTTCCGGACTGTTCATCCCTGTTGAATTGGATTCTCAATGGTATAGCATCTCCATCAATGGAGTGGAGTATACTTTTTTGTCCACTGATCAAAAGATTCATTTAGATATTCAGCCGGACTATAAAGGGGGTTTGTATTTTTTTCATGACGCGGACAATCTGGCGTTATACCATATTTCTCAAAAACATGATCTACCTGTTCGTATCCGAAGAATTCCGCTTTGGCTTTCCCTCCTTCCTCCATTTATAGCCATCCTTCTTGCACTCTTGTTTAAAGAGGTATTGATATCCTTGTTTGCAGGGATTTGGTCTGGAGCATTTATTGCCGGAGGACTACGTTTTGAAAGTTTCTTATATTATTTTGAATCATTTTTTTCAGTGGTTACCCACTATATTATTAATGCGTTGACCAATGCCGATCATATTTCAATCATAGTGTTTACATTGTTGATCGGGGGTATGGTGGCCATCATCTCTAAAAATGGTGGAATGGCAGGCGTTGTACATTCATTATCAAAATATGCAAAATCAAAACGCTCATCAGCATTTATCACCTGGTTGCTGGGTATTGCTATATTCTTTGACGATTATGCCAATACACTCATTGTAGGAAATACAATGCGTCCGGTTACTGACCGCTTTAAAATCCCCAGGGAAAAACTAGCCTATATAGTCGATAGTACTGCAGCACCGGTAGCGGCCATTGCTTTCATCACCACATGGATCGGTGCAGAATTAGGTTACATTGCAGATGGAATTGGCACTTTGGGACTTCAAGCCACTCCCTACGCTTTGTTTTTAGAATCACTTAAATTTTCCTACTATCCCATACTGACTCTCTTTTTTGTTGCGCTGATTATTATAAGTAAAAAAGATTACGGACCCATGTACGTTGCTGAAGAACGGGCTTCAACCACAGGGAATGTTTCCGGCACCATTGGCTCAGAGGAAGGACATGTTAAACTTGAAGACCTATCCCCTGTTAAAGGTGCTCCCATTCGATGGTTGCATGCTGTTCTTCCGGTTTTGACAGTGATATTGGTTACCATAATTGGTTTGGTTCAGACCGGAATGGAATCTGCTTATACTTCCATAGTGGAAGGAGGAAAAGATATTGGACTATCGTGGTCTGCAGTTTGGCAGAATTTATATTTGATCACCCCTTCGGATCAACCGGGATTTTTCAGTAAGCTGGGCTTCATCATTGGAGCGTCAAATTCATTTGTTGCCCTCCTATGGGCATCGATGGCCGGTGTGCTGGTGGCGATCATACTGACGCTGAAAAACCGGATCATGAATCTTTTCGACACCATGCATTGGTTGATTGCCGGATTCAAAACCATGATTCCTGCTTTGCTCATTCTTACTTTGGCCTGGTCATTGGCTATAACCACCAAAGAATTGCATACAGCAGAATACCTGAGTAAAATTCTTTCGGGCAATTTACATCCTTTTGCCATTCCCGCATTGGTATTTATTCTTTCTGCATTAATTGCATTTTCTACCGGATCGAGCTGGAGTACAATGGCCATTCTTTATCCCATAGCGATACCGACAGCCTATGCCGTTTGCCAATCCTCTGGTTTTGATCATGAAATGACAATGAATGTTATCATAAATGTCATAGCCACTGTATTGGCTGCATCAGTATTGGGCGATCATTGTTCACCCATATCTGATACGACCATCCTGAGCTCGCTGGCTTCCGATTGCAATCACATAGAACATGTGCGCACACAAATGCCCTATGCACTGACCGTTGGCGCAGTGAGCCTGGCATGCCTCACAGGAGCTACCTGGGTTGGAGGCTCCTGGTGGATGAATATATTGATACTTTTGGCTGGAATGGGCGTTTTGATTATAATTGTTTATAAATGGGGAAAGGTGCAACATTAATTAAGTGCAAAAATATATATTAGGATATGTGGAATAATTTATTGATCAGAGCATGGAGTACAATTTGCATTATAACAGTTTCTACAATCCACACTTTGACCATTATCACCACATGTGCAACTTGCTGATGCAGTACCACACCAAGGACCACTACACTGAATTCCACAATATGTACATTCACATGAACAATTAGATCCAGATCTCAATAATAATTCAGATTCACTACTAAATTTTGTTGAAACCAGGCCGTTCCCACTGATAGTACTTTTTAATTCTTGAATTTCTTGCGGAAAACCTTCTACAAGAAAATAGAAATATTTATTTTTCTTTAAATCATTGATCAATAAATTTCCACCAAAATAGATAATCCTACCTTGATCAATTTGTTTTGGTACATCGACCAATCCTAATTCTTTATCATATTGAAACTTGAATTTTCGAAAATTATCTTTACCAATGGTTAACATTTCTATGAAAATCTGATGGTCACGTTCGTCGATAGTAGTATGTATCGAAGCGTCAAATTGAATGGCTTCATGTTTTGAAGTATTAGTCTTACTAAGTTTTCGATTGTATTCACTTATCCTTTCTTTAACATCAATATTGTATAAATCAGCAGTTTCCTCTTGTAATTCGCAGGAAATAAGTACTATACACATTATTAACAAAGAACTCGAAAAAATATAATTTTTCATTTTCGTTAGGTTTAAACTTAAAGAAAAAATAATATTATTAAGNNTTTTTTTTTTTATTTATCTTTTTTTTTTTTTTTTATATTTTTATTTAAATTACCTGGGGGGTGGATTATTTTAACATAATTTTAACTTATTTTAATCTGACGAAGAAATATTTTCAAAATATAAAATAGACATTTTCAGTTTCTTTGATATTGTTTTCTATTCCAATTAATAATTAGTTTAATAAAGCATGTTCTTTTGAATAATGATCAAAAAATTATAAATGTCAGTTCACAAATTTTATTCCTAACGTGTGAAAAGCTATAAATCAAATTTTAGTAAAAATAAAATTTAAAACAAATCCCTGATGATATCCTCCACACTTATCCCTTCTGCTTCAGCTTTGTAGTTTCTGACCACTCTGTGCCGGAGTACCAATGCCGCTATGACCTGCACATCCTCAATATCAGGAGAATACTTACCCTGAATGGCCGCATGACATTTGGCTCCTAAGACAAGATATTGTGAAGCCCTTGGGCCTGCACCCCAGGATATATACTGGTCTACCATCTTGGTTGCTTTACTAGTACCCGGTCGCGTTTTTGCTGCCAATGACACTGCATATTCCAATACATTATCTGCAATGGGTATCTTCCTGATCAACTTTTGAAATTCCAGAATCTGAAGCCCTGTTAATATATTGGTTAAGTGAGTGGTTTTAGCGCCTGTTGTACTTTTCACTACCTCGATTTCCTCTGAATAGGATGGATAATCCAGATGAATGTTAAACATAAAGCGATCCAATTGCGCTTCCGGCAAAGGGTATGTTCCTTCCTGTTCAATGGGGTTTTGGGTAGCCAATACAAAAAATGGATTAGGAAGTCGATGGCTGGAGCCGGATACGGTGACCGAACGTTCCTGCATGGCTTCCAGGAGCGCTGCCTGCGTTTTGGGAGGCGTTCTGTTGATCTCATCCGCCAATACTATATTGGAAAATAAAGGCCCTCGGTTAAAAACAAAGTGTCGGCTTTCATCCAGAATCTCAGAGCCCGTAATATCTGACGGCATCAGGTCAGGAGTAAATTGGATTCTCTTAAAATCCAGATCCAAAACCTCAGCGATGGTACTCACCAACAATGTTTTGGCCAGACCCGGTACACCTACGAGCAAACTATGTCCATTACTAAATAAAGAAATAATAACCGCTTTTACTACATCGTCCTGGCCTACGATCACTTTGCTGATTTCATTTTTCAATTCTTTATACGATGAAGCCAGGCCATCCACAGCTTCCACATCTGATTTATACATTACCTCCATAAGGTCATTAAAGTATTTAAATTGCAAGATAAAACGATATTCCGGTTTCCCTGTACCTGGTAAGAATCCATGAATCATTGCAACTTACAGATTCTATTTCCCAATCCATCGGCTCATCCGGGGTATCTATATAACGGATTTCTAACGATGAAAACCCATCCTTTGTTTTAACTTTTTGAAGAATAGTGTTATCCATCATTCTCCTTTGCAATTGATTTAGAGTTTTTGGAAGTATTTTTGTTCGCAGAAAATGTTGATGCACATTTGGCATAGTAGGCAGTTGACAGTCGGCAGTTTTGATTGTATTGAAATGTTCTTTGTGCGCTTTGTACTATAATCTTTATGGCCTTTGTGGTAAAAAATTACCGGAAATGGAGTAAGAATTGAGGAAGTGAGGGAGTGAGGGGTGAGGGCAGAAAATGTTGAGATTCATTTAGCATAGTAGGCAGTTGACAGTCGGCAGAGAATATGTTGAGTATTGAGATGTTCTTTGTGCGCTTTGTGCTATAATCTTTGTGGTCTTTGTGGTAAGCGAAAATTACCAGAGTGTGGAAAGTGGAGAGATTGATAGGGAGAGTTAATGTAAAAGCAATTATTTTTGCCGGATATGCCTATGAATCAAAAGATTTGTTTCTATACTCTCATTATACTTCTTTCCTTATCCCGGGGCATCCATGCCCAAATCATCATGGATGGGTTATTTGAGGATTGGGAAAACGCTTTTTATATAGACGATAAAGGGGATAATGTTGCATTTGATATTGAAAAATTGTGGATTACCAATGATGAGAATTATCTGTATTTAAGGATCGACACCGATCTGATTTTTGATTTACAGGAAGATAATAATTTGAGGCTGGCCATTGACATAGACAATAATTCGAATACGGGCATTCCCATCAATGGAATTGGCGCTGAAATAATTTACAATTTCAGGCAGAGATCAGGCCAATTGCACACCGGTCAATCGGTTATGGCTATCAATCATTCCGTGCCGGGCATTTTCGCCATGCCTACATTTACTTCCAACTCATTTGAAATTGCTATACTCAGGTCATTTCGCTTTAATAACAATCAATATAATATGTCTGGGAGTATATCCATTTATGTTGAGAACGATATTGTATTGAAAGACAAAATTCCTAACGGAACAGGAGGGGTGATCTATAATATGGACAACACTATCCAGTCGAAACTAACCCCATATCAATTGGATAAACCCACCACAAATGCTATCAGAATCTTGAGTTACAATGTGGAAAATGATGGCCTGTTCGACAACGTAAAAGGGCCTCTGCAAAGAAAGATCATCCAGGCAGTGAATCCGGATATTATCGCCTTTCAGGAAATTTATTTCAGGCCTTCATCCTCCGTTGCTCAGGTAATGAATACCATTTTGCCTTTGGATCATCCCGATGGTTGGTATCATGCAAAAGTGAATCCTGATATCGTAACCGTATCAAAATATCCGATTGTAGCATTTAATGCGGTTGATGGCAATGGTGTTTTTTTGATTGATATCCCGGGAGAACCGGTTTTAGTGCTTTACAACGCCCATTTGCCCTGCTGTAATAATAATGAAGGCCGTCGTCGCGAAATAGATAAAATATTAGCCACTTTGCGTGACCGCGAAAACCATCCTACCATTTCATTTTCTATCCCTGAGGGTAGTCCTGTCATCATTGCCGGTGATCTGAATCTGGTGGGAGACAGAAACCAATACCTGGCATTGAGAGAAGGTAAAATTTCAAACCCTACCGAACATGGAACTGATTTTTTACCGGATTGGGGAAAGGGTTCGCTGAATGATGCCTCTCCAATTGTCACAAATAGACCGGCTACCATCACCTGGTATGATCCGGCTTCATCTTACATGGCAGGCAAACTGGATTATTTTTTATACACTTCTTCTGTGGCTCAAGTGACTAATTCATATTCTTTATCGACAGAATCCATGACCAATGAAGAGATGAATTATTTTGGTTTTGATGATCCCTCCTTGACCACCAAAGCATCGGATCATCTCCCTTTAATTGCAGATTTTATTTTTTCCCCCAATGGAAATACCACTTCCTTAAAAAAAAAATACCGAAGTGAAATCCTGATTGTCCCCAACCCCGCTGAAAATAGAATCTTCATCTCAGGATTGCAAAGGCAGACCGGAATTAAAATTTTCAATGGCAATGGTCAACTACTTCTTTCAAAGCACAATGTAGATCCTATTGATGAAATTAATATCTCTGGGTTCAATCCCGGCAAATATCTGCTTTGTATCAATGAATCAATCCCTCACTGTCAATGGTTTATTAAACATTGAATAGAAGCCAGGTAACATCCTTTCTATTGGTTTACTCAATAGGCATATATGAATTTTCTCCATTTTAATTTTATTCTTATTTAGATTTAATAAAAATAAAGATATATTTGCATGTATTCATAAGAATTAAAAAAATGTGTAAATGACAAAAAAGCTTTTAAGATATATTGGTATAATAGCAGGAACTCTATTATTCATATCATGCCAACAGGACGATCAGGTAGTAAATGTATATACTCACCGACATTATGAAGCGGATCAGCAACTCTTTGACCGGTTTACAGAGAAAACGGGAATAAAAGTCAACGTGGTTAGTGCCAGTGCTGATGAGTTGATCCAGAAGCTTGAATTGGAAGGAGCATTATCTCCAGCGGATGTTTTAATAACCGTCGATGCCGGCAGATTGTCTAGAGCTCAGGACAAGGGTTTGCTTCAACCTATCACTTCGGCCATACTTTCTGCAAACATTCCCGAACCGCTCCGTGAAGAAAACGGTCATTGGTTTGGCCTGACCAAGCGGGCAAGAGTTTTGGCATACAGTAAAGAAAGAGTTGATCCGGCAGAACTCTCCAGCTATGAAGACCTGGCAGATCCCCGATGGAAAGGAAAATTATTAACAAGGTCATCAGAAAACATATACAATCAATCGCTTTTGGCTTCCCTGATCCATGCATTAGGTGAGGATGAGGCTACTCAATGGACATCCTCAGTATTGAGCAATATGGCCAGAACTCCCAAAGGAAATGATCGCGACCAGGTGATTGCCGTAGCAGCCGGCGAAGGGGACATTGCCATTGTGAATACTTATTATATAGGTATAATGCTAAATGATCAAAATGAAGAAATCCGGAAAGCAGCAAGCAGTGTAGGTATATTTTTTCCTAATCAGGAGGATCGTGGAACCCATATCAACATATCTGGTGCCGGTGTCACCCGTTATTCCCCAAATAAAGTCAATGCTATTCGATTTATAGAGTATCTATCAGAACCGGAAGCCCAATCCTTTTTGTCAAATATTAACTATGAATATCCTGTAAATCCATCAGTCCCTTTCTCTCCTTTGTTGCAGGAATGGGGATCATTTAAAGAAGATTCCATAACTCTGTCAGTTCTGGGTAAAAACAATCAAAAAGCAGTAATGATTTTTGATAAAGTGAATTGGAAGTAAATATTTTTGTGTTAAAATTTAGATATTGAGCAAGCCTTTCCCAAGGTTGTATTGGTTTAATAGTTGGACATTGATATCGTTATTGATATTTCTCTTTCTCACCATTCCACTTCTCACCATTGTAACACAATTATTCGATTCTCCCGGAGAGAGTTGGGGTCATATTAAAGAATTTGTTCTTTGGAATTATCTGGTCGAAACGGTTTTATTAATGACCGGTGTTATGGCATTTATTTTCCTAATCGGGGTAAGTAGTGCCTGGTTTGTCGCCCGCTATGAGTTTCCCGGCAGGAAATACTTTGAATGGTTATTGATCCTTCCGTTAGCATATCCTGGCTATATTATGGCATACGCTTATACCGGCATTTTTGATTACACGGGGTTCATTTACAGCTTTTTACGCAATCACTTAGGTTACCATGCCGGCAGTAGTCTTATATATCTCAAAAACCTGGGAGGAGCTATTTTCATATTGGGAATTACGTTGTATCCTTATGTATATTTATTAGCAAGGACTGCTTTTCAACGTCAATCAAAAATATACCAGGAAACATCCATTTTGTTAGGCAGGGGATATGCATATACCTTCAGAAAAATTGCCCTTCCACTCAGCAGGCCGGCAATCGTAGCCGGAATGACGCTGGCAGCCATGGAAGTATTGAATGATTACGGTACTGTCAAATATTTAGGTATTCAGACTTTTACTGCCGGTATTTTCAGGGCCTGGTTTTCTTTGGGTGATGTAACTACTGCTGTCTATATCGCAGCCATCCTCCTCATATTTGTTTTTATGATTCTCCTTTTGGAAAACAGGCAACGAGGTTTACAACAATATACTGATTCCTCTTCAAGAAGTATTTCACGTATCCAATTGTCAGGTCGTTGGAAATGGGGAGTACATGGATATCTGTCAGGGTTATTTGTCATAGCTTTTATATTCCCATTTTTTCAATTATGTCTTTGGTCATTTGAAAATTTAGAAAAGTTTATCAACGAATCGTTTTTTTGGCTCATTGTTAAAAGTTTCTCTTTGGCGACATGCAGTGGATTCTTTATTGTGATCATTGCACTCATCATACTATATACAGTTCGAATTACCCCATTGAGATGGTTGAAACAACTGTCAAAATGGGCAACTTTAGGTTATGCCATTCCGGGTGCTGTCATTGCTATTGGCATTATGATTCCTGTTCTTCAATTGGATCGTTGGATGTCCAATATTCCCTGGTTTTCATCAAATCTGGTGATTTCCGGTAGTCTTTTGGGATTAATCTTTGCCTATATTGTCAGATTTTTAGCTGTAGGATTCAATCCACTGGAAGGTGGATTTTCGAGAATAGGTAAGCATGTCAATGAAATGAGCCGGATGTCCGGAAAAAATTCACTCATTACTTTGCTTAAAATTGATTTACCTCTTTTGAAAACAAGTATGGCTGGCGCATTTATCCTTACATTTATTGATTTGATGAAAGAATTGCCACTAACATTAATATTGCGACCTTTCAATTTTGATACATTAGCAACCAAAACATTTGATCTTGCCACCAATGAAATGATAGCTGAGTCTGCCATCCCTTCATTGATCATCGTTCTGACAGGAGTTATTCCTGTAATTATTTTAAATAAACTGATCCGCACGGTGGATACTTAAAACATCATGGAAGTTCTTCGTCTTCAACATATTACAAAAAAATATCCGGGTGGCCTGACACCCGCAGTAACGGATATTTCTTTCAAGGTTGAAAAAGGAGAAATCATTTCTTTAGTAGGAGAAAGCGGTTCAGGAAAAACTACTTTACTTCGGTTGATTGCTGGCCTGGAACATCCTGATCATGGCTCAATTATTCTCGAGGGAGAGATGATTGCTTCAGGTCAAAGATCATTACCCGCTTATAAAAGGAAAATCGGTATGGTTTTTCAGGAATATGCTTTGTTTCCCCATTTTAATATACTTGAAAATATTACTTATGGGATGGAGGGTTCAAGGCAGGACAAAAAGAAGGCGGCACTCCAGTGGCTCAAGCAGGTAAATCTTCAGGAAGATCCATCTAAATATCCCCACCAACTCTCTGGGGGACAACAACAAAGAGTGGCTCTGGCCAGAGCTCTTGCCGGCATACCCAGGATATTATTGCTGGATGAACCCTTCAGTATTCTGGACCCATCCCTCAAACAACAACTAAGTGATGAGTTTTGCATGATTATACGGCAAAGCGGAACCACAGCCATCTTTGTTACGCACGATACAGGTGATGCACTGGCTATTTCCAACCGGATTGCTGTCCTCCAGAATGGAAGTCTCCAACAAATTGATACCCCTTATAAGGTATATAATGAACCGGCCAATGATTATGTAGCGGGAATTTTTGGAATACTTAACCTTTTGGATGTTTTCCTGTCAGAAGAAGGGATATATACCGATTTTGGAATTATTCAAACCCGGCAGAGAATGAATGGTCAGGAATATTCTGAACCCGTGCAACTTAAATGCAGGCCTGAACAAATAAAAATTGGAAAAGATAAAGAGCTTCCATTGACTGGAGAAGTGCAGATGGTTGGTTTTTACGGAGACCACTTATTATTGTTGGTGAAAAGTAAAAATGACCAAACCATTTATATGAAATGCCCTCCAAATCTAACCATAACAGAAGGGCAATCCATTTGTTTTGATATAAGAGAATATCAATTGACTTCCTAGATTCCGGGTGTGCCTGTGATGCAATAACATACTTAAAATCTTTCACATCATCCTTGTCAATTTCGCTCTTTGATATGCCTTCCCCTCAAAGTTAAGCACTGTCGGTACCTGGCCTCCCCCACTTTCAAAATCTGCCTCTACTGGCAGCACCCAAACTTCCACATCTATTTCATCTGAATACAAAGTATAGATATATGATATCTGATTGCTTCCTACCTGAAAATGACTGATCAGTTTATTGTTGAATTGACGAAGGCCTAAAAAAATGGTATTCTTTTCATCAATAATAAATTTCCCTTGTGTTTCATTTTCTACAATAAGGATATAATCCCTGCGATCTTCATTGGGCATATCCACTCCATACACCAATACATATTGAAATGTATCTGATGCTGATGTTGCGGCGATTTCCAACTTCATAGGAATCTCCATGGTTCTTTCTTTTCCATTATAAATTTCAAGAACTCCAACCCAAACTCCAGCATGTGAATTTGGAAAAGATTCTTGACCTCCAATGTATATGGTATACACTATGCATATAACAAAAGTGAGAAATGTGGGTAAAAAATTATTTTTCATCTGTCCTTTGACTATTATAATGATTCAAATCTGCAAATAAGAATTCAATTTTGAATTACACAGTCATTAATTTTTTCAATAAAAATCAAATACAATGCAATACAATACATTCTAATTTATGCACTTTTGTACTCTGTATGATATTGCAATTTTTGAATCATCAGAAACCAAAAAACAACTTTCTCCTTGGTGGATCTGCAACAAGACTTACTGAAGCAATACCGATTAACGGGTAATCTTAAATATTTGAATGCATTGTTTTACCCTTTAATGGAATTGGTTTTCGGTCTGTGCTTGAAATATCTTAAAAACCCAACCGATGCTGAAGATGCAGTAATGGATATCTACCTATCCCTGACGGAAAAACTAAAAACGCATGAAGTTCAACATTTCAAATCATGGCTTTACATAGTCTCGAAAAATCATTGTCTGGACGTTCTTCGCTCGAAAGGAAAAAAAATAAACAAAGAAATAGAAGCCCATCATATGTATTCTGATCTGGTTTTTCATCTCAATGAAGGCCATGAAACTGAACAACAAATGACCATGCTTGAAAAATGTTTAGAAAGATTACCTTCCGAACAGCTTCAGGTATTGAAGTGGTTTTATTTTGAAAAAAAATCTTATAAAGAAATAGCTACCCTCATTGACAAAGACTGGAACAAAATACGGTCATATATTCAAAATGGAAGAAGGAATTTAAAAATATGCATGGAAGAGAAATAGAAAACAATTCTGTTTTCAGAGATCAGATTTATCAATATGCCATAGAGCGTATCTCTGAAAATGAAAGGCATTTGCTGGAACGCGATGCCCTGAGTGATGCTTTTTTATTCGATGCATTGGAAGGTTATCAAATGAATTCTACACCAAGAATTACTGAATCTTCTCTTAAAAAGCTTAAGAAACGCATATTGCAACAACAAACGCATGGGACTAAAAACGTTTTCACCTTTAAAAAGCCATTGAGAATAGCGGCTGTCTTTATTATTCTTATATCTGCATTGTACATTTTAAATCCTTGGAGCCAAAATGAAGATTCAAGAACTCAGGCGGAATTGGTTTCCCCTACTTCGGGTAACCTTTCAAAAAACAAGGATCCTGTGCCAAAGTCAGGTGTTTCAGGACTCCATTCAAACGCCGTATTTGATACTCAGGAGATGGTTCAAACTTTAGGGGAAATAGCTGACAGTGAAAATGGGGATGAAGAAAAAGCGGTAGACCACCTGGGTGACCCTGATATGATTCAAACTGATTCTGACATTGCAATGCTCCCAACAATTCCAGCCGAAGTGAAAAGCAATATCCAAAATAATCCCTTAACCAGGGCTTTGACAGAATTTGCTGAGGCTGAAGAGGAAATTGAGGTTTTTGCCATGTCAAAAATTGAAGAAGCATTATCCATTGTTGATTCCGGAGAAGAAACAGATGAGCGTATGCTCAATAAAGCTCCATCATTTCCCGAGAAAATTTTACCACCTGGTGAGACATTAAAGCTCATCCAATTTATTCGTACTGAAATCAATAAAGAAAAAGATGTCTTTCATAATCTGCCCCCTTCCATACCTTTTATTATATCTTTTAATGCGAAAGGAAACATTGTTTGGGTGGAGGGTAAAAGTAGTTGTGAATTATGTAATAGAGCGCTGGCTGTTTTCATTGAAGAATATTTTGCTAAAGAAAGACGACCGGAATACAAGGAACATAACATGGCCTTCACCTATATTTCTAAATAATACGTTAATCTTCGTACTTTTTCATAACATTTTCAATTCGTTGAAAGTTATATGCTTGATGTATTAATTCACTAAAAACATAAATCTATGCGACTAATATATTGGGGATTGATTTTGGTTTTGATTGGCGGAGCGTATTATTTAGGAACTACTCACACAGAAAAGCCCACTGTTACTACACCTTCAGACAGTTTGATGTTAGTTTCTCATAAAAGTCCAGCGACCATGGATGATACCAATACTTCTCCCTCTAACAAACGAATGGTAGATCCGGTCACCCGGATTACTTCTCAGGAAGAAGCAACCATCAACCTGTTTGAAGAGGCTGCTCCTTCAGTAGTGTTTATTACCACTACCACTTTGCGACAGGATTATTGGACAAGAAATGTTACTGAAATTCCATCGGGGTCCGGGTCGGGCTTTATTTGGGATCACGACGGGCATATAGTCACCAACTACCATGTCATCAGAAATTCAAATAAAGCTACTGTGACTCTTTCCGATCAAAGCTCTTACGAGGCGGAAGTCATTGGCAGTGAGCCAAGAAAAGATATTGCTGTATTAAAAATCAAAGCTCCAATGGATAAACTTCGTCCCATTAAAATTGGAACTTCCGGCAATTTGAAAGTTGGGCAAACTGCCTATGCGATCGGTAATCCTTTCGGTTTGGATCAGACGCTGACTGTTGGAGTGATCAGTGCATTGGGCAGGGAAATTAAGTCATTAACGGGTCTTCCTATTCGTGATGTGATCCAAACCGATGCAGCTATAAATCCCGGAAACTCCGGAGGCCCATTACTGGATTCATCGGGTCGACTCATAGGTGTAAATACAGCCATTTACAGTCCTTCGGGAGCTTATGCCGGAATTGGATTTTCTGTGCCTGTGGATGTGGTAAATTGGGTGGTTCCTGACATCATAGTTTTTGGAGAAGTTCGCAGACCCGTTATTGGAGTTGAATTGGCCAGTGATCAAAACAGAGCCAGAACCGGCATCAAAGGTGCCATGATTATGAATGTGACTCCAAACGCAGCGGCGCAAAAAGCCGGGTTGAAAGGAGTTACCAGGGATGCATTTGGCCGGGAAGAAAATGGAGACATTATCACGCAGGTTGGAAATGTAAAGATTGAAACCAATATAGACCTCATTTTGGCATTGGAAAAATTTCAACCGGGAGATCTGGTTGATATCACCTACTTACGCAATGGAAAAACACACACCACCCAGGTAGTTTTGGGATCAAGCAAGGATATGCAATAGCAATGTCACTTCTTGGTTCTATTTTGGGAAGTGTTTAATACTTTGGATGAATTCGGAATATTGTATTAGTTTTGCCATCGAATGATTAAATTAATTTAATATTATATAAGAAATTGAATGAATTTTAAAGATTTAGGTCTCATAGAGGAGTTGCAGGAAGCTCTTTCCTATATGAAATTTGACAAAGCAACACCGATCCAAGAAGAGGCCATTCCAGCGATACTCCAGGGGCGTGATTTACTGGCATGTGCTCAGACAGGCACAGGAAAAACCGCTGCTTTTATATTACCTGTTCTAAGTATGCTTCATTCCAAAGAACGAAGCCATACCAATACTTTGGTGATTGCTCCCACACGCGAATTGGCTATGCAGATTGAGCAACAAATACAGGCTTTCGCTTACTTTGTTGATATCAGCTCAATTGCCATTTATGGTGGAGGTTCAGGCCAGGATTTTGAAGCTGAAAAGAAAGCTTTAAAGAGCGGAACCGATATCATTGTTGCAACACCGGGAAGGTTAATCTCACATCTCAACATGGGTTATACAGATTTCAGTAAAGTGGAATATCTCATTCTGGATGAAGCTGACCGTATGCTGGATATGGGGTTTTATGATGACATTCAAAAAATAGTATCATTTCTTCCATCCAAAAGACAAACCTTATTATTCAGTGCAACTTTTCCTACCAGAATCCGGCAACTTGCCAAATCTATACTTCAAAATCCGAAAGAAATATCGCTGGCCATGTCCAAACCGGCAGAAGGTGTATTACAGGCAGCTTATTTAGTATATGATCATCAAAAAACACCGCTGATTAAAAGTTTGATCGATCAGAAACCCAATTATCATTCTATTTTAATATTTACTTCCACAAAAAAGAAAGTTAGTGAAATTGTAAGAGCTTTTGATCAGAATAAATACAAAGTTATGGCAGTATCCTCCGATCTGGCCCAAAGTGACCGTGAAGATGCCTTACGAAGATTCCGTTCACGTGAAATCAGAGTGCTCGTAGCTACAGATGTTTTGAGCCGTGGCATTGATATCCAGGATATCAATCTGGTTATCAATTACGATGTGCCCGGTGATGCGGAAGACTATGTTCACCGGATAGGAAGAACAGCACGAGCCGAAACTACAGGAGTAGCGATTACATTGATCAATGAGCTTGACATGTTTAAGTTTCACAAGATAGAAGAACTTATTGAAAATGAAGTAATTAAAGCTCAATTGCCCAAAGAGTTTGGTGAAGGGCCACTTTGGAATACGCAAAAGGAAAAAAGAAAATTTTCCATGCCCGGTATGCACAACGGAAAGAATCATTTTAAACACAAACCCAAAAACAGACACAATAATCGCTTTGAAAAGAAAAAAAGCGATCAATAGCTAAAAAATCGATTGTGTCCGAAAGAAATTGCAGATTGAATTATTTTAAAAGTGGAAAGTTACTTTACATGTGCTCACAACAATGCTGCAAATTGATTGATGTCAACAGGATCACCCATAACGATCATTAAATCGTCCAGTTTTATCACAGTATCATCAGAAATATGGGTGATATACTCCTCCCCTCTTTTAATGGTTAGAATATTTATTTTATAAATCTGTTCCACTCCAGACTCACCAATACTTTTCCCAACAAAATCTGCACTTTTATCTTTAACGATCAGGGAGGTAATTTCCTTGTCAGGTACATGGAGATTGTAGAAGGGTAATTGTTCCCTGGCTGCTTTAACACTGGTGAGCATCAAATAATCACTCGAACGGATTTTTTTAATAAAATTTTGTATTTCATCAAATGGCACCAGGTACTTTCGTAACACCCTGGTAAAAATTTCAATAGAGGTTTCAAACTCTTCAGGAATCACTTCATCCGCGCCCATTTTAATATTCTCTTCGATTTCCTTTACATAGCGTGTTCTTACTATCAGGTTAGCAGCTTTAGTCATCATGCGGATATGACTGATGATCTTACGAGTGGCTATTGGATCAGAAATCGCAATGACCACTACTCTGGCTTCATGTACTCTGGCGTGATGCAGGATCAGTTCATCCGATGCATCTCCAAAAATCATGGGTTGATTTCTTTCTTTCCCTAAATTAAATTGCTGAGGATCAAGATCAACAATCAGATATGGAATATTTGCAAAATCAGCAGCTTTGGCAATATTCTGACCATTAATTCCATAACCTATAATGACCAAATGATCATGAATTTCCTCATGGCGGGGTTCTTCCTTGCGACGGTTTACTCCTGAAATAGTCAGTCCCTTTTTAACGGCTTTAGGAATGGGCACCTTTAGCATTCTATCGGTAAGCCGGGGAGCAGCGCCCATAATAAAAGGTGTAAGTGCCATGGAAAGAATTGCTACTGATAAAAAATATTGATACACATCATCCTGAATTATATCATTTTGAAGACCGATGCCGGATAACAATAAAGAAAATTCACCCACCTGGAAAAGAGCCAATGCTGTCAGTAATACAGTTCTCATGGGATATTTAAATGTCCAGACTGTGAACCATACTATGAACATTTTTGCTATCATCACACCCAAGGTTAGCAAAACAATCATAATAAAATGATCAATGAAAAAATATAAATCAAGCAATGTTCCCACAGATATAAAGAAAAAACTGATAAATATTTCGCGAAATGGTAACACATTTGCCGTTGCCTGATGACTGTAATCTGATTCAGAAATAATCAACCCCGCAAAAAAAGCTCCTAAAGCGAGAGACAAACCAACAGCGGATGTCATCCAGGCTATTCCAAAACATAAAACTGTGATGGTTAAAATAAAGAGTTCTCTATTTTTTGTTTTCACGACTACGCCCAGAATAAAAGGAACTCCAAAACGACCCAAAAGATATATCATGAATATCACCAGCACTAATTTACCTGATAAAATTCCTATTGCACCCATTAAGTTATCCTCCTTTCCCGCCAGTAAAGGCGTTAAAAGCATCATTGCAACAACAATAATATCCTGAAAAATAAGAATAGCAATAGAAAATTTACCATGAGGAGAGGTAACTTCCCCTTTTTCCTGCAATATTTTTAGCACTATGGCTGTACTACTCAATGAAAAGAGAAAGCCTAAAAATATTGCTTCATTTAATGACAGTCCAACCCAGATTGAAATGACGGTTGTAACCAATATAGTCAAACCTACCTGAGTAGCTCCACCTACCAATACTGCTTTCTTGATGGATGCCAAGCCTTTTAACGAAAACTCAATACCTATCAAAAAGAGTAGTAAAATGATCCCTATTTCTGAAAGCAGCTCTACTTCATGATGAGAACGCAACAAATTCAATACATAGGGTCCGGCGATGATACCCGATAATAAAAAACCCAGAATGGAGGGTACTTTAAATCTTTGAAATAATAAAATGATCACAATGGCCAGACCCAAAACGATCACAATCTCTCTTAGTATGGGTATTTCCATATGTGGTAGTTAACGACAATTTATTCAGAGATACAATTTAAATCTTAATTTCCGCTTTTAAAATTTCTTTCACTTAAATTAATTCGTCTTACTCCAAAACCTGTAAAATATGGGCTTGTTCACGGATTCCCTCTTTTGCCTTCAACCACAATCGCTTTGAACGGATCAGATAGTCATTCGATCCACTGATTCGCCGGATTACATTCATCAATGTGGGCATGGAAACTTCTCTTGGCTTTCCCTTAGCGAATAAATTATAAATCTCCTTCATTTCATTTTCATAAAAATGATGAGATAGAATTGAAATCTTATCCAATTCTGCTTCATTCCATTTTTCTTCATGGTCTGAAAAATCAAGAAGATGTTCATAAACGCTATTTTGATTTTCACATATTCTCAAATAAAAATTAAACAAATGATCATCAGTCACCAGGCTTAGCTCAATCAAATTATGTCTGATATCTTTGATATCTTTTGCTGATAGTGTAGCATTCCTAATGCTTGAAATACATGCATTTATTTTTTCCACTTCCTCCACAACCATTTCATTTTGTTGTAGCTGGATATAAAAATTGGCTAACTCCTCTTCATAGGCTTTCAGATTTTGGTAATCCATCAAAGAGGGAAAGGAATTATTTCTCGAATTCCCATGAAAATGAGACCGGTTGATATTCAATGCATGATCAAAAAATAATTGAATCTCCTTAATTAAAGCTTCTACTCCTGCATGTACTTCATGAGATATGGCTTGTCCAATATAGGTACTTACCTGTATTTGCTTTTCACTGATCATTCTGTTCAATACTTTTGCAAATTGACCCAAAAAAGGAGTAAAAATCAATATACCTACCAAATTGAGCAAACTGTGAAATACCACCAATGCAATTAAGGGATCACGAATTCTGAATCCCGAATCAATCAATGTCAAATAAACTTTATAGAGTATTAATGCGATCACTGCATTAAGCAAGTTGAATAAAAGCTGTGCCCATCCAATCTTCTTTTTAATGGAATTTGCTCCAATGGTGCCAATGATCGCCGTAATGGTGGTACCAAGGTCAGCGCCAATGACCAAAAAAGCGCCTTGTTCAAGGGAAATTAATCCCGCAGCCAATGAAGACAAAAAAATCATCATAGATGCCGAACTGGATTGAATGGCAGCGGTCAGAATATACCCCGCAAAAAAGAAAAGTATTAAAGGCTTACCTGCAAAGAAACCTATATCAATTTGTTCAGCAAACTCAGCAAATCCATTTTTCATATAACCCAACCCAAAAAACATAAAACTGAAGCCCATGAGGAGTTTACTCCAATTGGAAAGTTTTTCTGATTTTAAAAAAATGGTACCCAAACCACCTATAGCCAGAAATGGAAGAATTACAGATTCTATATTGAGTTTAAATCCAATCATTGAAACCAACCACCCTGTAAAAGTTGTACCCAGATTGGTGCCCATAACCATTCCTATTCCATTCTTTAACCCAATTATACCCGCTCCGGCAAATGACATCACCAACAAAATCACCATTGAACTACTTTGAAGAATTGCGGTTACCAGCGTACCTGAAAGTATAGCTTTGATCCGGTTTTTGGTTTGCTTTCGCAAAAAGATTTTAAAAGACCTCCCAGCTAACTTTTTCAACGCCTCTTCCAACATATACATGCCAAACAGGAACAATCCCAGACCAGCCAGTAGAGGCCATATTTGTATTTCCTTCCAACCATCCATAGTTTGATGTTTTATGATAAACGTCCTGTATGTAAAAATACTGAAAAACTATAGAGATCAGAATAACCTTTTGAATAGAAACCTTTTTATTTCAATGATTCAAATAAATAGTATTTCCAGGAAATACAAATAAAGATTTGAAAAACGAAAATCTGACTTCGGAAGGATAATAAGGATAAGATTAAATACTTAACGAACTTAATCTTCCAATTTCAATACTTCAAGAAATGCTTTTTGCGGAACTTCTACATTTCCGATTTGCCTCATTTTCTTTTTGCCTTTCTTTTGCTTTTCAAGTAGTTTACGCTTTCGGGTAATGTCCCCTCCGTAACATTTGGCGGTTACATCTTTACGCAGGGCTGATATCGTCTCCCGGGCTATGATTTTCGCACCTATGGATGCCTGGATGGCAATCATAAACTGTTGTCTTGGGAGAAGGTCTTTCAGTTTTTTACATATTTTTCGTCCAATATACTCTGCTTTAGAGCGATGCACCAAAGAAGACAAAGCATCTACCGGATCCCCATTGAGCCTGATATCTAATTTGACCAGGTCAGAAGATCTGTAATCTATGGGAGTATAATCAAAGGAAGCATAACCCCTGGAAATGGATTTCAAACGGTCGTAAAAGTCAAATACAATCTCTGCCAAAGGAAGCTCAAAAGTGAGCTCAACCCTTTCCTGGGTCAGGTAGGTTTGACGTATCAGAATCCCTCTTTTTTCCAAACACAATGTCATAATAGAGCCAATAAATTCAGGTTTTGTGATCACCTGGGCTCGTATATAAGGTTCTTCTACTTTTTCCAGTAATGTTGGGTCCGGAAGATCTGAAGGAGTATTGATCTGAACTTTTAGACCTTTCTTATCATAGGCAAAATACGAAACGTTGGGTACAGTAGTGATAACTTCCTGATCAAACTCCCGGGACAGTCTTTCCTGTATGATTTCGAGGTGTAGCATACCCAAAAATCCACAACGAAACCCAAAACCCAATGCCACTGAGGATTCAGGCTCGAATACTAAGGAAGCATCATTCAATTGAAGCTTTTCAAGGCTATCGCGAAGATCTTCAAAGTCTTCGTTTTCAATAGGATAAATGCCTGCGAAAACCATTGGTTTTACATCTTCAAAGCCCTGGATTGCTTCAGAGCATGGCCTTTCAACATGAGTAATTGTATCCCCTACTTTGATTTCTTTAGACTCCTTGATCCCGGTAATGATATAACCCACATTCCCAGCCTCCATTTCCAATTTAGGTATTTGGTTAAGTTGAAGTATCCCTATTTCATCGGCTTCATATTCTTTTCCGGTATTTACAAATCGCACTTTATCATTTTTCTTCAAAGTGCCATTGACTATTCGGAAATATGCGATCACTCCTCTGAATGAATTAAAAACCGAATCAAAAATCAATGCCTGTAAAGGGGCGTTAGGATCCCCCTTTGGAGAGGGTATTCTATCCACAATTGCGGCTAGAATATTTTCCACTCCCTGGCCGGTTTTGCCACTGGCTAAAATGATTTCGTCCAGGTCACAACCAATCAGATCAATGATTTGCTCAGATACCTCATCGATCATAGCGCTATCCATATCCACTTTGTTCAATATCGGGATAATCTCAAGGTCATGTTCTATAGCCAGATATAAATTCGAAATGGTCTGTGCCTGTATACCCTGGGATGCATCTACCAAAAGCAATGCCCCTTCACATGCTGCTATTGAGCGGGATACTTCATAGGAAAAGTCTACGTGGCCGGGAGTATCAATTAAATTAAAGGTATATTTTTCACCATCTGTATGATCATAAACCATTTGTATGGCGTGACTCTTTATAGTAATTCCTCTTTCTCTTTCCAAATCCATGGCATCCAGAGTTTGCTCCTTAAGATCTCTTGCAGAGATGGTCTTTGTAAACTCTAGCAGGCGATCTGATAAAGTACTTTTACCATGGTCAATGTGGGCAATTACACAAAAATTGCGGATTTTCTTCATAGACCGCAAATATACTTCAATTCATCATTGAGAAATGATAGTAGGGAATAAATAATTTTTTAATAAAACTTGTTTTGATCTGCAAAAATGGCATCTGAAAATTTGAGTAAAATCAAACCAACAGGCATTAAAACAACGTTATTGTACAAGCAGCATTTATAACTCATAGTCGTTTTGTTGAGTAGTGTCTGCTACCTAATCGTCATCCAATAATCATGTTTAAACCACACTATATATTAATTATTTTTATTCTGGTCACATCCTTATGGTCTTGTGATAAAGATCCCGGTCAAAAAGATCTTATTTTAGTGCCTGATGAATTTATATTGAATTTGGGTCAGGAGGTAACAACTCAGGGGCCAGCACCTTCTTTTCAATTCAGAACGATCAATCTGGTGGATTGTAAAATGAAAGACCTTTTGATATTCTATTCACCAGTGGGTAACCGATTGATTGTTTATCTTGATGGAATTGTAGTGAATGAAGAATGCGAAGGAGAAGACCGCTTGCTGTATAAAGATGTTTTTTCTTATCTGCCTTTTGGTACTTTTCAGGTTGAAATAAAAATAAAAAATATTATAGAGAATACTGGACAGTTAAGAATTAATGATTCAAGTTTTCATTTGGATATGGATTCGTCCCATGGCTTCAGATTGGACAGAGACGAGGTTAACCGTATTCCGTCTAATCACATTTGGGGCAACATTGAATGTACCGGGCCATGTGCAGAAAACCTGATAGAACTATTTGAAGAAGCCCTTAATGACCATATTTCCCATTCCATAGTATTATCGAATGGTGATTATGATTTGTTTTTTATTTCAGGGAATAAAATTCAACTCAAAGATCATCCAAAAAATATTAGTAATAAACAATTCATTTATCAAATGCAGGGTGACAAGAATGAATTACGGGAAAGAATTAACCAATTCAAATTGACTCATCCTGAACTTAAAATGAGTATCACTACCTCTCAAGGCAGATTTATTTAAAATCGGCCTTTACTTTTCATGATAATAATGAATAACAAATGTTGATTACATTTCAAAGCTAAATCCTTCTTTCACTGAAAGCTCATATTTTTCTGCATCGAAAGTATATAATTTAGCCGGGCGGTGAGCTACTCCTTTTTGATATTCTTTTATATCTTTAAGTATACCCATTGACAAAATTTTCTTCCTAAAATTTCTTTTATCCAATTGCTTCTGGAGTACTGCCTCATATAAACTTTGAAGTTCAGTGAGCGTAAATTTTTCAGGAAGCAATTCAAAGCCGATAGGATGAATACGAAGATTCAATCGAAGTTGCTTTAAGCATGCTTTTACGATTTCAGAGTGATCAAAAGCAAGTTCCCTAATCTTGTCCACATCAATCCATTCCACCTTTTCAGCAAATGCTGCTGCTTTTGGTGGTTTTACTTTATGGATATTTACCAATGAATAATAGGCGATGGTCAATACCCTTCCCAAAGGATGGCGGTCCACTTTGCCAAATGCCTGTACCTGTTCCAAAAACACATCCGTCAATCCTGTCGCTTCCTTCAAAACTCTCAGAGGAGCATCATCAAGATCTTCGTTAGGGAAAACCAATTCCCCCGGCAAAGCCCAATTGCTTTGAAACGGATCTTCATTTCTTTTAATCAAAAGTATTTTTAAGGTGCCTTTGTCAAATCCAAAAATGACAGGGTCAACAGAAAAGGCGGATATTAAGAAATCTTCTCTAAATGGCATTTAATGGTCAATTGGTAATGTAAAAATAGAATTTTTTTAAAACTGAAAAAAGGAAGCTTTTCCGAAACATCTATCCGAAAATAACTCCTATATCACCATCGTAAAATCATCTTTCCATTCACATTAATATATATTACCTTGACATTTGCCTGACAAACTGCCATAAAACAATACCCAGGCATACCGTTACATTCAGTGAATGTTTGGTTCCGTATTGAGGTATTTCTATACATTGATGTGCTTTTGCAATCACCTGATCACTGACTCCCTCCACTTCATTACCGAAAACCAATACATACTTACCTTCTGGCAACACTTTGAATTTATCCAATGGAATAGCATCATTGGTTTGTTCAACCACTATAAGGGTATAACCATCATTTAAAGACTTATCCAATATAGAATGAATTGAATCAACGTGTTCCCATTCTACACTTTCTGTAGCTCCTATGGCTGTTTTTGTAATTTCTCTATGAGGTGGCTTCGCTGTGATTCCGGTTAAAAATAATTTTTCTATAGCAAACGCATCAGAAGTACGAAAAAAAGATCCCACATTCATAGCCGATCGAATATTTTCTGCTATTACCCTGATTTTGTATTTTGGAGTTTCAGAAAATGCTTGAAAATCAAGTCTGTTTAACTCATGTAACTGTAACTTTTTCCTCATTATCTTTTTTCCTGAAGTGGTATTGTAGAGAAGCGCTTACAAAGGATACAAATAAAGGATGGGGATTTTCAACTGTACTTTTCAGCTCAGGATGAAATTGTACCCCAACAAAAAAAGGATGATTAGCTAATTCTATAATTTCAACTAAATTGTTATCCGGATTAATGCCTGTTGGTATCATGCCTGCATGGGAAATAGCGTCAAGATATTCGTTATTAAACTCATATCTATGACGATGTCTTTCTGAAATGGTACTTGCATTGTAGGCTTCTCTGGAAATGGATCCCTTTAATAATTTACAGGTATAGGAGCCTAAACGCATGGTGCCTCCTTTCTTTGTTATTTTCTTTTGCTCCGGCATTAAATCAATGATGGGATGCTTGGTTTCGGGGTTCACTTCCGTGGAAGCAGCTTCTTTCAAACCCAGTACATTTCTTGCAAATTCAACCACTGCACACTGCATCCCTAAACATATACCAAAAAATGGAATTTTCTCTTCCCTGGCAATTTGTATGGCTGCCAGTTTTCCTTCAATTCCTCTTTCACCAAATCCAGGTGCTACCAGCAATCCATCGTAATCTTTGATGATATTAAAGGCATTACCATAGTGAATGGTTTCGGAATGAATGGGTTCAACCAAAACCCTGCTATGATTGACAGTACCAGCATGTACAAAGGATTCATAAATAGATTTATATGCATCGGGAAGTTCATTATATTTTCCCACCAGAGCAATTTTAATTTGATATTTTGGGTTTTTAAGCTTACTGATAAACTCCGTCCAATGGATCAGATCCAGTGGATGTTTGCCTTTCATCTTCAATCGCTTTAAGACTATCTTATCCAGCTTTTCTCTCAACATTAAAAGGGGTACATCGTAAATGGTTTCAGCATCCAGTGCTTCGATCACTGCATCATTTTTCACGTTGCAAAACAATGCCAGCTTTTCTCTGATTTCAGAGGATAGAGGCTTCTCTGTGCGGCACACCAATATATCGGGTTGAATACCCGTTTGGAGCAACTCTTTGACAGAGTGTTGGGTGGGTTTGGTTTTGAGCTCTTTGGCAGCACTTAAATAGGGAATTAAAGTTAAATGTAGTGTAAGACAGTCTTCACTACCGAAATCCCTGCGCAATTGTCTTACCGCTTCAAGGTAGGGCAAGGATTCAATGTCGCCAACGGTCCCACCCAATTCGGTTATGATGACATCCAGCTCCTTGGTCTTACCCAGTAAAAGCATTCTCCTTTTAATCTCATCAGTGATATGTGGAATCACTTGAACCGTTTTTCCAAGATAGTCACCTGCTCTTTCTTTATTGATAACTGTTTGATAGATTTTTCCCGTAGTAACATTATTTGCCTGGGAAGTGGGAACATTTAGAAATCTTTCATAATGACCTAAATCGAGATCCGTCTCAGCTCCGTCATCTGTCACATAGCATTCTCCATGCTCATAGGGGTTTAGGGTGCCCGGATCTACATTGATATATGGATCAAATTTTTGAATACTCACTTTGAGTCCTCTTGCCTGAAGTAATTTTCCAAGAGAAGCCGAAATGATCCCCTTACCCAATGAAGAGGTTACTCCGCCCGTAACGAAAATATATTTGGTCATAACTGATAGAATTAAGTTGCTTTCACTACGGGATACAAAGGTACTAATATGTTTAAATAATTTTGCCAGGATGGGAAAGAGATATTAATAAGCTTTCATTTTATCTAATTTGTAATGTATTTATGTATTTACAATCAACAAATAACATAGTACTAAAATTATATATATTTATATAGCGAATTTTATTTTACATATCATACTAAAAGAAATCACCATCGTAATGAATATTTGGAATATGAGGAACAATCAAGTTAAAGCCTACCGGTCACACTTTCAATCCAATGACAATAAATATTAACAAAACAATTTCATAACTCAGTCTTAACCTGCTCCAAACAAGCCGTTAATATACATAGCTTTATTTTGTACTGTGTATATTCTTAGTTTGTGCATTCATATCAAAGTTAAAATTGAAATTCATGGATTCAAAGATTTACATCTCTATCCTCATTGTGCTGATACTCACCATGCCATTAAGTGTGACCCTGTGTATTGTTGAATGGATAAAAGGGAGAAAACATCAAAAATCCATGGTTGATAAGAAATTCAGTTTAATGAATTAACCTTTACAACCTTTTGTTGGTTAGGCAGTAAAATATTTCTTCTATTGCTGCATTTCATTTTAAATCCTGTGGTTATTTTATTGCTAAATTTTCCTTTGGACAACCAACATTAATCCCGCCAAAAAGTCATCGCAAAGGAAAATTATTGGTTTAAAAAGAGTTAAATAATCCTGTATTTTTAGCAGATAATTATAATTTTAGCGGTTAAGTGCTAAAAAGTAGGTGGTCTATTTTAAATGAATTTTTACATTGTAAAATAGATTCCTTAATTCAAAATGATTCAATATTTAATTTTTTTTTTGAATGATATTCACCCCGGCAATGTTTCAACAAACTTTTTAAAAAAGCTTAAAGGGTAAAAGAAAAATTCGATCGATAATGACATTCGGCATCTTTGAAATATTCAAAATACTTGGAGCTCTTGGCCTTTTCATCTATGGCATGAAAGTAATGAGTGAAGGCATCCAAAGAGCCGCAGGAAGTCAATTGCGATCTATCCTTCGTTCGTTGACCAGAAATCGTTTTTTTTCATTGCTGACCGGTCTTGTTACAACTTTTACGGTACAATCGTCTTCTGTGACAACTGTGATGACGGTGAGTCTTGTAAATGCAGGCTTACTTACACTCGCACAATCGGCAGGCCTTATCATGGGCGCAAATATAGGTACAACAATCACCGCATGGATAGTTGCAGGATTAGGATTCAGGATAAATATCCAAAGTATTGTCCTCCCTTTGATAGCGATAGGCGTTTTACTGATTTTTAGAAATAACCCAAAAAGAAAATACTGGGGTGAATTTATCATTGGCTTTGGTCTTCTTTTATTGGGCATGGGTTTTCTCAATACATTGGTACCGGATATCAACTCCAATGAGCGATTGATGGATTGGTTTCAACGATATACCGCTACGGGTTTTAATTCACGGCTTTTATTTTTTCTGATAGGCCTTGTAATTACTATGATATTGCAATCTTCTACTGCGGCTGTAGCTTTAACTTTAACGCTTTGCCTCAAAGGTTGGATTCCCTATGAGCTAGGTGCTTCGATGATACTAGGTGAAAATCTGGGCACTACCATTACCGCTGAGTTGGCAGCTTTAGTGGGCAATCTGGAAGCGAAGAGATCAGCAAGGATTCATACTTTTTTTAATTTAATCGGGGTCATTTGGATGCTTGCATTCATGCCCTATTTCCTACGTTTGGTTGAAATGCTGATGATTTGGTGGCCAGGAGTGGGAAGCCCTTTTGAAAAGGATGAATATACGCCTTATGGCCTGGCAGCTTTCCATTCTATCTTCAACTTAACCAATGCTTTATTACTTGTGGGATTTATAGATTACCTCATAAAGTTGTCCATTTGGTCTATTTCAGGAAAAAGCGATATGGCAGAAAAAGCCGGCAGAATGATGGTTTCGGGATTAACCCTTACACCTGAATTAACTACAGAAGAAATCAAAAAGGAAGTAGCTCAATATGGTAAAATTATTATGAGAATGTCTGAATTTACCCGGTCATTGATCAATTCAGTACTCAAAAAAGATCAAAACAGATTGTATAAGAAGCTTTTAAAATATGAAAACATATCCGATCGCATTGAAATTGAGATAACCAAGGTAATTACTCAAATCGCCGGAAAAGAAACCACTGCGAGAACAAGCATACGACTGAGGAGTTTGATGAAAATTTGCAATGAAATGGAACGCATTGCAGACATCTACAAACAAATTGCAAATGAATTGAATAGAAAAAACCAAAATAAAATCTGGTTTTCTCCCGACCAACGAACATCATTAAATGCAATGTGTGACCTGATTGACGAATCTTTTAATGAAATGGTTTATAATCTGGATAGCCTTGAATTTGAAAAAGTAAAAAAGGACAAAGCGAAAATGATAAAGAGAAAGATCAGTCAACAACAAGAAGAAGTGCGGACTGCTTATATGAAGCTCACCGACTTATCAGAAATGAATATCCAGGGTACGCTTATTTATTATAATATTATTACCATGTTGGACAATATTGGAAATCACATTCTTAATATTACGGAATCCGTGGTAGGAGAAATTTAAAGTGTATGCAATAATTATTTTGATGTATCATTACAAAAAAACTTAAATCTATGAAATGCCCGGTGGCATTCTCTTTAAATCATTACATTTACACAAACGATCAACCTTGCACATCTGAATATGAGTCCTAATGACATAGTAGTTTGGTGTGGTTTTATCCTGGCAGCATATTCTGTTGTAGGCAACGATGTTATACAAACCCTTGGCACTTTCCTGTCCTCCAACGAAAAAAGTATTTCCTGGTATATTTTGTTTTTATATGCTGGAGGAATATTGACAGCCATACTCATTATAGGTTATACAGGTTTAGGAACTACTTTTGGATTAGGCGGTGATGACATCTCTTTCGGCAGACTGGAAAACATTCAAAGACCTGAATTATTAAACTGGTTTTATTTATTACCTCCCCTGGTATTAATGTTGATCACCCGATTGGGTATACCGGTCAGTACCACATTTTTGATTCTTACATTTTTCTCTCCCTCCAGTTTAGATGATATGATTCAAAAATCAGTAATGGGTTATGTTGTTGCTTTCATATTCTCTATGATTGCCTATTATATGATTACAAATTTCGCGGAAAAGAAATTTATTAATTCTTCTGTATACTCCACAAACAATAAGGATTCCCTTTGGACCAACCGGACTTTTTGGACTGTTATTCAATGGTTTTCTACTGGTTTTCTTTGGTCTCAATGGTTGACTCAGGATCTTGCCAATATATATATATACTTAGGAAAAGATAAATTAAGCACTGTACAATTTTTGGTCTCATTGTTTATTATTCTGGTAATGCTGGGATATATTTTCTATGCCAAAGGAGGAAAAATTCAAGAAATTGTTAAAAGGAAATACAACACAGCCGATATCCGGTCGGCAACATTTATTGATTTATTTTACGGGTTGATTTTACTAATATTTAAACAAAATGTTTTTGGCCTTTGGGTAGCAAAACTCCCTATGTCCACTACCTGGGTTTTTATTGGTTTATTAGCAGGTCGTGAAATCATGATGGCCTGGAAGCTGGATGGAATTTTAGAAAAAAAGGAAATCTATGCTGTGATTCAGGATTTGGTTAAAGTTATTGCCGGTTTGATTATCAGTATATTACTGGTATATATAATGAAATTTTTTACTGCCGGCATATAAAACACTATATTCACTTTTAATGCTAACAGGTGTATTTTCAATGATATAATAAAAAAAGCCCCAACCAGGGTTGAGGCTTTTATCTTATTTTCAATGATAATCTACATTACTTTTTATCATCTACCTCTTCAAACTCTACATCAGTAACATCCTCGGCACCATTATTGGCAGCGGAATCATCAGCTCCTGCATTGGAAGATGTGGCATCTGCTGATGCACTCTGCTGAGCCTGGTATATTTCCTGGCTGGCTGCTTGCCATGATTCGTTTAACTGATTCATAGCACTATCGACTTTATTGAGATCCTGCAATTTGTGCGCTTCTTTCAATTCAGCTACCGCAGACTCAATCGCAGCTTTTTTGTCGGCCGAAATTTTGTCACCATACTCCTTCAATTGCTTTTCTGTTTGAAATACTAAGGAATCGGCTGCATTCAATTTTTCAACTTTTTCACGGGTGATTTTATCCGCTGCTGCATTGGCTTCTGCCTCTGCCTTCATCCTCTTGATTTCATCCTGAGACAATCCGGTTGAAGCTTCGATTCTAATATTCTGTTCCTTACCGGTTCCTTTATCTTTAGCTGAAACGTTAAGTATTCCATTGGCATCTATATCGAAGGTCACTTCCACTTGAGGTACACCTCTGGGTGCAGGAGGTATTCCATCCAGGATAAAACGACCTACGCTTCTATTGTCTGCTGCCATAGGTCTTTCACCCTGAAGAATATGGATTTCAACGGAAGGTTGATTGTCAGCGGCAGTCGAATAGACTTTGGATTTCTTAGTAGGTATGGTTGAATTTGATTCAATAACCACATCATATACACCGCCCATGGTTTCTATTCCCAGAGACAGAGGAGTGACATCAAGCAATAAAACATCCTGCACATCACCACTGAGAACACCTCCTTGTATGGCAGCTCCAACAGCCACCACTTCATCAGGATTTACTCCTTTTCCTGGTTTTTTACCAAAAAAGTTCTCTACAGCTTCTTGTATCTTGGGTATTCTTGTAGAACCACCTACAAGAATGACTTCATCAATTTGATTTTTTGAAATTCCCGCATCTTTCACTGCCTGTTCGCAAGGGCCTAATGTCCTTGAAATCAGGTGATCTGCCAATTGCTCAAATTTTGCACGGGTCAATTTCAAAACAAGGTGTTTGGGTACTCCATCAACTGCCGTGATATAAGGAAGATTAATTTCCGTTTCTGAAGAAGAAGACAATTCAATTTTTGCTTTCTCAGCAGCCTCTTTTAAGCGCTGTAAAGCCATGGGGTCTTTTCGAAGATCAATTGCTTCCTGACTTTTGAATGTGTCAGCAAGATGATCTATGATCACCTGGTCAAAATCATCACCTCCTAAATGTGTATCTCCATTGGTTGATTTTACTTCGAAAACTCCGTCCCCTAATTCGAGGATCGAAATATCAAAAGTTCCACCTCCCAGGTCATAAACAGCGACGGTCATATCTTTCCCTCTTTTGTCCAACCCGTAAGCCAAAGCTGCTGCCGTAGGCTCATTGATTATTCTACGTACGTTAAGACCAGCGATTTCTCCTGCTTCTTTTGTTGCCTGCCTTTGTGAATCGTTAAAATATGCCGGTACAGTAATTACAGCTTCTTTCACTTCTGAACCCAAAAAATCTTCTGCAGTTTTCTTCATCTTTTGCAGAATAATAGCAGAAATTTCCTGCGGAGTATATTTTCTGTCATCAATATTTACTCGGATGGTATCATTTTCTCCTTTTACCACCTGATATGCCATTCTATTTTTTTCATTCCCGGCTTCAGAATACCTTAATCCCATAAATCGTTTGATAGAAGAAATGGTACGGGTGGGATTTGTAATTGCCTGTCTTTTGGCAGGGTCTCCCACTTTTCTTTCACCGTTATCCAAAAAAGCTACCACTGATGGCGTTGTTCTTCTACCCTCTTCATTGGGTATTACGACCGGTTCATTTCCTTCCATGACCGATACACATGAGTTGGTTGTTCCAAGATCAATTCCGATTATTTTAGTCATTATTTTCCTTTTTACTTTTTCAATGATTACTAGACACCTTAAATGGACAATGAATGTGCCAACCGCTAATTTCATATTGAAAATGACAAAGCTGCCAGGAACCATGTCATAGTTTGATGAAAATTATGACATTTCGACATGTTTTACTCAATGAGAATTACAAAATGTCAATTGAGGACAAAAGGTATCCACAATAATCATAAGATCAATAAATAATCAAACACTATGGGTCTTTTCATAAGCCATTCTCTATTTAAATTATAAATGATATCGTATCGATAATAGTTAGCAAAACGGTGGAATGTATTACATTGCAATAAAAAATAACGATGGGGGCTGCAAAAAAAGAGATAAAAAGAGTTACCACACATATACTCCAAAATATGAAAAATTCAGGGGAGAAAATTTCAATGCTCACCGGATATGATTTTTCCTTTGCAGGGATTCTGGATGATGCCGGAATTGACATCATNNGTTGGAGATTCCGCTTCCAATGTCATGGCAGGTCATGAAACCACGCTACCTATCACTTTGGATCAAATGATATACCATGCACAATCCGTGATCCGCGCTGTAAAAAGAGCATTGGTGATTGTGGACCTGCCTTTTGGCTCTTATCAGGGCAATTCTACCAAAGCATTAAATTCTGCCATAAGAATTATGAAGGAATCCGGGGCACATGGTGTAAAATTAGAAGGAGGATCCGAAATTGAAGAATCGATCAAGAGAATCCTATCAGCCGGGGTCCCCGTAATGGGGCATCTGGGACTAACACCTCAAAGCATTTATAAATTTGGCACATACACGGTAAGAGCCCGAGAAGAAGAAGAAGCCATACAATTAAAAAAGGATGCAAAATTATTGGAGGAATTAGGCTGCTTCTCTTTGGTTTTGGAGAAAATCCCCGCACATTTAGGAGGAGAAGTAAGTAAATTACTTCATATACCTACAATCGGCATAGGTGCAGGCGTTTTGACCGATGGGCAAGTTTTGGTCACTCATGATATGTTAGGTATCACCAAAGATTTTCACCCTCGATTTTTACGCCGTTACATGCATTTGTATAGTGACATACAAAGAGCTGTTGAATCTTATATTTCAGATGTAAAATCAGGCAATTTTCCTAATGAATCAGAACAATACTGATTTTCCAGCCATTTTATACACAATGATGTTAAAAATGAGAAATATTCCATAATAACCATGGTTTCACCTCTTGATATGAATTTCTTAAATATATTATAAATCCATGACTAAAAGATTGTTACTGCTTTGTTTTACACTGGTTGCATTTACCGGCATGGGCTTGGCCTGGTATTTATTTAAAGCAGTGTATGGTGATAATGTAGTTCTGGAGTCTGAATCTACTATTATAACTATTTATCCTGGACAAGGATTTCCTGATGTCCAGCAGATGTTAGTAGACTCCGGATACTTAAAGAATATTTTTACTTTCCAACAGGTCGCTAAATTGATGAAATACAACAAAGAATTGGTGCCTGATGGTAAGTATAAAATTTACAATGGTTGGTCAAACAGGGAATTAATCGGCCTGCTCCGTTCGGGCATGCAGGTTTCAATAGATGTTACATACAATAATGTGCGAACAATAGAAGAATTATGTGGTCAGTTGTCCCGATATTTTGTATCTGATTCGATAGCCATCTGTGAGGCGATTCTTGATAGTGCGTTATTAGCCAGTCAAAATCTTACTAAAGAAAACGTTATAAGCATCTTCATTCCGAATACCTATAAAATGTACTGGAATACACCTCCCGCAAGTATTGTCAATAGATTAATCAGTGAGAGGGATAAATTCTGGGCCGGCAATGGTAGAAAAGTGAAGGCCAATTCATTAAATATGACGATTGAAGAAATATATACACTTGCCTCCATTGTAGAAAAAGAGTCAAATTACATCCCTGAAAGACCCACCATAGCCGGTGTTTATATCAACCGTCTGGAAAGAGGTATTCCTCTTCAGGCTGACCCTACTGTAGTTTTTGCAACCGGTGATTTTTCAATTCGAAGAGTGCTGAACAAACACCTGGAAACCGATTCACCTTTTAACACATATAAGTATGCAGGCTTACCTCCAGGCCCCATAGCCATGCCTTCCATAAACAGTATTGACGCTGTTCTGAATGCTGAAAAGCATAATTACTTATTTTTTTGTGCCAAACCAGGATATGACAATCAGCATGCTTTCGCTGAAACACTCAGACAGCATAATGTGAATGCCAACATCTACAGGGCTTGGCTTTCTTCTGAAAAAATTAAATGAAATAGAGAAGTGATTATGATAATTATCAACACTTCCGGTTTTAATAACCTGATAAATGAAACCGGTTATTCCTGATTTCTATGATATCCAAATGTTTGTTCATAAAATAATTAATATCCTTAAAATGATCTCTTACAGGCTCGGTCATGACTTTTTGAATATCAAATTTGGTATGTAACATTCTCCGATTATCCTGATCCAAAAAATACTGGAAGTAAACTCCGTATTTATTCATGGCTCTGCCAAAATAAAGCATCACATCATACCCATAGTAGGCTTCTTCAGTGGGTAATGATCCAAACGTTTCATAAAATGATTTCCTGAATGTTTTGATATCAGGATCATCATTGGATATGAAGCGCGACATGACCACTTTTATATTCATGATATTATACAAATTAAAGTCCAAACGGTCGGTTTCCAGTAATATAGGCATCCCATACAGTGTAGCTTTTCTTAAACCCTTGGAACCGCTAAGTTTTCTGATTACATTATAAATGTAATCTTCATCTTCATAACTGTAATTGTTCAGTAGGAACACCGTTTCCTTGTCTTCCTGAAATACACCCGACATGTAGGCACCGGAAGACAAAAGTGAGTCGCTCCTGACTTGAAATTCTTTAAATGGCTTTCCGTTTTCGAAACCTATCACAGAAGATGCATACTCTTGTATGTATTCAATTCTATTGGTATCACTTTTATCATACTTTTTAAGCAGAATGACCTGATCTCTGGGGTACTTCTTCAATATGTCATCCACCATTCGATGATAATGGTCTCTCAGATCCGGTCTGAGTTGAATATAAAATGGATTATCACTAGTAATTCTTGAACTGGCCAGCCATGGGGAAATAACAGGAATGCTATTTTTTTGCCCATGTTCGGCAACCATCATGATTTGGTCTCTTTCATGGGGTCCAATGATCAGATGAGTACTTTTATCGAGATCTCTTAATTTATTTTTCAAAGTTGAACCAGAGCCTTCAGAATCAAAAACACTTAATTGAATATGGGCTCTTTCAGATTGCAATTTTTCCAAAGCCAGTTTCATACCTCCATAAAAGTGAATGAAACGGATTGCCTCGTTGTCCTTCACCTGAGCGGGATTGAACTTATTGGATTGAAAAGGTAAAAATAAAGCAACGTTATACTGGGATAACTTCTTAACTACAGGGCCAAAGTCAGACTTGATAGGTTTGTATTGGCTTTCAGGGACGATGGTCCATTTTACAGTATCTACTTTACCCCTGGCAGGCCTTACCGGTCTTTTATTTTCTCGATCTGTAGAAGTAATCCTTCCATTACGGAGAGAAGGCTTAGGGCCTCCACATGAAAACAAAATCAAAGAAAATAACAGTAATGCAGCTAAACAAATTTTATTCCCATTCAATGGTAGCAGGCGGTTTGGTGCTAATGTCATAAACTACTCTGTTGATACCTTTTACATTGTTAATAATTTCACTGCTAATCCTGGCAAGCAATGCATGAGGCAGAGGACTCCACTCTGCCGTCATTCCGTCTGTTGAATTTACACAACGCAATGCTACTGCAAACTCGTATGTTCGCTCATCACCCATCACTCCAACGGATTGTACAGGGAGTAATATTGTGCCTGCTTGCCAAACTTTCTCATACCATCCGCTGTCCTTTAGATTTTTAATATAAATATAATCAGCTTCCTGACAAAGCCTCACCTTTTCCTTTGATACCGGCCCGAGAATTCTGATACCGAGTCCAGGACCAGGAAAAGGATGTCTGAATATCATTTCTTTTGGTATACCCAATTCAAGGCCTACATTACGAACCTCATCTTTGAATAACATTCTTAATGGTTCAACAATTTTTAATTTAAGGGTTTCAGGTAAACCACCCACATTATGATGACTTTTAATGGTCACCGATGGACCATGGACTGACACTGATTCAATGACATCAGGATAAATGGTTCCTTGTCCTAAGAATCCGGCATTAGGTACTTTTTTAGCTTCTTTTTCAAAAGTCTCAATAAAAATCCTTCCAATGATTTTACGTTTTTCTTCCGGGTCGCCAATATCCCTCAAAGCATCCAAAAATACCTGACCAGCTTCTATACCTGTAACAGGCAAACCAAGCCTCATATATGTATCAAGTACCTCGTGAAATTCATTTTTTCTAAGCAACCCATTATCGATAAAAATACAATGGAGCCGGGAACCGATGGCTCTATATAATAGTGTCGCTGCAACAGTAGAATCAACTCCGCCGGAAAGACCCATGATTACCGAAGATCCTCCAATTTGTTCCCTTAAATACTGAATACTTTCCTCAATAAATGACCGGGCTGTCCAATCTCTCTTTATTCCGCAAAGATCAATAAAATTTTCGAGAATCACCTTTCCAAAGGTAGTATGGACAACTTCAGGATGAAATTGCAGGCAATAAACCGGTAAAATTCCATTGGATGCATCAAAATCCATATTCCTGAAAATGGCTACAGGTATATCATCAGTCCTGCCTATGATGGAATAATTCTTTGGTACCTCGATGATGCTATCGCTGTGTGACATCCATACCTGACTTTTTTGTGGAATTCCTTTAAAAATAGGATCATCATTTTCTATCTGAAATAATTGTGCTTTACCAAATTCCCGTTTATTGGATTTGCTAACTCTTCCTCCTGTATTATGAGCAACATATTGAGCACCATAACATACTGCCATTACCGGATATGTATTTATAATTTTAGAAAGGTCAATCTGTAAGGCATTTGAATCCAAAACGGAGAACGGACTCCCTGAAAAAATTACTGCTTTAACCAGCGCATCATTCTCTGGAAATTTATTGAAAGGGTAAATCTCACAAAATACATTCAATTCCCTTAACCTTCTGGCTATCAATTGTGTATACTGAGATCCAAAATCTAATATAACCACTTTTTCACTCATGCCTGCAAATATATCAATTTAAGCCTTCAACCCATAAGCAGTGAGGGATTATTTATTACCTTAAGGTTTTACAGTGTGAATGTTTTTTTATACTCTTATTTTCGGAAAAATGAAACCATAACTTCTTCAAATGTAAATGGTCTAATGATGCATTCTATGCAACTAAAAGTATTTATATGGATTGAAGATAATAGTATGTACTATACAGTCATTACACAAACCGCCTCGTTTTTCCATGACCCCAAAGGGAGTCGAGACGATTTTCGGCCTATGTACCCTTTAGGTTAAGGGCAATCAAAGGGCGAAAATCGACTATTGAAGGTAAGTTCTGTTTGGAAACAAAATCGCCATATAAAAGTTAAGTGTCCAGGCGTTTATTCGTGGAGATGTTGAGTCGCATTTATAAAAGTAAACTGAGGGTAGTCGCTAGTGAAGACTTCTATAGTCGTCACATATGCCTTTAAAGTAGATCATCAGATGAAAATGAACTAAAGTGAAAAGGTTTACATAATTATATGATCATTCCACACCAATTGATGAGAATACCATAGTGGATCCTGCTTATCTAAAATAGGTGATACTCAACTGGTTAACCAGGGACGGTGAAACCACTATTTCTGTCTCGATGTATCTATCCGGAATACCTTTTGCTTTCAGGAAAGTTTTAACTGATGAAATACGGCTTTCAACGATACGGTTGCCTTCATCTTCACTTCCTTTAAATCCTGTGATAAGAATTTTGTCATCACTGTCCAAAGAGAAACTCTTAAGCGCTTCATTGAGAATCTCCTCATTGGGTTCACTGATGGCTACTGTTCCCGGTTGAAACCCAACAAAGGTTCTGCGTGCTCTGACTGACAATCCTGCATCAGAATCTGCTCTGGAATCTATCACAATTGAACGATCAGGAGGAAGATTGAACTCATCTTTGGATCTGATAAATCCTCTCATATGGTTCTTTGCCTCTCCTTTGATCTCAGCTATTTCACCTTCAGAAGTAATCACCACATTATAAGGCACCGAATTAATCAATATGACCGTATTCTTATGTTGTGAATAAATCATACCTGATGTGAACGCAAACACTGCCATCAGACAAAACCATCTTGTGGAAACTTTCATTGGAAAAAGGTTTATAAGCATTTTAATTGACAAAATCGACACATTAATCAAAACAAGAATGGATAAAATTATAAAATCTAATTTAAGTTTGATCAGAATGGGTAGAGTTTTGTCAAAGTTTCAGCTTTTATAGAGCAAAAATCCCGCCAATTCTCATCCATTTAATAGCATATTATCCGGAATCCTCTTATCAAAAGCAATCAAATGCATCAAGTATTTAAATATTAGATCGAAAATCAGCCTGCCATAGATCATCAAAGTTTTAATTCGAATTTCCTGCCTCTAAATCCATTAGCTATAAAACGCAAACTGAATTGTATATTATACTACAGGAATCTTGCTGGTTTATGAAAAAATTATAAAAAATGCGGGAATCAATCCAATAAGCCTCTTCCTTCTTTGACAATCTTTCCTTCTTCTGTTAAATCTTTCAAAATTTTATCTAGAATGCCATTGATAAACTCCTTGCTTTTGGGAGTACTGTATTTTTTAGATACTTCTACATATTCATTGAGAGTAACTTTCGTTGGAATGGTTTTAAATTCAAGCATTTCAATAATAGCCATTTTCAACAAAATAATATCTATAAGTGCCAACCTATCATAATCCCAATTCTTTAACAAAGGTTTGATCATATTCATTAGAAGCACATTGTCCTCAAAGGTCCTTTCCAGGAGTACCTCTCCATATTCATTAACGGTTTCGTGGTCAGGCAGATACTCTTTGAAGAATGCAGGATCGTCATTGGGAAGGCTTTTCAAACATTTCTTTATTGCTCCTATAACCAGAGACTTGTCATCAGGCCAGCAAATGAAATGATCTTCCATCAGTTCATTAAACAATTCTTCCTTCCTGCAAAACCGGAATAATTCTAGTAAAATATCCAGATGATCAGCATGATCATCAAGAATATAGGCTTTGTATTCGTCTGTTTTGGAAAATTTAGCATAGATTTTCTTACAGTAATCTCTATCAATAATAGCAGGAAAATGCAGACTTTCAAATTGCTTTCTGAGCATTGAATTAGCATTCAAATCCTGAATAATGGGATTCTTATAAAGTTTTGCTGAATATCTTTTGTCTAATTCTGTAGGGAGATGCTTTGTGAGTCGATTAGCTTCATCATCCACTGCAACTCTAGTAATATGAAGTATATTATAGAGATTGAAAAGAAGAAGGTGATAACTTTTCTCAATTCCTTCCAGATATTTTTTCTTTGCCTGATCAAATGAAAGATCTTCATCCGTAGCAAGAGCGAATAGTGTCTGCATGACTTTTATCCTTACACTATGTCTACTAAGCATTATTTCAAAGATTACTTTTGTATATAGTTTACTAACCTTAGGCAAAGGAAATAAAAAATTCTGCTTTGACCTACCACAATATTACAATTAATTAATTATCTATAGAATATTTTGCATTTACTCGTTTCCAATCCGGTAATTTTTTGATGTGCCATTTATCTACTATTTTACCATCCTTCCAAAGTACAACCCCTGGATTGGAACGTATGATGGTTTTTAAAAGTATATCATCAGCTTTATATAAATCAATATTCATTCCAGTAGTAGTTTTGAAAGAATTAAGCATTTCGACTCCTGCCCCTCCGGCTATTAATGCCGCAGGCACTCCATTGCCTCCCGCCTGTTCTACAAAATTAACCAGATTCTGAGTATACTTTTTTAAATATGCATCATTCCAATGATACTCAGTATATTTTTCTTCCCGCTCAACGATTCTATCCAAAACAGGAATGGGAATTTCTACTCCCATTTCGTCCATTTCTCCACTAGTCACAAAAATACTGTCAATAACTATTCTGCTTCTGGTTTCAGGTTTTGCATTCATTTTATGAGCAACAATCATAATTTTCCACCCTTCATTTTCCAGAAATACATCTGTAGCATCGTAACCATCCAAATCTTCAATTGCAAAGTCTGAAATCTTAGTGGGTTCCAGTTCAGGTTTTGTCATGATCTGATTAATGGTTTCCCATTCATCCTGAGGATAAAGCTGGTATTCCTTCATATAGACATCATAAGACAACTCCACAATTTTGCCCGTTGAACGCTCTTTCAATTGGAAAGCTGTGATCTTCACATTTGCAGCAGCGTTCTTCTCCGCCTCATATATTCCAGCTATGTCTGCACCTTTCTTAAATGGTCTGAAATCCGTATGAGGGAGATCCCATAAATAGTTGCTCAAACAATAAAATGTGAGTAAGGCTATTGATCCTGACAAAATAAACTTATCTGCTGAAGCTGGAAATATACTATGGAATTGTTTATTTTTCAACAAGAAATAAATAGCGGGAATCAATAATACTATATCTTTGAAGAATGAGGTTCTTGGCTCTAATTTTATAAAATCTCCAAAACAACCACAATCCGTAACCCGCATATGATTGGGGTTATAAGAAGACCAGGATGAGAAATGAAAGAAGTTAGCGTCCGGGGGAACAAATCCTGTAAGAAACGTAAATCCTGTAAGAAAGGTAAAGAAAAGCAATAGTAGAAAAAACGCCCTGGAAGTGAATTTTGGTTTGATTCCCAACAATAGCATTAGACCTATGATCATTTCAAAAATAATAACAGCTACTGAAAAAGTGATTGCCATTCCTGATAATGCAGGAAATATAGGTGCAATAAACGAAAACCACGTTCCTGAAAATGTGGCTTCAAACTCAGTAAAATACTGCTCCATTTTATATGCGGTGCCCAGTGGATCAATGGCTTTCACCCAACCTGAAAATAAAAATAAAATCCCAGTAAAATTTTGTAAAAATGAAGTGAGAAAGTTTTGATGCAATTTGAAATAAACCATGACAGCAGTAACCAAAATAGATGCAAGCCCGATGTATACTGTTAATGTAAATAAAGTCATAAGTTGAATAGAATTTTAAATATTCATAAGTTAAGTTTCCAGTAAAATTAAAGCAAAAACAGCATAGTTGATGATATCCTGATAATTAGCTTCCAGTCCTTCTGAAATTATGGTTTTACCCTGGTTTTCCTCAATGCTTTTAATTCTTAAAAGTTTCATTAATATCATATCTGTAATACTTGAAACTCTCATATCCCGCCAGGCTTCCCCGTAATCATGGTTTTTTATGAGCATGAGCTCCCGGGTCATATTTTTCCACTTATCATACCATTCCACCACTTCATCGGAGGAGACGTGGATTTCACCTTGTAAATCTTGATCCAGTTGTATCAATGCCATAATCGAATAATTGATAATTCCTATTAAATCGACATCAATAGGTTCATCGACAAGATTCAAGCCTTTTTCCTGGATTTGTCTGATCCTTCGCGCTTTTATCAGCAACTGGTCAGTCAACGATGAAGGCCTTAGTATACGCCATGCCGAACCATAATCCCTATGCTTCTTAAGAAATATATCCCTGCACCTATTTAAAATATCATCATAATGGCTCAACGTATCCGTCATAGGATTAAAAAATCTTCATCATTAAATTTTAAATTAAATTCATGGAATCAAAAACCTGGATGACTTCTCTCACTTGTCCAGCTGAAGCATGAAGCAAGTTCATTTCTTCTTGATTAAGCTTTAACTCAATTACAGACTGGATACCTCCAGCTCCTAGTACAACTGGAACTCCTACAAATAAATCTTCCAAACCATACTGGCCTGTAAGTTTTGCACAAACTGGGAAAATTCGATTCTCATCTCTGACAATCGCTTCCACCATTTGGGCTGAAGCGGCTCCGGGAGCATACCAGGCTGAAGTTCCCATTAATTTTACCAATTCACCTCCACCCACCTTGGTCCTTTCCACTATGGCATTTAATTCCTCCTCTGATATCAACTCGGTCACAGGAATTCCAGATACAGTTGTGTATCGGGGTAAAGGAACCATTGTGTCTCCATGACCTCCCATTAAAATGGCCTGAATGTCTTTGGGCGAAACCTGTAAAGCCGATGCAAGAAAAGCACGATATCGAGCGGTATCCAAAATTCCAGCCATACCAAATACTTTTGATGAATCCAGGCCGGAAGCTTTATAAGCAGCGTAGGTCATTACATCCAGTGGGTTGGATACTACTATAATGATCGGATCACCAGATTCCTTCAATATTGATTCAACAACAGAAACTACAATTTTTGCATTGGTTGAAATCAAATCGTCTCTGCTCATTCCCGGTTTACGGGGAATACCGGCAGTGATTACCACTATATCTGATCCTGCCGTTAAAGAATAATCTTCCGTACCTATTACTTTAGTACTGTAGTAGTCTACAGGCGCTTGCTGCCAGGTATCCAAAGCTTTACCCCGAGCCAGATCACCGGCTATATCCAGGAGAATGATTTCATTTAAAATGTCCTTATGGGCTAATACATTGGCTACAGTGGCACCTACATTACCCGCGCCAATTACTGTCACTTTACTCATCGCAATTATTCTTTATTTTAATTTATGAATGCTTTGTTCAGAACAAATATTTTCTAAAAATGACAAAAGTAAATAATTTGTTTTAATTCCAATATGAAGTATACAGATCACTGAATATCCAGGAGTCAAATTATGCCTATAGGTAAAAAATGTTATTTTTATATATTGGGGAATTGGAAAAAGTTAATAATTCATTTACTTTTGAGCCTTCGATGGGTTCCAAAAGAGGTACGATAAGTGTATCAATCATTAAATAAATTTTGATACATATTTGAATTTCAAAGAGTTAAAATTATGTCATATTATTCAATCACAAGAAGATTGAGCACTAAATCATAACTAAAGCAATTCAATGAACTTACATGAATATCAGGGCAAAGAATTATTGTCGTCCTTTGGAGTTGCCATACAGAAAGGCTATGTAGCGGAAACCGTTGAAGAAGCGGTTGCCGCCTATAAAAGGGTTACCGAGGAGTCGGGCAAACCTTTCGCAGTGGTCAAAGCTCAAATACATGCCGGAGGGAGAGGAAAAGGTGGCGGTGTCAAATTAGTTAATAATCTTTATGAATTGAAGGAACATGCCGGCAACATTCTGGGTATGATGTTAAAGACTCCACAGACTCCCGGTGGTATGGAGGGTCCAGGAAAGCTGGTCAGAAAAGTGTTGGTAGCAGAAGATTCTTACGTTCCTGACTTTGATTCATGTGAAGAATATTATGTATCTATCCTTATGGATCGGGAGTCCAAAAGAAATGTAATTATATATTCAACAGAAGGCGGGGTAAATATTGAAGAAGTAGCAGAATCCACACCTCATCTTGTACACAAAGAATATATTGATCCGCATCTTGGTCTGTTGCCTTTTCAAGCGAGGAAGGTTGCTTTCAATTTAGGACTCGAAGGCATTGCCAATAAGCAAATGACAAAATTTATTACCTCGCTCTACAAAGCATTTACCGGGTCTGATGCTACTTTATTTGAAATAAACCCCTGTCTCAAAACAGGGCATGGAGATATTG
>JRYF01000009.1_pt1 | contig 47060 bp, 49 predicted proteins | sample 235331 | NCBI WGS metagenome assembly JRYF01 (sample SAMN03074217, study PRJNA261475) | activated sludge metagenome | biome: Wastewater Treatment Plant; feature: Wastewater; material: Activated sludge; isolation source: activated biomass of a wastewater treatment plant treating hydrocarbon... ... | reverse complement strand
TTTTGGTAACATTACAAGTATGAACAGCCTCACCCAATATTTCAAAGACACTTTTGCCGAGCTTAAGCAAGTTCACTGGCCAACCCAGAAGCAAGCGATGCTATACACGATTCTCGTTATCGTGATTTCAGTTATCGTGGCGCTTTTCTTGGGCGCGTTTGATTTCGTCTTCAACGCTGGTATCGAGCAAATTATTAATCGCTTCTAAGTCCCGCATTATCTACTATGGCAAAACAACAAGGCACCGGTGAACGACACTGGTACGCCATCCACACTTATTCTGGTTATGAGAACGCAGTGTTGCGTAACTTAAAGCAGCGTATCGAGTCGCTTGGTATGCAGGAGAAGATTTTTAACGTAGTTGTTCCAACCGAGAAGAAAATCCGTGTTAAGGGTGGTAAGCGAGTGACTGAAGAGGAGCGCATCTACCCAGGCTATGTGTTGGTAGAAATGATTGTGGATGATGAGTCGTGGTATGTGGTCCGTAACACTCCCCGGGTGACTGGCTTCGTTGGGTCTGGTACCCAGCCGGTACCGCTTACGCTAGCCGAATACAACGAGCTCATGAAGCGGATGTCGACCGACACCGTGAAGCATAAGCTTGATATTGCTCCAGGCGACCTGGTTACCATCGTTGATGGTCCTTTCAAAGACCTAGAAGGTCGCGTCGGCGAGGTGGATGAGAAGAGCGGTAAGGTGAAGGTGTTGGTCAGTATGTTTGGTCGCGAGACGCCGGTTGAGCTAGACTTCCTCCAACTCAAAAGAGTTTGATTTTGCGACCTGGCTTTGTTGGATTTCGGGAAATTTTTGCTCACTGTACATCTCAGAATACTTCACAAAATTTTCCTCAGCCGCCGCGCCAGCTCAACAAAATAAAACTCTCTTCTGAAAAATTAAATTTGATTAAGAAAAAGGCCACGGTCGTACCCCTTACGCCTCGTGGCTTTTTCTTATCTTCCGCGCATCTACACCAATCCTCCACGCGCTTTTGTAACTTAATCAGCTCTCTTTTTTCCTGCATTCCTCGTTCTTTATCTGATTTAGACCCCTTTGTCTAAATTATTGGAGGGTGTTGCAAAACCGGCTTTTATCTTGTACGATACGCGGGCTTCTAGTGAGGGTCTGGCTATGGAACAGACACTTGCGCCAAAATAAATTATAATTAATAAAACGTAGGGTGGAGGTTAGTTGGATTCAGGTTCCAGTAATTTGTTCTAGGAAATGAGCAAATTAGGAACTAAATTCATAATAGTCGCTACGCTCGTTTCTTCATTTAATGGCAAAAAAATTAGTTAAGAAAATCAAAGTTCAGGCCACTGGTGGTAAGGCTACTCCAGCCCCACCACTTGGTCCGGTACTGGGACAGGCTGGTATCAATATTGGTGAGTTCGTTAATCAGTTTAACGAGCAGACCCGCGACCGTATGGGTCAGGTGGTACCGGTTTTGATCTCTGTCTACGATGACCGTACCTTCACCTTTATTACCAAGGTGTCACCGATGTCACGTCTGATTCTAAAGGCGCTCGGCAAGGACAAGGGTTCCAGCAAGAACGCTGTGTCTAAGGTAGGTACTCTTACCAAAGATCAGGTTAAAGCTATCGCTGAAGAGAAAATGGCTGACTTGAATGCCGCCTCGCTCGAGGCTGCTATGCGCACTGTCGCTGGTACAGCTCGCAGTATGGGCGTAAACGTGGAGTAAATCCACGTTAACAAAGCTTTTGAGCTACTTTAGAGCTGAAAGCAAATAAAAGTAGCTAAAAGGTATACGGCCCCTGTAAGAGGTGAATGTAGAGAGTTTGGACTAAGCTAATCAAAGCAAAACTGAACCACCACCGGCTCCAAGCCGGTGGGTTGTCGGTGGCACATGAACCATGGGCTGAAGCCCAGACTATTGATTAGAGGTCGACGGTCGTGAAGTTATCTCCCCACTTCTCTTCGTCTTCATCTTGGTTTTTGATGTAGTCCATTATCATCTCGTCTGTAATGGAGCCTGAAGTGGCGACGAAGTACCCACGACTCCAAAAATGGCGGCCCCAGAACGATTTGTTTAGCTTAGGATTCTCCTGGAGGATCTTTCTCGCTGTCTTGCCTTTGATGTATTGTGCCAGCTTGGAGATCGAAATCTGTGGCGGCATGGAGATGAAGAGGTGTATGTGGTCTTTAGAGACGTGGCCTCGGAGTATCTGAACTTGGTGGGTAGCACAGATTTCTCGGATTAAATCTCTGACTCGTACTCCAAGACGACCCGCGAGAATCGGTTTATGGTACTTCGTCGTCCAGACTAGGTGGTATTTGCAGTCAAAGACAGTGTGGCTGGTTTTTCTGTATAGTTTCACTCCTCTACTTTATCATCTTAAAAGGATCGCCTGAAGGCGAGGGGTTTGCTCCCAAAGATGGATACAAAAGGGGCGCCGGCTTTGCCGGCACCCCTTTTGATGTGTAAGGCAAAATTCAAACTTTCAGGTTGCAACCTGGTGGTTTTATAAAAACAAGAGGCCCCGGAGGGCCTCTGATGACACGCGACTCTGCGTCAGGTGCGAGCGGGACGGGGAAGCATGAAGCCCCATTGTTCACTCAGCAGCATTCCTGCTTCGACGGCGCGCGTGCAAGCTTCCACTGAACCGGTGAACTTGCGCTCGCGATTCGGCAAGACGGAGAGGAAGTCGGGTCCTTCGACTGCAACCACTTCCTGGATTTCGGACGGTTTTGGCCGCATCTTCGCCACTGCCGCTTCGTCCACGTAAGCGGCGAACACGTACATGATCTTGATCATCCTCGGCTTGCCGCGGCGCGCTGGAATGGGGTTGTGGTACTGCACCAGCGACCATGGATGCGGGGTGACGTCATCCGGGTTGAGGTTTACTTCTTCGAGCAGACCTCGGTAGAACAGGTCACCGTACGTCAGGTCAATCGGGGCAGGTTTCGCCTTTTCCTGGGGGAAGATCAGCCCTGGTCCAGTCTTGGGGGCGCCGACAGGCCGCACCATGTAGATGCGCCTCGTGTCGTGCAGCATAACGCTCGCCGTTATGGGGCGCAGGCCACTTTCGTCTAGGCCAGGGGTGAGCCTCATGTCAAGGCGGGCTTGGCGAGGAATCCTAAAACTCATCTCTCTCTCCTGTGTTGGTGGCACGCCTCATTGCAATGCCATAAGTTTTATAACATGAATTGATGTCAAATCAAATCTAATCTTCACGGATTACCCAGTACCTGCTATGCTTCTCTCTATTATGGAAATCATACCGATTAAGACACGAGTATTAAATCCGCCTCAGGATGACTTATATTCTGTGCTAGACACAGAACTAGCTGGCATTATTTCTGATGGTGATGTGGTATTGATTAGCTCAAAGGTGGTAGCACTCAACGAGGGTCGTTGCGTAAGTACTACTGAGGTGGACAAAGATAGTTGCGTCGCTAATGAGGCAGATATAGTTATACCAAGACCATACTGGCCTTCGCCTCTTACCGTGACTAGCCATACATTCTTGGGTGCAGCCGGGGTGGATGAGAGTAATGGAAACGGTTTTTACGTATTGTTGCCACAAGAGCCGTTTCGCTCAGCAGAATCAATCTATCGACACCTTAAAGACAAGTTCGGCCTGGATAAGTTGGGTGTCATTATCACCGATAGTCATTCGACTCCTTTTCGCTATGGGGCGACGGGTGTAGCTATCTCGTGGTGGGGTATAAAACCAATCCAAGATCACCGCGGACGAGCTGACTTGTTTGGTCGAAAGATTCAGTATGAACGCTCCAATTTGGTAGATGGACTGGCGGCCGCGGCCACTGTGGTGGCTGGTGAAGTTGATGAGTGTATACCGATAGTTATAGCTCGGTCTGTTCCGGCTTTAGAATTTGTCGAGGGAGAAACTAAAGGTGATTTGTTTGTCGATTACTCAGAAGATACATTTCGAGTTTTGTACGAAGATTATCTAGAGTAGTTCAAGTAATCCTTTCGAAGGTTACCCAATCGTAGTCAATTTCTTGGCCGTCCTGATGATGAACTCCTCCTCGCTCTCTTGCGATTTCTTTAAATTGGTCTTGGTATTCTGGAAATTGCGCAGTACCATTTTTATCGCTGTCTACAATAGTTAAAATTAGTTTGTCGGTTTCTGGTAAGAACAATGTATAAATTTCAGCGCCGCCGAATATAATTATCTCCCCGCCATCATTTGAGAACTTCCGTGCTTCATCTAAAGCCTCTTCTTTCGAGTGAACTACTGATATCTCTTCTGCAGAGGAGAAGTTTTTGTCTCTAGTGAGTACTATGTTTTTTCTGCCCGGCAACGCCTTACCAATAGAAACAAAAGTTTTTCTACCCATTATTAAGGGCTTGCCCATAGTGAGGCTTTTTACTCTTTGCAGATCAGATTTTATTCTCCAAAGCAGTTGGTCTTCGTGGCAAATATTTCTTGTATTTTTGCCCAATGCTGCAATGGCGGTTATTGTAGGCTTAGTCACAGTGATATTTTAAACTATTATAGTCAGTATTAGTTCTGGGCTGTGGGGAGTACTATATGAGCACAAAAATCATCTTTTGGCTAATTAAGCATAGTTTGAGTATAATTACACCACTATGGCTCACTACGAAATTGAAATTAAGACTTTGCTTGGTGCCGCGGAGCGCGCGGAGGCCTTGAAGCAAAAGATGCAAACCTTAGACCCGAGTACTACTTGCGTCGCCAAGAACAAGCAACTCAATCACTACTTCGAAGGCGGCGATATTAAGGCTCTCTACGAGGTAGTAAAGGATTTGTTTTCCGCCGAGGATTTGCAGAAACTGAGCGAGATAGTAGAACGGGGGAGTGACTTCTCGGTACGCACTAGGCAGAAGGATGAGGAGGTTTTGTTGGTGGTTAAGGCTTCGGTTGATGGTGGTACTAGTGAGAATACCGTCTCTCGATTAGAGTTCGAAGAACCTGTTAATCTCACTCTGGATGAACTTGACGCTTTAGTTATCGGAGCCGGCTACACTTACCAAGCCAAGTGGTCGCGCGAACGGGAGGAATACCTCTGTCGCGGTACTAACGTTTGTCTCGATAAAAACGCCGGCTACGGCTACCTGGCGGAGTTTGAGCGAGTGGTACCAGAGGGGTCAGATTTGGCCTCGGTGAAGGATGAATTGGCTTCACTTATGAATGAACTTGAAGTGGTTGAACTGTCGCAAGAGAGGCTGGCTCGCATGTTTGAGCACTATAACCAAAATTGGGCAGATTACTACGGCACCGACAAGGTCTTTAATATTGAGTAAGTATGCAAGTGATTTTGTTAGATGCAGATGGCGTAGTCTTACATAAGGGAGAATACTTTAGTGATAAGTACGCCCGCGAGTACCAAGTTCCTGTAGAATCAATCCTGGAATTTTTTCGCGGCCCTTATTTAGAGTGTCAAAGCGGACAGGCTGATCTAAAGGAAGTGATAGTCCCGTACTTAGAGAAGTGGGGCTGGGCATCAGGAGTAGAGGAATTTCTTAACTATTGGTTCTCCAGTGATGTTGTTATTAATAGCTCTATTCGAGATCTGGTCTCTCGATTCAGAGGTAAGGGGATCAAACTGTATTTGGCCTCCAACAATGAGAAATATCGTGCGGCTAAAATTGTAGAGTTATTGCAGGCAGAGAAACTACTCGATGGTTATTATTTCTCAAGCGACCTAAAAGTCAGAAAGCAAGAACCTGCCTTTTTTGAAAAAATCTTATTGGATTTAGAGGTATCGCCAGCAGAAGTAACTTTTGTTGATAATGATCAGAAAAATGTGGACTCTGCCGCTAGTGTGGGTATTAATGCCTACTTATATTCAGAAGATTTAATTAATAGTTTAGTTGCTAAATTGTAGGGATATGTTTCTCTCTGATGTCGACATAATGAAAGGAGTACATGATGGCAAAATCATCATTGAGCCATTCTCCGAAGAGCAGCTTCAGCTCGCGAGCTACGACGTCACGCTCGGGAATGAGTTTGAGGTGGTCGACCGCCACCAAATTGAGGCGTCAGACCCAGCGCGCAAGATTTTCCCGGTGACACGCACTCTCACCGTGCCGGATGATGGCGAGTTTGTCCTGCATCCTGGCGAGAATGTCTTGGGGAAGCAGCGTGAGTTTATCGGGGTCGATAACGATCATCTCATCCTCCTCTCGGGTAAGAGTAGCTTGGCGCGGATTGGTCTCGTGGTCCACAACACCGCTATGCTCTTTAATCCCGGGCATAAGTTTTTCCCAACTTTTGAACTGGTGAATGCGAGTAACATCCCGATTATCCTCCGTCCCGGGATGCGGATCGCTCAGTTACTTTTTGCCCGACTAACTTCACCGACGAGCAAAAACTACGAAGACGTCGGGCGCTACGATAGCCAAAATTCCAACCACTTCGCGGCCGAGAAACCAAAAAATTAATCATTATTTAATCCATCTACCATGTCAGACAAAACCCATCCCGAGTATCAGTATCTAGACTTACTGAAAGAGCTACTAGATACTGGTGACTACCAAAAAGACGCTCTCACGGGTGACGAGAGTTATAGTTTGTTTGGTCGGCAGATTCGGTTTGATTTGTCGGGTGGTAAGTTGCCACTCCTTACCACTAAGAAGGTGTATTGGACGGGGGTTTTGCACGAACTGTATTGGTTTTTGTCTGGGCAGACCAACATCAAGTATTTGGTTGACAATGGTGTGCATATTTGGGATGATTACCCGTTCCGTATCTACAATGATAAGCGGGAAGTCTCCGGCTGGCCCGAGCTTACCAAGAAAGAGTTTATCGAGAAGTTGGCAACTGACGCAGATTTTGCCAAGCAGCATGGCGAGCTACCGCGCATTTATGGTGAGATGTGGCGTGCTTGGCCGCGGCGTGATGGGAGTAAGGGGGTAGACCAGCTGCAGTTCGTGGTGGATGAGGTGATGAAAGACCCCAGCTGCCACAATGCGATTGTAAACAGCTGGAACCCAGAGTACCTCTACGCCATGGCTAAGCCGGGCGAGGCTTGTCGGTTTCCGATTTGCCACAACATGTATCAGATTAATGTGAAAAACGGCAAGCTCTGCCTTCAGCTCTACCAGCGCTCAGCTGATATTTTCCTTGGCGTACCATTCAACATCGCGAGCTACGCCCTCCTTACCATCATTCTCGCCAAGATTACTGGCTACGAGCCGGGTGAGTTTGTCCATACCTTTGGTGACGTTCATATCTACGGCAATCACTTTGAGCAAGCCAAGGAACAGCTCACGCGCGAACCCTACGCCTTCCCAACGGTTGCCCTCAGTGATGATTTTAATTCCATCGATACCTTCCGTCCCGAGCACGTTACTCTCAATAATTACGAATCCCACGCCTCGATTAAAGCTCCGCTGGCAGTAGTCGGTGGCTACAATGAGAAGTTGCATCAGAAGTAAACTCCCGTTATACAGAATAGCCACCGCTGTCCTTAACGATGCAACGTTGTTGCTTGATAATTTTTATGCTACCGTTTCTTTATGAAGAAGCAGATTTTCAACATCAATCTCGATATCGAAAAGTTGCCAGATGGGTACTATGTGGCCACTAGCAAAGACGTACCTGGTTTGGTAGCTCAAGGAAAAACCTTTGAAGAGGTGGTAGAAATTGCCGAGGATATAGCCAAAGTCCTACTTAAAAAAAACACCAAGTCACCCAAGTTGGCAAACGGTCGTATTTTCTATCCCATTAGCGTCGCTGTCTAGGTTATGGGTAGACTGGCGGGTTTTAAGTATCGGGAGATAACCAAACGCCTGCGCCAGTTCGGCTTTGAGTTCTATCGAGAGGCAAAGGGTAGTCATGAAATCTGGTATTCAGAAAATCTGGGTCGTTATACCACTATCCCGCGGCATCGTGGTGATATGCCCGAGGGGACATTGCGTGCCATTCTAAATCAGGCTGGTGTTTCGCCTGAGGAGTTTCTGGGTTAAATCTTCGTCTGTTTGGTAAACTTGAGTTGTGCTATAATACACTTAATAATCATAAGTACCATGATCTAACCCCACTCGTTCACTTGCCGTCTGACTTTATTTCTATTTAGTTAATTCTACTTACATGAACGAGTATCAATTCATCAAAGACCAAGATCCAGAGATTTATGCCACTTTAGTCGGGGAAGAGGAGCGCGAGCGAAAGGGTATTGAACTTATTCCGAGTGAGAACTACGTCTCGCGCGCGGTCCTTGAGGCCAACGGCTCAGTCTTTACCAATAAGTACTCCGAAGGCTATCCGGGTCGTCGTTACTACGGCGGTCAGGAGTTCACGGACGAGATGGAGACGATTGCGATTGAGCGGGCCAAAAAGCTCTTTAACGCTGGCTTTGCGAATGTGCAGCCCTTGGGCGGGGCGGCGGCTAATGTAGCGATGTACTTTGCTTTGATGGAGCCGGGCGATACGGTTCTTGGGATGGACCTCAGTCACGGCGGGCACCTCACCCACGGCCACCCCACGACCGCCATCAACAAAGTCTTCAACTTCGTCCGCTACAAGATGAAGGATGTCGACACCGGTGAAATCGACTATGAGCACTTGCGCCAGGTGGCGCTCGAGCACAAGCCGAAGATTATCCTGGCTGGCTTCTCGGCTTACAGCCGTGAGCTAGATTACGCGAAGTTTGTCGCTATCGCCAAAGAAGTCGGTGCCTATACGGTAGCGGACATGGCGCACATTGCTGGCTTGATTGCGGGCGGAGTCGCTAAGAATCCTTTTGAGGCTGGTTTTGATGTGATTACCACCACCACCCACAAGACCTTGCGCGGTCCGCGCGGCGGTATGATCCTTACCCGTGAGAACGAAGACATCGCGAAGCGTATCAATAAGGCAGTTTTTCCCGGGATGCAGGGTGGCCCGCATATGCACGCGGTCGCGGCCAAGGCCGTGGCCTTTGGCGAAGCACTTACCCCCGCTTTCAAAGTTTATGCGGCGCAGATTCTGAAGAATGCGAAGGCGATGGAAGTCGTCTTCAAGCGCGAGGGCGTACGCCTCCTCTGCGGCGGTACAGACAACCACCTCCTCCTCGCCGATGTCTACGGCTCGCTTGGTATCACCGGGCAAGCCGCTGAGACGGTTCTTGATGAGGTCAGTATCACTCTCAATAAGAACATGATCGCCGATGATCCGCGCTCCGCTCTGGATCCGTCTGGTATTCGCTTCGGTACCCCAGCCATGACCACGCGCGGCATGAAAGAAGGGGAGGCGACCACGCTCGCCGAGCTCATGCTTGAGACCATGCGCGCTCACACTGACACCGCTAAAAAGCAGCAAATTAAAGCTAAAGTCGAAGCCCTCTGCGAAGCTTTTCCAGTTCCAGAACGGTTTGTTTAGTTTCGTTATGAATCCGTCTGAGGTTCCAAAAGCAACTACAGCACCCAATCCCGAGCCATTAGAGTCGACTGAGGAAGTAGGGCTGTCTCCGGAGGAGGCGGATGCTAGATACCGAATCTTCGCCGATAACCGCAGAAGTTTTTATGACGACAATGCCATGGGTTCCCTAGATGGAGCAATAGCTGATCGCGAGTCTACTAAATTTCAACTTGAATCTACTACACAAAACTTAGTCAATTTGCGAGAGGACATTGCGACCAGGCAGGCTGAGGTCGATAAACTAAAGTCAAGTCTAATCTCGCGTATATTAAATTTTAGGCAGATTAGGGAATTGCGACAGCAGCTCGCTTATATGAATAACGGGGCAGAAAGTCTGCAGTCTGATTTTATAGATAGTCAGCAGCAGTTGTTAACCTACTACGATCGATTGGTTGCGGAAGAAGAAACTTTGCAGAGGAAGAAAGAGGAAAAGGAGCTCTTAATGACGGACGCAGAAGCTGCTGAAGCGCTCGAGGAATTTGCGGGTCGGGACGTGGGTTTGTTGGCGCAGGAGCACGGGGTGTTCTTTGTTCATAATTTTGTTGATGCGGAATGGAAACCAAGTGCTAATAATGAAGTCCTGGACACTAAAAAACTAAGTATGGTCGATCAATATGATTTGTTGACTGGTCTTGAGGCCACTATCTCTGCCTCGACGGTTCATCCAAGCACTAAACAGTCGACGTTTGGTGGTAAATTTTGGGGAGCATTCTTGTCTGGGGGGTAAGGTTTTGGGAGGAGCTAATGGTGATGTCGGGACAGTAGCTAGAGATTTTAATGTGAGGGATATTTCTGACCAATACAAAACTCTTGATAATATTAGAAGTCAATTACGCGTGAAAGATTAGGTAGTAACGGCGAAATTATTAATGATGATAAAGATACGACCACTTCCTATAATGAGCTGGTGATTGAGCTACCCAAAGTAGCCGGAGTATATTTTCAGTGGGAAAGTGATGAAACAAATCCTGTTCTTGCTGAGGATCAGGATATTTACTTTGGAAATATAGAAAACGGTGCAAATCGCGATAAGTGGTGGCTACGACTAGAGTCAATGATGAAAAGAAATGTTCCAATATTTGTGTTTGATCAATCGCCGGGAAGTAAGAATACGGTGCGAATGGTTTATGACATTAATGTGAAGCGGAGGACGTTTCGAGTCACACCGACCTATGACCCTAAAGATATAATTAACCTACCAGGTATCTATCGCCAGCATCAAGGCCAAGAAGAGAAACGAAGAGCAGTCATGAGAGTATTTGACGCGATCGCGCCTAAGCTTAAGCCTAAAGAACAAAATGAGTATCGTCCTCATGACACCGAGCAAAATCCTGACCTTCCCCCTATAGAATACACACCTAGTTGTACCGTCCAACTTTCCCGTTCCCGGAACGGTTCGTTTAGGTGGGGTTGCAATTTTAGTGTTTTTGTTTTATAATTACAAGGTCGCGTGTTTCCTCCTCCTGCGCGCGACACGGATCAGCAATAGCAGCTGCCATCCGTTTTTCGGGCGGGTCCTTCGCAGGATCCGCCCACTTTTTTATAGCGTACAATACACGTAATGCCGAACTGGTTAAATTTTAATGAATTACAAAATCACCCAGTGGTAAGTAGCGCGCGGCGACATTGGCTCTCGCTCGCTTTTGTGGCGGGGTTTGTAACCGACCTGATTCTGCTCGATCGAGTCGATGATATTTTGGACAACATTATTTTGTTGACTTATGTCACGTTGGCGACGCTATCTCTGATACTTTTTTATGTGGGAGTAGCGGAGCGGTTGGGAGCGCGACTCTCGGCCGGGTTGGTGCGTCTTATGCCTCTACTCATGCAGTATGCCTTCGGCGGTCTTTTGTCGGGCATGCTTATTTTCTATGGTCGGAGTGGCGATTGGCTCGCTAGCGCACCTTTCTTGCTGCTGCTCGTGGGAGTGATTGCCGCCAATGAGCTGCTACAAAAGCGCTCGGATCGACTAATTTATAACGTGGCGGTGTACTTTATCGGTGTGTATTCATACTTGGTACTTATCGTACCGGTTTGGGTTGGGGTAGTGGGGGGTTGGATATTTTATTTATCGGGTATTTTGGCGGTGGCAATTACGCTCTTGGTGGTTAAGGTGCTAAAGCGAATCATTCCAAATTTTCTTTATCTACAAAAGCGCCTCTTAGTTTTTGTGGTGGGGGCAATCTATGCCGTGATGAACCTGCTCTATTTTTTAAATTGGATTCCACCAATTCCACTATCTTTGCTTGAGATTGGTATTTACCAGGATATCTCACGTGACCAGGTAACTGGCAATTATTATTTGGAATGGAGTCAGCCCAGTTGGTTTGAGCGACTACCGTTTTATCCGCAGACTCTTTATCCGAGCGCGGGGAAGGGAGCGGCCTGTTATGCGCGAGTATTTGCGCCGAGCAAACTCTCGACCGAGATTGTGCACCGTTATGAGTTCAAGAATTCTGAGGGGGTGTGGCAAGAGCGGTTTCGCTTATCGTATGTCGTTAGTGGGGAGGCGACGGATGGTTATCGTGGCTACACGAAGATTACCTCTGTGACACCGGGTAAGTGGCGGTGCAGTATTGAGAATAATCGTGGTCAGGTCTTGGGGCGCCAGGTGTTTTATGTCGATACGAGTCGAGCACCAGAGCGAGTCGTGACAATTGTTAAATAATTGGCTATTCTCTTCCGTATGAAAGACAAGCTCAAGACAGCGATTGAAACGGCGCTCGTGGCCAAGGGCTGGCCGGTAGTGGATTTTGCCGTGGAGCATCCAGCGGACTTGGCTCATGGTGACTACGCGACCAACGTCGCCCTGGTGTTGGCGAAGCCGCTGGGGGAAGCGCCGCGCAAAGTTGCGGAGCAACTCTGCGCGGCGCTTCAAGGCACTCTCCCCGAAGTCGCCTCGATCGACATTGCTGGCCCGGGCTTTTTGAATTTTCATCTCAAGCGCAGTTTTTTTGTGGACTCGATTGCGGAGGGCTTGAGTCAGGGTGAGACGTGGGGTAGTAATCACACTTGGTTGGGCAAGGAGGTGCTAATTGAGTACACCAGTCCCAATTTGTTTAAACCACTGCATATTGGAAATTTAATGGGAAATATCATTGGTGAGTCACTGTCTCGCCTGTTTGTCTTTAGTGGGGCCACCGTCTGGCGCATTAATTACCCGTCTGATATTGGTCTGACTGTCGCCAAAGCCGTGTGGGGCATCAAAAAGCTTGGTGCTGATCCTAATGATATCAGTGCTTTGGGGGCCGCTTACCGTCATGGCAATGAAGCCTATGAGGCCGATGACATGGCCAAGGCGGAGATCGTTGCGGTCAATCAGGCTCTCTATGCTGGTACTGATACTGAGCTGATGGCGCTCCGCGCGCAAGGGATAGCGACCTCAAGGCGTCAACTTGATGCGATTTGTGAGCGATTAGGCACACACTTTGATACGGTAATTTTTGAGAGTGAAGCCAGCCCACTCGGGCAAGCTTTGGTAAAGAAAAATCTCGGCCAGATTTTTACCGAGAGTGAGGGAGCTGTCGTGTACGAGGCAGAGCGGTCTGGACTCCACACTCGAGTGTTTTTAAATTCAAAAGGTTTACCAACCTATGAAGCGAAAGACTTGGGTAACTTTGCCAAGAAGCAAGCGGCCTATCCTGACTGGACGACTTCGATAATAGTCACTGGTAATGAGCAGACAGAATATTTCAAAGTAATCTTTGCGGCGATTCGTGACGTCTTTCAAGTTCCTGCCGAGCGAACTCTTGAGCATATTCCGACGGGTTTCCTAACGCTCACGACGGGTAAGATGTCATCCCGAAAAGGTAATGTACTTACCGGTGAATCGCTCCTTGAGGAAATTGAAGAGGCGGCGCGCGAGCGCGCCGCCGCGACCCGCGCGGAAGACCTCGCTAAGCTCACCGAGCAAGTCGCCGTGGCGGCCCTCAAGTATCAAATCCTGCGCCAAGCGACGGGCACAAATATTGTCTTTGATAAAGAGCGAGCGCTGTCGTTTGAGGGTGATTCGGGGCCATACTTGCAGTACACCTACGCCCGCATCAGGAGTCTCTTAGAGAAAGCCTCCACGGTCGGGGTAGTGCCAAGTCAGGATTCTGCTCCCGCATCAGCTTATCGACTCGAGCGCCTCATCTACCAGTTTCCTGAGGTGGTGGAAACTGCCCTCGCTGAACGAGCGCCACACAAGGTGACACAATTTCTGACCACTCTAGCTGGGGAATTCAATGCCTTTTACGCGACCGAAAAGATTGCTGATAGCACTGATACCAGCGCCGCCTACAAAGCTACCTTGGCCGCTTTGACTGCTCAGACACTTCGCAATGGCTTGCACTTGCTAGGGATCGAGGTGCCTAATAGAATGTAGTCTTGCTTTGCGTTTTTCTGGTGTTTGTACTAGGCTAACATCAGCACCCCGATCCCCGGGGTGGAAATGGAGTTTTTTCATGGCACGCGCAAAAAACGGGCCGCTTCGGCCTACCGAAACCAGTCTCATCATCCAGGCTCAGATCGAGGGCTTGAGTCCGCAGCAGGTGATGTTGCGGGACGCTGTCTTGAGCATGGACGTCGGGATGACAACCTCAGACTCCGCAAAGTTTGTCCGGTCGCTGCAGCCTGGTGTGGCCGGTCTGTGGATGGATCGCATTCGTCGATCTGAGGATCCGAAGCTGGCTTTGGCGGAACTCATTGATGCCCAGGTTGACTTCGAGACCGCTGTTCAGACGGCTTGACCGACAATTAGCGCCGCGGTGCCGCTCCCTTCGGGGGAGCCGGGCACCGCGGCGCTTTCACGTTTCAGTTCGGCCGGCTTATGATACAATACAGTCATGCTGATGAAACCGATACTCACTAGCCATCATCAGCTCACTCGTTTCCGCCTTTGGCGGCTTTTTTAGTTCTTTACATCAGGAGGGTTGCGGTGGAGCAACTAAATCTTTTTCCCGAGATTGTAGAATTTTCACCATTTCCGAGACGGTATTTTCCAGTGGAGGCGATCGGAGCACTCGAACTGCTCTTTTATTGCGGGCCTGAGCAGAGTGAAAGTGATCTAGTGTGTCCATATCACGACAATCTTTACTCAGGTCAGGCCCTGCAGTGTGACTGCTTTGATGCGTTAGTTTTGATCGATAAACTCGGCCGAGCTCTACCCAAATGCTCTCGCACCCGCTGTCCGGTCCGCCTTGTCTTGCTAGAAGCAGACGGTGCGGCGTAAAAGCGCCACAACGCTACCATGGTTGTGGCGTTGTCTTTTTGATTATCCAGCATCGCGGGCAGAATCCCGCAAAATGGCGCCATTTTGCGGGATTCGGGGTGGCGCCTTTGCGTTTTCTTGGCGTTTGTACTAGGCTAACTATCGGCACCCTGATTTCTGGGGTGGAACTGTGGAGTCTCCATGACCAAGTTTGTTGAATACTTGCCTTTTAAGGGCAAGGTCGCGGAAGCCGCTATTTGCGTGCTACTCAAGAGCGGTTCGAACGACTGTCTGTCAATGCTGGTAATTCGTGAAAGAGTGCTGGCGTTGTGGCCTGGCACAAGCACCGATGCCATTGATTTGGTTGTCAGCAGTCTCGAGGAGGTCGGTGTGGTTTCAGTTACCGGAGATCGTAAACACGCCTATTCCCAATACGTACGTTTGCTGTAAGCATGCGTTGGGGTTACGCCGCGGTGCCGCTCCCTCATGGGGAGCCGGGCACCGCGGCGCTTTCACGTTTCAGTTCGCCCTTTTTGTGCTAGTATCACCAGGTACATCTGATACATGTACTTATTATTATGTCTGATACACATACCAAAATAATTAAAATTGACGAACTTTTTTGTTGCCCAGCGTAAAATTTTAGCTCACCGTACTAGGGTACGGCTCGTAGAATTTATACTGGGGCGCCGCAAACTTCATTCAATTTAAATTATTTTGGGAATAAACAATTTTATGTCAAAACAACACGGACGAGAAAACGACACCGTCGCAGTCGTCACTCCATCACCAAAAAGTGATGTCGCTTTTCGCGAAGAAGCCGTCCTGCAATTCTGGCGGGAGCACGATATTTTTAATAAATCACTCGAGAAGCCAGCGGGCGCTGACCCGATTGGTCACTACGTTTTTTATGATGGACCGCCATTTGCAACTGGCACTCCTCACTACGGCCATATCTTAGCCGGTACGATTAAGGACGCCGTGCCACGCTTTTTTACCATGCGGGGCTACCGGGTGGAGCGGAAGTGGGGTTGGGACTGTCATGGCCTGCCCTTGGAGAATCTTATCGAGAAGAAGCTTGGCCTCGCCACCAAGCGCGACATCGAAGCCTACGGCGTGAAGAACTTCAACGAAGCGGCGCGCGGCGCTGTCATGGAGTATGCCGATTATTGGAAGATGGCGATTCCGCGCTTGGGTCGGTGGGCTGATATGGAGAACGACTACAAGACCATGGACAGCTCCTACACCGAGAGTGTGTGGTGGGTATTTAAGTCGCTCCATGAGAAGGGTCTAGTCTTTGAGGGCTTCAAAACCATGCATCTTTGTCCGCGTTGTGGGACAACTCTCTCGAACTTCGAGGTCAATCTAGGCTACAAGGATATTAAAGACATTGCAGTGACGGTGAAGCTGCCGCTTTTGGACGATGAAGGAAATGTGACCAATACGTCTCTTCTAGTATGGACGACCACACCGTGGACTTTACCGGGTAATCTTGCAGCTGCCGTTCATAATGATATTGAGTATGTAAAAGTTAAGGTAGCTAATGAATATTATGTAATCGCTAAAGGTCGTATCACGCAACTCGGTGATGTTACCTATGAGATGGTGGGGAAGTCATTTCTAGGTAGGGAATTAGTTGGACAAAGATATGTTCCTCCATTCCATTATTATGAAGATGTATATGAATATAACTTTGCCACAAATCAACTAATTTTTAAAAATAAAACATTCGACACAGTTTGGAAAATCTGGCATGCAGATTATGTCGAGCTGGGTGAAGAGGGAACTGGAGCCGTCCATATTGCGCCTGCCTATGGTGAAGATGATATGCAACTCGCCACGACTAAGGACATTCCTGTTATTCACCATGTTGACGAAGCAGGTCGTTTTGTAAATTCTATTACTGACTTCGCCGGGGAGCTAGTGAAGCCAAAAGACGACGATGCGTCTGGGGTCGACCACAAAGACGCCGACATCAAGGTCTTGAAGCATCTTCAGCAAGCCGGCAAGATTTTTAAAAAAGAAAACATCACGCACAGCTACCCGCACTGTTGGCGTTGTGATACGCCGCTCTTGAACTACGCGACGACGTCGTGGTTTGTGAATGTGCCAAAGATTAAGGATGAGCTAGTAAAGGCTAATAGTGCAGTTAAGTGGGTACCCGAGCATGTCGGAGCGAACCGCTTCGGTAAGTGGCTAGAAGGGGCGCGCGACTGGGCCATCTCCCGCCAGCGCTACTGGGGCGCACCTCTGCCCATCTGGAAAAACCCCAAGACCGGGGAGTATAAGGTGATTGGTTCTCTTAAGGAGCTCCAAAGCTACGTGAAGAGAAGTGGGAATACTTACTTCATGATGCGTCATGGGGAGAGTGAGCTCAATACTAAGAATTTATTGAACGGTCTCCCAGAAGTTAAAAACGGACTCACTGAAAAAGGTAAGACGCAGACGGATGAAGCATCAGCCAGACTTAAGACTGAGAAAATTGATTATATCTTCTACTCACCATTAGAGCGTACCAAAGAAACGGCCGAGCGGGTGGCGACTGCTCTGGGGCTTAGTCCAGATAAGCTAGTAGCAGACGAGCGTCTCCTTGAGATGCAGTTTGGTGAATTTGAGGGCAAGACTGTTGCTGAGTACCACGCTTTCTTTGGTCATGGACAAAATCGCCTCAAGCTTAGGCCAGAGGGAGGAGAGAATTGGACTGATGTAAAAAAGCGCGTTGGATCCTTCTTGTATGACATTAAAACCAGGTATCAAGATAAACGCATTCTTATCGTTTCTCACAACGGTACTTTACAGATGCTACAAGCGGCAGCCGTAGGTGACAATGAAATGCAGGCTGGTCTTCATATCGAGGCTGATGATTACGATCTCATGAACGCTGAGGTGCGACCACTAGATTTTACTCCGCTTCCACACAACGACCACTTCGAACTTGATTTCCACCGGCCGTACATCGACCAGATTGACCTCTTCGACACCGACGGTACCAAGCTCGAGCGGGTGCCTGATGTCTTTGATTGTTGGTTTGAGAGTGGGTCGATGCCGTACGCCCAGCACCATTATCCCTTCAGTTGTGATGCGGAGAAATTCGCACAAGAGTGTTTTCCAGCGGAGTTTATTGCGGAGAGTATCGACCAGACTCGGGGTTGGTTTTACTCTTTAATTGTGATTGGCGTGGCTCTTTTTGGTGATTCGCCGTATAGAAATGTTATTACTAATGGCTTAGTCTTGGCTGAGGACGGCAAGAAGATGAGTAAGTCCTTGCGCAATTACCCCGATCCGATGGAACTGGTCGACCGGGTAGGAGCGGATGCCATTCGCTACTATTTGCTCTCTTCGCCAATTATTCGTGGCGAAGACCTCAACTTCAGTGAGAAGGAGGTGACGGAGCAGATGCGCAAAAACTTAGGCCGCTTGCACAACGTACTCGCGATGTACGAGCTCTATGCCGATGGCACGAGCGCGCGAGGCGACTCGAGTGATGTCCTCGACCGTTGGATCATCGCCCGGCTGAATCAGCTCATTGCTGAAGTCACCAAGGGCTACGAAAACTACGAACTCGACAAAGCGACGCGGCCGCTTGCGGATTTTATTGACGATTTATCGGTGTGGTATCTGCGTCGCTCCCGTGAGCGTTTGAAGTCTGAAAACGCGAGCGAGCGAGCGACAGCTATTGGTACGTTGCGTTATGTGTTACGGGAGCTGTCTAAAGTAATGGCACCAGCGATGCCGTTCTATGCCGAATTCTTGTATGGCGCTGTGAAGACAGACGATGAAGCGGAAAGTGTGCACTTAGCGAAGTGGCCGGAGGGTGGGGAAGTTGACAACCATTTACTTGAGGTGATGAGTGAGGTACGGCGTGTTGTTACAGAAGCTTTAGAGCAAAGAACTAGGTCTGGGATTAAGGTCCGGCAACCATTGCGGAAATTAACAATCTATTCAAGCGTTCCAGCCTGGGGTTCTGAATTAATGTTTTTGACGATGGACTTAATACGTGAAGAGATTAATGTTAAAGAAATAGTCAAACAGACTATCACTGACGGCCACAAAGTTGAATTAGACACCACCATCACCCCCGAGCTCAAAGCCGAGGGCGTAGTCCGGGAGTTTATGCGGGCGGTGCAGGAGGGGCGCAAAGCCGAAGGCTTGTCTTTGCGCCCCAAGACCGGGTCGAGCTGATCGTCGCGACCGATGCCGCTGGCGAGGCGCTCCTCACTGACTTCGCGCCCACCATCAAGAAAACTGTCGGCGCGACCACTATTACTTTCTCTGGCGAGGAAGTAGGGAAGGTCGTCGATACTGGTGAGCAGCGTTTCCAGCTGACTTTGAAGCGACTTTAGTTCATGTCATATCACACTTACACCACCGAGGCGTTCGTGTGCGGGGTGTACGATCGCGGCCCGGCTAGCCGTTCGATCAAACTCTATACTCGTGACCTTGGAATGCTCTATGCCGAGGCCAAGAGTGTGCGTGAAGAGCGAAGTCGCCAACGCTACGCCTTGCAGTTATTTTCCCAGGCCCGTGTTTCTCTTATTAAGGGTAGGGTCGGTTGGCGAGTGGGGAGTGTGGAGTCGCTTGGTAATCACTTTAACCTGGCCAACAATCGTCAAGAGCGCGGGAGCGTGCTTAGGCTGACTCAGCTTCTCAATCGCTTCATCCAGGGCGAGGAGCCCAGTCCGGCCACTTTTGACCTGGTTACTGAGGCTCTGCATCGGTTTCCGACTAGCGCTGACCCGGAGTGGTTTGAGCGATTCGTACAAATGCGACTATTAGCCAGCCTTGGCTATGTCGATCAGGCGGCTCTGTCGCCGCCGGCTTTTAGCGTGACACTCGATGATGCTCCGACTTTAAAGCAGACGCTTACGTCGGATGATCTAAAGCGTATTATTGAATCAGCCAGTCACCATAGCCAGTTGTAGAGAGGATCGGTTTCGGTGGTATACTTTAAGTACGTATGGCCGGTATCAAAGACCATGAAAATATCGATGCGGTGAGAAAACGTCTGTATGATCGGGGTACAGGTTACATTCCACCGGAGCGCCATCAGCTGTCCGACCAACACTTTGATGTGGCGCGCGGTTGGGCGGGTGTGGGTGAAAGGCGGCGGACAGTGGATCCGGCGACGGTTGCTCCTGATACCACCGCGCCTCAATCGAATGAAGTCGTTTCAGTCGCTGAGACCACTACGCAATTTGATCTAACCACCGAAGCAAAGCCACGTCGGCGGTATCGCTTGGTAATCTTGCTCGCGAGCTTAGGGTTTTTCATTATCACCGCTATCGCCAGTTCGATTTATTTGATGTTCGGCAACAATCAAATTTCCGCTCACAATATCAACCTGACGTTGACTACTCCGTTTAGCTTGGCGGGCGGGGAAGTGATTGAGATAAATGTCGGTCTGACCAACCAAAACAATGTCGCTTTGGAGTCGGCGACTTTGATTATTAATTACCCACCCGGTACACGCTCGGCCGATGAACAAAGTCGCGACCTCTTCGAAGAGCGGGTACCGGTGAGTAGTCTGGAGCCGCGCCAGGCGATCAACCTGCCTCTCCGGGCCGTTTTGTTTGGCGAAGAAAATGAAGAAAAGGAAATTAAGATTGCCTTGGAGTATCGGGTCGAAGGCTCGGATAACACTTTTTTTAAGGAGGCCGCTCCTCAGCGGATACGCATTACTTCTTCGCCGCTAGTGGCTCAAGTGCTGTCGGTGGATCGAATTTCTTCCGGTCAAGAATTGGAAGTCAAAATCCGCCTGCGTTCTAATGCCAACGCCAGTCAACGCAATCTCTTGGTCAACACTTCCTATCCCAACTCCTTCACCTTTACGAGTGCCGACCCAGCTCCCGACTTCGGTCAGACGGGTTGGATTATCAATGAGATAAAACCTGAGGAGACTAAAGACATTACTCTGCGCGGTCGTGTGGTTGGCCTGTCGGATGAAGCGGGAGAGATTCAGGTCAGGATCGGCACGCCGCGCAACGACAACCAATTCGTGATCGGCTCGCTTCTGTCCCAGGCGCGCACTAGCTACATTATTGAACGACCGTTTATGGATATTACAATCTCGATCAATGGCGACCGGGACGGCGAAGCCATCATTGATCCCGGTCGTACGGCCGAAACCCGAGTGATTATCCGCAATTCTCTCAGCGAGCCAGTCTATGATGTGCGGGTTGAAATCAAACCAGAAGGCAACTTAATTCGCGATGGCAAACTGATTGTTAATCAGGGTCTGCTAGACCGCAGTACTGGCTTGATTCGGATTGACACCGCTGGCAATCGTTCCCTCGAACGCATTAATGCCGGTGATACGCGCGAGTTTAGTTTTCAAGTGTTGCCAGACGAGGGTCAGGGTACTGCTAGCTTCAAGGTCAGCGTCAACGTCTTCGCGCGTCGTGTTAATGAAGCGAGCGCTGCCGAAGCCCTGGTTGGGAACGTCACGGCCGAAGCTAAGTACAGTTCTCGGGTCACTTTAGGTAGCCAGCTTGGCTACAACGACGGACCATTTACCGATACTGGTGGTATACCGCCGGTGGCCGAGACCAGCACCACCTATACCGTGACTCTAGTCGCACGGGCGGGGGCCAATGACATGACGAGTGGAGTCGTGTCTTTCAACCTGCCGCAGTACGTTGATTGGATGAATCAGGTAGTTGGTGATGGCACAATCGAACTGAATCCGGTCACCAAGCAGGCCAGCTGGATGGTGGGAGATATCAAAGCCAGAGAACAGAAGCAAGTCCAGTTTCAGATCAGGCTCACACCAACCAGTGCTCAAGCGGGTCGAACCTTGTCGCTCGTGGGAGCTCAAGAATTGCGGGCCAACGATCGCTTCACGAGCGTGTCACTTCGGGCTTCTGCCCCGGCTTTGACCAGTGAGTTGTCTTCAGAGCTTGGCTTTGCGCGCAATAATGGGGTGGTTCAACCGCGCGCCCAGTAGTACCCCCTATACAGTATGGTTCAAAATATCCGGCTGGCTCTTTGATTTTGAAAAATTCTAGTGTAGATTGTTGATTATGAACGCATCAGACAAAATGGAGAAGATCGTATCCCTCGCCAAGCGCCGCGGCTTTGTGTTTCAGGGTAGTGAGATTTATGGGGGATTGGCCGGAGTCTACGACTACGGACCAAATGGTGTGGAGCTCTTGAATAACCTCAAGCGACTCTGGTGGAAGGCCAATGTCTACGATAAAGAAAACTACTACGGCCTCGATTCGGGCATGTTTAAGCACCCGCGTGTTTGGGAGGCGAGTGGTCACACCTCTGGCTTCTCCGATCCTCTAGCGGAGTGTCGGGAGTGTAATACCCGTATTCGCGTCGACAAGGAATTGGCCGCGCTTGGTGTGGTGGCTGACGAAAAGATGAGCGAGGCCGACATCAACACGCTCTTTGATGCCAATCGAGATAAGATTGTCTGTCCGAAGTGTAAGGCAAGGAACTTCAGTCCAGCTAAGGCTTTTAATCTTTTGGTTAAATCCAACCTCGGCGACTTCACCTCCGAAGGTGGCGAACCAGTCTATCTACCTGGTGAGGCCTGTCAGGGTATTTACCTCAACTACAAGAATGTGGTCGACTCCATGTCACCCAAGTTGCCCTTTGGTATCGCGCAAATTGGTAAGGCTTTCCGTAATGAAATCTCGCCGCGCAACTTCCTCTTCCGTACCCGTGAGATGGAGCAGGCCGACACCCAGCTTTTCATTAAACCCAACCAAAACAAAGCGGCGTTTGAGCAAATCAAGCAAGATCGTCTCAACTGGTACATCTCCATCGGAATCAAGCCCGAAAATCTTCGCTTCAAGGAGCACGATAACCTCGTCTTTTACGCGGCCGCGGCCTGGGATATTGAGTACAACTTCCCGAACCTAGGTTTCGATGAGCTAGAGGGTATTCACGACCGCACCAATTATGACCTATCTCAGCATATGGAGTGGTCTGGAGTTGATCTGACATACTTAGATTCTGAAACCAACGAACGCTACGTCCCGTGGATTCTTGAGACATCGGTCGGTATGGGCCGCATGTTCCTCGCTGTCTTAGCCGATGCTTACACCGAAGAAGAAATGGATGGTGGCACTCGGACGGTGCTTAAGTTACACAAAGACCTGGCTCCTTACCGTGCCGCCGTCTCACCACTCCTGCGCAACAAGCCGGAGCTGGTCGAGAAGGCGCGTGAAGTCTTCCGTCTCTTAAAGAACGAGTTCGGCAATATCGCCTGGGATGATAACGGCAATATCGGCAAGCGCTACCGTCGCCAGGATGAAATTGGCACTCCGCACTGTATTGTGATCGACTTCGATACTCTGGGCGAGAACCCGGCTCATCAAGACACCGTGACGGTGCGCGACCGCGATACGGGTACGCAAGAGCGCGTATCTCTAGCTGAATTGGTGGAGTATATTAAGTAGCTCTGATTAAGCTTATAAAACCCGCCCGCTACTCTGAATAGACCTCGCGGAGAAAGTTTTTTAGAAACTTTCGAGCGGAGAACTTGATTCGTGTCTAGGCAGAGTAGTGGGCGGGTTTTAGATAGTTCCCGTCCATGCAAAAGCCGGCGGCTGGGAGTCTGTCTTTAGCCAGCTAGCTCTACCCATTTAGCCTAGGTGTGCTAGAGTATTTTCATTATGGAAAAACGCGCTCGCTATATCACCACGACCTTGCCGTATGTAAATGATGACCCACATTTTGGTCATGCGCTTGAGTTTATTCAAACTGACGCCCTGGCGCGTTACTGGCGGCTTATGGGTCACGAGGTATTTTTCAATACTGGCACCGACGAGCACGGACAAAAGATTGCTCAAAAAGCAGACGAAGCCGGAACGAGTCGACAAGACTACGTTGATCGCTTTGCTGAGCGGTTTGAAAATCTTAATCGCGACGTGTTTGGACTCTCGTTCGATTCATTCATTCGTACTACTGACGAACATCATAAAAAAGCCGCTCAAGAAATTTGGCGACGTTGTTTAGCTAAAGGAGATATCTACAAAAAATCATACAAAGGACTATACTGCGTCGGCTGTGAATTGTTCTATAAAGAATCAGAACTGCTTGAGGGTAATATTTGCGCCATTCACCAAAAACCCTGCCAAGAGATCGAGGAAGATAATTATTTCTTCTCCCTATCGAAGTACCAGTCGTATTTAGAAGAATACCTTAGTCAACCAGTCATTGAGCCTGAGTGGCGCCGTATCGAGGCACTTAAATTTGTACAAAACGGACTTGAAGACTTTAGTATCTCCCGTGAGAAATCCCGAATGGATTGGGGTATTCCTGTGCCTGATGATGAGAATCAAGTGATGTACGTGTGGTTTGATGCGCTCACTAACTATATTTCGTGTCTGGGGTGGCCTGATGATGCGAATGGTCTCTTTGAAAAATTTTGGGTAAACGGCCACCGAATGCAGATGGCGGGTAAGGATCAAATTCGCTTCCAATCAATTATGTGGCAAGCGATGTTAAAGTCAGCTGATTTACCAGCCACTGATAAAGTGTTCTACCACGGTTTTATTAATAGCGGGGGACATAAGATGAGTAAGAGTCTTGGTAATGTTATCAGTCCTTTTGCGGTGGTTGAGCGCTACGGACTTGAAGCGACGCGTTACTTACTCTTACGGCATGTCCATCCAGTTGATGATACTGACGTTACCTGGGAGAAGATGGACGAGTGGTATACGGCTGGTCTTGTTAATGGATTAGGCAATCTCGTCGCTCGTGTGATGAAAATGGCGGAGACGCACCTGGATGAACCAGCCAAACGACCCGAAGCTATTGGTTTTGCAGAGGAATATACGGCCGCGCTTGATACTTTCAACTTCCAGGGGGCTTGTGACTACATCTGGTCTCGCGTCGGCGCGCTTGATGAGCGGATTGCCACCGAAGAACCTTTTAAGTTAGTCAAAACCGATCCAGCCAAAGCCAAAGCCATCATCCGCGAGCTAGTGCTCGAACTCTATGCTCTTGGTCGTCTACTAAACCCCATCATGCCCGCGACCAGCACCATCATCAAGGACGCCGTCCTTAAAAACAAAAAACCCGAGAATCTATTCAGTAGACTTGAGCAGGTTAAATAAACATGAGGCATCTCATCATACTTCCCGGAAATAGTGTAAAAAATTTAGCTTGGGGTGAATTGATGCTAAATCACTATCAGCCATTCTTTGATTCAGCCTTTTTGCAGTCTTACAGGCACTGGGAAAGTCGTAAGGATAATCTTGATTTTGTGGTCGAAGAAGCTAAGCTGAAAGAACATATAGCCAACTTAGACTTGGATACTGAAGTAACTATTATGGCCAAAAGCGCGGGGTCTTTATTAGCTTTGCTAGCGATTAATAATAAGTCTTTGCTACCTGAACGGTGTGTGTTTTTTGGCATGCCGCTTGATTTGGCAGCGGAAAGTTTATTTAAGACTGACTGGAGTCCGTTAGAAATTTTAAAAGTGCCAAGCTTAGCCTTTCATAATGTCGGAGACCCAACCACCAGCTACGAATTCACCAGACGCTTATTAGCTGAGAAAGCCCCTGGGATAGAATTTATAACTACATACGAATCTGATCATTGGTATGGAGATATCGATACCTATGATATTCATTGTAACCGTCTAATTACAATGACCAACTTAAATTAGTCGCTTGGCAGAGATTCTTAAAATATTTTCAGCCGCTAACCCCATTTAGTCCAATCGATTGGACTAAACAGTTGGTTTGTGTGCCGAATCGTCTATCTGTCTCTTTAGTATTTAGTGTGCACTGCAAATGGAAATAAGAAAAACGCCCCCAACAACAATACCTTTAGAGTGTACAAGAGGAATAGGCTTGTAGTTTTAGTCCAATCGATTGGACTAAAACTAAATAAGAAAGATTAGGGAATATCAGCGAAGGATACGCCACCGGTCTTTACTGTTGTAGCGGGGGAGTCCGAGGGTCAGGATGGTGTCGAGGGCTTCTAGGAAACCACGACAGTCGATTTTTTTGCTCTCGAGTTGGCGAGTGATAAAGCGAAATTCACCCCGGTCATACCGCTCCAGGAGCCGACCAACCGTGGTTGGACTTACGGCTAGACCATTCGCGATTTCATAGCTAGACGCGCCCTCATGAATCATAATGATAATAGCGAGACGTTTCGCAAACATCACTCTTTCCTCAAAGCCAAAGAAATGATCTATAAACTGGCCACTATTGCGCTCGTTTAATTGGCCGACTAATTTGGTAAATTGACTGGTAATATTTTTAGTCATTGCTTTATCCAGATTTTGTTTTGAGACCCGTGCCATACAAAAAGTATAGCATATTTAGTCCCATCGATTGGACTAAATAACTAAATAGTTGATTCGAGCACCATATTATTTGATTGTCACTGTTGTATCAAATGTACGTTGCAAAAGCAGATAAAATTAAACGCGCCCACAGCAACTACTTGTGGAGCTGAAAAGAGAAAAAGACACATAGATTTAGTCCCATCGATTGGACTAAATCTATGTGTTATACTGCGGCAAATAACTACGTCATCAAAATTTTCATAAAGATTTTGACATTATAGTAATGAGCCTAAAATTATGACTTTTAAATACATCGACACTCATGCCCATCTCAATCTAGCGGCGTTTCGGGAGGACATCGAAACGGTGGTGGGGCGGTGTCAGGCAGAGGAGGTGGCGGTCATCAATGTCGGTACCAAGGAATCGACAAGTAAGCGGGCGGTTGAGCTCACCACTCAGTTCGCTAACCAGTTCGCCATCATTGGCCTGCATCCGATTCAGACCGCGCCGGCATATCATGACGAGGAAGAGATTGGAGTGGGCGGCACGCCATTTAAGAGTCAGGGAGAAGTCTTCCGGCCGGAATTTTACCGCGAACTTGCGACGAGGGGGAAGGTGGTCGGGATTGGCGAGTGTGGTTTTGATTATTATCACACCCTGCCTGATAGCTATGCCGTGCAAGAAGCGGCCTTCATCGCGCAGATTGAGCTCGCCAATGAGCTCAAGCTACCTTTAATGATCCATACTCGTGGTCCCAAGCCCGGCGAGGCGAGTCTGACTGGTCGGAGTGTCTATGTGGATGTCTACGAGGTCCTAAAGCAGTACGCCAAGGTGCCTTTCAATGTGCATTTCTATGCCGGTACCTACGAGGAAGCCAAGCAATTTTTCTCGCTCGGTGGCACCATCTCTTTCACCGGTGTGATTACCTTTGCGAGTGTCTATGAGGAGATAGTCAAAGCCGCGCCTTTAGAGTTAATCCACGCTGAGACGGATTGTCCGTTTGTGGCGCCGGTACCGTACCGTGGCCAGCGCGCGGAGCCGTGGATGGTCAAGGAAGTGTATAAGAAAATCGCCGCTACCAAGAACTCAGATGAAACAGTGGTACGAGAGGTGTTGGTAAACAATGCTCGGGTTTTTTATAAACTGCCTCAAGTATAAGCAGTGGTCAGACAAGAAACAGCCGCGCGTCAGCGCGGCGTATTCGTGTGAGTCTTGGTCGATTCAACTCCGTGGCGGAGTGGACTCGTCCACTTTGATCGGAACGGCTTCGAGGGAAGAAGTCTGACGACTCCATTCCACCGACATAACACGAGTTCTGATCAGGCGTTGCAGTTCTTGCCACGCGCCTAGTGTGGTTTCGGACAGGGTTGTGTGTCTGCCCAACCACCAAGCGGCCAGGATTGCCAACGCCGCGCCGGCTCCCCAGATGGGGTTCTGGCTCAGTAGTGCGGTGGCTAGCCCAGCATAAATCAGGATGATCCATGTTCCGGCGCCCAGCCGGCTTTTGGGTTCTCGCTGCGTTTGCCTCTGTTTGATTCCTCCCAGTAAGGCAAAAGCAGGCAAGAGCCCGAAACAAAAAACCAAAAGACCAAAGTATTCGCTCATGTTCTCCTCTTCGGTTGAGCGGGTTGAAAACAGCGCCCTTTATACCACACGGTTAGCAGATTAGTCAAAGATTTTGATTAGATAAGTGTCAATCTCGCGTTGATCGAGGTCGTAGAAATTTAGTCCCCGCTCATGGAGGTCGGCGGCGAGCTCGCGCCCGACGAAGCGCCAGTGCCAGGGTTCGAAGATATAGAAGTGATTGGCTTCAGGGTAAGAGAGGATGAAGCCCCAGCGGTGAGCGTTCGCCTTGAGCCAAGTATAGGCTGTAGTCTGCGCGAAACTCTGACTGGTCGCGCCAGTCGCGAGGTCTACCACATCAATCGCGGTGCCGAGTTGGTGCTCGGAGAAACCTTGGTCGGCCGAGAAGGCGTTGGCGCCAGTGCCGTAGACTTGGGTGAACTGACCTTTAAGCTCCTGCTGTTCGTCAAAGGAGCGAAAGGCTGAGATGATGCGTAGGTCGTGGCCAGCGCGCTTAGCCTCATCTAGCATATCTTCTAGGAAGTGAATCACTTCGGGATGAAAGTACTGGTCCTTGCGACCAGGCATGATGTAGCGGTCTGAGATTCGGGTCAATTGGAGCGGTCGGTAGTTTTCATTGAGAAAATAAGTCCGCGAGTATTTCTGGAGGAGTTCACGATCGGTTCTCGATAAACGGTCTAAATCGCCGACTGTGCCAGCGATGGCCCGTAGTTGGTCTTCGAAGTCTTCGTTACGGTTGCGCTCGCGTCTTAGGTCACGTTCGATTTGGTTCAGTTCATCGGCCGTGAGCGAGAGGCGGCGCGAGAGTTCCTCAATCGTGTCAGCGGCGGCGGTGCGTTCGGCGTTGAGGGCTCGGGTGGTGGAGGCGCTTTCGAGCAGGAAGAAATTACGTTCCTCAAGGAGTAGGACTTTAGTGGCTTCGAGTGATTGGGTTTTTTGGTAAAACCACCCGGTTGTTAAAGCGAGAGCGAGAGTAGCCAAGACCAAGCCACTAACAAGCCACTTAAGGCGGGGTGGTAGATGGGCCGGCGGGGAGCTTGTCATAAGTGAATTCTACCATGCCTTGAGGGATTGAATAGACTCGATAATCATGGTAGGGTAGGCGGCGTTAGTAGTTAAGTTTGACAACATGTCAGAAGAAACCATGCCAGTCGCCGAGACGACCGTAAGCAATGAGCCAGATGCCGTTGCCTACGAGCTCGCCTTCCACGTACTTCCAACGGTGACTGAAGGGGAAGTAGCTCAGGTTTTTGATCGTATCAAAAACCTCATTACCAAGGCCGGTGGTAGCGTAACTGGCGAAGAGATGCCCGAGCGCTTCGATCTCGCTTACGAGATTGAGAAGTACCTGGAAGGCAAGAATCGTCGCTTCAGCAGTGCTTATTTCGGTTGGGTACGCTTCGCGCTTACGCCGGGCGCACTCACTCACCTCACCGAGGAAGTCGAAGCCGAGAAGACTCTTTTGCGGTATATGCTTATCAAGCTCACCAAGGTCGAAGAGGAGAATCCTTTTCGTTTCCACGAGTCGATTGCCCACCGCAAGGTGACAGTGATTGATGATGAGACTTTGGCCGAAGTAGCGGAGGAAGCCGAGGCCGAAGTAGCTGGCGAGCCTGAGGCGGCTGAAGAAGTGGCCGAGGATAGCGCGCCGACCGAGGAGAAGGTATAATTGGTCAATACCAGTTAAACTTCGTCTATGAACATCAACAAAGCCATGGTCTACGGGAACCTAACCCGCGATCCCGAGTTGAAAGCCTTACCCAGTGGCATACCAGTTTGCAGTTTTGGCTTAGCCACCAATCGTGTCTATACCGACCGCGATGGCAAGCGTCAGGAAGCGGCTGAGTATCACAACATTGTGGTGTTCGGCAAGCAGGCCGATAACTGTGCCAAGTATCTGCACAAGGGCAACAGCGCCTTTGTCGAAGGTCGCTTGCAGACTCGGAGTTGGGATAAGGATGGGGTGAAGCAGTACCGCACCGAGATCGTCGCCGAGCGGGTGCAGTTTGGACCAAAGGGCAGTGGCGCACCAGCCAGTAGTGGCAACAAAGATGATGCTGGTAGTACCGCGCCGAACGCGCCGGATTATCCAGAGGAAGAGATCAATCCTGAAGACATACCTTTCTAAGTCCTTTATCATCTTAGCTACGTCGTTGTTCATCAGTAAAATAAAGCTCAACGTACCACTTGTACGCCTCGCTTTATTTTCCTCGAACGCCTTGTAGCTAAGCGATACGGGCTTAGAAAACAGCTCGCACCAAATCTGAAACTTAAACATTTAATTGAAATAGTATTATTAGCCATCATTAAAAAATATGGACAAAGAACGACACAACCTACACAAGAAAGCCGCCCTCGAACACATCGACTACAAGGACATCACTCGTTTGGGTGCGTACGTAAATCCACACGCTCGCATGATGAGCCGTCGCCGCACTGGCTTTTCAGCCAAGGCTCAGCGTGATTTCGCTCGGGCTATTAAGCGTGCTCGCTTCATGGCTTTGATGCCATACATTCAGCACTAGTTTGAAGGGGGGACCAATCGGTCAAAAAGCGGGGCGGCCGAAGGCCGCCCCGCTTTTTTATCGCCACACTTAGGGTATAATATTTATGGGTAAGTTCGCTCCGCATCAGGAGCTTAAAACGAGGAGTTCACGTGGCAAAAAAGAGAAAATCTTTGCCACGTAGCTGGTGGCAAAACTACTGGGCTCGCATTGGTCCAGTAGACATATGCTTGATCGCGGGGGTGGTGATCGGTTTGCTCGCTTACTACGTGGGTGAGCTGTTACCGTTACACGCTGTGATCATGGGGCTGGTGGTAGCCATTGGGCTCCTAGAGATCTTCGTGGGTACATCACCCAGAGATCAGGATTAGCCGACCAGCGCACGCACCGCTTAAGTGTCCAACACAAGCGGTGTTTGCTTTGCGGGGGTATTCACAGGTGAAAACGTCCAGGTAAGGTGTTTCGTCAATAGTAAAATTTGAGGCAGACGATTTTGATTAAAATATTTTTTCCCTACGCCTTCTCCACCCGTTCCGAATAATCGCCCGTTTCGGTATTAATCGCAATCACATCTCCCTGATTGATAAACATCGGCACCATGATGGTCGCCCCCGTTTCTAGCTTGGCTTCCTTCATCGCTCCGCCCGAAGTGTTGCCTTTGACGGCATCGACGGTCTCGACCACCTTGAGTTCAATCTTGATGGGCACCTTTACTCCAATGATTTCTTCGTCAAACACAATGGCATCGAGCGCACTGCGTTCTTTGATGAATTTACCTTGGTCGCCAATCAAGTCGGCCGACAAAGCAAAACGCTCCGCCGGCTTACCAGTCGTGTGGAACCAATACTCGTCACCCCGACGATAGATGAAGGTAATATTTTTTGTTTCCAAATCGGCTTCCTCAGCGGTCTCGCTGACGTGAAAAGTATTTTCGACCACGCGCCCGGTTTTGAGACTTTTCAGTTTGGTGATATTGACCGGCTTGCGCTGTTGTTTTCGAAACACGTGTGAAGCCAACACTAGATAAGGTTCGTCATTGAAGAGGATGACTTTTTTGAGGGTGATTTCGTTATATGACAAGACGGCCATGGTGTAAATATTGTTATATTAAATGAGCGAGAAGATACTACCATATATGTCGCTGTATGAGAAAGCCCCAGCGAGCCTCTCGGATGAGGCGATTTTGTTGCGGGCGCGGGTCGAGCCTTGGCTTTTTACTTTTATTGTGGAGCGCTATGAGGCGCCGTTTTTGCGGAAGGTGCGGGCGGTCTTGCGCGACCCGCGCGATATTGAGGAGGTGGTCCAGGATGCTTTCGTAAAGATCTATATCAATGCCGACAAATTTGAGCCCCAAGCAGGCGCCAGCTTTTCTTCCTGGGCCTACAAGATTCTCCTTAATACCGCCTACACGCGTTACCAAAAGGCGATCAAGGAAGGTCAACGCTTTACCATCCTCGACCCTGAATTCGAGCAACTCGTAGGCGAGCGGCAGGCGCACACCGGCTTTGCGGAGGATACCGATGCGATTGAGCGTGTCCTTGCTAAGTTACCCGGGCACTTCGCGGCCGTTTTGCGCTTGCACTACCTCGAGCGCTGGTCGCAGGAAGATATCGCGCGCGCGGAAGGCGAGCGGGTCGGCAATATCAAGGCGCGCATCCACCGCGCCAAAGCCGCCTTCAGAAAGGCGGCGACCGGGCAGGAGCGGGATCTATTGTAACTAAATACCAACTAGTCTAGTTTAATTAAGTATGACCAATCACACTATTGATTTCAGCACCCCACTTCGCTCTCGTATTATGCGCCGAGTCTACTATGCTTTCGTGCTGTCTTTTATCTTACATCCAGCTTTTCTCAAGGGAGCGCTCTTGGGTGGTGGGCTGGCGCTCTTGGGGCGGCTCACTCATGTCGCATCCTGGTCACAAAACCTCCTTGCCGTACCGCTGGGTCAGCTACCAACTTATGTCTGGTCAGTAGTCGCTACAGCTTTAGCTAATGGCGAGTTTCTGAAGCTTCTTTCGGTGGGGTTGATTATTTACGCGCTGCTGAGTTTCCGCTTGCCGAGGCGTGAGCTACCCCGTCGTGAGTGGCAGGCGGTGTAGGTCACAAAGGGGAACCCTAGAGAATTTCCCCTAGGGTTCCCCTTTGTGACTTCCCTAGGCAAGACCTAGGGAACAAACATAGGCCTTGCCTATGTTTGTGTAACTAAACCACAGCCGGGCGGAAGCGTAGCTTACGCCCGGCTGTGGTTTAATACTATTGTTGTAATATGCCGGTCACTTAGTTTTGCTTCGCCCACCTCCCCAAGTTCCCGCCCTTCGCAAAACTAAGTGACCGGCATAGATTCTTACTCCTCCGGCGCTTCCTCAGTTTCGTCAGTACTTGGACTTACGCCGGCGACCGCCTGCGCATCGCTCTTCAAGGCAGTTCTGATGTGTCCCAAGAGTTCGGTCTGTAGTTTTTGATCTTGGCGTAGGAAAGTGCGTGAGGCGTCATAGCCGCGACCAAGTTTCACTTCTGCACTTTCATCTCCGCCGGGCGGAATATAAGAATATGATGAGCCGGACTTTCGGATCAATTTATACTTCTCACCCAAGGCCAAGAGTTCACCTTCCCGTGAGATACCCTCACCGTAGATTAGGTCAAATTCGGTAGTGCGGAAGGGGGAGGCGACTTTGTTCTTCACCACCTTCACGCGGTGTCGACCACCGACCACTTCCTCACCTTTCTTGATCTGTGCGATACGACGAATATCAAGCCGCACTGAAGTGTAGAACTTAAGCGCCTTACCACCTGGGGTAGTCTCTGGGTTACCAAACATCACTCCGACCTGCATGCGAATCTGGTTGATGAAAATCACCACCGTCTTACTCTTGGCCACAATACCAGTCAGTTTGCGCAAGGCCTGGCTCATGAGACGTGCCTGCTTACCGACGTGGTGCGCTCCCATCTCACCCTCGATCTCGTCTTTTGGAGTAAGTGCAGCGACGGAGTCAATCACAATCACATCAAGCTTACCGGAACGGACTAAGGACTCGACAATCTCCAAGGCCTGCTCACCGTGATCTGGTTGCGAGATAAGTAGCTCCTCGAGCTTCACACCAATCGCGCGGGCGTACTCTGGATCCATGGCGTGTTCGGCGTCGATAAAGGCACAGATACCACCGAGCTTTTGCGCCTCGGCGACTGCGTGCAAGGAGAGAGTAGTCTTGCCCGATGATTCTGGTCCAAAAATTTCAATAATGCGCCCGCGCGGGAAGCCTCCGATACCAAGCGCATCGTCGAGCCCAATCGAACCGGTCGAAATTGCGTCGACATCAACCTTCTTACTCTCATCGAGAGTCATAATCGCTTCTTCACCAAATTTAGTCTTAATCGCGCGCAGTGTGTCGGCGATACTGCTCATTCCTTTTGGTATATCTCCTCCCTTAGACGCAACTGCTTTTTTCTTTGGCATATTGATACAAATTAATTATTAATTATTACTGGGGTTTTGCAGTGTTAGCTTGCCCGGCGGCGGGTTGTTGACTAGCGACCGCTTCAGGATTCCCGCTGTATTCTAAGGCTGGTGCCTGAGGATTATTGGGCAGTGCCGGAGCTTCAACGTTCATACCAATTTTTTGCTGTTCAGCTCCTTCATTTGTAATTGCTTTCGGACCTCCTGAGGCCGGAGCTTGATTCTCTGTAGGAATAATTGGTGTGAAATCAGTCTCTCTTTTCGCCGTGTCGTCAGATATCTTCTCAGCTGCTACTTCGGTTGGTTGGACAGCTTGCGCCTCCAAGGCTACCCTGCCACCAGGGTATCTTGCCCTGTCTATAAGTGCTGATGCCTCCCAGGCCGCTCGCTTGCGGCGGGTCTGCACTTCTAGAATACGGGCAAGCACCACATAGTCGGCTTCCAACGATTCATCATACCCAGGCTCGGTCATAAAGTGATACTGCCAATTCATGTTCTCGAGAGACGATGGATTACCATCTTCGAACATCTGGTTTATGTACTTAAGGGCGTGACCACCTAGCTCTTTAAGATGATCGGTCAGCTTTAGCTCACCTTCAGTGCCTAGTTTAATAGATTCTAAGTTAGAAAATTGCTCGGCATCGAGGACAGTGACACTGTCGTCATTGTTAAGTTCCATGTCGATTTTAGATGGGGGAGCTTGGTCTTTAATTTCTCTAGCTTCAACATCAATCACATTTGGGTCTTCAGGGCTTTTACCTATAGCCACACTCTCTCCAGTCGCGGCTAATTCATTGCCGTCTGGGTTAGTTGGTACTAATTCACTACCATCACTAACAGTCGAGAGGTCGTGATCTACGACTGGTTCCATAGATGCTACAGAAGAGCTTTCTGTAGGTACAAGGGGGTAATTATCGGGTGTGTCAGGATTAATATTATACATGACTTCCGCATCCTTAAATGCAGACTCGCTTTCATACATACCATTAAATGGTCTTGAGGTATCGGCCGATGGAATTATATTCTCCGACATTTGCCTGGCTAATTCCTGTCCAGCTAGCTGTTCATTACTTGGGGTGCCCGGACTTTTCATACTAATTATTATAACTTAGCTCATTTGTTATGTATACAAACGGTCGTTCGACCTTCGTTTCGCGCCCATACCGATCTTTGGCGCGGAGGGTGACAATAGTATACCCGTTGGGCAACACGATGTCTTCCTTGAAATAACCCTGCTCATCGGTATAGATGGGGCGGTCATTGAGCCAGAGGTGGGTGATATTAAAGGCGGCTCCACTTAAGGTAACTACGCGCTCACTCTGGGCTGGTGCAATCGCTTCATTAACTACTATCTGGGGGCCCATAATCAAGAACCGAGCCTGAAACAAGCCATAACTAGCCATAGCCACCGCGATCAACATTGCTAGCAGGATTCCGACAACGGTGCGCAATTCGATTCTATCTAGGACTGTTTCTGGATGATCAGACATAGTTTAATTATCGTCAGTGTCACCGCTGGTTCCGGCCTGTTCGCGACCAAGGATGACTTCTCGTGGCTTTGAGCCGTCAGCTGGCCCGATCACTCCCTGCTCCTCGAGCAAATCCATCAGTCGCGCCGCGCGCGAGTAGCCGACGCGCAGTTTGCGTTGTAGGTATGAAGTGGAGGCTTTGCCGGCTTCGATGACGGCCGCTTTAGCATCCTCGAAAAGATCGTCTTCAGCGTCCATATCACCACCTTCTATCGAGGCCAAAAAGGCCGTTGCACTGCCGTCTTTTTGTTCATCGAGATCAATCGTATCGTGTTCGTGCGCGTCTTGGTCCTTAAGATAGGCGACCACCTTCTTGATCTCGTCGCCCGAAATGAACGCCGACTGAATGCGGATGAGGCGGGGGCTATCCGAAGAGAGATAGAGCATGTCGCCCTGTCCGAGGAGTTTCTCTGCCCCCATTTGGTCGATGATGGTGCGCGAGTCGATTTGCGACGCGACATTCAAGGCGATACGAGTTGGGATGTTGGCCTTGATGGTGCCGGTGATGACATTGACCGACGGTCGCTGGGTGGCGAGGAGAAGGTGGATACCGACCGCGCGACTCATTTGGGCTAGGCGCACAATTAGGGCTTCGAGTTCTCTCGGGTAAGCCTGCATGAGATCATTTAGCTCATCGAGGATAATCACCATATACGGCAGGGGTTCGGGTAAGTTGACTTTTTCTTCCTCGAGCGCTCCGGCTTCTTCCCAGGCCTTCTTAGCTGGTTGGTAGACCTTCTCATGGTAAAGGTCTAGGCCCTGAACCCCTTCAGCATGAAGGATGTCATAACGCCGGGCCATTTCTTTAACTGCCCAAGCCAGGGACTTAATGGCTTTTTTCGGGTCGGTAATCACCGGTGCGAGCAGATGAGGGATGCCGTTATAGAGTGTGAGTTCGACGCGCTTGGGGTCGACTAGAATAAAGCGGAGCTGTTCAGGCGAATTGCGGAAGAGGAGCGAGACGATGATGTTGTGGATCGTAACCGACTTGCCTGAGCCGGTGGTGCCGGCGATGAGGACGTGGGGCATGCGAGCGATGTTGGCGAAATGTACTCCGCCGGCCACGTCTTTACCAAGCGCGACCAGGAGGGGACGGGGCGAGTCAGTGTATTCCGGATGCTTCAAGATCGAGGCTAGGCCGACGGTGGCACGGACGGCATTGGGGACCTCAATCCCGACCAGAGACTTGCCTGGGATTGGGGCCTCGATACGAATCGTACTGGCCTTGAGGGCGAGCTGAAGCTCCTGGGATAGAGCGACGATGCGCGAGATACGTACGCCCTGTGCAGGCTTAAGGGCGTAGCGGGTGATGGCCGGCCCACTTTCAACCGCATCCATCTCGACATTGATGCCGAACTCTCGGAGGGTGCGCTTGATGATAATTGAATTTTCCTTCACGTCTCCGGCCGAAGGCTTACCTTTGTCTTTATTGAGGAGGGCCAGGGAAGGCGGTACATATTTGCCACTAAAGTGTTTAACAGTAATCTCGCTCGGGTCTTTTTCGATGGCGTTGGTGACTTTAGCCGCCACTTTGCTGGCGACGGTTTTAAGCCCGTTCTTGTCCTCGGCTTCCGCTTCTGGGTGGGGTTCGGGAGTCAGTGCTGGCTCGAGCTCGGGTAGGTCAAGTTCAGCGAGACCAAGGTCATCCTCGATCACCTCCTCTTTGCGCTTAAAGCGCGGGAAGGTCAGTCCGGTATTAAAGGTCAAGAACACCCCAATAAGAGCCAGACCGGCGAGGACGGCACCAGTGACCCAGGTACCGGTGAGGTAGGTCAGGGGTCCGGTTAACGCGTAACCGACCATGCCACCGAGGTTCTCTCGGTAGAGTTCAAAGAGAGCCAGACTGGCGAAGAACATCAGTGCAATCCCAAGGAGTTTTGACCCACTCACTCGCTCGTCAGTCTTTGGCTTAAGCAGGGCGACCACATAGAAAACGGTAGCAATTGGTGCCAGCCACGCCCCGGTCCCAAAGAGCCAGCTTAAGCCAACCTCAGTGTACTCACCCGCCCGCCCCGCCAAGCTTAAGAGTGAGAGCAAGCAGAACACACCCAAGAGTCCCACAAAGACCGCGGCGATGGCTTGCTTGGTCTGGGGTGACAAATCATCAAACCAAGGTCTCTTATCGTTTAACTCAGGTTGTTTCTTACGTGCCATAACAAAAATACCTACCAAAAATGATACTTAGATAATACCACGAGTCAGAGCTGACCGTACTGGGGACAGAACAAAGCTTAAGAGTCAGGAAGGGGGAGACGCAAGGTGGGCGGGTGTTCATAAAGGAACCCGCCCACCTTGCCTAAAAGACCAAAAGTCTCTATAATAAAGACAGAAACCAACTCAAAGACAACTAAGTCTAAACGACATCACCTTAATAATTATAAAAGACTAACCGTCATGGACAAGCATCCCACTTACGGCGTAAAAAGACTGGCCGAGAACAATGAATACTATAATAATGTTTTTAAAAAGACAGAAAGAACAGTCTCGGTAGTCTTTTATGTTTTGTCTCACATTCCAAGGACAGACACCACAGCCTTCCAGTTGGATGTTATAAGCGACAAAGCCATGAAGGTGCACGAGGCCGCTTTGGCGACTTTGTCTTTATACGAGTATGAGGCCAAAGCGCAGATTTTCCCCTTTAAGCAATCTTTGGTGGCCCTCGAGGGAGCTCTTCGCATCGGTAATGCCGCCCGCGTCATGACCGATGAGACGCTCCATCTTCTCCTCTCCGAGGTTGATCTGGTTCAGCGCTACCTCAAGAATCATTTTCTGCTAGAAGAGCCTATTGTTGTAGGCGAATTTTCAGCTACCGCCGGCGCGGCTACACTGCCTGCTCGGGCAACAGCTAACCCGCGCCGCGAGGCTTCTGTACCGCGGGCGCGGCGGGTCGCTATCCCGCCTGGAGACATCAGCACCGACGCCCACTTGGTCTACAGTCAGCTGGTCGATCGCTCGACCCGGATCAGGACAGTCCTTGAGGCCAAGCCCGAGGCGACTATAAAGGACATTGCTGAGGTCATCACTGACGTGAGCGAAAAGACCATCCAGCGGGAGCTTAATAGTCTCATAGAAAAAGGACAGGTAATAAGACAGGGTGAAAGACGTTGGTCTAAATACTCAATTGCACCTAAGCAATAAAGGACCTATGTCCTTACCTGGAGGGACCCTAGGCAACTCACGATTGTCTTAGAGGCTCAGCTCACAAAGGGGAACCCTAGGGAATTCCCTAGGGTTCCCCTTTGTGAGCTGAGCGTTGGATAATCACCCCCAACCCCTGATTTGCCAAGCCTTTCTATCTGTTTTCTAGTGTTGTGTCCGGGGTAAGAAGTGGCCATCCAGGTCGTCATCAAAGGTAGACCAGGCGTTAGTTTGTTGACGTTTCTAAGCAATTCGCGTACTCTGTGCCCAGTTTTGCTTAGAGGTTTTAGGCTTGAATTTCAATGATTTACGTTCGCGTAACATCACACAATCCACAAGCCTGAGCGTGCCAAGTGATTGGCGCGTAGCAGTCATCTGCTATACTAAGCTGGTATAGCGCGTATGCGCTTTTTTGTAAGCTGAGATTACTCATCTGGAAGACCCAGGTTCAGTCCTCGCTTCACACAAGAAAGCCATCCGTTATGAACGTTCTTTGACAATACAGATTCTTCCTCACTCCGAAGCCTAGCTTCTGAGTCTTGTGAAGTTTCTGGGTGTAGCCTAGCGGTTGCATTTCTATAAATAAATCTTTCCGCGCTTAAGAAGAGCGCGGGCTAAGCCGGCGCTGGTGCCAAGGCGCTCGCTTAGCAAAACTCTTCCTTAACCCTTCCGCCTGACCTTCTCCCGTTCCGCACTGTTATATGTCTGACACTCAGTCCTCTCTTGCAGCTAACCTTCACATCTGATTTGCGGCTTTGGCCACGAGTTGGTGTGTGGAGTTAGTGATATTGCGTAAGCTGGCCTGATAAACCAGTTTACGGATATGAATTAATTCATATTATCAGCCGTTATCAAATTAACCTCACGCAAGTGAGCGCGCATTAACCCTGCGCAAATCAATTAATTAATTATGACTATTACGCAAAGTTTTGCTTCAAAGGTCCTTGTGGCTTTTGTCGCAGCTGCGATGCTTCTCACTTTGGCTCCGTCCGCAAAGGCGCAGTCAGCTGAAGACTTGCAGGCTATGATCAACAATCTGCTTGCTCAGATTGCAACCCTCCAGGGCCAGCTCGGCCAGGGTGGTACTGCATCAGTAGCAGCAGGTGTCTGTCCATTCACTTGGACACGCGACCTACGCACCGGTTCAACTGGCGCTGACGTTCGCGCTCTACAGCAGCTTCTAAACTCTGACCCAGACACTCGCGTGGCTGTATCAGGCGCTGGTTCAGCTGGTATGGAGACTGAGTTCTTCGGTCCAGCTACCGCTGCTGCCGTTTCAAAGATGCAAGTTAAGTACCGTGCTGACATTTTGTCACCAAACGGCCTTGTTAACCCAACTGGTACCTTTGGTCCAGCTACTCGAGCTAAGGCTAACGCACTTTGCGCTACCCCAGCTCCAGTAGTTCCAACTACACCAGTTACCCCAACTACCCCAACCACTCCGACTACTCCAACCACACCAGGTATGAGTAGTTCAGAGGCTGAACTTACAAACTTCAACTTCCGCGCTGGTGAACGAACCGACGTTGAGGAGGGAGCTACTGATGTTCCAGTCGCTGAGATCGAGTTCGACGTTGAGGATGGTGATGTACGTGTAGATCGTCTAGATCTCTGGTTTGACCGTTCAGCTGTAACTGGTACAGCTGAAGTAGAGCCATGGCGTGTCTTCCGCGATGTATCTATTTGGGTAGATGGCGAGAAGGTGGCTACCAAGCGTGTTGACAGTCGAAATGACTGGTCACGCAACGTAGATACTGACAACGACCGCATCCGCTTCACTGGACTAGATATTATGTTCCGTGAGGATGATCGTGCTGTTATCGTCGTAGCTGTTTCAACTCAGTCTACAGTTCGCGATCCAAACGGTGCTAACTGGATTATCCGTGTACCAAATGATGGTATTCGTGGTCGTGATGGTGCTGGTATCGATCAGTTCGTAGGTCAGGGTTCACAGACCGTACAGTTCTCTATCGAGCAGGAAGGTCGCGATGATGAGATCCGAATCCGCAAGGCTTCATCAGATCCAGCCGCTACTGTACTCGAGCTCGAGGATGACCGTACATCAAACTACATGACTGTGTTTGCGTACGAGCTTGATACTCGTGATTCAACCTCAAACATCGAAATCAATCAGCTCTGGTTGTCAGCTGTTCTCAGTTCAAGTACTGTGAACTTCTCATCAGTTGCTAACGATGTTCGTCTACGTGTTGGTAACCGAACTTACTCACGTTCAACCTTCGGTACAGCTTCAGGTCCAACCTGGAATGGTACAGGAAATGACGTACGCTTCGTATTCAACGATGGCGAGTTCGTTATTCCACGTGGTCAGCGCGCTACTGTAGAAGTACTTGTCCGCTTCAACGCTTTGCCAACTGCTCTTGAGGGTACTACCCTTACTATGAGCCACAACGCAATCGTTGCTGAGGGTACTCGTACTCTCCAGCCAGGTGACATCTCAGGTGGTGCTACAGGTGAGACTCACACTCTATTGACTGAGGGTCTTCGCTTCGTCAAGCGATCATTGGTTGCTTCACGTATCGCTGGTACTGGTAACAATCCACAGGACAGTGCAGAGTTTACTCTAACTGTTGATGTGACTGCTATCGGTGATCAGTTCTTCGTTGAGGACAATGCTGCTTCAGCCTTTGATGTGACATTGTTCCGAAATGGAAGTAGTACTGACGCGCTCATTAACATGGCTTCAAGTACTGTGACTTTGACTTCAAACGCTACTAAGGAGCTTAACCGCTTCCGTATCGATGAGGGCCAGACTCGTACTTTCACTCTCCGCTTGACTTACCGTCCAGAGGGAGATCGTCAGAACTTCCGCGCTCAGTTTGACAACATGACATTCTACCCGAATGCTTCTGGTGCAACTGGAATGAAGACTCAGCCATTCACTCCAACTTCTGATTACCGTTCAGATGATGTTACTATCCTTAACTAACCTTCGGTTAGCTTAAGATAAACTTCTTCTTCGGTTCGTAAGAACTAAGTGAAAGCTAAGGAAAAACCCCACACGCAAGTGTGGGGTTTTTCTGTGTTTAATAAATTTCTATAGATTGCAGTCGCAAGTTAGTATAAGTAAATTTGCTGTTTAAAATTAGAGTACATAAAGTGATATAATTAATTTATATGGAAATTAATCGAGCGCTAGAAGTTACACCAGAACCTGAGCCTAGCCCGGAGGACGTTGAGGCGGTCTCGGCGTACATAAGTCGGGTTGTAAATGAAGGTCTTAGTTTGGGGGCTCTTTATAAAGCCTTAGTGCTTTTGACTGAAGGGTCACCTACAGACTCTTTGTCGCCAGAACAGTGCAGATTACTTAAGAAACAGCGCGGTCCTCTCCGTGAAGATATAGTTAAGCTCTATAGTTTGATGGATGATTTACAACAAGTATCAACAGACAATAATCCGAACATAACCGAAGTCACTAGAGCCTACTTTGAGGAGGGAAGTAAGCCAAAATTTCTATTAAGTAATACCTATGGTGTGAGAGATCGCGCACAGGTCTTGGTGAGTGGACTAGTAACATCTTCACCTGTGACCAGGGTGGATATAGAGTTATAGCTAAAGCAGCCGGTTAACGAGACTTGCTTTAGATGCTTGCTTTTTTGTTGAATGTGTGATAAAAATCCGCCCGGATTTGGTGGGGAGTTCGCTCCACCAAGCCGCTTGTTTTTTCTCGAGAGGTTTCCATGTTGTTCTTCCGTTTCCTCGGCGCCCGTTTGGTCGCCACCTTCCTGGCTGTTTTCGGTCTCTGGGGCATGGCCTCGGCCGCGCCGGTCTCACTCGGCAGCATCACCCATGACTACGGTTCGGGTGTCGGTCAGGTGGCTTCCGCCTCCCTCATGGGCGGTGGTGCCAACTGCGACACGCTCAATGCCAGTTCCATCACGGTGCGGGCAGGGTCGAGCTGTGGTCAGCGGTTCTACGACCAGTTCGACTTCAGCGGCCTGGGTTTCGACACCATCGACCGCTACGAGGTCACGCTCGACTTCTCGGGTACCCGCAACCAGTACGCCGGTACCGAGCGTTGGTACCTGCGGCCGGCATCGTCCACCTCGGTGGGCAGTTCCGACTGGATGAACTACGAGCTCAACGCCAGCGGTGTCCAGACCTTCGTTCTGAACTCGGCCTTGGATATCTTCCCGGCCATCGCTGGCGGCAACCTGTTCCTGTGGTTCTCGAGCACGGCGCCGACTTTCTTCGGCTTGCCCGAGTTCACCTTGAACTCGGCCCGGGTCGAGATCTTCGGCACACCCGCAGCCACGCCGATCCCCATCCCGGGTACCCTGGCGCTGGCCCTCGCACCGCTCGGCTTCATCGCCGGCACGACCGGCCTGCGGCGCGCCCGCGAACAGCATCGCGACCGTCGTCGCGACGGCCTCGGCCGCTACGCCAACTCGGCCGGCTCCGAGCTGAGCAGCTGATGTCGCCGGGTGGGGTGGCGGCCGCAGGCCGCCACCCCGCCGTCTTCGCTAGCGATTCGTCGCTAGCGTCCAGTCTCCCCTTCGTTTCGTACGGAGCCGGGAGGCTTTTCTTTTATGTTCAGCCACAGAGACAATTGGTAAGGGGTTGTATTATAGTTTTTTACATAGGTTTTCCACAGTTAACTTGAACGGTGAAAATTCCTTAGAGTTAGTATTTAGTTATCGGTTAGTCGATTTTGACTACCAAGCAATATGGACTCCCAGCTCTTTAGCCGGAAGCATTATCTCCTCGCTCTTCTAGCGGGCACAGTCTTGCTTTGGCCTAATTTGGCTGGAGCAAGCGCCCTGTGCGGTTCTGTCATAGGTCCGGTTGACTACTTTTCGCCCACTACGCCAACATACTCCACCGCTATTAGCGACTGCACCAACCCTTTCGGAGCTACGAACAGTCCTTCACCATTTCAATTTAGATTGCTGGGGCAGGTGGTCGGGTCTGGCACGGAGTTCGACATACCCGAGACCGGTACTGCTGATTATGAGTTTAGGCAGTTGCGGCCCTTGTTTGATGCTCGTCATGCTTTCTATCGTCACGAAGATGGTGACTTGGTCTTTGTAGGGATGTGGCCAGCGCCACCAAGCGAAGCCGACGCGCGCGCTTTTGCTCAAGGCTATTTTGCGCCTGCTATAGACATCGAGCCGTATATCCTCGCCTGGCTAGGTGAATCGTATGATCCAGACGAGATCGATTTTGGACAGTTTGATAATTTTAACTCTGCTTTCTACACCTCATACGTACCAGCCAATCCGCTACTCACTCCCGGCACTTACACGCTCCTCTCGGAAGAAATCATTATCACTCTCGGTCGGCAACCTTTACGGGAGCAGATTAGAAGTTGGTTTATCCCGACAGCCTACGCTCAGTACATACCGCCTCGTCAACTCTTTACTTTGACGTTTACCCTTAAGGCGGAGGCGCCGGCTTTAGCCGGCGCCTCCAACCTCCTCTTCATCCCCGGTCTTATGGGAACTCGTCTTTATGAGGAGAGTGCGCTGTGTGAGAGTGGGGGAGTGCGCGAGCGTGAGCGATGGTTCTCGCGTGATGATTGCAACCAGCGCCGTCTTCAGACTAATTTCCTAGGCAGAAGCATCAACGAATTGTATACCAAGCCAGGGGTAGCGAGCATCCTCGATGAGGCGGGGGCGGGCATAATTAATTTCAATATCTATAAGTCATTTCTCGCTGATCTATCCAGCGCAAAACAAACCGGTCTCATCAACGACTTTGGTGTTCTGCCTTATGATTGGCGACTTAGTCTAAGTGACCTGATGACGGTGTATCTCGATGAGACTACTGGTAAGCTTATGGTTAGTAACGGGCTACCGTTAGAAAATAGTTATCTATATCAAATGGTGTTAGACCTGGCCTCGACCTCAGACAGTGGTCGGGTGACGGTGGTTGCTCATTCGAACGGTGGCTTGCTGATGAAATATTTCTTGCGTCAGCTCGAGCTACGCAACGATCCTCTGGTCGGGAAAATTGACAACCTCATCCTAGTGGCTGTACCCCAAGCCGGGACACCAGAAGCGGTCTTGGGTGTCCTCCATGGTACTGAACTTAGCTTTGTGATGAAGCAGCCTTTGACAAGATTCCTCATGAATACTCTTCCGAGTGCTCATCATCTTTTGCCGGGCGAAGATTATTTTTGGTCTGACCGCGGTGGGGTGCGCACCCCAGTGATTGAGTTTGAGCCGGGAAGCGCAACGGATGCTTGGAGGGCGCAGTTTGGGACGAGTATCAGTTCTTGGTCTAGTTTGCGTAATTTCTTAAGTAAAGACAGTGCCCGCGTGGCGCCTAGCGAGGCTGATCTAGCCACTCCGCAGATCTTAGACAACTTTCTCCTCAACTACGCTCAGTCGACTGGATTTGCGCTGAGCTTGTGGCAACCACCCGCGAGCCTGAAGGTCTACCAGATTGCCGGTACTGGTCTACCGACCCCGAGCGGACTGACTTACTTTACTGATCGAGCTTGTGTGCGGCGGAGTTTCTTCCGTTGCACTGAATACGCCGATAAGCTCGGCTATCGAGTGAATTTGGTAATGGATGGTGATGAAACGGTGTTAAACCCAAGTGCGCTCTTAATGAGTGAGAGTGAACAGGTAGAGAGGTGGTGGTTAAATATAAAATCTGCAAACGAAGGTCAGTTAGTGAATCGTAAACACAGGGATTTAATGGAAATTAAAGACTTACGTGATTTTGTCATAGCGGTTGCCGCTAGTACCAGTCGCTCAACTCAGTACATCTTTTCTGAACCAGTCACCTTTGAGACTGATCAATTGATTTTTCAACTCCATTCACCATTGGACTTGTCTGTACAGTTGTCTGACGGCGTAGTGGTGAGTAGTAGTTCACCCAGTGAGCGTAATGTGCAATATCGGCGCTTCGGTGAACTGCAGTACTTAGTTGTACCAAGTGAAGAGTCTGATTATATGGTCGAATTGGTTGGTGAGGCTGAAGGTTCTTTTACGCTTGAAGTTGAGCAGTATAGTGCTGGGAGTGTCGTAGAGCGACGGGCTTTCCAAGCGATTCCGTCTATGCTTGGATCAAGAGCGAGCTTGATGATTGATAATCCTGCTACTCTGCTTACTAGCGAGTTGAGACTAGCAGTTGATTATGATGGTGATGGAGTGGTAGATGCGGAGTACAATGAAGAGGGTTTAATTGAGACTGAACCAATAGTTCACTCTTACGCTAGCCTGAGGCAGCTTATCAAGAGCTGGTTGTTGCCACCGGCTAGGTCTGTCGTGTTGCTGACTCTACTTGAGGTCGCGGAGAAGTTGGGCGCCAAAGCTGAGCTACGTCCACAGCTTAAAGTAGCAGAGCGCACGGCCTTAAGAGTCCTTGAGGCTAAGCTGAGGCAATACCGGGATTGGCGATGGATTACATCTGAGCAATTTGAAGAGGCAAGAGTGATTATAAATAATTTAATTAAATAGATTTATGAAAAAAAAGATAAGCACCTTTCTCGTTTCTCTTTCAGGGTCAATTTTATTTTATCTTTTGTTTGTTTCAAAAACTGTTCAGATCTGTGATATATATTGCGACAGTTTTTTAGGACACTACCATAGGACTCTCCTGATTTTTCCTTTCATCCTTCTTTTTTCTGCATTAACCTTCTTTCTCCCTCATCCTATATTTAAAAGTTGGTTCAAATACACACTAATTGTGGCACCGATTATTATTGCAATTGTTTTCACTATCAATCTCGGTTTGCACCATACTCACGGCGGCTGGTTTAACACCAGCAATATATTTGATTGGCCAACTCAGGCACTACTTTACTCACTGTATTGTCTTGGCTCGGTGACAGTGATTGTTCGGGGGTATTGGTTGGCGAAGCGGGTGGGGTAGGTGGGATGAACGGCGGGACGGTGGCTGCGCCACCGTCCCGCCGTTCATCACCGACCACCAATAATAATCTGCTACAATACCTCTAGTATGTTTTGGTTGACTGGAGCGGGAATACTTTTTCTAGCTTGCGCCCTGCTGTATGTGGCGGGGGAGCTTATCGTGGCGGCCCTCATAAAGTTGTCTCGTTATTTCAAGGTGACGGAATTTGTGGTGGCTTTCTTTGTGATGGCCTTTGCTGCTACTTTGCCCAATCTCTTTGTTGGCATTACTTCGGCTTTGCAGGGAATTCCCGAGCTGTCCTTCGGTGATATTATGGGTAACAACATTATCGCACTCACCTTGGCGGTGGCCCTTGGCGTCCTTTTCGCGCCGCGGCAAGAATTGCCACTAGAGAATCAGACGATACAGGACACGACCTTCCTGACTGCCATCGCGGCGATTTTGCCCCTAATCCTTATCTCTGATGGTTCTATCTCGCGCAGTGACGGCTTGGTCTTACTACTTTTCTTTTTTGGTTATGTGTATTGGATGTTTAGTAAGCGGGAGCGTTTTAACAAAGAGTTTGATGATGATGCGGAGACGGTGTCGAAGCATCAGGCCTTTCGTTCACTTTGGCGACTCATTGCTGGGGTAGTGTTGCTGGCGATGGCGGCGCAAGGGGTGGTGCATGGCGCGTCAATTATTGCGGATGGAATCGGATTGTCATTGTTGTTGGTTGGCGTCTTGATCCTGGGCTTGGGCGGTGCCTTGCCGGAGATTTATTTCACCATCATCTCGGCCCGCAAAGGGGAGACTGGTCTTATCGTGGGTAATCTGATGGGCGCGGTCATCATTCCGGCGACTTTGGTGTTAGGTTTGGTCGCGATTATTCATCCGATAGAAAATGCTGCGCTCGAATTCTCTCTCCTGGGACGCATCTTCCTAGCCCTGATTGCCGCTTTCTTCTTATTTGTCTCACAAACTAAAAGTAGTATCACGTTGCGTGAAGCGATAGTTTTACTGCTTAGCTATTTTGTATTTCTCCTCGCTCTCATCTTGGTCTAGCGGAGTAAGGTGGTATACTGAAAGGGAGGTATGTTCAACAAGACCTTTTACAAATTCCTAATGAATTTTGTGTTGGTGGTAGCCGCGGTCTTGTTGTTTGTCTTAGTGGTGGGCATTGGTCTTTCGAGGTAGTTTATGTTTAAGATTACCGATCAGTACTTTTGGAATTT
>JRYF01000492.1_pt1 | contig 47241 bp, 43 predicted proteins | sample 235331 | NCBI WGS metagenome assembly JRYF01 (sample SAMN03074217, study PRJNA261475) | activated sludge metagenome | biome: Wastewater Treatment Plant; feature: Wastewater; material: Activated sludge; isolation source: activated biomass of a wastewater treatment plant treating hydrocarbon... ... | reverse complement strand
GAGTCTTTATAGAACAAATAAAAGAACAAACCATGATCTCATTACTTAAAATAATATCCAAAAAATCAGCCCCGGTTACGAAAAAAAAAGACAAGAGCCGAAGCCAGAAAATTTTTGAGGAAGAATTTTTTCCGCATATTCATGCATTAAAAACCTTTGCTTTCCACCTGTCTTATAATGAAGAAGATGCCAATGATCTGGTTCAGGAAACCTATTTAAAGGCACATCGATTTATTGATAAGTATATTGAAGGAACTAACGCAAAAGCATGGTTGTTTAAAATTCTGAAAAACGCGTATATTAACGAATATCGCAAAAAAAGTAAAAGACCCTCAAAAGTTGATTTTGAAGATATCGTGAGTTATCACGATAGTGACAATGACCGTGTATCCGGTTATATGGATTTACGGGAGGAGATTTTTCAAAACATCATGGGCGATGAAGTAACTATTGCCATCAATTCATTGCCCATTGATTTCAGAACTGTGATTCTGCTTTGCGATATCGAAGGATTTACATACGAAGAAATTTCAAAGATCATCGATGTTCCTATCGGAACGGTCAGATCAAGATTGTTCAGAGCCAGAAACATGCTGAAAGAAAAATTGAAAGATTATGCAGAAAAACTGGGCTATCAGGATAAAAGAGGCTCCAGGATAGGTCATGAAAAGGATGAGGAAGAATAATTAAAAAAATGATGTCTAGAAGACATTATCATTTGTAACTACAGTGATTAAAAATTTGAAAAAACTTTCATACGATGGAAGAACGTGAACAGGCACATGAATTGAGACACAAAATTGAACTTTATTTCGACAATGCGCTTCCCGAGCACGAACAAAAGGATCTGTTGAGTAAAGTGAAAAGCGACCCGGGTTGCTGTGAAATGTTTAATAAAGAAAAATCCTTCAGGGACTTTATTAAAAATGGTGTCAAGCGCACTTCAGTTTCTCCTGATCTTATCCAGACCATTAAAGACCGCATCCGGTTATAACCCGCCGAGATTGAGGTGAGATTATACTTTGATCTCTGTACTACTGAGTAAAAAAGTGGTATCGATGTTTCATACAACTTTCCGGGTATTCATGGTTTATTATTCACACCATAATAGATTAAATTTCATTTTTTTTTAAATACTCCGCTAGCCATTAGTGCGATGTTTTTCTGCTCCATTGTGTTCTTATTTTCAGCAAATACATAGCTTTGTAATTCTTAATTAATTTCAATGACTTACTGACAACTCAGCAATTATGACAAAAGTACATTTCCTCAATGGACAGATCCTGCCACAGTCAGGGATGATGATTCCTGTGAGCGATATTTCCGTGGGCAGGGGTTATGGTGTATTTGATTACTTCCAGATGAGGGAAGGCGTTCCTTTTCACATGGAACACCACATTGAGCGCTTTTTTAAATCTGCTGAAGGTTTACGGCTTTCTATTCCATTCTCAAAAGAGGAAATAAAAAATGGCGTGTATACATTAATTGAAAAAAACCAGATCCAGGATGCAGGTATCAAATTACTGGCTACGGGAGGAGTCAGTCCCGATGGATTTATGCCCGGGACACCTAATGTAGCTATTTTGGTATTGGATTATATGAAACCCAGTACCCATCTTGAAGATAATGGAATTGCATTGCTTTCTTACTACTACCAACGAGAATTACCTTATGTGAAAAGTACCAATTATCTGTTGAATGTATATCTGCAAAAGGAATTAAGAGAAGCCGGAGCGCTAGAGCCCTTATACTATACCGAAAAATCAGTAACTGAAACGGCCCGGGCCAATGTTTTTGCTGTGATCAATGGCACTTTGGTAACCCCCGCTGAAAATATGCTGAAAGGAATCAACCGGCAAATTGTCATTGACACCATGCCATATGAGGTGATCCAAAAAGACATCACCCTGAAAGAATTAAAGGAGGCCGATGAAGTCTTCTGTACCGGGACTACTAAAAGAGCCATTGGCGTCACGCGCATTGACAATGATAGGATTGGAGATGGAAAACCCGGCCCCATTACCAGCGATATCCGGCATCGAATGATTGAATGGGAAGAAAATTACATTGCCACCCACAGGCATTTGATCCGCACATAACCGGATTTCTGGTAGATGATTTAATTTTCATGATAGAGAAAATTCATTCATCTACATATTCCAAAATATCCCCAGGCTGGCAGTTCAGGGCTTTACAAATGGCTTCCAATGTACTGAACCGAATGGCCTTAGCTTTTCCGGTCTTTAAAATGGAAAGATTGGAAAGCGTAATATTTACAGTTTCCGACAGCTCATTGAGAGAAATTTTACGCTTAGCCATCATGACATCCAGGTTTACAATTATAGGCATAGCTTATATAGTTAATTCGTTCTCTTTTCGTAATTGAATTCCTTTATTGAATATCATCGCAATGACGAATATAATGGCAGACATTAATACGTACGCTCCGCTGTCTTTCCAATATGTACCGATCATATCTATTTCATAACCTTTATGGGTAAGGGATTGGGCAAATTGATGTGCGATGTATCCCACGATACCAATTGAAAGCGAGAAATAGCCTAATTTCGAAATATAAATGAACATTTCCTGGCTGAAAGGATTGACAATATCCAACTTCCGGAATAGTTTAATCACCCAATAAAACAACCAGGACTTACATGCTGAAAGAAAAATAGCAAAACTCAGTAAGCAAGTATATAAAAAAATACTTTTCCCGTAGATTTCAGAAAGATTCAGTCCCATATATACATTATGACTAGCTATAGGCCTGAAAAGGCTGAAAATGTAGTTAAACAATAAAGCTCCTGTTTGAGTACAGAACCCTAAAAAAATTACCCAACATGCGATATTCAAGGCTTTCCAGATAAATTCTTCTCTTTTTGTCATTGCAGATATTTTTAAATTTAGTGCAATATTAATAAATATTTATTAATTATCACTAAATATTTTTTGTTAAAAAAGAATTTGCTTTTTAAAAACTGGTAGGTTCTTCGTTTTGGAACTTTTCAATTTGTTTCATATGCTCCATCGCCTGGATGATGGGTTGCCATTCATTACCGCTGAATATCCACTGAAACCACTTTTTGTTTCTATTTTCGTATTTGATATTGAAAAACAACCAAATAGCCCCATAGATCGCTGAAAGTGTTATCAACCCTTGAAATATCCATAATGATACATTCCTGCTGGCAAACATCGTCTCATTCCAATAAAAGGTAGTCCAAACGGGTAGCTGGAGAAATAGGATACGCGCAACAGTCAGGCTCGATGATTGAAGCTTCAATAGCTTTTTTTGAATATCAAGAACAGGTCCACTAAAATCCATTGTATATATAAGATCCAATTGAACCATATACATCACCACCGCGATGGCAGTGAGCAAAACCTGAAAGGAAGCGGAATACAAAAAGAAAAGACTTACCCTGTCGTAGGCATAGATAAATAAATGAAATAGAATAACACCCAGTATTCCTACCCAAAGTATACCGGTGATGAGTGCAAAAATTTTGACCGGTTTCATAGAAGACAGAAAGTTTTTAGCCTTCAGCCGTGTAATATCCTCCATGTTTTTCTGGTTGATGACCATGCTTTTCTCCCATTGATCATGTGTATTTTTCCACAGGGATTTTAAATCTTTATCGTTCATCATATTAATTTTTAATTTGTGAGAATTTGTGTCTTAATTTTTCTTTGATACGCCCCAGTTTTGTTCCAACATTACTTACAGAAAGGCCTAAAATCACTGCTGTTTCTGCATGACTTTTGTCTTCTAAATACAACAATATCAGTGCTTTGTCCAACTCGTTGAGTTCTGATATAAACTGTTCTAAGAGGATGAGCTGATCCTGCTTTTCGCTGTTCATGTCATCCTCTGCCAGCAGATGGCCATACTCCAATGGAATGCTATGTTTATGTCTGTGCGCATTTTTCCTATAATATGAAATGGCTACATTCAATCCGATACGAAACAACCATGTGGTAATGGCAAAATCATCATTATATCGAGGCAGGGACTTCCATATTTGGATCATCATTTCCTGTATCAGGTCTTGGCGATCCTCTTCATTCCGGCAATAGGTACGGGCAACCTTCAGCAAAATCCCTTTATGTTGGCCGATGATCTCCTGAAACCTGACATTTAATGCTTTATCTTCCTTCATAGCGTTGAAAACCATTTTCTGATGTATTCATAGGCCTGCGGATGATGCCTGATGCCGTTATGGGTCAGTCCTTCCATGATATGTACCTGGCCCTCGCTGTGTTCAGACACTGTCTCTTTTAAAATTTCCGCATCAAAGGCTTCATCTATACTACCAATGAAAACGAGCAAGGGTGCATGAACCGCCTCGAGCCCAACTTTGAAATCTTGTGGCGCCATACTCATATTCGCCCTGTAGGAGTATTGTAGTGCCGGAATATTTCCCGGAAAGTTAAAAAATAATACAGGTAAATTATCATAATCGTGATTACCAATTTCGTTGAGCATTTTTATTCCAATGATGCGTGCAAAATGAATTTTCATCATGGGTTCCACTTCATGAGATTCATTGGGTGCTATCTGAGGAATGGCCGGTGAGTTGTGGCCAATCAGTGGTGCAAAAAATAAGTACCCATCCATTGTAACCTGATCATGCAATAGGGCATAATTCAAAGCGACTCCTGCCCCCATTGAATGCCCTGCAATGATCACTTTTCCCCCTGGCTTTTGTGCGCGAATGATCTGGATCACGTCAGCGAGATCATCGGAATACTGGTGCATATAATCTACATCTCCTTTGGTTCCGTATGATTTTCCATGCCCTCTCAGGTCGATAGCAAAAACCTCTGCTTGAGTAGCTTCTCTGAGTAATCCGGCAGTTTTATTGAATAAAAATGCTGAACTGGCCACGCCATGGATCAAAACAATAGTATGATTTGAAGACGCTGGAAATCTGTATGCAAAAATTTTATGGCTATCCCTTACAGTGAAATAGTGATCCTGAGCGGAATATACCTGATCGAAGCCCAAATCATCTATGGTTTGCGGGTCGATCTTTGGGTTCTCCATAGATTGAAAAGTGGGTTCCGGCAAATGGATCAACCTGTATGCTTCTGCCTTCAGGCTGTCAATATTGCCGCCAAAGTAATCTTTCAGAAAATTTTGGCTGTACATACTGGAAATCGAAAAAAGGATAACGGCTATGATTATTCCATGGGTTGTTTTCATTCTGCGAATCTTCATTGTGTGAATGGTTTTTACTGATTATTCGCAGCGGGAGGTAAAAAATCACAGGGGGGGAGGGGAAGTTTTTTGTAGTAATGGGGGGGTAGATTGCGCTCTGAATTGTTTTATACTTGGGGATAGAACAATTCTTCCACATTGTATAAGTACATTACCATATCCGGGTTATGGTGATACACTTTAAAATTTTTTTATGCATGATATTTCCGGTTAAAGATTGAAAAAAGTCTTTCAAAGCATAGTAAAAGGAACTTTTACCGCTTCCATTTTCGCCATAAATGAAAAGGTTTTTGCTTTCTACATTGAGTTCATTATTACAACAGAATACCATGTTGTCCTATATTTCCACTTTCCTAATCCTCATTAGTATAGATTTAAGTACCCCAAATGGATTCACAAATCGCTTGATATAGCTTTTGCCTATCTATGATATCAGCCTTTTTAAATTCTTCGTGTGCCTTAAATGGAAGATTTAATCTGCTTCTCATTGAAAGAAAATTGGGGTTGTTTTGATAGTTGAGCGGACAAAGACTCTGAACCAATAGGTTTTCCTTGATGTAATGACTTAACTTATCGCTATACGGTTTGGCACCATAGGATTGATTCGTGCCTCTAGGCAATAGTACTAAAGCACCTATGCGGTTCCGGTATTCTTGAAAGTCTGATTCCTGTTCAAATTCATCTTTATGGTTGGCATATTTGTCAGCCCATATGTGTTCTACTTCAAAGGATTTGCCACCGGGGTTATGATAGTATTTCTCAAAGGATGAATTGAATCCTGATTGCTGCTCAACATAAGACGTAACTCTTGAAAGTAGGAACTTTACAAAGACCCTGTTTTGACCGTGTAAGCGGAAATTTTGAATTCCTATCCAAGGTTCTTCCATTTCATCTAATTTCCGTTTTATAACAGCTTTGAGTTCTTGCACCTCGGTACTTCTAATCTCTTTTACCAAAGTGTACATTGTGTATCGAATGGAGCTTGAAGCAAACTTTCTGAAATTGACTGACCTGCGAACAACGAATGCTTCTATATATCTTGCAACTAAATCCATTTTCTCCAGTACGGTTTCTGAATTATCGCTTGCCCTCAATGAAGCAAGTAATAATGGATAACTGAGCGAGTTGGCAATTCCCCATCTTCTGATATAGTAAATGTGTTGTAGTGAATCGGTTAATTTTCGTTCGGCCGATAAAACGTGCTTGTATGCATTCAAGAAGAATTTGAAGTCTTTATCGATGAACGCTTGAAAAGCTTCTGATTCGTCTTGTTCTATTCCTACTTTATCTAAATTATCCCTGAACCAGCTATGAAAACGTGTTCCAATTTTCTCAAAATCTTCGTTTTTAGAACCTGCTTTACCCGGTCTTATGGTCTCGGCATATTGTGCCCTGAACCAAGCCTGAATAAATCGTTGGTCCTCGTCTTTGTCATAGGAGTGAAGTTCCTGCATTGAGGCTTTCCAAAGTTCATTCGCTTTTTGTCGTTTCTTGCTTTCTTCAAACTTCGATAAGATGAATCCTTTAAGCATTTCGGTTGGAGTAAGGTTTAAACCCCTGTCGTTCATTGTTTCAAATATGGTATAGGCGTTCTCATCTGAGTAGGCAATTATTTCCACCAACACCACATTGTATTTTAACCAGTCAATGAAAAATGGCAAAACGCTATTTTTGATTTCTTCAGGAAATGCCTTTTCTATATCCGAATAGCGGGCTGCCATATTCACCGTGGACTCATCATCTAATTCCTTCGGCTCGTATTCTCCTGTTTTGAACAAGGATTCCATACAAGTAATGCGATCATCCACCTGAATGTTGAACGACATTTCACCGTATTTTTCAGAGAAAATCAGGGATTCTAATTTTTCAGCTATTCCAAGTGCTTTTTGTAGGTTATTAAGATATATCAAAAGTAAGGTCAAGGAGGTAAGGCGTTGCTGACCATCAATAATACTTCGCTGACTTTCTTTCACACTCACTACAAATGGGCCTAAGTAATATGAATTGTAGTTTTCAATGTCCTTGCGTTTATGTTCAGGTCTGTATTCATTCAGGAAAGATGAAGTTAAGTCTGACACCAACTGCTCAATGTGGCGTTCTTCCCATTTGTACTCTCGTTGAAAGTAATCTACGGTGTACTTTTTATCATCCAGCACTTCAGTGATGGAGCGGTCGTGGGCTTCTATTTTATTGCTTAGTTTACTCATATAAAGTACCTTTTACGGGGTCATATTCCCTCAATTAATCCCTCAGTTATTCCCTCATAATATGCCCCTATCACAATATTCTTTTTCTCGCCACTTTGGCGGGATTTTGGCGAGAAAGCAGGATTAATTACTTTGTGATAATGCTTTTCTCGCCACTTTGGCGAAGTAATGGCGAGAAAACTATTCATTGTATTGGTATTTAGTGCTACGGCCTGTGCCTACAATCGTGAGTAGTCCTTTGTCAACCCATACTTTTAAATGGCGTTCAGCTGTTCTGGATGCTAAACCACTAAACTCTACAAATTCAGCTTTTGAAACAGGACGCTTCTCTCTAAAAATTTCAAAGTTCTTTAGCTCCTCAGTACTCAAATCATCAATACTGCTCTTACCAATTACCTCTTTTACGGCTTCAGTCGTTCTCGGAAAAGTCAAAATCAGAGAAGGCTCCTTAAAAGTATATTTCGGTATTGGCAACCCATATTCTTTATTCAATGACTTGAAAGTCTTCATTCCAAATCCTTTTTCTTCTACATAATCCATCAGGCTGAAAGCATAAGTAATAATGTGGTTGCGGCTGAGTGAAGAAGCTTCAAACCTATTCAGGTCATCCAAGGAAATGGCCGGTAATGGTTTTCCGGGACTGGTTACAATAATCTTGTTTTCATCAATCTTGAGTTCACATTTCGCCCCTTCAATGGCATAATCCCGGTGAACCAACGCATTTACAATAGCTTCACGTAAGACTACTATTGGAAAATCCGGAACATCTTTTCGTTTAAAGCCACTGGTGTCTTTTGATAGCGGCAATACTTTTAATAACCATTCTTCAATCTGGTCAGGTAAAAGCACCAAAGCCTGGTCAAAATCCTTTGGTTCTATTTTGCTGGCACCATAAGAAACGTGAGCCTTTAGAACGGCATTTTTAAATTTGGTTCTAGGGTTCTTGCCAAAAAGCAATACTCCATAACCCGTGGGAACGTAAACCTTCCTCTCTTTGTCCCACTCCATTGCACCAAAATCAGCCAGATATTCCAGAAATGCTTCATCCGTAGGTTGGAAGTCCAATTTTGCTTCTTTGATAAACTTCTTCAGTGCTTCATCAGAGAAATTGCTGACATCATAATTGGCAATAGGTATTTCAATAGGCGTACGCAAATCTTCTTCCTGTTCAGCATCCTTTTTGCGTTGAATGGCTTGCTTTAAAAAGACTCTATTCTCTGTTTCAATAATTTGTTGGAATTCTCTTGTGAACATTTCATAGGGTACTCCGTGTTTTTCCAGATGCTGAATGCCCTTACCTTTCTGGTCTTTATCTTCAATTCCGATATAAACCTTTTGAATCCGGGCATTGGTAACTCTGCGGCAGCAAGGCACTTTTGGTTGATTACGCTCCATACAAGGTTCAAGCGTGGTGTAAAGAATACAACCTTCCAGATTTTCGTTGTGCAATTTTCTTTCCAGCAAAGTGTATTCTGCGTGGTCACCCTCTCTAAGTTCGCCACGGTATGCCGTTTCAATTCTTCCATCAGGAAAGAGCAACACAGCACCCACTTTGGGTGGCACTTTGCCATCTTCCCTTGGCTCATTAACGCTTTTGTTCATCACGTCAATGGCCATTTGCATCAGCTCCGGATGTGTATATTGTTTCTTACTCATGTTTTAAAGTTTATAGCACGCAGATAACGCTGATGGTATCGATTTACACAGATTAGATCTGCGATCATCTGTCTTATCTGTGTCATCTGCGTTCCATTTTTCACTTCAAAGCTTCTCTAATAATCCTCACCTCTTCCACACTATCCAGCGTTTCTATGGCAAAGCGAACAGGGTGGTTGGGGTCGTACAAACGCTCAAACTCACTTTGGATGATGAAAAATATTTTTTGCAATATACACTAAATCATGTTTCAGCTTCATGTATTTATGTCGCATTCGGCAAAAGGCCACATAAGTAAAATCCAAATTTGCTCCTTCCATTCCACTTACCCATTGTATTCCATTCTTTCCAGTTTGTACCAGTTGCACAAGATGTCTTCATAATAGAAAGTCTCGATAAATTGCATGCCAATCTTTCTGAGCACCCGATTTGAGCCTGTATTGGCACCACTTGCAGCCGCATATACGCTGTCTGCTTCTAATTGATCAAAGGCATAGGCCAGCGAGGCTATTGCCGTTTCGGTGGCAATACCTTTGCCCCAAAATTTTGGAATGAGCCTGTAGCCCAGGTCATAATAGTATTGGTGGTTATTTGTAGGCTCGGTTACCCATTTCAAACCCGACCATCCCATAAACGCATGGGTACTTTTGTCTATCACCGCCCATCGTCCAATGCCATAGTCAACATATTGTTGCCGGATATATTGAATGGTATCAGCAACTTGATCCTTGCTCGTTACAGGCTGATTGCCTAAATATTTGTGTACTTCAGGATCAGAATCAAGCGCATACATACCCTCCAGATCTGTTGGAAGTATTTCTCTTAAAATCAGCCTTTCTGTTTCGACAAATATTTTCATGGTTTTAATCAATTCTCAGGTTTGGAGTCCGGCCGCTTTTTTAATAACCTACTTATAAAATTACTCCCTTAACAATGAAATTCACACAGTATTACCAACCCGACTTGACCCTTCACAAACAAATACTTATTTCATTATTTCTGTACTTCATTCTTCCAATATTTGTTCGGCTCTAAGAATCGCTTGATCTATGTGTTCCATAATATTGTTCTTACCAAAAATTGAGTACACCCCTGCTTTTAAAAATTCTTCCTTCACTTGCCGGTTGGCTCCGGAAATAATTACTTTCGTTCCTGTTGATTGCAATCTCCGATGAAATTCTTTTAAGCCATTGATCCCTGTTGCATCAATAAAAGGGACGTTCCTCATCCTGATGATAAGCACCTTTGGCGTTTGTTTTAAATCTGTCAAAAACTCTTGAAATTTATGTGCCGCCCCAAAAAACAAGGGACCATTGATTTCATATAGCACGGTTCCTCCGGGTATTTTTGACAATTCTTCTTCAAATAATTTTTCACCATTCTGGTCAGAAAGCTGAAAGAGGTTCTGAGCATTTTGAAAGGTTGTAGCCTCACTCATCCTCTTCATAAAAATGAAACTCGAAAGTATCAGCCCTACTTCAATGGCCAAAATCAAATCAAAAAAAACCGTGAGGAAGAATGTCGTTAATAGAACGATAATGTCCATTCTGCTGCTTTTGAGCAAAGCTTTGAAATTGCGCCATTCACTCATATGCCACGCCACCACCACCAATATTCCTGCCAGGCATGAAAGAGGTATCAACTTTGCAATGGGCGCAAATAAAAGCATGATTAGCAAAAGAACTATAGCATGAACAATGCCTGCAATGGGAGTTCTTCCACCGTTTTTTACATTGGTAGCCGTTCTGGCAATGGCTCCTGTTGCCGGAATACCTCCAAATAAACCTGAAAATATATTGCCAAAACCCTGGGCAATCAGTTCCATATTTGAACGATGCCTGCCACCGGTCATTCCGTCTGCCACCACCGCAGAAAGTAATGATTCAATACTCCCCAGTAAAGCGATAGCAATCGCCGGTTGAATCAGTCTTTGAATCATGGCAAAATCAATGGCCGGAAACTCAGGCAATGTAAGATGATTAGGGATTTCGCCAAACTTACTTTCAATGGTTTCCACGGGCAATTCAAAAAAATAGACCGTCAGTGTGCTGAGAACAATAGCCACGAGGGATCCGGGAATTTTGGTAGTAACTTTATAAAACTGCATTGAAATGAGAACCGTCGTTCCAGCTATTGCAAATGCGATCCAATTAATGCTTTGGATACTATGAAAATAGCTGATCCATTTATCCAAAAAATCTACCGGGACGGTATTTATATTTAATCCTAAAAAATCTTTAACCTGAGAGGAGAATATAATAACAGCTATGCCGCTCGTAAATCCTACGATCAAAGGAAATGGAATAAATTTTAAATAATTACCTAGCCGGGCAAGGCCTAGTCCTATGATTAAAAAACCCGCTAAAAAGGTAGCAATGACCAATTCAATAACCCCATGTTCCTGTACGATACCATAAACAATGATGATAAAGGCTCCGGTGGGGCCCCCAATTTGAACACGGCTTCCACCCAAAACAGAAATAGTCAAACCGGCAACGATTGCCGTTATTAATCCCTTCTCCGGTGATACTCCTGATGCGATTGCAAAAGCAATGGCCAAAGGTAAAGCCACAATTCCTACTATAATTCCGGAAAAAATGTCTTTGGCTATTTGTTTTTTGCTCATTCCCTCCTGAATCAGAGAAAATAATTTTGGCGTAAATTCTTTGCTGATCATTTCTCCAGAATTTCAATTTTTCCGCTATTTATATGGTAAATCATACCCACAACTTTAATCCTATTGGTTTCTGCCAGGTCTTTCAATACCGGTTCAGAATTCTCAATGACTTTGATTCCATGCTGCACATTGGCAACCATTGCTTTGAAAGAATAATCGAACGTGTTTTCGTCCAACACCATTTCTTCAGGTTCAGCTTTTATGTAATTTACAATATCTTGTATATGATTGGAGAAAGAATCTTGTTTATGCTCTACAAAAGTACTGATGGCGCCACACTCTGTGTGGCCTAGTACAACTATTAATTCTGTTTCAAGATGTTCCACTGCATATTCAATACTGCCTAATTCATAGTCAGATATGATATTTCCTGCATTTCTTACAACAAACAAATCACCCAAGCCCTGGTCAAAAATTAACTCAGGTGGAACCCTTGAGTCCGAACAACTCACGATGACTGCAAAAGGATGTTGACCTTGCTTTAATTCGCGTAATCTTTCTAATGTTTGGTCAGGGTGAATGGGATGATTTTCCATAAACCTTAGGTTGCCTTCCATGAGGATTTCCAGTGGGCTTTTCTTCAAATGAGTTTCCGGTGATCTGTTCCTGCAACTCAATTGTGTGATTAAAATAAGTACTAAAATCAGTTTTGCTACATTGGGAATTACACCACTCATTTTTATAATCATTTTTACCATCGGTATGAACAACTTTTTGCCATAAATAATTAATGATTGCTTTAGAAAATTTATAAATAATATCCTGAAGTTATAAGTATTTTAGCTTTGAGTCAGAAATCCATATAGTAAGTTTATAAGAGACAATTTTATATAAATAATAAAATCCCTGGGGTAAGCCCCCAGGGATTTGTTTTTAATTGTTATTGCTCTTCTTGAGGTCATTAATTCTTTTTGACCATTTGTCTACGAACTGTAATTCTCCACTTAATTGTGTATTTGTCTCTTCTTCATACAGTTCAAATATTGTTTCTCTCTTACTTTTATTTGACGGAATGAAATGAAGTTCAACACGATCAATGATAGAAAACTGACCATTTACGTTTTTTCCATTCTTTAATTTTTTCTCTGTCCGACATGCCTGAATTTCTTCAAGATTTACATTTTGAAATATGATATTTTCTTTCTTCTGTTTTAAAAAGAAAATCCATTTTCTACTTTCATCCACTCCCAAAATAAAGTCGCCACAAAATTCATGTTGGCTTAGTTTACAATTTTGGTTTTTTGCATGCTCATTGAGTATTTTCAACAAATGACTTGATTTTTTTGTCCTGATGTAGTATGTGATTATAAATGGAAATAAACATATTAATAATAATATTGCCCCTGCAATGATGCTTCCTGAGTCCATGTTTTATGTTTTTTTTTTAATGAATAATGCAGCCCTATCGCTAAAGGATGGCGCTAAAAAAAGTGTGGTCAATTACCCGGGTCAAGTAATAATTGACGTCATGAATTCAGGTTACCAGAAGTAATGGAAAGGAAAAATAATGTCAGACTTCCTATGATTTCTCGGTATATTTTTGGAAAAGTTAACGTATTGAGAATATTCTGATTCAAAAAGCTGTTCGGTACCTTTTAGTAATATCCAATAGTTTTTAAATGGTTTTTTATTTTTATATACTGGGATAAGATTGAAATGGAAAATGGGACTTTCACTTACAGCTGTGTGACAAAAGAGTGTTGCAGGATGTGCGACAATTACTTTGTCCTGAGAGGTTGCAGGATAGTGTTGAAAATCCGAATAAAAATAAGAAGTTATAACCGCCCCTGTGGCAAAACAATAGAGTGCAGTTAAAAATATAGTACTTACTCTCCTGATTTCCTTTTCCAAAATTTAAAGATCTTTATGTTTTTCCATTGTTTTTGAAATTATAAAAGCGCCTTCCCTCTGATTTAATATCATATTGAAATATTGCAAGAACGAAGAAAGCATTATATTATTATATCCTTTGAAGTCAAGCTTATTTTGGAAGATTACAATCAAGATTGATATCGGACATTCCCTTATGATAAGCTATCGAAGGTTGACTCAAATACATGATTTTAACGAATTAATAAATAATTTTTACTAAAGTGAAGCCCATTAAGACCAGATCATTTTTGTTACTTATTTCGCAATGATATTTTAATTATTTATTTTCAGATGACGTTCCGGATAATAAAGTCATCTCGGGAATTTAACTTATAATGTTCTTAAGCCTATTTCATAAATTTCTCAGACCTATTCAGGTTTCTTTTAATTCTCTATTACGTTTGGAGCTCAGATTATCTCATAAAAACGCTCCAAAACCATGGTAATCAGTGAAAATTAACCCGATCATTTTTAACCAACAACCCTCCGCACGCGATTAATACCATGCCAATGAAAAGCATTATAATGTGTAAAAAATTAACATCTCTCACCATCATCATTTGGATACCAACCCACCCGGTCAATAATATTCCCTGAAGGATGACCCACTGCGAGTAATATTTCTTTCTTATCATTCCATAAATCGCAGCAAATAAATTCAACATACCATTCGCTACAAATAAGATGATGCCGGGAATCAGGTAGGTAGTGAATGGTGAAAACCGTAAATACTCCACGGTCATGCCCAATTTGCAGCCATCCGGGTATGCTATAAAAAGTAGTCCCGCGATGACCGCATTGATCCCCGTGAACAATAACAACACTATGGAAAGGATTCGAAAAAATTTTAACATAAATGAGTGATGCGTTAATTCAATAACTATTTAATTCTTCACTCTTTTCAAATTCAAATGATGAAAATCAAAGTCGGGGTTGGGCAGAATACTTTTCATCTGAATGGATTGGGCTTTTCCCTCTTTATCAAATGAAAACGTAGCTAGCGCATCACAATTAATGATATTGTATTCCCATTTTATTGCGAAAGTATTTTCATCATAATAATGCATTCTTCCAATGAGTTGAGGAGACCGGGCAGACTTAAACCATAATTCATTGTCCTTTTCAAAAATTTCCACTCTTCCAAACCAATCATCAATATATAAACCTGTAACCCTTTTGTTGTTAATATTCGCCTGGTTTGCAGGGGGTATTTCTGACCAAAATTTTTGAATCTCCTCCAGTTCCATCGCCGCACTTTGCTCTATCCAATTGGCCATAATATCACTCCAATTAATATCATCTAATCCCAAATAGCTGTCGCCTATGGTATTGGTTATCGCAGTAGCCAGAGCAATTCCATTATTTTGGGTATTCGTTAATATAGTTATACCCAGGTTAAGATCCGGATACATGGTTATGGTTGACATCATACCCGGTGTCCCTCCATTGTGTGATACTTTTAAATATCCTTTTTCATCAGTGAGCACCCATCCCAATCCATATCCACTAAAGTGGGTATTATACCGTGGGCTTGGATTATTTTTGAAAACTGTATGCAACCGCAGTGTTTCATTATAATTATTTTCAGAAATGAGTCTTTGTTCTAAATGCTCACCATGTTTACCTTTGTTGAGCCATAATAACATCCACCTTGCCATATCCTCAGCATTTGAGTATATCCCTCCTGCGGCACTCCCCATTCCTATGTTAAAATGGTCAATTGATTTCAACACTTGTGAATCTGTAATATATGGGATTGCCAAGTTGTTTTTATCAATCAATAGGCTCCCCACAAATGTGTTTTTCATCTGTAGGGGCTCAATAATGCGTTTTTGTACAAATGATTCATAGCTGATTCCGCTTACTCTTGCAATGACTTCCCCTGCCACTGCATAAAGCAGATCAATATAACCAAACCGGGTGCGAAAGGGAGATATGGGATTGAAATGTTGAAGACTAAAAATTGCATCCTTTATGGTAAAGTCCGAACCGTCTGGAAAAAACATTAAATTTCCCGTACCTGTTTCCAGTCCACTCCGGTGAGTCAATAAGTCCATGATGTTAAAATGATCTGTAACATAATCATCATACATTTTGAATTCAGGAATGAACTTTTTGACATTATCCGTCCATTTAATTTTGCCTTCATCCACTAATATGGAAAGGGCTGTAGCTGTAAACGCCTTGGTATTGGATGCAATCTGAAAATTGGTGTTTTCATTCACCGGACTTTGGGTTAAAACAGAAGCAACACCATACCCTTTTTGAATGATGACCTGGCCGTCTTTTACAACAGAAATGGATGCCCCTGCAACATTAAACTTTGTTATCGCAGACTTCATCAATGAATCTATCTGCATGTGTGTAATTTGTGTAAATACAGGTGTGGGATGAAAAAGGAGAAAAAGCAGATAAAATACCAAAATAAGTTTTTGACATCTACAATTCTGTTGTTTATATATATGGATTTTCATACAAGTGTTTTGTGCTTAATTTTTTATTTACATAAATTCGTTCCATGTGTATTCTAACAATGGCCCATTTCAATTTCTCGAAAGAGGATTCAAAATTAATACTCCTGTTACAATTTCCAGCTTTCTTTTTTTCTTAATAAAAAAGTTCAATGATTCGTGGTAATTGCAGTGTTTGAGGTACTCAAATTCTCATTTTTAACCTATGAATTTTACTATTGATGGGGAGGATTCTATTTATCCATCCTTATCATTATTGATACATTTACAGGCTTGTATGCTTACGCAAAACTTCAGCCGTTTCATTATAATTTTTCTCATTGGCCATCATCAAAGGGGTTTTTCCGTCCTCCATCTTTGCATTGACGTCAGCGCCATTTTCCAAAAGAAGAATGGCAAGATTTGTTTGTCCATTGTGTGCAGCGGAATGCAATGGAGTAACGCCTTGTATTTGCTTTGCATTGACATCAGCGCCAAATTTAATCAGGAGTTTAACTATATCAATATCAGAAATCGCGCTGGCAGAATGGATAGGCGCTACTTTTAATGAATTATTTGAAGCAATATTGGGATTTGCTCCAAGTTCAAGGAGTAGATTTACAATGGGTAAATGCCCAAAAAAGGAGGCATACCCTAATAAGGTAAAACCATCTGAAGAAAATGAATGTAAAAATTCAGGTTGGTGTTCTATCTGGGTTCTTACTGATTCGATATCACCTATCATTGAGGCTTCGTAAATGTCAATGCTTTGTTTGTACTTTTTTAGCAGTTGAACCGCATCTTGATTTCGGCAATATGCAGCGTATTGTAAAAGAGAAACTCCTGTATCCGTTCTCATGCTTTCAATAGTAGGGTTTTCTTTCAGTTTGAGCTCCAACCTTTCATTGTTCCCTTGTCTGATAATTTCCATTAAATCTTCCATATCTTAAGTTTTTGTTTTGTCAGTAAATCTATAGTCATTTTAGTAGGATTTCATTGTATGTTCTTTTTCTCTAGTATTGAATATGATGTGGGCGGTATAAGCAGTTTTCTTTATACAGTTATTCTTCGAAAAAACGAAGTACCCAACCAGTGCCCTATCCATGTTTCTCCCATATTTTGAATTCTTCATATTAAGAGCTATCATTATATTGAATTGCCTTATTTCAATAATTTTTTCTAAACCAATAATTCGAATACATTTTGAAAAGATAAATTGTCAGTGATTACACAAGAAAAACTTATTTGCTCGCTTTGATGATAAATACAGAAATTCAATAAGTGGTCAATCCCGGTTTTGATTTTAATCGGTTTGTTTAAAGTTTTTGTCAGATCCATCGTTAAAGTACTCCAAGTTTCATCAAATCTTTTATTAGTAATAAAAGTTCAAAATATTGAAGGATGATAGTGTTTATTTGTTTTCTATTTGTTTTAGAACCTTTTCAAGAAAACGCTGAACTGGAATATCCCCGGGAAAACGGGAAAGAATGGATTCCAGAATATATTGGGCTTCTTTTATCTCTCCTGCATAAAATGCATTTATTGCTTCTGAAAAATCTTTGCTATTCTTTTTCTTCATTTCACATATTGATAAAATATTCCCGTCAAATGCTTCATAAATATCAATGATTGAAGACTTGCCTCGCAATTGCACACGATCCAATAAGCGATAAGAATATCGATCCGGATCGTTTAAAGCTTGTAAGGTGGATTCACTAAATATAATGGTTGCACCCAGGGTTTTACATAAACCTTCCAGACGTGAGGCGACATTCACTGCATCGGAAATTACAGTAGTTTCCATTCTCTCTGGCTCACCTATTGTACCAAGGATCAATTTACCTGTATGTAAACCGGTACCTCTACCTATCATAGGCAAAAGATTACGAGAGCGTAATCGATTGTATGCCGCCCATTTTTGGTCTAATCGAATCGCTGCCTGTAAGGCATCATCTGCTCCATCTGGGAAAAGTGCCATGATTGCATCACCGATATATTTATCAATAAACCCATTGTTTTCACGGATGGAAGGAGCTATGTACTTCAATGTATTGTTCAAAAAATCAAATGTTTCCTGAGGAGTAAATTCTTCAGATAATCGTGTAAAATCTCTGATATCTGTAAACATTACCGTCATTTTCCTTTCAATCTGGTCTCCAAGAACAACGTCGGTAATACTATTGCGTTTGAGATAATGAAGAAATTCTACAGGGACAAATCTTCGAATTGATTCATTGATGCGCTGCTGCTCTTCTGTCAATCTCTCTACAGAATTGAAAGCATAGGCAAAACGCCATGATAATACCATTGCCTGAGCCATTACAAAAAACAGAAAAGAAAACATTCCATAAGATGTTGCTACATTATAAACATTATGGATAATTATATCTGATGTTATCCCAAACCCAAATCCAATAAAACCTATTAAAAATACAATAGATCCGATACGCTTCCGAATCACGGCAATAATAGCGATGGTTATACAAATTATTACTGCAACCAATGTAAAAACCTGGTAAGCCTGTAAAGTTTGTGTAAATATGTAGGTAGGCAAAAACAAGACCGCCAATCCAAATACAGAACTAAGAACAATATAAGAATAAACAATCCTTTTAGGAAAGTCCTCAGGGAAAATTGAACGAATCATAAGTAAAAACAGAGGTACACCCAGATATAAACAAAGATATTCCAGTCTCAACTCAAATTCATATGAAACATTTGGGAATAGCGTATAACCAATAGATTCTCCCACAAACAAGGTTCTTAACGCCATGATCAAACAAAAAATAGCGAAATACAAATTAGATTGTTCGCGTCTTAAAAAGTAAAATAAGAAATAGTAAATACTAAGTATCAAAAATGAGCCAAATATAATTGCCCCCAACAGAATTCTGCGCTCAAATTCCGACCGCAAAGTCCTTTCCTCTCCAATTTTAGGGGCTCCAACAATCCCACCCAAACGATGATTATAATTAGAGACATAAACTTCCAAGATCGTCTCTTCTGCCGGTTGAAAAGATAATACCTGTACAAAGTCTCCCGGTTTTGTGTCGGCTTGTTGTCTACCCGGGTTTCCAAAATTGAACGTGGTAACATTTTCCCCTGTAATGAGTATTTGACCTGCTGAATTTAAACTTCCTGCTTCTATAGCTAACGTTGGTGAATTAACAGGGAAGAGGATGCGAAGCCGGTATACCCCAAACCCCCTGGCACCCAAAACACCGTTTGCTCCTTTAACATTATTCCAGGCTCCAGGTACTTTAATGAGAATAGGATTTATGTCGATTAATTCTTCCGGAGTTTTTTGCCAATAAAAATGCCATTCCCCATTCAGTGTAACGTGACCCATTAATGGATTCCAGTCACGTAAATCCATTACGCCGTTTTCCGCTTTAGGTTGAAAGGATTTATTGTCTTGAATGGAACAACTGCTGAATATAATAATTGATAAAAAAATGAATCTATTGAATAGATAATAAGCTTCCTCAATCATAATATAAAAGAATACTTTTATTAAAAATATTTCAATTTTTAATTTATCTCCTCTTTAACCTAATTTCAGCCCGCTTTTCTTTACCAATAAAGCATACTACCCGTGCTGTTTATTTCAATCCCTCTACTGCCAGAAACAATAAATGATTAAACGTTTATTTCTGTTATTCGCTAATATAATCTTTCCTAATCCGTTACTGTAATACCTGATCGTGTTTACCATATGAGTTGAAAGCATTTATCCTTTAAAAAGCCTGATATTCATTTGAACCTTATTTTTCTTTGAATTTTGATTTTATTATTGTGAAAGTCAGTGTTTTTAAAGCTATTCTATTATAAAGTTCAAATGTCATTATCTGCCACAGTTAAAATTTATTACATATATCGGGCAATATTGCCTTTATCTCTATTTGTCAATCTAAAATAAAAAAATTCATCCGTGCAAGGTGCTTTTTGAAATGCAAATCCTCGAACTTCAATTCTATGTTTTAGGTTTTTCGGAAATTTTAATAGGTTAGCTTATATGAATTTTCTCCTGATGACTTCCCGGTGTATTAAAATATAGAAAACATAACCCATGCGATAATACAGCGGGATCCGGTCAAAACCAAATGATTCCATTCAAAAAAATGAAAGGACAATCTCTCACTGTTCCTTTTACCGCTCAAAAGTTAGGTGAGTATGGAGTCAGGGTGGGAATCAGTGATTGGGCAAATTTACTGAATACTGAGCAAATCGGTTGGCTTGTATCAAACCGGATTGATAAATAGATTCTTGCGGAGTTTTTGCGCATAAAGGAATGAAATTCGCTTAAGAATCCACATTGGATTATTCAGTTTTGAAAATAGTTTTTCTTATCCTCTACGCTGTTTAGTAATCCTGATTATTATTTTGCTTGTGAAAATCATTCTTTATTTACTTGCCGGAAAGTTTCTTTGCTAAATAAAAACCGTAATTATAATAGTCCTTATACTTTTTGTATATAGCTATTTCTCTTTTATGTTCTTCAACGATCTGATTGGCCACCTCAGAATATTGATGTTTTTCCAGAAATGGTATAAATCGCTTCACCATGGGCTCATAGTAGTTCTCTACCCAACTATTCTGCGACAAAACGAAGTACCCAACCGGTGCATATCCATGCTTCTCCAATATCTTGATTTTGTTCGAAGCCGTATCTATCTCTGGATACTCATTCGTCCAATATTCTTCAATTTCCTCAGGTCGTGAATGGGTAGTCCAGGTAACTTCGCTGACTGCTAAATAACCCTCCGTTTTTAGATATTTCTTCCACTCGCTGATACCCCTTTGAAATCCCATATGATAAATTGCTCCCTCTGACCATATCAAATCAAACTCTTCGTCTTCAAATGGCAAATCCTCCATGGATCGATTCATTGTAAGAATCTTATCCTTCAAATTCAGTTCATTGGCTTTTATATCCAATTTGCTTAAAAACTCAGGAAATAAATCTACCGAAGTGATATGGGAATGTAAGTGGCGGGCAAGAACCATCGTTTGAGCTCCTGAACCACAACCCAAGTCAGCAATTTTCACAAAGGCTTCATTGGGTATATCCAAAATCTCTAAAGCCATCAATGTTTCCTTTTCACTGCCCGGACCTTGCCTTTCGGCATTGACATGAAAGTCAATCAATAATTCCAACTGCGTCATATAGATTTAAAATTTACAGACTGCTCTAAACATAGTTTTCATGATCATACGAAAATTTAAAAGTCTATATATGGCTTACCATTTGAAACTTTTCATCGGCTGCAAACGCGCCTCTATTTCTTCAATGATAATGTTGCCTTGGAGTTTTTAATCATGATAACAAAATCAAAAAACTTTAAGGTGGGATGTTCTGATGAATATTGTTTTGTAAAAATGTTACCGGTTGCAAAAGGAGATTTCTTCCTGCTAAGATCAAAACCTTTGATATTGCTATTGCCGCTTGCTTCTATCAAAAGGTTTATATTGTCCGTTTCAAAAAAAGGGCCGTTATCATTGAAAAAATTCTTTTCAGAAAATTTACCTTCTCCTTCAATACCAAATTGCTCGTTCGGAATCATAAATAACGATTGGGCATAAAACATGGATATAGATACTGTTTTCCCCGGATAAAGATGTCTGTCCATTAAGCTGATAAACTTGTTGGCATATGGAAGTTCTGCTTTAATAATGTGCTCCCGCCCCCCAAAGAAAAATAGTTTATCGCTGGGCTTTACCCCGGATTGCTCGCGCAACTTTCTAAAGTTTTCAAACATTTGATCATCTCTCAGTGAATCTTGCTTTTCTTCATCTGCTTTTTTAATCTGGAATGAAATATCCATAGTCTTTAATATATATTCCATTTCACTGTAAGCATTAGCCCAAGGTAGTTTTGCTATAAAGGCTTTATTTTCTTCCAATTCTTTAATAGAGGATTGCAAAAGTTTTATAAAATCTGGATTTCTATATCCAATTTCGTTAAATGGCAATGACAATAATGCATGAATATGTGGCAAATCCTCATGTTTCAAGTTGTTTATATCAATAACTGAATTAAGATGTCTGATGCCTGTCAACGGAACATGATAAATGTCTGTTCCGATGGTTTTGAGATTTTTCAACAACCCATTATCTCTAATTTTTTTGAAGGACTCTACCAAAGACTCATTATAGAAAAATGTCCCATCAAAGTGAGAAAAGACCAAATCAAGATACTTTTCATCTCCGCTTTTTAAATATTCATTGATGAAATGGGATGAACTAAAATCAAGTTCTACAAGGTAATAATCAATCGGTGAAAACCGGGTAATTGCTTCTAACAAGGTACTTAAAGCTTCATAAGAAATCTGTGTGCCGTGAATTTCTCCAAGAGCGATCAATGAAGCATTTTTCAGTTTCTTTCGTACTGGTTTATCGATTTTTCTTTGTTCAATGTTAAAACTGTGTTTCTGTAAATACCTGATTATTTGCTGATCTTCCAACTGTCCCAAAAGAGTGAAAGAAGTCGATAAAAAGAGGAGTATAAGGATATACATTCTTTTCATATTCAAAAAGGAATTTATAAGAATCTAATGAAAGCAAAACATGAAGTTATGTCAAATTTTACTTATTTTATCATCATACTTTTTATATGATTCCTGTTGAGTAATTTTTAATTTGAAATCAAAGGTTTGAATCTCCTTGACTCAACAATGCTTTGAAAAAACAAAAAAAATACCCCGGAACAGAAATATGTCCGGGGCCATTGGAATGATTGACTTTCAGACCCTTTTATGAGCGTTTGAGCTCATTGGGTCATTCAAGCGGAATTCGGGAAGCATTACTAGCCAGCCAGGCGCTGAAATTTTTCAATTCTGGGTTGAGTTGTTTTGCGAATACAACATCTCTGGATTTTTCAAAATGGTCTTCAAAGTCCCTGTAGAATTGAAACATATTACCCAGGTCATCCGCTCCTGGAAAGCCAAATCCCCGATATGTTTCAGGACTGACGCTGTTGTAATGAACCTCTATTCCGAGAGCTTTTGTAAGGGCGGCTGCCATTTGTGGCACAGTAAGAAGCTCTCCGGCAATTCCGACTTTTTTTCCTATCATCGAATTGCCTTGTTTAAATATTCCATAGGCACATTTGCCAATATCATCTGCTGAAATACCAGCAAGTTTTTTATCTCCTAATGGAAAAGTCAAATAGAATTTTCCATCCGGCCCTTTTTGTGGACCACTTCCAAAGAAAATGAAATTATCCCAATAAAATGTGGTGAGAAGGAACGTGGTAGGTACACCCAGTTGGGTAAAAAAGGCATCTGCCTCCCCTTTGGCATCGAAATGCGGAACTTTATACTTGTCCTGAAGGGTGGGCATTCGATTATCGTTTAGTGGAACAAATTTTCGTGTGTCTTCCAGGGTTGACCAGATGACATGTTTAAGATTAGCGGCCTTGGCGGCTTCCGCCATACTTTTTGCCTGTTCATACTCTTTTGCCGGTGAGAAGTGATGCCAGAAAAAGGTAATAAAAAATGCACCCCAGGCACCTTCAACAGCCTTCTTGATGCTATCGGGATTATCCACGTCGGCAGAAACTACTTCTGCACCCAATTTTGCAAGTTCACGAGCTTTGTCCGACTCGGGGTCTCTGGTGACTGCACGCACAGTGAATTCGCTGTTTGGATCATTAAGAATCGCATGGGCGAGCCCTCCACCCTGGGCACCAGTGGCGCCGAATACTGCAATAATTTTTTTATCACTCATGGTATTAAATATTTTTTTTATCATCAATTTTAATGCATTATTAACCCACGATACAGCGAATTGTTTTAAATGCTATAGTAATAATGATAATGTACTCAATGCGTATTTATCTTATCATTTAGTCTGTTGGCCTCACAATTTGTCTTCCCCTTTTTCATAAAAATGCCTGATGATATAAAGAATTACTCCTCTTTTACTAAAACACTTTGGCCTGGATTCCCTGCCACACTATCACCAGAACATTCAGTTTGTCCCAATTTTCAATTTTGCCCTTCTCTATTGCCCTTCATTCATTAAATTTTTACCAATCTTTTATTCAAAAAATTCCTTCACCCTCATTGAAACTCTTTAATTTCCAGACCTGGCAGAATATTACCGTTTTCGTGGGTGGTCATTGAAATTTCATCCAGAATAATGACCTGTGGTTTATTCAGGAATGCTGCGATATCGTTAATTTCTGTTGAAAGCGTTTGAGAGATGGAATAGTCGATCAATTTCATCGTAAAATACGCAAGATAGCTAATAGAAGCAAAGTTGGTTTTGTAACGTTGTTGACTCAGTGAATCCAATTGTGTAAAATGTTTTGATGAGGTTGGGGTTTTGTAATCAACATAAAGGACACCCTTAGCGGCTTCTCCTGCTGTTTTAATTACAGAAGGAATCAAAAAGCCTACATTACTGACAATTTTACCTTTGTAGTTTAAGTCTCTCAGCGTTTTAATCAATACCCCTAAGCTGGGAGTAAACCCAATAGCGATGACCACGTCCGGATTTTGGCTTATCGTCTTTAAGGCAATGGTTTTAAATGCTTCTGGATTGTCTTCAAAAGAGTTTGACCCAATGACCATATTTCCCAGCTGATTGGAAAATTGATCTTTAAATGATAGTCCGAATTCAGAATTATAATACAAAATGTAGGCTTTCTCATGGGAGGGGTCAAATGTTTCTAAAATATAATTTGATATTAATTCTCCTTCTTCTACAGAAGTATTACATGGTCGAAAAATTTTTCCATTATTATTTACGGTGATCTCCGGATGCGATGCAATAGAAAAGAACAATATATCGTCTTCAATCGCTTTAGGTTTAATAGCCAGCGAAAAGGAACTGGATGAGGCTAAAACTATTTTTACTTCATCCATGTTGATCAGCTTATTATACGCTGATATGGCGTCTTTTACTTCGCTTTTAGCATCTTCAATGAAGATTGAAAATTCATAATCTTTTTGGGCATGATTCAATTCTTCAGCTGCCAACATCAGGCCTGCTTTTGTCCAATGACCAAAGTCCGCATATCTTCCTGTGAGCGGCAATATGGCACCGATTTTTATTGTCTCCTTACTATTTTGCTTTTTTTCATCGGATGGATGGCAACCCCAGAATGCAACCCCTGCAATGATTGCCAAGATCAGCACTATATATTTTAATGGTTTCATGGTGTATGTATGTTAAGAGTAAACAATTTTATCCAAAAAATCAGCTTCAAAAAATTCTGATTGGTTAAATTTTCGCGTTATCGTCGCATCTTTTGCAACAGCAATGTGTGTTGCCAACTTAAATGCTACCTCCATATTATGCTCCACTAACAAGATGGTAATACCTTCCCGGTTCTTTCTTTGCAAAAAAGTTGTTGTAAACTCGACATTGCCGGGAGAAAGTCCTGCCGTGGGTTCATCCAGCAACCAGAGATCAGTTCCTTGCATAATAAGTATACCCAATGAGAGCATTTGCCTCTCGCCACCACTTAAATTACCCGCTTTTAATTTCTTAATTTCCTTTAACCTGGGTAACTCCGTAAAAGTATATTCAAGATTTGTGTTTAACCGGTGTGTGTTTGTTGTCTTTGCTGCCAATTCAAGATGTTCGTGAACTGTAAGTTGTGGAATAATCAGCCCCCCCTGTATAAAAAAGGATACCCCTTTTTGTACTAAATGATGGGGCGCCAGATGCCGCTCGAGTCGGTCTTTTATCCAAATGGATCCAGATCTCTTAGGCAATAATCCACTAATTGTTTTTAACAATGTTGATTTGCCACTGCCGTTTTGTCCAATAATTACCAAAATGTCCCCCTCGTAAAGATCTATTGGAACGTCCTTCAATATCGTTTGGTTACCATAGCCGGCATCTAATCCTTCTGTTTTCAATATGGAATTTCTTTCCGTCACTCAATTTATCTTTTGTTCCATCACTCCTTTCACTAATGTAAGTGTATTATCGCTAATGAACCTGGCTTTTGCACGATTATGCTCTATAATACAAATAGTATTGCCCTGTGCTTTCAGATGAATCAAAACTTTTGAGATTTGGTCAATCATCAATCCATTTACCCCTGCAAAAGGTTCGTCCATTAAAAGCAGTTCACAATCATTCATTAATAGCATTCCGGTTGACAATAGTTTTTGTTGCCCAAACGAAAGCGATCCTGCCGCTTTCAATTCCATTCCTGCAAGCCCAATTTCTTCAGTGACAATTTTTGCTCTTTCTTTTCTCATCAATTCTTCTTTCCTGATCCGTCGCGGATTAATAAAGTAGTTGGCAACGGACTCCCCGGGATGATTCTTTGAGGCTAAAATTAAATTATCAAGAAGGGACAAGTTCTTGCAAATTCTTGGAGTTTGCCATACCCTTCCAACTCCCAGGCGTGAAATGTCCACAGAACTGTTGCTCGACAAATCTGTACCCTTTAATAACACCTGTCCACTGTCTGCCTTTAAAAATCCTGAAATAATATGAAAAAGGGTGGTTTTTCCTGATCCGTTTTCACCAAATATTGCGGTAATTGTTCCTTTTGGTAGTGAAAATGAAACATTTTCCAAAACTTTTAAACCATTAAAGGATTTACTGAGCTGCCTGGTTTCTAAAGTCGTTTCCATATCACTAAAATTTGTATTTCCCAAACAACCCATGCGGACGAAACATCACCAACAAAATAAGTATCAGGGAATAAATCATCATGCGTATGTTGGCGCCTATTTCATCAGGGATTTGAACAAATCGCAGGAATTCAGGCAACAATACATAAAACATTGCCCCGGCCACTGAACCCTTTACTGTACCCAACCCTCCAATTAGAACCATAGAAACAATTATAATGGATTCATTCAACGTAAATGAAGAAGGGTCAATATATCCTGAATAGGTAGCAAACAAGGTCCCTGCAACCGCAGAAATGCTACTTGAAATCAAAACTGCCAATGCCTTATAATATTCAGGTTTTTTGCCAAAGGTCATCATGGCAAGCTGGTCATCTCTCACCCCTTGTAATAAACGGGATAACGGAGTTTGATGAAACCCTATAAAAAACAGCAAGATAATACCCGTTATTCCGCTTCCAAGCAGGGCAAACTCAGCAAGTGAACCCAATCTATAACCGAATAATTCCGGTTTGGGAATCCCAGTAATGCCAAAAGGGCCTTGGGTTACAGAAACCCAATTGTGCAAAATAGTAAAAACCACAATCTGCCAGGCAATGGTAGCCAGTGCAAAAAATAAATCCCTCAACCGGGAGGAAAACCATATGACCGGTATGCAGGCAATGAGATTAAACAAAACCGCGCCTGCTAACGAAACGGGAAAGGAAACTCCCGCTTTGGTCAATAATAATGCCGTTATATATGCGCCCAATCCATAAAAAGCCGTCTGAGCAAGAGAAAGTAATCCTGTGTACCCCGCAAGAAGATTCATTGCCAATGCAAGAATCAGATAGATCTCGCACATGATCAGGATATGAATGAGATAATTCATTGTTCTTCTAACCGCATTTTGTATGAAACGATACCCTCTGTTCGCCAAAGTATAACAAAGATTAAGAGCATAAAGGTCACCCCTTCATTCCACTGTGAAGATAAGAACCAATCTGTGATCGTTTGTAAAAACGCAATAAGCAAAGATGCGACAATGGTTCCCTGGATTGAGCCCCGACCTCCAATGATTACTGCTACCGCAGCACTCAATGTAATTCCCATTCCAGCATTTGGCTCAATGCCATTATCGTACATGCGCAAAATGGCGGCGATGGCAGCCAATACCCCACCCATGGTCATTGTAAAAATTCGGATTCTCTTCGTATTCACACCCATAACCGAAGCAACCCATTCATTGCTCATAATGGCCCGCACTTGCAGAAAACGCTTTGTATTGGAAACCCAAATTATTAGCAGTATTAATACCCCCGATACCATAAACTGAACGATCTGAATGGGCAAAATAATGATATTAATGAAAGAAATGCTGTCTCCCAGATCCGGATTCAGATATATGGTTTCGTTTCCGAAAATCAAAGCAGTAAGATTGACCAGAAAAATATACACCCCCATAGATGAAATGAGGGAAATCGCCTGATTTGAACTTCTTCTTGAAAGAGGTCTGTATATAAAAATTTCAATGAGGGCTGAAAGTGTGACAATAAACAAAAAGGAAAGAATTAATGCAAGCGTCCAACCAATGGGTGAATCAGATGAAAATATATTCAGAAAATTGATGAATGAATATGCGCCACACACGTAAATAGCTCCATGTGCTAAATGAAACACCTTAGTGGAATGAAAAATCAGATTAAACCCTATTGCAACAATGGCCAGGATGAGTCCTGCAACGATACTATTGAATACCAATTGAAAGAATATCATGAAAACAAAGGTAACAGAACCCCAATATAAGCCATGCACATAGCAAAGAGTAAATTTTCCAAAATACCCTTCCTCCTATTTGGTTATAATTTCATGTCCATTCAATAGGAATTATCTGATTTTTACATATCCGGATATCATGATCATTTTTTAGATCCTGTACTTCCAATAGGTTTTTCAAGTCTTCTCATAGCTGAGAAGTACAATACCGCTTTCATATGTTTTGGAATGGATGAACTTTAAGTTTTGCCAGTTCATTATCTCTCCAAATGCTGAAATACCTTTACCAATAACTATTGGGTTTATGAAAAAATGATACTCATCCACCAGTCCTTCTTTGATAAGTGAAGAAACAAATGAGCTACCACCATAAACGATAATGTCTTTGCCTTTCTGAAGCTTTAATTTTACTATTTCATCTTTGAGTCCTCCCTTTGCTAAAACTGTATTTTTCCATTTTGACTTGTCCCATTTTTTTGTAAAAACTACTTTATTGGTATTTACAATTCGGGTGGCCAATCTATACATAGGATCATCCGGTTTATTAACGGTTTCCTGCCAATGAGGAATATACCCCTCTGCTAACTTTCTACCCAATATAATGGTGTCTGAAGTATCCAACAAATCAAAAACTTGCTCCTTTATCCCATTCCAATCCCACGTGACCCATTGTTGCTCATCGAGGTCTCCGGTAGAATTAAACCCATCCAGGGTAATCTGCATTTGTAATTTCAGCTTCCTCATGTATGCATGGTTTTCCTATTTTTCCTGATAATTGATCATCCAGTTAATACCATATTGATCCTGAAAACTTCCGAAATACGCACCCCAAAACATATCCTGAATAGGCATTTCAATTTTTCCTCCTTCTGATAATTCATCAAACAATCGTTTAGCCTCTTCTCTTGATTCCGGCTCCAGGTTGATATGCATATTATTGCCGGGTGTGACTGTAAACCCAAATTCTTTAGGCGCATCGGTAGCCATAAGTATATGTCCGCCCAACAAAGGCAATTCAACATGTAGAACCATTTTCTTAACATTTTCTGGCATCGGGGGTTGATCAGGGTTTGGTGGAATATCTTCGAATCGCTGAATACTATTTACAAAATCGGTTTTGAATACCGTCCGGTAAAAGTGGATTGCTTCTTCTGTATTTCCTGCAAAATTGACATAGGTAGATATCCTGCTTTTATTGTCAGGCCTTTTTATTTTTACGCAAATAGAATTGTGCAGCAATATATTGGTCAAGATTTTCGAGACCGGCAGCAAATCCTTCCTTAAAGCCCATTTCGATGTATGATTCCAGATTTGTAAGCGACTCAAACTGGAGTAAAATATCTACTCTTGTACTTTCACCTAATCCTGAAAAGGTGTTTTCCCACTGATTTCCTGGCATTGAAAGGTTAAGGTTGCCTTCAGCATCACAAAACCCAACCTTTGCAGTAAAGGACTTTAAATGTAAAACAGAAATGAAATCTGCTCTTGACCAGTGTTCTTCGTTTTCTGGTCCTATCATGACATACAACCAATGACCGCCCTCTCTGAAATCCATGGTTTTGGTTCGCGCTATCCAGGGCTTTGGCGCCCACCATTGGTCAAGGATGTCGGCTTCCGTCCAAGCGGCCCACACCAGGTCTAAAGGAGCGTTGAAAGATCGCTCTACTTTGATTTGATTTTTTTCTTTGTTCACATGAAAATTAAATAAAATAGCATGGTTCATTTTCTGACTGATTTTAATTTTTCCAACACTGTATCCAACTGTTCAAAACGCCTGGAAAGGAGTGATTTGAACTGCTCTAACCATTTTTCAACATCCTTCATCTTGTCTGCATTGAGATGATATAGTATTTCACGTCCCTGATGCTCTTGTTTCAAAATTTCACATTCAGTTAGAATTTGAAGGTGTTTTGAAACCGCTTGCCTGCTGGAATTGAAATGTTCAGCTATGGCATTGGGCGTCATAGATCCCACCGTGAGAAGCATGATGATTGCTCGCCGGGTAGGGTCTGCTAAAGCTTGAAAAACATCTCGTCTTGTTTTCATTTTTCAAATATGTGCTACCAAATGATTGCAAATATAAATGCAATTATTTGATTGCGCAAAGAAATATTGAAAATCTTATACAATTTTTTATTTGTCCAAGAAAAGACTTTCAGGAGGTCCTAAATAACTGGGCTTTAATCCTCCAGCATCTATCACAATTTTTTGAATTACAATTCCTGTGTCTATCATCCATATTTTTAGTGTATGCTTGCCGGGATGATCTATTCTATGTTTTGATGTCTTTATTTTTATGTGATCTGCAACTGATTTCATCCACCACTCGGCATATTCATAATCCGGTTTGATCTCTCCTTCGTTGATATTGATAACCTGTGGATTCTGGTCATCAATTGACATAGCAAACTTCAAGCCTCCCTGCTTTTTAAAATCCTGCGTAGGAGACACATACACCATTATGAAAACCTCACCTGCATCGAATAAAGTAAAATCATATTCTAATCGAGGGGAAGTGTTGCCAGGTGTTTGACTGGCCGCAACAAGTGGCTCAATGATAACTGAGGAATGGGTTCGGCCAAGATTTGGAATTATGGTATAATATAAATCATTATTGTCTACCTTACGGGTAAAGTTTGCCGCTTCCATTGAAATGAAATGACACCATTGTTTTCGACAAAGCCGGACACTTCGGGCAGATTGTACCGCACAGGAACTTTTACATTATATTCCCGCCCAGCCCCTTTTATAGTTATTTCACCTGTACCATCTTCCTTCGGTACTTTGTCCCAATCAATGCTGACTAAAACTTTTTCATCGAACTCTATATGGCCTTTCGTTTTTGAAAAACTTATCCATTCGTTTTGGGAAGTAATTGAATAATCCAAGACCCCTTCACCCATATTGAATAATTCCAAATAATATTGCTGTTGGTTGTATGGATCAAATTCGCTAAAACTTTGACTAAATAGAGGATATCCCTCCACACTGAAGCCCCCCCAGGCAGGACGAGTTCCATTTTCAACCATAAAGCCTAGCATAGGAGTGCTTCGGGAGTGAATATAGGAAATAGCCGGCATGACATTGGCCCTTGGATGATTCCAGCTTGTATAACCTAACTTAGTCTGTGACATCATATGATTCCATTTCCCACCTTCCATATCTTCATGATAATAACGGGCCAACTCAGCGTCTTTCAGGAAAAGTTCTTTTACTTTTTCTGCATATAGATTGGCAGATGACCGGCCTTGTAAGGCAAAATATCTGTTTTTACCCGCGGCTATATACATTTCCAGGAGGTTGCAACTCATCTCTATGGGTGAGTGCACTAATTGAAAAAATGATGATTGGTGGCTTTGAGGGAGTTGTTGTTTTATTTTTTGACTTCTTTCCAAAAGCATCTTGTATTCCTCAAGCACTCTGTCCGCTTCACGATAATTTTCAATGCTATAGGTGTCGGGTTTCAACATTTCGTGTGTGCGACGGGCATTGTATTTTGTATAAAGCGCCAATAATTCAGAAATTTCTTTCGCATATTTTTCTCCAAACTGGCTTTCCGCCCACTTGGTGGAATAATTTTGCAAATCCTTCGCTTGGATAGCATTCGGGTTCCATGCATAATCTAAGAAAAAGCTTATTGGAAATTCCATGGGTTTTATATCACCTACATTCACTACCCATATTCTATCGACCCCGTATTCATAGGTAAGCTTCATTTGTTCCCAGGCTCTTTCTATCTGAGTCACATTCAACCATCGGTAGGATACTGGTGCACCTACATAATCGAAATGGTAATACATGCCATAACCTCCTGGGTGTTTTAGGTCTTCCTTTTTGGGAAGATATCGAATGTTGCCCCAATTGTCGTCAGTAAATAATATAGTTATGTCATCATCCACGCGCATCCCTTTGTCGTAATAATCCTGTACTTCCTTGTAAATCGCCCATACCTGAGGGGTTTCATGGGCTGGTTTTCCGGTTACGTTACATCGGCAAGAATCTCTCGCTGGTCTTTTATGATGCTTTGTAAAAGGTCAATGGCGGTATTTTCAGCCATTGCTTCATCACCGTCTCCTCGCATCCCAACTGTGACCACACTTTCATAATCTCCCATTCGTTCGACACCTTCTCTCCAAAAATTTCGGAGCTTTTCTTTGTTGGTTTCATAATTCCAGGCTCCTCCATTATAAAGATACCATTCGTTGTGCGCACGCATCATGGGTTCGTGATGGCTGGTTGACATCACTATCCCATATTCATCAGCTCTTTGAGGGTTCAAAGGGTCGTCTACATTAAACATGGTAGGTAACCACATGGCAGGCCAGAGAAAATTGGCTTTATTTCTTAATAGGAGCTCAAAGATGGTATCATAACATTGGTGGTTAATCTCACCAAACTTTTCCTTAGCCCAATATCTGAATGCCGGCGACTCATCATTGATAAATATTCCTCTGTATTTTACTGCCGGTCCATCTGAAACAAACAAGGTGTTTTCAATATAGAGATTCTCTTTCTTTTTTACCGGGACATCCGCCCACCAATACCAGGGTGAAACGCCGATGGCTTCTGACAGTGTGAACACTCCATAGGCAGCGCCGCGTCGATCGCTCCCAACAATAACAAGTGCCTGATTTACCCCCGGAAAAGGGCTTTCGATGGTTTGAATTATAAATCGTTCCCATTGGCCGGCAATCGGATTAATATTGACTTTCTTTTCAGCAATGAGCTTTTGAATAAGAGGGTTGTTGCCCACTGTACCAAATAAAACAATATTCCCTTCCAACACATTGAACGAGGATGAAAGGTTTGGCCTTTTGCCAGTTACCCTTTCAATGTCATCTGCTAAAAAATCAGCAGACTTTTTTATAAGCACATTTTCAGAGTGGTCAAAATAAATGGTTGACAAATCAGATTGATCAACCAATGTAAAAAAATTGGTTGCGGTCTCTATTTTATCTGTTACGTGTATTTGTGAATCAGACATCCCGGGTAAAAACAACATCAAAAAAACAATTGCCCTCATATTGATCTATCCTTTAATTATTTGACTTGAAGATATAGAAAAATTAAAATATACGCTTTCCTGTCTATATTCCAAGTAAATTTCCAAAAAACCATAACAATGTGCGCCAAAACCTGAACTGGATTTACAGCAAGTTCAAAAATGCTTGACATACACCTATTCTTAATAGATATTTTGTATTGGTAAAGCTTAGAATTTAAAGGAGTTTGATTAAAAATATCTTAAAATTGGCTACCATTAAGAAAATGACATGGGGATGATTTATTTAAGAATTGAAGTTAATTTTGGCTTCTGAACATTCACTTAAGATCTGAACATGGTGCAAAAAGAAACATCAAATCTCAACAAGACCTACGCAATTGACGGGGGTTTATCAGGAAGAAACCGGTTAGATGTGTTAAGCAGTGTGATGAATCCATATTCCATCCAGCGACTACAAGGACTGGAAATTCAGCCGGGAATGCATTGTCTGGATGCCGGATGTGGCAATGGAAGTATGACATTTGAGATTGCTGAAATGGTAAAGGAAAATGGATCGGTCATCGGTTTGGATCTTGATCCGTTAATGATTAATGAAAATCAAAAACTGGCCAAAAGTTCTGGTAAAGCCCAGATTCAATTTATTCATGGAAATATTTCGGAAGTGTCAGACCATCAGCTCTTCGATCTGGTTTATTCGCGATTTTTATTGTCTCATCTCAAAGACCCGGTGGCAACGTTAAGGATCATGTATAAAGCATTAAAGCCGGGAGGAGTGGTATTAATTGAAGACATTCAGTTTTCCGGACATTTTTCTTATCCTGAAAACGATGCATTTAAGGTATACCAGGAATGGTATAAAACCGTCGTTGACCGAAGAGGAGGTGATGTGGAGTTGGGTTCTCGGTTACATGAGATCATTCGCTTAGCCGGATTTGAGTTGCATGATGTACATATAGTTCAACCTGCTGGTTTTAACAATTTGGCCAAACAGATTGGTCTGATCACCCTGGAAAGAATTGAAAATGCATTACTTAGTCATAAAATAACCACTAAAGCAAAATTTGATTCCATTCGATCGGACTTGAAAAAATTCACAGATTCGTCCAGCACTCTGATCGCTTTGCCTAGAATTTTTCAGGTAAGCGCCATTAAATAGTTTCTAACAAACCTTGTTTGAAATGATTATCGGTGAAGACCATAAAAGAGGTAAGCATTTTACTGAATATAGATTTTCATTTTCGATGATTTCACGCTATTCTGTTCAGATTAATACGATACAATTCATAAATAGCCTGACAATCTATATTGCTTATAAAAATTTAGCGTGATTCCCGTTTCTTCCTTTCTGATTCTATTGGCTATAAAAAAAATTAACTTCACTAAAAAGGTTATTGTTTGAGATTAAATCTCCTGTCTACAATTTGAATAATGTCATTAACTGCCTGAACCGGGTTCAATGCGGTGTCCGAAATCCCAGACACTACTTGTGAGAGATTATGATCTACCAATCCTGGCTCGCTCCAGGTTTCATTTGTAACAACCGTTAAATATGCTGAAAAATTACGATGCCCGGATCCTGGTCGCTCTCCGATAATATGAATGATCCCCTTCCTGGCTTCTGGAAAATCTTTATCACCAAAAAGTATTTCACCACATTGATACCCCGCCCTGACTCTGCCATGGGTCACATAAATATTATTCTTGCCTACGACATAGGTGTTGAGTTTCAATGCTTCAATTAATAAGGGTAAAAATGGAAATAAATGACCTTCATCTGTTAGTGCTCGAACATTTAATCCATCAGAAATCATAATTTGAATATCAGGAGATTGATTACGCCAGGAGTTCCTGAGTTTCTTTAGGGTTTTAATGGAATGATCGTCAAACATTTCACCTGTTTCAGGGTGATAAACATAATCCTTCCTGTCTGTGGAGTTTGTGATAAGAGGTATGACGGCAGGAATACTTTTGATAAATATAGGATCCATTTCTTTCCAGATGCTCACTTTCGCATCTTCATACAGTCTCTTTACCTCGCTTTCAAGCTCTCGGTTCAAATCCCAAATATTTTCACCATAACCCTCTGCAATATTAACTCCCCGCGCCTTAATTCGCTCTATACATGCTCTACCTTCATTATATATCTGTTGCTTAGTTCTCGAATCCTTTTTTGCCTGTTGATACTTATAATAAATCCAAATCGGATCTCCAAAATGTTCAGTTGGATTGCCCTCAGTATCAATAATTTCTAACCTTTGGAAGAAATCCCACATTGCATCATTAACTTTATATCCAAACTGATTTCTAATTTTTAAGTGGTCGCTAAATGAGGTAGTAAGATAGCTCAACATTGGGTCATTTTTTGTGGGTAAAGCCATTAAATACGCTGGATTAGCAGGCATAATTTGTTCGATGCACCAATCCAAATCATCCAGGCTAATATCCATATGTAAAGTTGAACATATATCCAATCCGATGGTGAGCCCATGTAGTTTGCCCATCGCTATATCCTCAAGACAACAGCGAACCAATTGTTCCTTTGTTCTAAAAACTTCGGGCCCTATAAATCCCGCTACATCATTTACAAAAACCCAAGGATGGTCTTCTGGATTTTTATCTTCAGTCATTTTCAATTTTAGTGCCCGGAGAAAACCATATTTCCTGGCTTCATGAACCACCATATCAAAACCCTCGCCATGATTATTGGTAAAATCCGCCCCCTGACCCGTTTCAGCATACAAACCATAGAGTCCATTTCTCACGGAAGCATACTCCATCATTTTATCGATACTCACATCGAATGTCTGGTTAGCAAGTACTGTCCCGCCAAGACTCTGGAACCATATTCCTGTTGTGCCAGGATATAATTTTTCTACTTCGGCCTGAATGTCGATATGGGATAACACACAATTAGGAATTATTTCTTCTAATTCAAATGTGGAAATCAAATCATATAATGCTTTTTCAATAAGGGCTACCGACTCAATCTCGCTTGAAACAGGGTTAGTCCCTAAAACTAAATCACCCACTCCAAATGCCCAGCCATTAAATACTTGCCAAACAATATCTTCTGTATTATCAGTCGGTGAATTAGGTTGAATTCTTGCGCTCAAATACCCTTTACTTCCTATGTTAGATCGCGGCAATGGATTAAATATCTTTTGACCCACAGATATTAAATCCTGGTTATCCATTAACTTTACAACACAGGCTATGATATCACTTGGTAATCCGGGCATTATATTTTTTATCTCAACTTCATCCCTCTCCAAAATGAAATTTTTAAGATCGCTCATTGTCCAGTCCGTAAGAAACGGTATCCTTTGGGTAGTGTCTGCTATTAATCGATATAGTTCATCTTCGAATAAGGTGTGTTGGACTAAATCAACTATTTTAGTTCTGGACAATAAAGATCTTGCCCGAATCCTTGATTCCTGGCTTTCTGCTGCAATTCCCAATGAAAGGTCACCTTCTTTAAATTCGTTGGCAGCACCGATTATCTGCCTGTATAAATTTAGATCAAAGCCTTGTCCTATTCTATTTATATAAGAAAAAATGTCTTCATCTGGATACGTTTCATGGATACGGACAAATAACGTTGGCTTAGAATTTTTTGGTGGCTTCAAAAAATCACAACCGCTGTACAATATCATAGAAGCTCCCAAAATTCCTGATTGATAAATGAATTTCTTACGTGAAATTCTCTCCATAGGTGTAATATTTTAAGATCCCCACATAATAAGTAGATTAATTATATAAGAATGAAACCATTATTTGAATTTCATTCAGAAGTTCTCACGACTTTATAGATTATGAGAACATTGCTAATTTTCCCCATAAAACTCATCTTCCAGTTGAGGTGCTAAGTCTGTATGATGGTGTATTAATCTCCATTTACCATTTTCCAGTCGAAATATATTTGTAGCTCTGTGACTGACGGTTATTGGTTGCCCATCTACTGACAAATTTTCTCCCTTTTCAATACATATTGTATATCCAAGGTCTGTACCGGTCACAATTTTGAGATCTTTACATGCAATTTTACCTCCGAACTTCAATGCTGCTTGTTCCTTAAATTCTTTATATATTTCATCCCATCCCGTAACTATTCCTCCAAAAGGACTTAGCTGAGTAACATCATCTCCATGTGACCAAATTACTGCAAGAGGTTCAGCATCCCCAACAAACAAAGAATTAAGCGCACTGTACAATTGATCATTTGCTTCTTTAAGGGCATCTGTTCTTGCCTGATTGTCTGATTTTGCTATTGAATCATTGTGCTGATTTTGTTTTGTATCACAAAAATTAAATAACATGATCATAATAATAAAACCACCCGCTAACCTGATAAATGTTTTTGAATTTTTCATTGTAAAGTTTTTAAATATGAAAGGATAAGATTATACCTCGGACTTTTTCAATCTCAACACTTTATGAAATAATGATTAATTTATGACTAGCGATGAGTATTACAATATATTAACCAGGCAGTGGTTCTAATGCTATTGTTGATGTTTTAGTCCAACATCACATGGTTTGCGCTTTGACAAAGAAGAGCAACAAAAGACTGATCGCAATAAGTGTTACACACTTTGTGTACTTGAAGATATAAAATTTGCAATAAATTTTCAAATCACAAAGTATAATTTAATAATTTGATCCTTTTTAGAAGAGTATTAGGGCCGTCTTTATACAAAAGTCGTTGCTATTTAAGAATTCCCACTGAATCAGGGGCAATAAATGATGATCACCTCACTTAAAGCTATTATCAAAATTGTTAATGTCTGTTGCCCTTTTCTGAAATTCATCACCTTGGGTCATGGCCAAATGCATTTTGAAATTTTTTTCAGTTACTTGATCTTTAATCCGTGGAATGCTCAGTTTTATTTGAGTGATAATCGGCTTTGATAAATCTCTATTTATATGAATAGTCCACTGCTTTAAAATGACAATCCTTAATTATACAAAAATACTGTAGCTCTTTGCTGTATTTAGCATGTACTACAAGAGTGCCAGAGTTTAAATTAATATATAACTCTATTCTGATTTATGTGAGAATTTTTTCAATTTCATTCCAATATAAGATTCAGTTTTATTTACTGATTGTGGATGAAAATTTTATTTTCACTATCCATATTTTCATTGCTTGTCATATTTTATGTTGGAATCAAAGCAATACCATCAAACTTCCTGGCTCAATAACACGGATCCTTCAGGCTCAACTCTAAAATATTTCTAAAGTAAGTTTAAAAAGAATTTTTACTTCAACAACCGGACATAAAACACCCCGCCGGCTATAGAACCTTCATGGGCCTTGAACATTACTTCCAATTTACCTTGAGCGCTCTTTTCGAATATTTCTGAAGGTATGGTGTAATCTATTTCCACAAAACGATCGCCATAAGTGCTGTCAAGATTCACTGTGGACAGCAATTGTTGGTTGATCAATATATCGAAATTTCGTCCTTTATCATTACCGCTGTAGGTAACGCGCAAAGTCTTGGCTTCCTGGCCCGGATCGTTGAGTTCGTATGAAAACCAACCGCGCGCATGTCGCCAGTGCCTGTCCTTGTAAAAGCCCGCCTCTGAATCGTGAAATCTAACGTTATGGTCTGATTCAGGCTGTTGCTGGCCGGTATCCACCTTGTCAATGGTGTTTTCCTCCAACAGCATGGCCTCCTCCTCTTTTTTTCTCAAATCTTCGATGATTTGAACCAGTTCTACGGATGTAGCAGTCTGCCAATACATGATATACCGGGCATCATGCAATCGATAGAATGGAATCAGCTTCAATTCGTTTGCTTTTGCCGGGTATAAAATCCCGTTGAAGGAAAAGGTAAGCGGTTCACCTGGAACAGGTTTGATTTTTTGAGGCCACTTCGCATCATCCATGATGAGCAAAGGTGATTCTTCCCGCGAGATCAGTTTGCCATGTGCTACATGCCCCATTCTACTATCATCAGCAATGATTCCATCGAGATTATCCGATCCGGTCGCTGCGGCCAAAACTACTGGCCCATATAATATAGCCATATGCGGTGAGTTATCAGGAAATTTCTCTCCATATGTGTACATATCGAAACCCACTTCTATGCGATCGCCATTGTTCCATTTTCGGTGAATTCCATAATATCCTCCCGGCAGGCTCTTACCATTTACTACACGCCCATTCACTTTCACCTTCAATGGAGATTTATTATTCCATGTCGGATGACGGACAAAGACGGTAAATGAAGAAGGCGAAGACAGGTTTATTTTTAAAGAGGTATTTGCTTCTTCGGGATAATCGGTTTGTTGCTCGACTGTCAATCCTTTTTCTTTCCAGGTTAAAACCGAAGGAATAAATAGGTTTACATAAAGATTTGATGAATCATGCGCATATACCAATTCACCATATTTAGTGTGGTTCTCAATGCCTGATCCTACACAGCACCAGAATGTATTTTCAGGATTGGAATACACCCTATAGTGTTGTGGCCGAACAGGAGTAAAATACACCAAGCCTCCATGACTCGGATGCTGTGATGCCAAAATGTGGTTATAAAGTGCGCGCTCATAATAGTCGATATATTTAAGGTCGCCACAGTTTTTATACAGCATTTTCGACAGTTTCATCATGTTATATGTGTTGCAGGTTTCGGGGCCTTCGCGGGTTTCTATCATGGACGAAAAATCATTTGAAGGATGAAAGTGCTCATGGGTTGAATTGCCTCCAATGGCAATGCTACGGTTCTCGATAACTGTTTTCCAAAAGAAAGCCGCAGCATTCTTCCAGGCTGAATCTCTGGTCAGCTCAGCAATACGCATGAACCCTATTACTTTGGGTATCTGTGTATTGGCATGCAAGCCGGTAAGCTGGTCTTCGTTGGACAGCAATGGGTCTAAAATAGACTTGTGTGAAAACCTTTTGGCCAGATTGAGGTAACTTTCATTGCCTGTAATATGAAATACATCTGCAAGCGCTTCGTTCATTCCCCCATGTTCTGAAATCAGCATTTGCTGGATTTGCTCATCGGTTAACCGGTTACATATTTCTACAAAAAAATCACTTAACCCAATCAGTACTTTCAGCGCTTTTTCATTATCCGCAAAAACATATGCATCATAAAGGCCTGCAAACAATTTATGGATGTTGTACAGAGGTACCCATTTTCCATTAAGCGAAAAACCTCCCGCGCGGATGTTTCCCTTAGCTATTTCCTGCCACATGACATTGCCTCCAGGAATACCTCCCACGTAGCCATTTCCATTGGCAAGTTGGCACTTTTCCAATTCTGTGATCATGTACTCCAATCGATCACGAGCTTCTTCATTGTTTTGCGATGCAACCATCATAGCCAAAGAGGAAAGGTAATGTCCGGCTGTATGACCATCAAGGCCTGAATTTTCCCAATTGCCATAGCGAGAGCCTTTGGGTTCCAGGCCAGCATCCATCAGATAGGGAGCTAAAAGACGGTCGGGGTCGTGCGCCATCACGTACCTGACATTCAATTCACTGGCATGTTTAAATGGACTTTGCAATAGGCTCACTGACGATAAATGAAAGAGTTCCGGACTGGGGCTAGGTTGTTCTATTTGCTTTGTACAGGATAAACCAAAGCCTCCAATTAACCAGATCAATATAATTTTCATGTCCTTCATAGATCATTTTTATTTTGGTTAAATGCTGCCAGATATTTTTAAAACTAATACTAAGTCTTAACCTGTTTGCTGCCTCAACACTGGAAAAGATTTCATTTTGGTTCTAATCTTAAATATCCTTGTGCCTCTCCCAATAATTCTGATCCTCAACTTCTTCCAGAATGGTCACATAATTGATATATCTCAGTTCCGAAATCTGTCCGCTTTCCATCAAGTCCTTCACAGCACACCCTGGCTCATTACGGTGAGTACAATTTGAAAATTTGCACTGATCTGATGCGGCAAAAAATTCGCGAAAATTATGTGCGATGTCCAATACTTCCAAATGATTAAATGACAAGGTCTTTATACCCGGAGTATCGATGNNGCTGACCCTTACCCGAATAATCTGATAACTCTCCGGTCTTCAATGTAAATGAGGGATCAATGGCATTGATCAAAGTCGATTTGCCGACTCCTGACTGCCCGCTCACCAAAGTGCATCGATTCTTTAAAAGCATTTTTAATTCGTCTATTCCTGTTTTATCCACAGCGGACACCAAAAACACCCTGTATCCAATGTTTTCATATACCTCCTTTATATATGAGTACATTGCCAAATCTTCCTCTCTGTACAAATCACTTTTATTAAAAGCGATATGTACAGGAATATTGTACGGTTCGGTCATCAGCAAAAACCGGTCGATGAATCCCTGTTTTAAATTGGGTTGAACGATCGTAGCAATCAATAAAGCCTGATCAATATTACTGGCTAATAGATGCACATCATGTTTTTTTCTGGGAGACTGCCTTACTACATAATTTCTTCTGGGCAATATCTGCACGATCATGCCATTGAGATTGCTTTCCATTTCAATATCTACAATATCTCCGACTGCTACCGGATTGGTCAACTTGATTTCTCCCAGTTTAAATTTTCCCCGGATTCGACAGGCCAATACTTCTCCATTTTCCAGCTTCACATTGTACCAACTTCCGGTTGACTTTACAACGATACCTCTTTCCAAGTTTTCTCATTTTAATAATGATCAAATGTATATTCATTACCCTTCCACTAACCGTTCGGCAATCCGGTATGAATGAATGGCTGATGCCAGTTCAGGAATTAATTCAGGATTTTTTTCTATGGCATTGCCTACCACAATTACATCAGCGCCTGCTTTGACATTCCTCAGTGCTTTGTCGGGCGTAATAATCCCTCCTCCCACTATAACCGGTATCTGAATACCCGATGATACCAGATTGATCATGGATTCCGAAACTGGGTGAGCTGCTCCACTACCCGCATCCAAAAATACAAGCTTCATCCCTAACATTTCTCCTGCCATTGCCGTACACAAGGCTATATCGTCTTTGTTGGAAGGTATGGGCTGGGTATTGCTCATATAACTTACAGTGGTGGGCACCCCACCATCGATCAATATATATCCGGTAGACAAAATCTCCAAAGGACTCAACTTTAAAAATGGCGCAGTAACTACATGTTTACCAATCAGCAATTCAGCATTCCTTCCTGAAATCAACGAAAGAAACAACAAGGCATCCGCTTTATAACTCAATTGAAAAGAGTTACCCGGAAATAATATCATCGGTATACTACACTTCTTTTTGATTTCCTGAAGAACTTTGTCCAACATATCATTGACAACGAGACTGCCGCCGATAAAGAAATAATCTACCCCATGCCGAGATGCTAATTCAATGACCTGGTTGATTTTTCCCAGTCTCAACTTGTCAGGATCGATTAAAACTGCCAGTTTTTTACGCCCCTCCCGTTTTGCTTCGACTAATTCAGAATATATTGTGGCTGGATTGTTTTCCATTTTTCAAAAGTTCTTTTGGCATGAACATTCCTACTGTAATCAAGCCAATTACATTGAGAAAAAAAACTTTGATTAACCCCTTCCTTAAAAAGGTTTTAATTAATCAAAATTAATCATTTCAGATTGAAAATATCAAAGTTGGTAAAAATCATTCCTATTGCTAACTTTCAATTAAGAATGTTTTTGAATGGAACAACCCATACTAATTATTATTTTTGCGCGCCAATAAATCATTCATTTGCCGGTTTTCATTGTTGAATCCGGTTTTTTAAAATCACATTCTTATGGATTTAACATTTCTAAAGGAGTTGGGTCTTCAATCAGAAAATAACGGAACCTGGACAGGTGTACATTCCACCACATCTGGTCAATATTTAGAATCATTTTCCCCGGTTGATGGAAAATTGATTGGTAAAGTTAGTAAAACCTCCCGCGAAGAATATGAGCATGTTGTCAATTCCGCCGTCATAGCTTTTAGGGAGTGGAGGCTTGTACCCGCACCTAAAAGAGGAGAAATTGTAAGACAATATGGTGATGAACTTAGAAAACACAAAGCTGCCCTGGGTCGACTGGTATCTTATGAAATGGGTAAATCCGTTCAGGAAGGCCTGGGAGAAGTACAGGAAATGATCGATATATGTGATTTTGCCGTAGGCCTCTCCCGCCAGTTATATGGTCTGACTATGCAATCAGAAAGACCATTTCACAGAATGTACGAACAATGGCATCCGCTGGGAGTTGTTGGTGTAATTTCGGCATTCAATTTTCCAGTAGCCGTCTGGTCCTGGAATGCTATGATTGCTTTGGTATGTGGAGATTGTGTAGTGTGGAAAGGCAGCGAAAAAACACCTTTGTGCTCTGTGGCCTGTCAAAAGCTGTTCCATCAGGTACTGACTAAAAATAATGTTCCGGAAGGTGTTAGTTGTATTATAAATGGTGACTACAAAGTGGGTGAGTGGTTGAGTAATGATTACCGTATACCCCTTATATCGGCAACCGGAAGTACCCGAATGGGAAGACAGGTGGCAGAAGCAGTGGCTCGCCGGCTTGGAAAAACTCTTTTGGAGCTTGGCGGAAATAACGCCATAATTATCACCCCTTCAGCTGACATTAAGCTGGTGATTACCGGAGCTGTTTTTGGTGCGGTTGGCACTTGTGGGCAAAGGTGTACCACCACCCGTCGGTTGATCGTCCATGAGTCCATATATAATGATGTGCGTGACCGGCTGATTCATGCCTATACCCAATTAAAGATTGGCAACCCTCTCGATGAATCAAACCACACCGGCCCTTTGATCGACAAAGATTCTGTCCAGCAGTACCTTCAAGCTATTCAGTCTGTAAAAGACCAGGGGGGACATTTTATTGTCGAAGGGGGAATCCTTGAGGGGGCGGAATATGCCAGCGGTTGTTATGTTAAACCCTGCATTGCCGAAGTTGCCAATCATCTGCCCATTGTTCAGCATGAGACTTTTGCCCCAATTCTTTATCTCATTAAATACTCCGGTTCTGTGGAAGAAGCTATTGCTATCCAAAACGATGTCCCACAGGGCTTATCTTCTGCTATTATGACCCGTGATGTCAGGGAGTCCGAATTGTTTTTGAGTGCTGCAGGCTCGGATTGTGGTATAGCTAATGTTAATATTGGAACCAGTGGTGCTGAAATTGGTGGTGCATTCGGTGGAGAAAAAGAAACCGGAGGTGGACGAGAATCCGGTTCTGATTCCTGGAAGATTTATATGAGGAGACAGACTAACACTATCAATTATAATACTGAAATTCCATTAGCCCAAGGCATACAGTTTGATCTGTAATGCTGACTTGCACTTTCCCAAGCCCGGCAGGTAAACTTGTTTTGTATTAACACCTTGAACATTGATTTAATGTTATTTAATTTATATTTTGTGTTAAATAAAATATTGTTCATTGCGATTATTCTTCCTTTTTCTCATTCAGTTTCAGTTTTTACATTTTCTTCCCTGTCAAAATATTGTTCCAAATCCAGGATTTGAGACGATTACAGGGCCTGTGACAATATCAGGATTACTTGAACTGGCTGTACCCTGGCGAATAGATAATCAAACTCCCGACTTGTTCCACACTGAAGCGACATTGGGTTTTTTAAGACCCCCATTGGTTTTTCCTTGTACCACTGTTAATCCTAATTCAGGTAATGCTTTTGCCGGGATCGCTACTTATGGTCATTCCAGCAGAGAAATATTTTCAACGCATTTTCTTCGTCCCATGCAACAGGGGGTAGACTATTACGTAGCCATGCATGTTCGTCCCTGGGGAAGGTGTCCTTTTGATGTTGAAAGTACTTTTTGTTTTACTAATGGGATTGGATTAAATTTTATAACCAACCGTTCTGAAGCAATTGTGGTTATTGAGCCCGAAGAAATTATTGATGATATTTCCACCTGGACATTGCTCCAGTCATGTTATACCAGTCAGGGAAATGAATTCAGGGTTCAGATAGGAAACCTCAAAACTGATGGAGAAACCCTCGCCGATTGTATTGCTTCGTCCAGTTTGAATTTTAGTTACTTTTTTGTAGACGATATTATTGTAGATCCATTTGATGTGGTGCCCGATGTTCTTTATTTGTGCAAAGACTCAGTTATTCATTTTGACATTGAATTTTACAACCTGGACTTGATGTGGGAAGATGATGTTTTTGGTGGGAGAAGATCGATTGACGAACCAGGGACATATATTATAATTGCCGATGCCGGCTCTTGTTATTTAAGAGATACAGTTCAGATTGTCGGGTTAATGGAAGATGATCTTTATAGGGATACAAGCATATGCCCCGGACAAAAACTCACTTTAGAAACCCAACTCCCTGTACCCGGAATTTGGAATACCGGAATTACCGGACAATCCATTGAAATTCAATCTCCCGGTCAATATTATGCCATAATTGACAGCTTTTGTGGTGGTATTACCATGTTTTTTGAGGTTAGAGAAACCAGTTGTCAAGTATCTGTACATGCTCCAAATATATTTAATCCAACTCCCGGCGGAAATAATTCAATAGCCGTTTTCTATTTTGATTCTGATGTTGAATTTGAAGGAGAGCTGTATATCTATGATCGATGGGGGAATTTGGTTTTTTTTGATAAAAACAATAAATCGTCATCTTTTGATGGGATTTTTAAAGGAAAACTTCTTCAACCCCAGGTATTAGTTTGGCTTTTTAAGTTTACTCCTGCTCAGGATCCTAATAATATAAAGATCATAAAGGGAGACATTACCATTATCCGATAAGTTTTGTATTCTTTGTGGTGAAACGTAAAGTCCAAACTCAAAGAATTAAAAAATCGATTCAGTCTTTGCTCTAACTGTTTGAACATCCCTTCAGATGTTTAAGAATAAATTAACGCCTGGTGTTCCAACCTGCTATATAACATTTTGCGTAAATTATGTTTAAAGAACATGTTCTGGCAGAAACAGAGAGAACAACTTTTATCTTTGAAGACTGAAATAAAAAACAACTCTTTGTTTCTTTTCAGAACTTCCTTTTAGGGATTATTTGTTAAAGGGACAAAACACCTTTATCGTACCCGGGATTTTATGGGTAAAAATTAAAATGTTTGTGATGAATCGGATAATATTATTTCTCATAATTGGAATCCTCTCCACCACAGTGCTGGAGGCTCAATATTTTGGTAGGAACAAACCCCGCTACAGAAGCTTTGATTTCAAGGTGAAAGAGACAGAGCACTATCAGATCTATCACTATTTTAAGAATCAAGAAGTAGTTGAACACCTGGGACAATTGTCTGAGCTTTGGTATGACTTTCATAAAGCGGTTTTGCAGGAAGACCTGGTCAAGAAAAATCCCATGATCTTCTATGCCAACCATGCAGAATTTCAAATGACTAATACCATTTCAGGCGGAATCGGTGTGGGTACAGGGGGAGTTACTGAAGCGTTTAAAAACCGGGTCATCATGCCGGTCACCTTTACCAATCAACAAACAAATCAGGTTCTGGGGCATGAGATCGTTCATGCGTTCCAGTTTAATTCTATACTCAATAGCGATTCAACTAATCTACAATCTCTTGCCAATTTGCCTTTATGGTTAGTAGAAGGGATGGCTGAATATATGTCTATTGGCCGAGTGGATCCCTATACAGCGATGTGGATGCGAGATGCTATTTTGAATGATGATATTCCTACTGTGAGAAGGCTGGCTCATCCACGTTATTTTCCATACCGTTACGGGCAGGCCATGATTTCATTTCTTGCCGGCCTGTATGGTGATGGAGTGATCAAGCCTTTTTTCAGAAATACAGCATTGTTTGGTGTTCAATACACCATTGAA